>ODAI012189243.1_pt1 | contig 53745 bp, 33 predicted proteins | sample 1539321 | NCBI WGS metagenome assembly ODAI01 (sample SAMN02144231, study PRJEB22623) | gut metagenome | biome: sheep rumen | host: Ovis aries | place: New Zealand | reverse complement strand
CATGGCTTTCTTCTCGGTCTTGCTTCGGGTGAGGTTTACATGGCATCTCCCGTTACCGGGAGATCGGTGGGCTCTTACCCCGCCTTTCCACCCTTACCGGCCTTTAATAAAGACCGGCGGTATATTTCTGTTGCACTGTCTTTGGAGTCACCTCCACCGGACGTTATCCGGCACCCTGCCCTGTGAAGCCCGGACTTTCCTCTCCTCCGGCCTTTCGGCCCCGGGAGGAGCGATCATTTATCTGACTCTATATTGATTGCTCTGCTGATGGTTGCTGCACCGGTAATGGATGCCCGGCTGCAGGTTTTTACTTGCTTTGGGCTTCCGTGGAAGCCGGCAGGGTTTTGCTTCCTGCCTCTGTCGCGGCGAAACTCTTTTCAGAGCTTTCAGCTGAGGGAGATAAGGAAGTGATTGCGGCCAGTTTGCCATCATCTCCTGTAATCAGCCAGTCACCATCTACGTTCTCAACAGTGAGAGTGATGGTATCGTCTATTGTCGGCGCATTTTTGTAGGACTGGGCGATTGAGTCAAGCAGATCAGGCAGAATCTGTTCAAACAGAGCATCCAGCATGGCATTCTGCCCCTCTGTCATATAAATCTGTGTGAGTTTGGCCAATTGTTCCTGGCTGATGATTTTAGAGATATCGCTGCCCAGGTATTCTTCCGTGGTTTTGGTGACCTCCTCAGAGAGGGTGGAACTGTCATGGTAGCTGATGTCAGCGGGAACCGTATACACTTGCTTCTCCCGGGTAATCTTGTCGCTGACTTTATAGCCCGTAATCATCTCGGCACAAAGCTGGTCAATCCAGGAGGAGATGATGGAGGTTACTGCGTCAGAGGGCTTGTAGTCAGTGTTCACAGAGCCTTCCCCGCTGATTGAACTGGCAAAATCATCGGCGGCTTCCTCAGAGTAGGATTCCCATCCTAAAGCCTTGGCCTCTTCGGGACTGCAATAGGAAGAGGCCTTAGTAAAATTACCACTCTTTACTGCTTCCAGGAAGGTTTCCGCTGTCTGCTTCGCCTCGTCTGAATGGTCTTCTTCCTTACAGGAAACCAGGCTTAGGGCCAGACAGCACAGGACAAGAATTAAGGTGATTTTTCTTTTCATGGTCATTCCCCCTATTATTCCCCAGTAGTCTCATAAGCGGCCGTAAAAGGGCTGTTATTCCTACTGGAATGGTCCGGAAAGATGATCCGGACAAAGCTTCTAATGGTATTCTAAAGGGGATTTGTTGTTGTGTCAAGGGAAGGAAGAACAAGTAATCACAGAGGAAGGGAAAGAAGTTCTTAAGGACTTTCACTATGAAATGTGATACTATTATCTCATAATATATATGTGCGTTTTATGTCTGTTATTGTAGATATTTACAGGCTTAGAGAGCCCGCCCCGGGCCTTGGGAGCAGGGCGGTGCCACGGAGAAAGGAATAGAATTATGGAAGATAATGCAAGCATTCTTGTTGTGGATGATGACAAGGAGATCGCGGATCTTGTCGAGATATATCTGGTCAATGACGGTTATCAGGTGTTAAAGGCAGCGGACGGGGAGACCTGTCTGCGCACTTTGGCTGAGCACCCTGAGGTGAGAATGCTGATCCTCGATATTATGATGCCCGGCATCGATGGCCTGGAGGTTTGCAGAACGATTCGTAAGACCAGCAACATCCCCATCCTCCTCTTGTCGGCCAAGGCGGAGGACATGGATAAGATCGTGGGCTTTGGCACAGGGGCTGATGATTATCTGACCAAACCCTTCCATCCTCTGGAACTGCTGGCCAGGGTCAAGTCCCAGATGAGAAGATACCAGAATCTCTATGTGGAGGAGACCGGCAAAGAAGCCCAGGACGAGATCCATATCCAGAATCTGGTGATCAACAAGGAAGCCCATTCTGTAAAAAAGGACGGAAAAGAGATATCGCTGACTCCCATAGAGTTCGGTATCCTCTATCTTCTCGCCTCGAACCCGGACCGGGTGTTCTCCACCGATGAGATATTTGAAGGAGTCTGGAATGAGAAGGTCTACGAGGTTAATAATACTGTCATGGTCCATATCCGACGGCTAAGGGAGAAGATTGAGGATAATTCGAGAAGTCCTAAGATTCTGAAGACAGTCTGGGGGGTAGGTTACAAAATTGAAGGTTAGAAAGTTCAGAAGCTTCCGCTTCAAGATGGTCATGTACATGGTTGCCAGTGTCATCGCCACTGTTATAACGGAAGGAATTATATTTCTTGGAATCTATTTTTATGAGACTGAGATTCTGGCCGGGGAATACCTGAGGATCTGGGGATCCACGGGAGAGGGTCACCTCAACATGGATTTCATCGGCGCCTCCGGATCCGCAGGGCTTAATCTTTTCGTCTTCATCGCCTTTACCATTATTCTGCTCGTTTTGTATTTTATTTTGTTCTCCCACAATTTTGTCATGTATGTGAGAGAGATTATCAATGGGGTGGAAAAGATGAAGTCTGGTGATTTTACGGAGGAGATCCCTGTCCAGGGAGAAGATGAGTTCTCTGAGATCGCCGGCTCTATCAATGAGATGAGGCGGAATCTCTATAATACCATGGAAGCCCAGAGGACCGCGGAGCAGACCAAGGACGAGCTGATTACCAATGTGGCCCATGATCTGAGGACCCCGCTAACCTCTATTCTGGGCTATCTGGACCTGCTTACCCAGGGGGATTTCCTGACCGAAGAACAGAAACAGAAATATCTGGGAATCGTTTCCTCCAAGGCCAAACAGTTAGAGCAGTTGGTCAAGGACCTCTTCGATTATACCAGGTATGATATCAATAAAGTGAAGGTCCGGAAAGAGATTCTGGATCTTAATCTTTTTGTACCTCAGCTTGTGGATGAGTTTTACCCTATATTCAAGGAGAACCATCTGGAGTGTAAGACAGAGTACTCTGACGTGGCCCTGAATATTGAGGCCAACGGTGACCTGCTGGCCAGGGCCATAGGCAACCTGATCACCAATGCCGTCAAGTATGGTTCCGATGGCAAGCAGGTGGAGATCCGTACCGGCCAGAAGGATAAGATGGCCTATGTCTCCATCATTAATTACGGAAGAATCATACCGGGCACAGACCTGGAAAAGATCTTTGAAAAGTTTTACAGGGTGGAGACATCCCGGTCCACCCAGACAGGAGGAACCGGTCTGGGCCTGGCCATCGCCAAGAATGTGGTAGGTCTTCACGATGGCAATATCTGGGCCAGCAGTGACGAATCGGGAACATGTTTCCAGATTGAGCTGCCCCTGGTGTCATCTAAGAGAAAGAATTAATTGCCCTTAGGAGTGCTATGATTAATAATCTGTTCCGAACATACAAGAAAATAATTATATCGATTCTTGTGATCCTCAGTGCGGCCATGTTTCTGTTTTATAGCTGCCACCGTAAAAGCCAGGTGGAGGAGAAGACAGTCAGCTGGGAGAAGCTGACAGCCCCGGAAGGTAATGGCTCTTCTTTTCGTTTCGAGACAGAAGCCCTGAGGGGGACAGTGACTTTTGGTGCCGCCGGCTTTATCCCTAGGGATAAAGAGGTACCGGTTGCCCTCCAGGTCAGCTGTAAGGATGACTCCTTCATCGGCGTCATGAAGATTACCCTGCCGGGTCAGTCGGGAAGCGGAATCGATTACCAGGCTGCCGTCAGCTGTGTCAAGGGTGTGGTCACCAGGGTGGACCTGCAGGTCCCTTATCTGGGTAATCCCTCCTGCTTCGGTTTTGCCATTCATGACTCTTTCGGCACGGAGGAGATCTCCCAGGCTGTTGTGCCTGACTGGGCGGCCCAGGGTCTTGGCCTTTCTGAGACCGCAGACCAGGACGACTATATTTATGTGGGCTTTGTCAGTGACCGGCCTGAAAAGCTGGCTTACCTGGATGACCTGGAATATAATGCCGGTGGGGATAACAAGACCTTCAGGATGGTCTATTACAGCAGGGCTAATATGCCCAGAAGAATCGAAGAATTAAAACTACTTTCCGGCCTGGTAATAGATAATGCAGATACATCCAAGCTGGATGAGAGCCAGAAGGCCTGTCTCAAGGAATATGTGACCCAGGAGGAAGGCATCCTGATCCTGGCCCTGGGCAGATATCATGGCCGGGTTTTATCCGGCATGGGTGACCTGACCGGTAGCTGCCAGGTTGATACCAAGAATTCCGGACTGGTCTTTACAAACCGGGCTATCAATTCGGAAAATGTCAGACTAACCCTGTCCAGCCTTCTTTCCGGTGACCAAAAGGTCTGGGAGGAGCAAGGATTTTCCAGTCCGGAATCCTGTTGGACCAGAAAGACAGGCAAGGGCTGCCTGGCCCTGGTCAGCTTCAGCTTCCAGGACGGTGTCTTACTTCAGTGGAACAGCAGGAACCGGGTCTGCGCTGATCTTCTGGGAAGCCTTCTCAAGGAAAAGCTGGAGGACAGCCAGAAGGACAGCATTTCTCTCTGGTACGTGCAGAAAACCCTCTACGCTTTTCTGCATTCCCAAATGCCCAACACCTTTTTCTATGGATGCCTCTTTGTCCTTTATCTCTTTCTGCTGGTGGTTTTTGCCTACTATTTTCTGCGCAGACGGAAAAAGAGAGAATGGATCTGGGGAGTGGTTCCCCTCCTGTCTATCCTTTTTACCTCCTTCATGGCTATCCGGTCCCTGGGAATCGCCGGCATGGAGGGCTCTACCTTGTCAGCCATCCGGATTTCCGATGCAGGCCAGGAACAGGATACCATATATTTTCTCTATCAGAACGGGGAGAAAGAGGAGGCAGATGTCAATTTCCTGCCCTCCATAAAAAGCGTGATTCCTCTGGAATATAGTTTCAGAACTGATTCGACGGGAGAGGATAATCTGGTCTGCAGCAATAAAGTCCTGACTGTAAATCATACAAAGAATGGATATGCGGTTCTTTTTGATGAGCAGATTCCCGGTTCATCGAGATTGCTGGAGTTAAGCGGCCTGCCGGACCTGCCCGGCCAGGCAGGTAAGAGGGATGCTTTTACGGCGGACCTCCAAGCTGGCAAGGCAGCCTTTGAGGGAACAGTAAAAAATATATCCGGCAAGGATATGGATACTCTTCTGCTGGTAAGGGGAAATGAATACGTATTGAAAAAGAATCTGGCAGCCGGCAGCAGCGCCAGGATTAAGACGGAGGATGTGGAAGTCTATTCCTCCTCCCTTCCTGCCAACCTGTCCGACAGGGAGACCAGTGTGGTGGCTAATCTTTTGTCCTATGTCAGGCAGATTTATATGAATTCTACGGAGGGCCGGGACCAGGTGCTGTTGATTGGCCTTACAGACAAGGATGATTTCAGCTTGTTTTCTGATAAGAATAAGCTGAGGAATCATATCAGCCTCTTTGTCAATTACTATGATATGCCGGGTAAGGAAGATATCACCCGCATGTCCAATATCAACAGCTCAGCCCTGCAGGAGTCGGAAGAGGGCAGCTCTCTCAGTGAGGATTATCTTGAAAGAGACTGGGTGGAGGCCCAATATGCCTTTGATAAGCATAAGCTGATGTGGAGTCTGACCAGGGAGAAGGATTCCTTTAGCGGGACCATCTATGCCTACAATTATGACAAGAAGAAAAGAGAGAAAATTCTTCAGCGGCAGGGGGACTCCCTGGGCTGTGAGCAGCTCGAGCCTTACCTGTCAGAGATGAATGTGATGAAACTGACCTACCAGCTGCCCAATGGGGTGACCCAGGATGTGGCCCCCCTGATCAGCGCGGAGCTCAAAGACTTAGAAAAGGTAGAAGAAGATGCTGGAATTTCAGAATCTGACGGTGCAGAAAGATAACCGCAGGATCCTAGACCAATTGAATATGGAGGTTGTCGACGGTTCTATCGTGGGCCTTTTAGGTCCGGATTCCGATGCCAAAAGAATGGTTTTGAGGATTGCCGCCGCCATAGAATACCCTGACGGGGGAGATGTTCTTCTGGAGGGGAAGTCGGTTTTTGACAAGAAGGCCGGGACCTTTATGAAGTATGGCTACATGTCCAATGACCATGTGTTCTTCCACCAGCTCAAGCTCTTTGAGTACTATGAGATGTGTTTGTCTATCTACAAGATCCGGGGCAGGATGGCCCGGATCCGTATAGAGGATATCATCGAGCAGTTGGAACTGGAGAAATATACAGATCTTTATCTGGAGGAGCTGCCCCTGGAGATGAGACCCTTTGTCAGTCTTGGGCAGGCCATCATCCATGAACCATCCTGGCTCCTGCTGGACCATCCTTTCAACGATCTTGACGGCCTGGGCAGGGAGAAAATGAGGAACCTGCTGGCCCAGCTCCATGACCAGGGTATGTCCATCCTGCTTAACTGCTCCATGGTACCTGAGATGACAGGTCTGCTTACGGATGTGCTTGTCTTTGAGGAAGGAAAGATTGCCATCAGTGGTCCCATTGAGGAAGTGGTGGAGCAGATTATGCATGAAAGGCCGGTTCGTATGCACGTTCTGAGCAATATGGACGGAGCCCTGGATGTACTTAAAACCAATGATCTGGTGGAGAGGGTGATAGTAGACGGCAGCCATGTCATTTTCCGTTTCCGGGGAGATGACATTGAGGAGGCCAGGCTTTTATCTTCCATCGTAAAGAATGGAGTGCTTTTGCAGAATTATACCAGGGACCGGATCAATCTTGACGATATACTCTGGCGGTAGGGACCGACCGGCAGCCAGGATAGACTGACAATAAAAATTGGCCGGGGGCCGGGATAGACCGACAGTTAGGACCGACCGGCAGCCAGGATAGACTGACAGCAAAAATTGACCGGGGGCCAGGATAGACTGACAATAAAATTGACTGGCAGAAAAGATTGATTGACAGTATAAGACTTTTTGATATTTGATTACCCATTGCTGCAAAATGCTTTATGATCGTGAGGTATTGAGATGCTGAATCCTCTCTTAAGGGCAGAGTGGCTGCGGGAAGGACGGAGTAACCGCCTGGCAGTCACCATCATTTTCTATAATGCCATTCTGGCTTTGATTATCATCCTTTTTATGGTGTTTAATACAGAGTCCTTCCAGGAAGGCTACTATTTTGATCCGGCGGTCTACCGTTTCCAGTACTTTATCATCAGTGCCATCCAGATGGGTCTGATCCTCCTTTTTATGCCCTTTTCCGTATGGGGCCTTTTTATCAGGGATAATGATGAGGAGATGATCAGACGTTACAGGGTTATTCCTGGATTTTCCAGGAAATATGTCATGTCCAAGATCGGTCTCATTATGTCCATCGCCCTGCTTCTCTATGTATCCAGCCTGCCTGTGCTTTCCCTGGCCTGTATCTACAGCGGCGTGACCTGGACAGAGATTCTGAGACTGGGCCTCATGCTCATGTTCTTCTCCTTCTGGAGCGGGTCCATTGCCGTCTATGCTTTCATCCGCAGGCAGAGTGGAATCCGGGGCTTTTCCCTGGATGTTTTCATAAACCTTTTCTTCTTTATGGGCACCCTGCTGCTGTCTGAGTTCATCCATTCCGTGGCGGCCCTGTCCCAGGGAGCTGAGGCGGTGGCAGACAGCGCCGATATTTGTATGTTGCTGGTGAGTATGAATCCCCTGGTCTGTCTGACTGGTTACCTGGCCAATATCACAGGGGACAACAGTGTGATCAATGCCTTCTGCAGTCACATAGGCTATGATAATTCAGGGGAAATGTTTACTTTTACTTTTTTTAAGCTGGCCGGACTGGCCGGTATCCTGATTGGCCTGCTTTTTCTCTATCAGGCCGTCGCCTACCTGGACCGGGATGCCAGGAGGAGGGATGCCCTTGTGAAAGCAGAAACTTTATGATATATTAACAGCTGGATTCTAAAGGCAAGTGCAGAAGATTGATCCATTGGAGGATATGATGAGTTTGATTTATAAGAGTACGAGAAATAATAATGAGACGGCAACTGCTTCCGAGGCTATTCTGAGAGGACTGGCAGGCCAGGGAGGTCTCTATGTTCCCACAGAGATCCCCAGGCTGGAGACACCCTTTAAGGACCTTTCTGCCATGTCCTACCAGGAAGTTGCCTATGAGGTGATGAAGCTGTTTCTGACAGACTTCACTGAGGAGGAGTTAAAGCATTGTATCAACAATGCCTACGATAAAAAGTTTGACACAGACCACATCGCTGAGCTGGTGAAAAAGGGAGACGCCTGGTTTTTAGAGCTCTTCCACGGAGCAACCATAGCCTTTAAGGATATGGCCCTTTCCATCCTGCCCTATTTGCTTACCACCAGTGCAAAGAAGAACAAGGTCAGCAATGAGATTGTGATTCTGACAGCCACCTCCGGTGATACGGGCAAGGCGGCCCTGGCAGGCTTTGCGGACGTTCCGGGGACTAAAATCATCGTCTTTTATCCCAAGCATGGAGTGAGCCCCATCCAGGAGAAGCAGATGGTTACCCAGCGGGGGGCCAATACCTATGTTATCGGTATCGAGGGTAATTTTGACGATGCCCAGACCGGTGTAAAGAAGATGTTCTCGGATCCGGACCTGGCCAGGGAGATGGCAGAGGCCGGTTACCAGTTTTCCTCTGCTAATTCCATCAATGTGGGCCGGCTTGTGCCCCAGGTAGTCTACTATGTCTACAGCTATGCCCAGCTGCTTAAGGAAGGCCAGATCGCTGAGGGAGACCCGGTCAATGTGGTCGTGCCCACAGGTAATTTTGGTAATATCCTGGCTGCCTACTACGCAAAACAGATGGGGATACCATTTGCCAGACTGATTTGTGCCTCCAATGAGAACAAGGTCCTCTTTGATTTCTTCAGGACAGGCTGCTATGACAGAAACAGGGATTTTATCCTTACCTCTTCCCCCTCTATGGATATACTTATCTCCAGCAACCTGGAAAGACTGATCTACCAGACGGCAGGCAGGGATGCTGACCTTAACAATAAGCTGATGCAGGAGCTCTCCCAGAAGGGAAGCTACACAGTGACAGACCAGATGCGCAGCCAGATGGAGGTCTTTTACGGTAATTATGGAAGTGAGGAAGACACGGCAGAAGCCATCCGGACCATGTACAGGGAGTGCGGTTATGTGATGGATACCCACACAGCCGTGGCGGACAGTGTCTATAAGAAGTACGTGGCTGAGACGGGCGATAAGACAATTACAGTGATTGCCTCTACTGCCAGCCCCTTCAAGTTTACCAGGAGTGTCATGAACGCTATAGACCCGGCCTACGACAGCAAGGGGGATTTCGAACTGATCGATGAACTCTCAAGGATTTCCGGGGTCAAGGTTCCCCAGGCCATAGAGGATATCCGGTCTGCCCCTGTTCTCCATGATACGGTTTGTCCCACTGAGGACATGGCTGTCCATGTGAAAAAGATCCTTGGCATAGACTAGCTTACAACAGACTAGCTTAAAACAGCCCGGTTAAAAAAGACTAGGTTAAAACAGCCCGGTTAAAAAAGACTAGTTTAAAACAGTCCAGTTAAAAAAGACTGGTTTAAAATCAGTCCGGTTAAAAAAGACTGGCTATAAACAGGATTAATTATATTTAGAAGGATTCTGGCAGAAACCAGATTAAAAAGCCCTGCAGAAAAGACCCCTGCAGGGCTTTTCCAAGCTCCTTCGAAGCTGGGGAATTTTTTGGAAAAGTTGTCAGCCGTGCATAGCTTCCGGGATGTTTTGAAAAAAATCATCAGTTGAGCCAAAAATAATTGCAAAATAATGATTGACAATATCCCTATATTAATGGTATTATACAAATTACGCGAATAATACAATGGGCTTATTGTCCGAGAATATTATGCTGGTATATCATTCGCGTGCTAAAGGAAGTGCGCTGATTAAGGAAGGGTAATGGACATGGTACGGTACCCTTCTTTCAATTGTCTGTCAAGAGCACTTTTACTGACAGGCAGGCCGCCGGGGCCGGGGCGGGCTATTCTTTAAGATATTCTTTAAGAAGGACCACCGGGGTGTCAGCGGCAGAGAAAAGAGGAGGGCATATGGAAGACAGCAGAATGGAATACTCCAATATTATGGAGTCGCTTCTTAAAAAAGCACAGAAGAACAAGAATGTTCTGGAATACAAAGAGATCAATGATGCCTTTGTAAATATTCCGTTGAGCCCGGATGATTTTGAGTGGATTCTGAATTTCCTTGAAAAGCATAACGTGGATGTACTGAATACCAGCGAGGATGGTCCCGATGATGATGAGTATCTTGACGATGACGATGAGAATGTAAAGATCATCGACGACACGGATATTCTTGAGGGCGTCAGCCTGGAGGATCCTGTCCGTATGTATTTAAAGGAGATTGGTAATATACCCCTTCTGACGGTGGACGAGGAGGTCTTCCTGGCCCAGCGTATCGAGAAGGGAGACGAGCAGGCCAGACAGCAGCTGATTGAGGCTAACCTTAGGCTGGTTGTCAGTATTGCCAAGAAGTATGTAGGCCGGGGTATGTCTTTCCTGGACCTGATTCAGGAAGGTAATATGGGTCTCATGAAGGCCGTCGAGAAGTTTGATTACAAGAAGGGTAATAAGTTCAGTACTTATTCCACCTGGTGGATCCGTCAGGCCATAACCAGGGGTATTGCGGATACGGCTAAGACTATCCGTGTCCCGGTCCATATGGTTGAGACCATCAACAAGACCCTTCGTACTTCCCGTATGCTTCTTCAGGAGCTGGGCAGGGAACCCACCAACGAAGAGATTGCCGAGAAGATGAATATGCCTGTCTCCAAGATCGATGAGATCCTGAAGACATCAAGAGACCCGGTTTCCCTGGATTCCCCGATTGGAGAAGAAGAGGACAGCCAGCTGGGAGATTTCATCAAAGATGACTCCTCCCTCTCCCCCATGGATTCCGCTTCAGCCACTATGCTGAAGGAAGAACTGGAGACTGCCATGGAGTCCCTGACAGAGAGAGAGCGGAAGGTTATCCGTCTGCGCTTCGGCTTAGACGACGGCAAGACCAGGACCCTGGAAGAAGTGGGTAAGGAATTTGAGGTGACCAGAGAGCGAATACGTCAGATTGAGGCCAAGGCTCTCCGTAAGCTCCGTCACCCCAGCCGCAGCAGAAAGCTGAAGGATTTCCTGGACTAAGACCTCCCCGGGCCAGGGACTGTCAGGCCGGTCCATCTCCGGTAGAGGAAGGACCTGGATTTGGATCTGTCAGCCATTGCTGTTGCCAAAAGTTTAATTATTGATTAAAATAGTGGGAAAGCTATCTGTTTATTCTGACAGGCAGTTTTCCCTCTTTTTTTTCAGGAGTTATGATTTCGGAAATTATGTTTTCAGAAATTATGACAGGATTACAGACAGGTGAGGAAGATATGGCTCGTACATTTGTTGAGGTATTTCCTGATTTCACTGTTCCCGACCATTTATCCTATGTGCTCTCCCACACCCAGGTGGAGCAGGTGGTCATGAGGAAGCAGACCAGGGAGCTTCTTATAAGACTCCGGGGATCTTATATCATGAAAAGGTCCCTTTTGAATAAAATAGCATATGATTTGAAAAAGACCCTGTTTCCCCGGGTCCGGCTTTTTGTCTCCATAGAAGACAGATATGATCTTCCTGATACTTATAGTTTGAAGGAGATCACTGACCAGTATTGGGACAGCATCCTCTATGATATGAAGAAGAAGGGGATGGTGGAGTACTCGATCATCCAGTCCTGCAGCTGGGACTGCCAGGAGGATGTGCTTACCCTGTCCCTGGAGGATTCTTTTATCTCCAGAAACAAATCCAGGGAATTTAAGGACTATTTTGAAGACATTTTCCAGGACCGCTTTTCCAGGAAGATTCATGTGGGTTTCCGCTACACTGACGAATCGGCTGAAGCCCTCCGCAGGGCCAGGGACCACCGGCTCAATCAGGAGGTAGCCATGGTTCTGGACCAGAACGGCCAGGAAGAGTCCGGGTCCGGCCAGGAGGCTGGCGGATCCTCCACTGCCAATACTTCCGGCGGCAGGGACGACCAGGACAAGGCCGGCGGCCCTGGAAGAAGCAGGAGATATGCCGGCAACTATTTCGAGGAGAGGGCCAGGTCCCAGGCTTTTGGCCGGAGGAATGCCAAGGATCCGGATGTCATTTACGGCAGAGACTGTAATGGGGAAGTGGTTCCACTTACTGAGGTCCAGGACGAGATCGGCCAGATCGTAATCAGGGGAAAGATTCTTGACATAGATTTGAGGGAGATCAAGAGGGAAAGAACCATCGTATCATTTACGATTACGGATTTTACCGATACCATTACCGGGAAGATCTTCATCGGTAACGACCAGCTGGGGGATTTTCTGGACCACTTTGAGAAGGGGCATTTTTATAAGGTAAAAGGTATGCCCCGGATGGATACCTTTGAGCATGACCTGGTCATGTCTTCGGTCACCGGCATCAAGCCCATAGCGGATTTCACCCGGAAGAGGATGGACAAGAGCCTTGACAAGCGGGTCGAACTCCATCTTCATACAGTGATGAGCGACCTGGACAGTGTGGTGGATATCAAAAAAGTCATCAACACGGCTAAGGCCTGGGGCCATAAGGCCATAGCGATCACAGACCACGGTGTACTTCAGGCCTTTCCTATTGCCAACCACTGTATCAGTAAAGATGATCCCTTTAAGATCATCTACGGAGTGGAAGGATACTTTGTCAATGACCTTAAGAAGCTGGTCATCAATGAGAAGGGCCAGACTCTCATGGATGATTATGTGATTTTCGACCTGGAGACTACCGGTTTCAGTCCATCCCAAGACCAGATTATCGAGATAGGGGCTGTCAAGGTCTCTGCCGGTAAGATCAGGGATCACTTTAGTGTTTTCGTTAATCCCGGCAGGCCCATCCCCTTAAGAATTACAGAGCTGACCAGCATCGATGACGCCATGGTGGCCGGGGCTGACCCTATCGAAAAGATTCTTCCGGAATTCCTGGATTTTTGCCAGGGCTGTGCCCTGGTAGCCCACAATGCGGAATTTGACGTTAGCTTTGTGGAGGATAAGGCAAGGAAAATGGGACTGGCCACTGATTTTACCGTTCTTGATACGGTTCAGATGGCCAGACTCCTGCTCACAGATTTAAACCGTTTTAAACTGAATACAGTCTGCAAGTACCTTGGAATCAAGCAGGAGCATCATCACAGGGCTGTGGATGACGCCAGGGTGACGGCGGAGGTTTTTCTCCGCTTTATGGCCATGCTGGATGAGCGGGGAGTTACAGACCTGAAGGGCCTCAATGACCTGGGGCAGGTTTCTCCTGACCTGATTAAGAAGATGCCCACTTACCATGGTATTATTCTTATACAGAACGAGACAGGGCGGGTCAATCTGAACCGGCTGGTCTCCGCCTCCCACCTGGATTATTTCCAGCGGAGGCCCCGGATGCCCATGAGTCTTATCCAGAAGTACCGGGAGGGCCTGATTCTGGGTTCCGCCTGTGAAGCCGGCGAGCTCTTCCAGGCCATCGTCCGGGGGAAGAGCGAGGAAGAGATTTCGGAGATCGTCCGTTTTTATGATTATCTGGAGATCCAGCCCATCGGTAACAATGCCTTTATGCTGGAGAGTGACCGTTATGATGCCCGGACAGAAGAGGACCTGCAGGATTACAACCGCAGGATTGTGGAACTGGGTGACCGCTACCACAAGCCGGTTGTGGCCACTTGTGATGTACATTTCCTCAACCCGGAGGATGAACTCTACCGGAGGATCCTCATGGCCGGCAAAGGTTTTGCCGATGCGGACAAACAGGCCCCTCTTTATTTCCGGACCACTGAGGAAATGCTGGATGAGTTCGCCTATTTAGGAGAGGCCAGAGCTAAAGAGGTGGTCATTGCCAACAGCAATAAGATCGCCGATATGATTGAGAAGATCTCCCCGGTCCACCCGGACAAATGTCCTCCGGTCATTCCCAAGTCCGATGAGACCCTGACCAGGATCTGCTATGACAAGGCCCATGAGATCTATGGGCCGGACCTGCCGGAGATCGTGGAGGAGAGGCTGCAAAGAGAGCTGAATTCCATCATATCCAATGGTTTCGCCGTCATGTATATCATCGCCCAGAAGCTGGTATGGGATTCCAATGACCACGGTTACCTGGTCGGATCCCGGGGATCGGTAGGATCCTCCTTCGTGGCCACCATGTCGGGAATCACGGAGGTCAACCCTTTAAAGGCCCATTATATCTGCCCTGCCTGCCATTATGTGGACTTTGATTCTGAGGCGGTAAAGCCCTATCAGATGAAAGGTATGTCCGGCTGTGATATGCCTGACCGGGACTGTCCTGTCTGTGGCAGCCCCCTGCTTAAGGAAGGCCACGATATCCCCTTTGAGACCTTCCTGGGTTTCAAGGGCAACAAGGAGCCGGATATTGACCTGAACTTTTCCGGCGAATACCAGGGCAAGGCCCACAAGTATGTGGAAGTTATTTTCGGCGAGGGCAAGGCTTTCCGGGCCGGTACCATTGGTACGCTGGCCGAGAAGACTGCCTTCGGTTATGTCTATAAATATTTTGAGGAGCGGGGGATTCACAAACGGAGATGTGAGATGGAAAGAATCGCGGAGGGCTGCACCGGTGTCAAGAGAACCACCGGCCAGCATCCGGGAGGTATCATCGTGGTACCCCATGAACATGATATCTATGAGTTCACGGCCATCCAGCACCCGGCCAATGACGTGAATACGGATATTATCACCACCCATTTTGAGTATCATTCCATCGACCAAAACCTGCTCAAGCTTGATATACTGGGTCATGATGATCCTACCATGATCCGCCGGCTGGAGGACCTGACGGGCAAAAAGGCTACGGAGATTCCTCTGGATGATCCGGATGTCATGAAGCTTTTCCACGGTGTGGAGGTCCTGGGCATCCGGCCTGAGGATATCGGAGGTGTGGAGCTGGGGTCTCTGGGGGTACCGGAGTTCGGAACCGACTTCGTTATAGGCATGCTCAAAGATACCAGGCCAAAATGTTTTTCTGACCTGGTGAGGATTTCCGGCCTGTCCCATGGTACCGACGTATGGCTGGGTAATGCCCAGACTCTTATTGAGGAGGGAAAGGCTGAGATCTCTACGGCTATCTGCTGCCGTGATGATATTATGACCTACCTGATTAATATGGGTCTGGACAAGGAATTATCCTTCACCATCATGGAGGCGGTCCGTAAAGGCAAGGGACTGAAAGAAGAATGGGAGACCGAGATGGTGGCCCACGGCGTTCCGGACTGGTATATCTGGTCCTGTAAAAAGATAAAATATATGTTCCCCAAAGCTCATGCGGCAGCCTATGTTATGATGGGCTGGAGGGTGGCCTGGTTCAAGGTTCATATCCCCATCGCTTACTATGCCGCTTATTTCTCCATCAGAGCCTCAGCCTTCTCCTATGAGACCATGTGCAGGGGCCCTGAGAGGCTGGCTGCCATGCTGGAAGAGCTGCAGAAGCTCCCCAAGGACGAGCAGACCAAAAAGGACCAGGACAGCATCCGAGACGGCCGGATCGCCCAGGAGATGTATGCCCGGGGCATAGAATTTATGCCCATTGACATTTACAGGGTCAAGGCCAGGGACTGTCAGATTATCGATGGCAAGATTATGCCGGGCCTGTCCAGTGTGGAAGGCCTGGGAGACAAGGCCTGTGAGCAGGTGGAAGAGGCCGCCGCCAAAGGGGAGTTCTCCTCCCTGGATAATTTCCGCGACCGGACCAAGGTCAGTAAGACCAGCATAGACAAGCTGGTGGAACTTGGCATTCTGAAGGACCTTCCCCAGTCTGACCAGCTGACCCTTGATTATTTTCTGGGTGCGGACCTGGGTTAGACAGGCCAGGGGAGGCTGAAGGCCATGATTTTTGTGGCTTTTTGAGGAATTCAGGAAATTTCTCTATGAAGTTCTTGCAATCATTGGGAGAGATAGCTTATAATATCATGGTGTAATATTTAGACCGGATAGATAGAATATGGCTCGCAGAATAAAGGGAAGGAGTCTCATAATGTCTGATAAACAAAGCGGACAGAAGTCCTCTTTAACAAAGAAGAAAACAATGACAAAGAAAAAGGTTTCCAGGAACGGAACTCCCGGCAGCGTCAGGAAAGGAAGGGCTCAAAGTCAGAAAACATCTGCCAAAAAGGTTTCCGCAAATAGAACAGACCAGCTTTACCAGGGCTATGACCTGGACCGGAAGGCCGCCAAAAATCTGGAGAGAAACAAGCCCTGGTTCTGGAAGGTGCTTTTGATCAGTCTTCTGCTGACCTTTATCGCTGTCGGCGTGGCCTGTGCTTCTCTTTTCCACAGGGATCAGATGAACACAGAGGCTATACAGGCGGTGAATGCGGCCAATACTATAGATGATATGCTTTTGAATCACAGAGTTATGACTATAGTGGAGAATTACTCCCACCTGGTTGATGGTACTGACTATAAGACTACCCGGCAGATCCGTCCGGAAAACGGTGACATTTTCGCCTACTACAAGGTGGAAGGGACCATGGAGGATTACAAGGAGGTAGTCGCGGGCAAGGCCCTTTATCGCTATGATGAGAAGGCAGTGAAGTATTATGCCCTCATAGGTGATGATTATTTTAATCTTCTTGCCAAGCTGCGTCAGCAGATCTATCAGTGTGAGCTGAAAGATACAGTGGATACGACCAAGGACCGGGGAGACGTCACTACCATGCGTCTTTTGTATAATGTGAAAGAGGGAGACGAGTACTCGAAGAGGTATGGATTCCCGGCAGGCAGTCAGATCATCAAGAACATTACCATGGAAAGTAAGACCAAGTATATTACCAGTGTAGAAGAGAAATGCGGCGACGAGGTTTTCTACAGCTATACGGTGGAGTTCGACGGCAAAAAGATCACGCCCAAGTTCTATTCCACTGTCAAAAAGACGGAGGATACCAGGACCTGCACAGTCTATTCCTGGGTAGATGACGATGATGGCAAGTCCTACAAATACCGGGTTCCTTATGAAGTGTATTTCACTGTGGAGGACCGGCCGGGCTATAAGGTTTGCCTGGATGAAGAGGGAGGAGATGAGTTCACAGAGCTAAGTCTGGCGACCCAGAATGTGGAGGCTCCCATCAGCCTTTATATTCTCCCTGATGACCAGAAGTAGAAGGATATGGAATACATAAGCGGCCGCTGCCAATGCGCAGCGGCCTTCTCTATATATGTATAAAGTGGCCAAAATATGGCGGACGGGACCGGGACAGCCGAAAATACCGGAAAAGGCTGCCAATGGAAATTCTCCCGGATTATGTTAGGATGAGGCTGCCTTGAGAAAGAAATATGGGAAGGTTGGATTTATGAAAGAAAGGTTAATGACAGAGAAGTTTAAGACAGAAAAGATATATTATGAGGACGCCTACAGGAAGACCTTCAGTGCCCGGGTTCTTGAGGTCCGGGATTGTGGGGAGGGGACCAGTCAGCTGGTCCTTGACAGGACAGCTTTTTACCCCGAAGGAGGCGGTCAGCCTTGTGACCTGGGAAGGCTGGGTGGCCTGGAGATTCTTGATGTCCAGGAAGAGGGAAACCTGATTGTCCACTTGGTCAGGGGCAGTCTGGCTGAGGGAGAGCAGGTGACGGGTGAGATCGACTGGCCCCGCCGCTTTGACCTGATGCAGCAGCACTCCGGTGAGCATATAGTAAGCGGCATGGTCCACAGGCTTTATGGTTATAACAATGTAGGCTTTCACATGGGAGAAGACCTGATCACCATTGATTTTGACGGTCTGCTTGACCAGGACCAGCTCAGTGATTTAGAAGCCAGGGTTAATGCCTACCTGTGGGAGAACCATCCTACCCAGATTACTTTTCCAGACCAGGAAGAGCTCAGCCGGACAGACTACCGCAGCAAAAAGGAACTGACGGGTCAGGTTAGGCTGGTAGGCTTCCCTGAGGCAGACCTTTGTGCCTGCTGTGGAACCCATGTGGCTTTCACAGGAGAGATTGGCCTGGTCAAGCTTTTGTCCTGTCATCGTTTCCGTCAGGGGGTCCGGGTCGAGATGGTTTCGGGCAAGAGGGCTTTTGAGATCCTGGCGGTCCATTACGGGCAGAATAGCCTTAATGCCAGGAGTCTGTCTGTAAAGCCTGATGACACTGTAAGGGCTGTGGATCACCTGCTCCAGGAGATCTACCGGCTCAAGGGTGACCTGATGGAGGCAAGAGGCCGGCTTCAGAGCCAGATTGCTTCCATGTGCCGGGGAAAGAATAAGCCCGCGGTGCTGGCAGGCCCTATGGATCCGGCCGACATCCGCAAGACCCTGGATCAGATCCTGGACCTTGCCCAGGGACCCTGTATCCTCCTGGCCGGCCAGGAGGGCAGCTATAAATATGCCATGGGAGAGAGGGACGGGGACGTCCGGGAGATGAATAAGAGACTGGGAGCTGCCCTGCAGGGACGGGGAGGTGGCAAGGCCTTTTTCGTCCAGGGTTCCCTGAGGGCCGGCCGTGACCAGATCAGGGATTTCCTGCAGGCAGAAGGATTTGAACTATTTATGGCAGATTAGTTCTGTGATCAGAAAGGAGCTGATATGATGAGATTCAGAACAAAAGGAAATCATATATGGAAGAGATGGACTCTGGCCGCGGCCCTGACAGCCCTGCTTCTTGCAGGGGCAGCATGCGGCAAAAGTCCAAAAAAAACAGAAACAGACCAGGCTGCTGAGGCCTCTACCCAGATTATTACGGAAGCTACCGTTGGGGAAAGTGCCGTAGTTGCAGACGGTGTCCGGCTGCCTGCCCATTTTGACAATATGCCCTATGTTATGGAAGCCCTTATGATCCAGGACTATGCCAAGAATATGCCTTACTTCACGCCGGATATGTCGGATCAGTATGCCGATTCCTTTTATTACTCTATGGCTGTATTGACAAGCCTCATTGAGCAGAAGACAGTTTTTGGGGACGGCGTGGTATCGGGGAAATATTACTATCTGTCAGAGGATACGGTGGACAAGTATGCGTCTGCCCTCTATGACGCCTATGGCCAGGGTAATATGGAGTTTCCGGAACTGAGCGATAACAGTACTTATGCTATTTATGATGAAGATACAGACTCTTATGCCTTTATTATCGGTGATGTGGGGGATATGATGGTCCACATTACAGAGTGCAGCAAGGAAGGCGACCAGTATGTCATAAGAGCAAGCCTCTACAACGGGGATGATTTCCTTAGAGAGTATTTATTCTACCTGCTGCCTACCTCCTTTATAGCAGAGGTTAATGAATTCGCCTATTCTGTTTCTGATATGAAGGTCATGGGCGAGGATGACATGACTGGCATATACGATAGCAGCCAGAATACTGCCGGCACAGAGGACCAGATGGAAACTGCCATGGATTACGGCAACAGCGGCCAGCAGGTTCCTGTATCTGAGGCCAGGAAAGCGGCTGGGAAATATGCCGGTGAAAGTGTCAAGTATGATAAGACAGAGGAGATTGACGGGACAGAGTACTATTTCTTCAGGACAGAGTCAGACGAGATTATCCTGGTGGACAGCCATGATGTCCAGACTATTTTCGGTGCTAAGGAAAACGGGGACGGCAGCTGGACCTTTGACCAGTAGAAAGGAGGACTCCATGTCCATGACAAAGACTTATCTTACGGCGGCAGCTTCCATCCCGCTTTTTGAGAGAGGGTTGCGGCAGCTTCTGCCGGAAACCAGGGACAGCGGCAAGTCTGCCGGTCCGGGAGTTGGAGACTCCTCTGCCAGACGGAAGGAGAGACCCATAAATAAGTCAGGCAGCATTGTCCTCACCCACCTGGAAAATGCCGGCATGGCAGGCGGCTTGTTCAAGGGGGAGAGGGAAAAAATATCCTTTTTGGCAGGAGGGATGGTTGCCTGGGAGCTGCTGGCCGCTGTCAGGGCCGGAAGCAGGAAGGATTCTTCCCTCAGGGGAATCAGCGCATCCTTGATTGCCGGGGGAGGCCTGTCCAACCTGGCAGACCGGCTGGCCAGGGGAACGGTGACAGATTATATCCGCTTTCCCAGACTTCCTGGACTGGCCGGCAAGTTGGTCTTTAATTTCAGTGATTTCTGTATCATAGGGGGAGTGGTTTTGTCCCTGCTGCCGGGGAGGGAGTCCTGACTACCGCTGCAGCTTTCTGATGGATTGTGAAAGTAGTCATATTATGTCGGAAATTTTCAGAGAATTGTCAGATTATTTTTATGTCAATAATAACAGTGAAAATGTATTAGATTTGTTAATTTTGCATGAAAGATATGTCATAATTTTCTAAATTGCAAAATGGAAAATATTGTATGTGGAATATTTTCTGAGTTATCCACATTTTCAAGGGTGAAAAAAAGAGGGAAAATCAACTTATCCACCAAGTTATCCACTTTATCCACATTTGAGACGGTTTACAAAGTGGAATTAAATTCAGTCAATAGAAAACATTTGTTTTGTAAAAATTAATGAATTTCCATTTTCCGGATGACCGGGAGGGCCTTAAATTGTGTAGATAGTTTAGGTTTTTTTCCCTTTAATGTGGTTATTCATTGCCTTAAAGCATGAAACTTGTTATAATACAGGTAACAGATTGCCGGAAATTACTGGCGGAATCTGAATATATATAGAAGGAGTGTGATCGTATGCGTTATATTATTTACGGTAAGAATCTGGAGGTATCTGAGAGTCTCAAGCAGGCTATCCATGATAAGTTTCATAAGCTGGAGAAGTTTTTTACCCCGGAGACAGAAGTTCAGATCACATTAAGTGTTGAGAGAGAGAACCAGACAGTGGAGGCTACCATCCCCATGAAGAAGCACATACTCCGTGCGGAACAGACCAGTACGGATATGTACGCGTCCATCGATTCAGCGGTTGATGTTTTAGAGCGCATGATTCGTAAGTATAAGACCAAGATCTCCAGTTACGGAAAGGGTATCGGAACATTTACAGAGGAGTTTCTTGAGGAGGATGTGGACAAGCAGGAAACCGTGACGATCACCCGCTGTAAGAAGTTTGCCATCAAGCCTATGGATGTGGAAGAGGCCTGTGTACAGATGGAGCTTCTGGGACATAACTTTTTCGTTTTCCGCAATGCGGATACCTTTGAAGTTAATGTAGTTTATCGCAGAAAGGACAAGACCTACGGCCTGATCGAGCCTGAGTTCTAAAATAATACAGGGAATGAAGCAGGCTTTCCCGATGGTTGTGGAAGAAGCCCATCCCTTTTATTGGTTTATTATAATAGCAGTACTGAACTGCCGGACCTTCAGGTCCGGCAGCTCTTTTTTTGGGGGAATAGCCCGCAGGTGTCAGAATATTTAAAGATTTCTTTCCTTGAAATGATGATATATCAATGCTACAATATAATTCGTATGTTCTCTGATTTTATTCTGGGGGAATGTATGTCAGTAGAACCGGTCTGTATCCCGCTGATACGGATTTGCGGTCGGTTCTTTCATATGACATGATAAAAGACCATATGAGGAGGTATATATGGGATTTATTGATAAAATATTCGGTTCAAAAAGCGAAAAGGAGATTCGCAGGATTATAAAATATGTCGATGCCATCGAGGCTCTTGATGAGCAGATGCAGGCCTTGACCGATGAGGAACTCAGGGGCAAGACCCAGGAGTTTAAGGACAGGCTGGCGGCAGGAGAGACCCTCGATGATCTTCTTGTAGAGGCTTTTGCTGCAGTGAGGGAGGCCGCGGTCCGGTCCATTGGCATGAAGCACTACCGGGTGCAGCTGATCGGTGGAATCGTACTCCACCAGGGCCGTATCGCCGAGATGAAGACCGGTGAGGGTAAAACCCTGGTTTCCACCCTGCCCGCTTACCTGAATGCCCTGGAGGGCAAGGGAGTCCATATTGTGACGGTCAATGACTACCTGGCCAAGCGTGACGCGGAATGGATGGGTAAGGTCCATGAGTTCCTGGGACTCAAAGTGGGAGTGATCCTCAACAGCTACAATAACAAGGAACGGCAGGCTGCCTACAATTGTGATATCACTTATATTACCAACAATGAACTGGGCTTTGATTACCTGCGTGACAATATGGTCATTTACAAGGAAGACCTGGTGCAGCGGGACCTCAACTATGCCATCGTCGATGAGGTGGATTCGGTTCTGATCGATGAGGCCAGGACCCCCCTGATTATCTCCGGCCAGAGCGGAAAGTCCACAGACCTTTACCGGGCCTGTGACGTTCTTGCCCGCCAGATGCAGAAGGGAAGCTCTGACGGAGAGCTTTCCCGTATGGATGCCATCATGGGTATCGACATCGAGGAGGACGGCGATTTCCTTGTCAATGAGAAGGAAAAACAGGTTATGCTGACAGCAGAAGGTGTGAAGAAAGTAGAACAGTTCTTCCATATCAAGAACCTGGCTGACGCGGAGAATCTGGAGATCCAGCACAATATCATCCTGGCCTTAAGGGCCCACAATCTTATGTTCCGGGACCAGGATTACGTAGTTAAGGATAATGAAGTCCTTATCGTCGATGAATTTACAGGCCGTATTATGCCCGGCCGCCGCTATTCTGACGGACTTCACCAGGCCATCGAGGCCAAGGAGCATGTGAAGGTAAACCGGGAGTCCAGGACTCTTGCCACCATCACCTTCCAGAACTTCTTCAATAAATATAAGAAAAAGGCCGGCATGACCGGTACTGCCATGACAGAGGATAAGGAGTTCATGGATATCTACGGTATGGACGTGGTGGAGATTCCCACCAATATGCCCATGATCCGTGTGGACCATGACGATTCCATCTATATGAGTAAGAGAGAGAAGCTGAAGGCCGTAATCGATGAGATTGAAGCGGCCCACAGCAGACAGCAGCCGGTTCTGGTGGGTACCATCAACATCGATGCCTCCGAGGAGGTCAGCCGGATGCTCAGCAAGCGGGGGATCAAGCACAATGTGCTCAACGCCAAGTTCCATGAGCTGGAGGCAGAGATTATCTCCCATGCCGGAGAAAAGGGTGCTGTTACCATCGCCACCAATATGGCCGGCCGTGGTACTGATATCAAGCTTGAGGATGGAGTGGCGGACCTGGGGGGTCTTAAGATCATCGGTACGGAGCGCCACGAGAGCCGCCGTATCGACAACCAGCTCCGGGGCCGGTCAGGCCGTCAGGGAGATCCGGGAGAGTCCAAGTTCTTCCTGTCCCTGGAGGATGACCTGATGAGACTTTTCGGGTCTGAGCGTATGATGGCTGTCTACAAGGCTTTAAAGATTCCTGAGGGTGAGGAGATTCACCACAAGACCATCACCAAGCAGATTGAGAAGGCCCAGAAAAAGATTGAGAATAATAACTTTGGTATCCGTAAAAACCTGCTGGATTACGACCAGGTTAACAATGATCAGAGAGAGGTTATTTACGCGGAGCGCCGCCGGGTTCTCAATGGCGAAAGCATGAGGGATGTCATCTATAAGATGATCCAGGATGTGGTTTCCGATGACATCAATACCCTGGCTGGGGAGCAGCCTGTCTCTGAGTGGAATCTCAAGGAGATCAACGGGTCCCTGCGCAGAAAGATCCCGCTCAAGCCCATTATTACCACAGAAGAAGAGAAGGACCAGGATGACAGGGAAGGCATTATCGCCCGCCTGCAGGAAGAAGCCATGGAGATCTATCATGCCAAGGAGAAGGAGTTTGATGACTTCGCCATGAGCCATGGTCCTCTGACCGATGAGGAGAAGGAGTACCTCACCGCCGAGGAGACTGCCATTTACCAGGATGGAATCCGGGAGGTGGAGCGTGTCATCCTTCTTAAGGTGATCGACAGTAAGTGGATGAACCATATTGATGATATGGACCAGCTCCGCCAGAGCATAGGTCTCCAGTCCTATGCCCAGAAGGATCCGGTAGTCCAGTACAAGTTCATTGGATATGAGATGTTCGAAGAGATGACCCGCAATATCCGCCATGATACCGTGGGTGCCCTTATGCATGTCCAGATTGAACAGAAGGTAGAGCGTGAGCAAGTAGCTAAGGCTACAGGAACCAACAAGGACGATACTGTCGCCAAGGGGCCTTACCGGAGAAAAGAGGCCAAGATCGGCAGGAATTCACCCTGTCCCTGCGGCAGCGGTAAAAAATATAAGAATTGTCACGGAAAGTTTGCCAGCTAAAGCTGTGCCGGATAGAGTCCCAGCCTGACGGAAGCCAGTAAAAGTACTGGCTCTGCCGGGCTTTGGCAGGAGCGGGGGGCGACAGATTTTGGTCATGGAGCTCCCGGAAGAGGAATGCCGGAGATCTGTGAATCATATCTCTCGTCTTCCCTTTTTCTTTATGGTTTTACGGTCTGGCAGATTTTTATGGGAGGATTATCCAGTGGTTGAATTAGATCAGTATAAATTAAAGATAAATGAATATTCCGAGCCTATGAAGGAGCTCAAGGCCGCTTTGAGGCTGGATGAGAAACAGGAGAAGATCCGGGAATATGAGAAGGAGATGAGGGCAGAGGATTTCTGGTCAGATCCGGACCATGCCCAGGATGTGATGAAGAAGCTGAAAGAGCTCAAGGATACGGTGGTGGCTTATCATGCCATGGAGTTGTCTTTAGATGACGCCCAGACCATGATTGAGCTGGGCAACGAGGAGAACGATGCCAGTGTCGCTCCCGAGATCGAGGATATTCTCGACGATTTTGAGGCCTCCTTTGAGATGATGAAGATCCAGACTCTCTTCTCCGGGGAATATGACAGCAACGATGCCATTGTGACTCTCCACGCCGGGGCTGGCGGGACTGAGTCCTGTGACTGGACCGGCATGCTATACCGCATGTATTCCAAGTGGGCGGAGAGTCATGGCTTTAAGACAGAAGTCCTGGACTTCCTTGACGGGGAAGAGGCAGGAATCAAGTCCATCACCTTCCAGGTTCACGGTGAGCATGCCTTTGGTTACCTGAAGTCGGAGAAGGGCGTCCACCGGCTGGTCCGCATTTCCCCCTTCAATGCGGCGGGAAAAAGGCAGACCTCCTTTGCCTCCTGTGATGTGATGCCCGATATCGAAGAGGATCTGTCTGTGGATATCGCCGATGAGGATATCAAGATTGATACCTACCGGTCCAGCGGGGCCGGCGGCCAGCATGTCAACAAGACGGATTCGGCCATCCGAATCACCCACATTCCCACGGGAGTGGTAGTCCAGTGTCAGAATGAGCGGTCCCAGCATAAGAATAAGGACAAGGCCATGCAGATCCTTAAGGCCAGGCTTTACCTGATCAAGCAGGAGGAGAACCGGGCCAAGCTGTCCGGAATCCGGGGCGAGGTCACGGATAACGGCTGGGGTAACCAGATCCGGTCTTATGTCATGCAGCCCTACACCATGGTCAAGGACCACCGGACCAACGAGGAGATCGGTAATGTCCAGAGTGTCATGGATGGTAATCTTGACCCCTTTATGAACGCCTACCTGCGCTGGATTAACGAACCAGGCCAGGCAGGGCGGTAGACAGGCTATTTCCCTTTGTGGGAATCCGGCAGTTTCCGGGTTAGGCAGGGCGGTAGACAGACTATTTCCCTTTGTGGGAATCCGGCAGTTTCCGGGTTAGGCAGGGCGGTAGACAGACTATTTCCCTTTGTGGGAATCCGGCAGTTTCCGGACCAGGCAGGCCGGTAGGCAGGCTATTTTGCCTTGCAGGAATCCTGCGGCCCCGGACCGGAGACGGGCGGCTTTATAAATGAGTTTACAGGAATATGCAGGAGTATATATGGAACAGGATATTATAAAACAACTGGCAGCGGAGCTTTCCCTTGCCCATGAGCGGGTGGAGGCAGCCGTCAGGCTGATTGACGAGGGCAACACCATCCCCTTTATCGCCCGCTACCGAAAAGAAGCAACCGGAGCCCTCAACGATGAGGAGCTTCGCCATTTACATGAGAGACTAGTGTACCTGAGGAACCTGGAGGAGAAGAAAACCCAGGTTCTTCATGCAATTGCAGACCAGGACAAGCTTACCCCAGATCTGGAAAAAAAGATTCGGGAAGCGGCCACCCTGGTGGCTGTAGACGATCTTTACAGACCCTTCCGTCCCAAGAAAAGGACCAGGGCCATCATAGCCCGGGAAAAAGGTCTGGCTCCTTTGGCTGACATCCTTCTGGCCCAGAGGTCTGACCGGACAGCCAAAAAAGAGGCGGAGGCCTTTGTGGACCCGGACAAAGGGGTGGATTCTGTGGAGGCGGCCCTGGCGGGAGCCCGGGATATCACCGCCGAGCAGGTGGCCGACCGGGCCGACTTCCGTGAGGGCATCCGCCGATGGACCAAGAAACAAGGCAGGCTGACGGTCAAGGCCAGGAATGCGGAGGAGAAATCCGTCTATGAGATGTATTATGATTTCTCAGAGCCCATAGCCAGACTGACCGGTTACCGGGTCCTGGCCATCAACCGGGGTGAGAAGGAGAAGTTTCTGACAGTTAAGACAGAGGCACCGGAGACTCCCATCGTAATGGCCCTTTACCGGACCATGGCTGCCACAGAAGACGGGGCTGCCAATGAGTCCATGCAAGACCAGATCCGCCTGGCAGTGGAAGACAGCTATAAAAGACTGTTGGCTCCTGCCATAGAGAGGGATATCCGGGCTGAACTTACAGAGACAGCCCAGGAGGGAGCGATCAGTGTCTTTGGTAAGAATCTGAAGCAGCTGCTGATGGCTCCGCCTATCTCCGGCCGGACGGTTCTCGGATGGGACCCGGCTTTCCGGACAGGCTGTAAGCTGGCGGTGGTGGACCCGACCGGTAAGGTGCTCGATACAGTAGTTATTTATCCTACGGCTCCCCAGTTCAAGGTGAAAGAGGCCAAGGCCATCGTTCACCGTCTTATTAGAAAATATGGCATTTCCCTGATTTCCCTGGGCAATGGAACTGCCTCCCGGGAATCAGAACAGGTCATCACGGAACTGATCAGGGAGATTCCTGAAAAGGTATCTTATGTTATTGTCAATGAGGCAGGAGCATCCGTCTACTCGGCCAGCAAGCTGGCGACGGAAGAGTTCCCGGAGTTCGACGTGGGCCAGAGGTCAGCGGCCTCTATCGCCCGCAGGCTGCAGGACCCCCTGGCTGAACTGGTTAAGATAGAACCCAAGGCTATCGGTGTCGGCCAGTACCAGCATGATATGAACCAGAAAAAGCTGGAAGAGACTCTCTTTGGCGTGGTGGAGGACTGTGTGAACAGTGTGGGTGTTGACCTCAACACAGCTTCGTTTTCTCTCTTGTCCTACATATCGGGAATCAGTAAGACTGTAGCTAAAAATATCGTGAGCTACCGGGAAGACCATGGACGGTTTACATCAAGAAGAGAACTTTTGAAGGTGGCTAAGCTGGGGCCTAAGGCCTTTGAACAGTGTGCCGGTTTTCTCCGTATTCCAGGAGGCCGGGAGCCCCTGGATAATACTAGTGTTCATCCCGAGTCCTACCAGGCGGCCAGAGAGCTTATCAAAGCCTTGGGCTACCAGGCCCAGGACCTGGACAAGGGCGGAATCACCGGCATAAAGAACAAGGCAAAGCTGACAGACAAGCTGGCAGAGAGCCTGGGTGTGGGTCTTTTAACTCTCACGGATATCGTTGATGAGCTGGCCAAGCCGGGCAGGGATCCCAGAAGCCAGATGCCCGCTCCCATCCTCAGGACTGATGTTCTGGAGATGAAAGATTTAAAAGAAGGGATGGTTCTGAAGGGGACTGTCCGCAATGTCATAGATTTTGGTGCCTTTGTGGATATCGGCGTCCATCAGGATGGCCTGGTCCACATATCAGAGATGTCGGATAAATTTATCAAGCATCCCCTGGAGGTCGTCAGTGTTGGTGATGTGGTGGATGTCCAGGTATTGAGTGTCGATTTATCCAGGAAGCGGATCCAGTTGACCATGAAGATAAAATAGTAAAGGAAAGTGTGATATTATGAGTCGATTACAGGATATCAGTAAGATGAATCTTGCGGACCTTGATCGGCCCGGCCAGGCCGGCCAGGAGGAAGACCAGGCTGTGGACCGGGAAGAAGTCTTAGGTCAGGAATTCCAGGATAAGGAAGAAAGGGCGGACCAGGAACTCCTGGATCCGAAGGAATCTGACGGAGAAAGACCGGAAGCCGGACAGGCAGAGGGAGATGAGTCATTACCGGCAGAATCCGGGGATCTATCCCAGGCCGGCGCGGAGTCTGCTGCCGGGGAAAAGGCAGAGGATAAGAAGGAGGATAAGGCTCCTAAGAAAATGATGGAGCCCCAGGGCCAGCATTACTATGTGGATGCGGAACTGTCAGAGAATGATCTGGTATCATTTATGCTCAATCACAGTTATCGCCAGCCCCTCATGATTTTTGTGACAATTATAGGAATCATCTGGCCTATAATGGCCTGGTACCGGGGACAGAATATGTTTATTCCTATAATCGGTGCTGCCTGCATCCTGATTCTTATGCCCGGAACCACCTATTTACAGGGCAAGAGGGCCAAGAAAACCATGAAGATCTACCAGGAGGTATTCCACTATATGTTTGATGAGTGGGGCATGCACCTGGAGGTCAGCGGTGAGGCCATCGATGTGGAGTGGAAAAGAGTGATCAAAGTGCTCTCTTTAAAGTCCCTGCTGGTATTATATACCGGCAAGAACAATGCTTTCCTGGTGCCGGTCAAAGACATGGGACCCAGGGAGGAAGAAATTAAAGCCTTTATCTACCGGATGACCGGCAAAAAATAGGAAGCCGGCAGGCCGGCAGGAGAACCGTTAACCTGCAAGAGGAATAGAATAGATAATATATATGATAATAGATAGTAACAGTGCCCGGGATACCTATCTTCTGGGCAAGGAATGCGGCCGGCAGGCCCTGCCGGGGCAGGTATACTGCCTCCACGGGGACCTGGGAACCGGCAAGACCGTATTTACCCAGGGCTTTGCTGCCGGTTTGGGGATCAGCGAGCCTGTGTCCAGCCCGACTTTTACCATCATCCAGATTTATGAGGAGGGCAGGCTGCCCTTCTACCATTTCGACGTTTACCGGATCAGTGATCCGGAGGAAATGTATGAGGTGGGCCTGGATGAGTATCTGGAAGGGGAGGGGGTCTGCCTTATCGAATGGGCGGACCTGATTGAAGACCTGCTTCCTGATAATAAGATAGAAATCAGAATTGAAAAGGACCTGGACCGGGGCTTTGATTACAGGAAAATTACGATTGAAAACCCCTTCCTGGACCAGGAAGCCTAGGGAGATGACGAAATGAGAATTCTTGCGATGGACAGCTCAGGTCTTGTTGCCTCTGTTGCCCTTTTGGATGAAGAGACTTTACTGGCAGAATATACCATTAACTATAAAAAGACCCACTCCCAGACCCTGCTGCCCATGATGGACGAGATCGTCCGTATGACAGAGACAGACCTGGCAGATATCGACGCTATCGCAGTAGCGGCAGGACCAGGATCCTTCACTGGCCTGCGCATCGGATCAGCCACGGCCAAGGGGCTGGGCATGGCCCTGGATAAACCCCTGGTTTCCGTGCCGACCCTGGAGGGGCTGGCAGCCAACCTGTGGGGTTCGGAAGCCTATCTATGCCCTATGATGGATGCCAGAAGAAAGCAGGTCTATACCGGAATCTACCGTTTTGACGGTGACAATCTGGAGCTGGTCGTGGACCAGAAGGCCTGTCCCGTGGAGGAGATCCTTAGGGACTGTGGCCGTCTGGAGGGTAAAGTATTTTTTCTGGGAGATGGGGTGCCGGTCTATAAGGACATGATTGAAGATATTATGGAAGAATACAGGGACAGGCTGGTCTGGGCCTATGCCCCCGCCCACCTGAACCGGCAGAGGGCCGGAGCTCTTGGAAGACTTGCTCTTAATTACCTGCGCCAGGGAAGACAGGAGACAGCGGCAGACCATGCCCCCATCTACCTGCGCAAGTCCCAGGCTGAGCGGGAATTGAATGCTAAAGGCAGGACTTTGAAGGAATGAATATCCCGGAAAAAGAAAAAAAAGGACCGGCTGGGAAAAAAACAGCCGGTGATAAAGTGGCTGATCTGGAAACAGTTGGCAGGAAAAAGACCTGCGGGAAAGCAACTGGCAAAGAAAAGACCTGCGGGAAAACAACTGGCAAAGAAACGGCCTGCGGGAAAACAGCTGGTAAAGAAAAGGCCTGCGGGGACACAACTGGTAAAGAAACGGTCTGCGGGGACACAACTGGTAAAGAAATGGCCTGCAAAAAAGCACTTGGCCATAAAGCTGGCAGCGGCCCCTGTCTGATCCGGACTATGGTCCGGGAGGACTGCCCTGATGTTCATGACCTGCTCAAGGCCTGTTTCAAGGACCCCTGGTCCCTGGCCAGCTTATATGGTATGTTTCAGGTGACCGGTTATCTATGCCTGCTGGCTGTGGAGAAAAGTAGCGGTCGGATCCTGGGCTTTGCCGGTCTGAAAAGTGTGCTGGATCAGGCGGACATTACGGATGTGGCCGTGGCAGAGAGCAGCCGGGGGAGAGGCCTTGGGGGCAAATTGCTTTGCTGCCTTTTAGACCAGGCCTGGGAGCAGGGAGTCAGAGAAGTGTTTCTGGAGGTAAGGGCCTCCAACGAGCCGGCACTGGCTCTCTATACTAAGGCTGGCTTTGTCTCCGTCGGACTTAGAAAAAATTACTATGCTGGCCCGGCAGAGGATGGGATTGTGATGCGGTGGAGCCGTGAATAAGCCGGCGTAAAAAGCTGATCCCGAATTAGGGAATTCCGGTGACCAGCCGGTCGGAGACGGACGGAAAGACTGGAGGGGATCCCAGGGATCCCGGAAGAGAAGATATGAAAAAGTGAGGAAATAGAATGCTGGAACTTTGCCTGCTTGGCTGCGGGGGTATGATGCCCCTGCCCAACCGGAAACTGACCTCGCTCATGGCGAGATATAACGGAAGCAGTATACTGATCGATTGCGGCGAGGGAACCCAGGTGGCCATACGCGAGCAGGGCGGGAGCTTCAAGCCCATAGACGTCATCTGCTTTACCCATTTCCATGCAGACCATATCAGTGGCCTGCCGGGCCTGCTTCTGACCCTGGGTAATGCCCAGAGGGAGGAACCCCTTCTGATGGTAGGGCCCCGAGGCCTGGAGCGGGTAGTCAACTCTCTCAGGGTCATCGCCCCGGACCTGCCCTTTTCCATTGAGTTCAGGGAACTGGCAGAGAGGGAAGAGACAGTGGAGGCCTGCGGACTCCGCATCAGGGCTTTCCGTGTTAATCACAATGTGGTCTGTTATGGTTATAGCCTGGAGATCGACAGGGCCGGTAAATTTGACCCTGACAAGGCCAAAGCCAATAGGGTAGAGATGAAGTACTGGAGCAGACTGCAGAAGGGAGAGACCATTGAACTTCCTGATCGCATTCTGACAGGGGACCTGGTTTTAGGGCCTGCCCGCAAGGGAATCAAATGTACCTACACTACAGATACCAGACCCACCAACCTGATCCGGCAGAATGCCTTCCGGTCAGATCTTTTTATCTGCGAGGGTATGTACGGGGAGCCTGATAAACAGGACAAGGCCCGGGAATATAAGCATATGACCTTCCGGGAGGCTGCCTCCATTGCCCGTGATGCCCAGGTTGGGAAGCTTTGGCTTACCCACTACAGCCCTTCTCTGGTCAGGCCGGAGGACTATCTGAAGGACGCCAGAAAGATATTCCCGGAGACCTGGCTGGGCAAGGACGGTAAGACGACAGAACTGCATTTTGAAGAGGAACAGACCCATGATGAATGAAGAAAAAAAGGATATAGATATCCTTGCCATAGAGACTTCCTGTGACGAGACCGCCGCGGCGGTAGTCAGAAATGGCCGGGAAGTCCTTTCAAATATTATATATACCCAGATTAAGCTCCACACTGTATTTGGAGGAGTTGTGCCGGAGATCGCTTCCAGAAAGCATATCGAAAAGATTAATCCGGTGATTGAGGCTGCCCTGGCAGAAGCCGGGAAGAAGCTCAGCGATATAGATGCTGTGGCCGTCACCTACGGTCCGGGCCTGGTAGGGGCCCTTCTCGTTGGTGTGGCGGAGGCCAAGGCCATAGCCTACGGGACGAAAAAACCACTGATTGGGGTCCATCATATTGAGGGACATATCAGTGCCAATTATATAGAACATAAGGAACTGGAACCTCCCTTCCTTTGTCTGGTGGCCTCAGGAGGACACTCCCACCTGGTCCTGGTCAGGGATTACGGTGTATATGAGATCATCGGCCGTACCAGGGATGACGCTGCGGGGGAAGCTTTTGACAAGGTGGCCAGGGCCATCGGTCTGGGCTATCCCGGCGGACCCAAGGTGGATAAACTGGCAAGACAGGGGAATCCGAGGGCCATAACATTTCCCAGGGCTAAGATTGCCGATGCCCCGGATGACTTTAGCTTCAGCGGTTTGAAATCAGCTGTGCTCAATTATTTAAACCAGTGTCAGATGAAGGGAGAAGAGGTCAATAAGGCGGATGTGGCCGCTTCTTTCCAGCAGTCTGTAGTTGATGTTCTGACAGACCATACCATCCAGGCGGCCAAAAGACTTAAGATAGATAAGGTGGCCATAGCCGGCGGTGTTGCCTCCAATTCGACACTGCGCGGGCAGATGAAAGAGGTCTGTGAGAAAAACGGAAAGAAGTTTTACTATCCGTCACCGGTCTACTGTACTGACAATGCGGCGATGATCGGGGTGGCAGCCTACTATGAATATATGAAAGGATCCCGGGCTGGCTGGGATCTGAATGCAGTACCAAACCTGAAGATTGGCAGCCGCTGATACGGATTAGCGGAAAAGGTTCAGAGAAAGAGAGGGAAGCTTATGTCCCGGGAAAAGGTTACAGCGATTGTCCTGGCAGCGGGTAAAGGGAACCGTATGAATTACGATATACGTAAGCAATATCTGGAACTGCTGGGCAGGCCCATGATCTGTTATACACTGGATGCTTTTGAGGCCAGTCCGGTGGATGAGATCATTCTGATGGTTGGGCCGGGAGAAGAGAGATTTGTCAGGGAAACGATCGTGGAAGCGGTGGGTTACCGGAAGGTGAAGAAGATTGTCACGGGTGGAAAGCAGCGCCATGATTCCGTGTATCTTGGTCTCAAAGCCGGCGATCCGGAGGGCTATGTGCTCATCCATGATGGGGCCAGGGCCTTCATCACGCCAGATCTGATCGAGATTTGTATCGAGGCGGTGAAACGGGATAAAGCCTGTATCATGGCCATGCCGGTGAAAGATACCATCAAGATTGTCGATGAACATGACATGGTTGTGGCTACACCATCCCGCAAGTGTCTCTGGCAGATGCAGACACCCCAGTGTTTTGTCTATGAGGAGATTCTCCAGGCCTTTCATAAGCTGATGGCATCCCATGACCAGACCGGCATTACCGATGACGGCATGGTTATGGAGAAGTTTGGAAGCAGAAAGATCCGCCTGGTCCGCGGATCTTATGAGAATTTCAAGATTACTACCCAGGAAGACCTGATTTACGGGGAAGCCATTCTTCGCAACCGGCTGAGAGACCAGGCAGGCATATTCAGGTCTGTGAATTAAGCGCCGGTCTCTTTCATAAAGGCCCTTAAGTACATCTGAGTTTTAGTACATATATATAGTTATATTTATGTATTAATGAGAGAATGAAGGATAAGAAAATGAAAATAAGTGATCTATTTACAGAAGAAGGTCTCAAAGTTTTAGCTGAGGCTCCGCTTATGGAAAAGCCGGACATAGAAGTTCCGGATACCGGAAATCTTAATATAGAAGATCCGGATAGGGAACATCTTGTCATGGAGATGGATTCTGAGGAAGAAGACGATGAAGAGGAAGCTTTCGAAGATGATGACCTGGATGAATATGATGATGCCGTAGAATCCGGGGACGATGATTCTGACCATAAGCCGGACCACAAGCTGGAAGCCTGTTCTGTCTGTCACAGGACAGAAAGCCAGGGGGCCAAGCTGATCCATATGCCCAATGGCATGTCTATCTGCACGGACTGTATGCAGAAGTCCTTTGACAACTTTTCCTCCGGCTTTGGCGGGAATGGAATCCAGTTCCTGGATCTTTCCAGTATGGATTTCAATAATTTGCGGGATATGAACCTGGGAGACCTGCTCTCCGGTAATATCACGGCCCAGAAGCCCAAACCCAGGAAGGCAAAAAAGAAGAAAAAGAAGGATAAAGCAACTAAACCTGCATTATCCATAAAAAATATTCCTGCTCCCCACCAGATCAAAGGTCAGCTTGATGAGTATGTGATCGGCCAGGACCATGCTAAAAAGGTCATGTCTGTAGCGGTCTATAACCATTACAAGCGGGTGATCACCAATACCATGGATGAGATTGAGATTGACAAGTCCAACATGCTGATGATCGGACCTACCGGCAGCGGTAAGACCCACCTGGTGAGAACACTGGCCCGGCTGCTCAATGTGCCCCTGGCTATCTGTGATGCCACATCCCTCACTGAGGCCGGTTACATAGGAGATGACGTGGAGAGCGTGCTTTCCAAACTTCTGGCCAATGCTGATAATGATGTGGAAAAGGCGGAGACAGGAATTATATTTATCGATGAGATCGATAAGATTGCCAAGAAAAAGAATACTACCAGCCGGGATGTCAGTGGCGAATCCGTCCAGCAGGCCCTGCTTAAGCTGCTCGAAGGCAGTGAGGTGGAGGTACCTGTAGGGGCCAGCTCCAAAAATGCCATGGTGCCCACGGTCATGATGAATACCAGAAATATCCTCTTCATCTGCGGAGGCGCTTTTCCTGACCTGGAACAGATTATCAAAGAGAGGCTGAATAAGCATTCCTCCATGGGATTTTCCGCCGATCTCAAGGATAAGTACGACAAGGAGAAAGACCTTCTCAAATACGTGACTGTGGAGGATATCCGCAAGTTTGGTATGATTCCGGAATTTATCGGCAGACTGCCTGTGATTTTCACTTTGAATCCATTGACAAAAGATATGCTGGTTGATATTCTGAAAGAACCAAAAAATGCGATTTTGAAGCAATACCAGAAACTTCTTGCATTAGATGAAGTAGATCTTCAATTTGAGGAGGAGGCTCTCTACGCCATAGCGGAACAGGCCATGGAGAAGGACACCGGCGCCAGAGCCCTCAGGTCTATTATCGAGAAGTTTATGCTGGATATTATGTATGAGATACCCAAGGATGATAATATCGGCAGGGTAACCATCACGGAGGACTATATCCGTAATCACGGCCTGCCCCTTATCGAGATGCGCCAGTACCTGGCCCGGCAGCAGCTGCTGGCGGACAGGGAAAATGACGACAGAGAAACAGAGGACAAAGATTGATTTGTCCTGGCCCTGACAGGTCAGAAACTGACCAGGAGATCATGGACCCTCACTGCAGCTACCAGTGTGGAGTCATCGTGACAGGTCAGGCAGCTGACCAGGGATTCACGGGCCAGTTCGTTCATTGATTAGTAATCGGGGGGATTTATTATGACGACAGGAAGCAGACCAATCACGACAGCCGGTGAGAAACATTCCAAAGATAATCTTAAGTTTCTCGAGCTGCTGTCCACCCAATACCCCAATATAGCCAGAGCCTCTACGGAGATCATTAATTCCAAGGCCTTGCTAAACCTGCCTAAGGAGACCGAACATTTCGTCTCCGACGTTCATGGAGAGTATGAACAGTTCCTTCATATCATGAGAACCGGGTCCGGAGCCATCCGCAATAAGATTGAAGATGTCTTCGGCAACACTTTAAGCGCCAGGGAAAAAAAGAGCCTGGCGGCCCTGGTCTACTATCCGGAGGCCAAGATCAAGACCATGAAGCAGGAGCTGTCCCGGGAGGACCTGTTAGACTGGTACAAGGTATCCCTATACCGCCTGATCGGCGTATGTAAAGAGGCTTCCGCCAAGTATCCCAGATCACGGCTGCGGGCATCCCTGCCTTCAGACTTTTCCTATATTCTGGAGGAACTGCTCAGTGAGAATAACAGGGTGGTCCAGAAGGAAGAATATTACAATGAGATTTTTGATACCATTATCCGCATAGGCCGGGCCGGTGATTTCATCGTGGCCATGGCTAATGTAATCCAGAAGCTGACAGTAACCAGGCTTCATGTGATCGGGGATATCTTTGACCGGGGACCCGGACCTCATATTATTATGGACTACCTGATGGAGAATAGGGATAACGTGGATATCCAGTGGGGTAACCATGATATGGTATGGATGGGTGCTGCCGCGGGCCAGAGAGCCTGCGTGGCCAATGTAGTCCGGCTCTGTGCCCGCTATAATAACCTGTCCGTCCTGGAGGACGGCTATGGCATTAATCTTGTGCCCCTGGCCAGATTTGCCATGGAAACCTACGCGGACGATCCCTGTGAGCGTTTTGACATCCATGCGGTGGATGAACCGGACCCCAGGGAGATTAGTCTCAATATGAAGATGCATAAGGCTGTAGCCATCATCCAATTTAAGCTGGAGGGCCAGTTAATTATGCGGCGGCCCGAGTTCGGTATGGATAAGAGGCTGCTCATGGATAAGATTGATTATGAAAAAGGAACCATCACCATAGGCGGCCAGGAATATGAACTATTAGATAAGCATTTCCCAACAGTGGACCCGGCAGATCCCTGGCAGCTGTCTCCTGCTGAGGAAGAGGTGGTCCGCAGGCTGGTCCTTAATTTTAAGAACTGTGACCGGCTGCAGGAGCATGTGCGTTTTCTCTTTAATAAGGGAGCCATGTATCTCTGCCATAATTCCTACCTGCTCTACCACGGCTGCGTACCTCTCAATGAGGACGGCAGCTTCCGCAAGGTTACCATAGGCGGCCAGGAATACCAGGGCAAGGCCCTCTACGATATCCTGGAGTACTATGCCAGAAAGGGCTATTATGAGCAGGATAACCTGGAGGAACATGAATTTGGCAAGGATATCATGTGGTACACCTGGTCCAATGAGAATTCCCCGGTATACGGCAAGGAAAAGATGGCCACCTTTGAGCGATATTTCCTGGCGGAGAAATCTTTGCAGCAGGAGAAAAAAGCGTACTATTATACTCTGATTGACAAGGAGGAGGTGGCGGACCGGATTCTGTCGGCATTCGGTATCGATCCGGCCCGGGGCCATATTCTCAACGGCCATATGCCTGTCCATGCCAAATCCGGGGAGTCACCGGTTAAGTGCGGCGGCAAAGTCATGATTATCGACGGCGGCTTCTCACGGGCCTACCAGAGCACCACAGGAATCGCCGGCTATACCCTGATTTATAATTCCAGGGGACTCCGCCTTGTATCCCACGAGGCCTTTACCTCGACGGAAGATGTGATTGAGAAAGAGATTGACGTTCATTCCAGTACAGTAATCCGTGAGTTTTCCTCCCGTCGGGAGAGGGTGGGTGACACGGATGAAGGCCAGAAGATGAGGGAGAAGATCCAGGACCTGGAGGATCTGCTTCATGCTTACCGGACCGGTCTGATTCTGGAAAAGGACCATTAGAAGAAATATAATATATATAATTTGAATTTTAGGAGGTCAACTGATGATTGAATTATTAAAGACAGGCGCCTATCTGGTCAATGGCAGAGAACTGGTGGAGGACACCAGGGAAGCTGCTGCCCGGCTGACAGACCTGGTTGGTAAGGATGTTCCGTCTAAGGCAGAGGCGGCCAAAGCCACCATCGCCTATGGAATCCTTAAGGACCATAATACATCCGGCAGAATGGACAAGCTTCAGATCCGCTTTGACAAACTGACATCCCACGATATCACCTATGTGGGTATCATTCAGACAGCCCGCGCTTCGGGACTTGAAAAGTTCCCCATGCCTTACGTGCTGACCAACTGCCACAATAGTCTCTGTGCGGTTGGTGGTACCATTAATGAGGATGATCATATGTTTGGCCTGACCTGTGCCAAGAAGTATGGTGGTATCTATGTACCGCCCCACCAGGCAGTCATTCACCAGTTTGCCAGAGAGATGCTGGCCTGCGGCGGCAGCATGATCTTAGGTTCTGACTCTCACACCCGCTACGGTGCCCTGGGCACTATGGCCATGGGTGAGGGCGGTCCTGAGTTGGTAAAACAGCTGCTTAACCAGACTTATGACATCAATATGCCAGGCGTCATCGCCATCTATCTGACCGGGGAACCGGTCCTTGGTGTAGGACCCCAGGATGTGGCCCTGGCCATCATCGGAGCCGTCTTTAAAAACGGATATGTCAACAATAAGGTCATGGAGTTTGTCGGCCCTGGTGTTGACAAGCTGTCGGCAGATTTCAGGATCGGTGTGGATGTCATGACCACAGAGACCACCTGCCTGTCCTCCATCTGGCAGACAGATGAGACCATCCGCGAGTTCTATGAGATTCACGGAAGAGAAAATGATTACAAAGAGTTAAAGCCCGGTGACCTGGCCTATTACGATGGCGTAGTCAAGGTGGATCTGTCCAAAATCCGCCCCATGATTGCCATGCCATTCCACCCGAGCAATACCTACACCATAGAAGAACTGAACAGTAACTTAGAGGACATCCTCTATGACTGTGAGCAGAAGGCCCTGGTCAGCCTGGACGGCCAGGTGGACTTCCAGCTGAGGGACAAGATCCGTAACGGCCGGCTTTATGTGGAGCAGGGCATCATCGCCGGCTGTGCCGGTGGAGGTTTTGAGAACCTCTGTGACGCGGCGGATATCATCCGTGGTCACTCCATCGGCTCCGATGAGTTCACCCTCAGTGTATATCCTGCAAGCACTCCCATTTTCATGGAACTTGTCAGGAATGGGGCGGCGGCTGACTTTATGGCAGCGGGAGCTATCGTCAAGACTGCATTCTGCGGTCCCTGTTTTGGAGCAGGTGATACACCGTCCAACAACAGTTTGAGTATCCGTCACTCCACCAGGAATTTCCCCAACCGGGAGGGTTCCAAGCTTCAGAACGGCCAGATTGCCTCTGTGGCTCTCATGGATGCCAGGTCCATCGCTGCCACGGCGGCCAGCAAGGGCTTCCTGACCCCGGCTACAGACCTGGATCTGGAGTTTAGCGGCAAGAAGTACCACTTTGATTCTACAATCTACGAAAACCGTGTCTTTGACAGTAAGGGTCAGGCTGATCCTTCCGTGGAGATAAAGTTTGGTCCCAACATTAAGGATTGGCCTAAGATGAGTGCCCTTCCTGAGCATATGATCCTCAAGGTGGTCTCCGAGATTCATGATCCGGTCACCACCACCGACGAGCTGATTCCGTCAGGAGAAACCTCCTCCTACCGGTCCAATCCTCTTGGCCTGGCAGAGTTTACCCTGTCCAGAAAAGATCCTTCCTATGTGGGTAAGGCCAAGGAGGTCCAGAAGGCCCAGAAGGCCATCGAGGCAGGAGCGGATCCTCTGAAAGCCCTTCCCGGCCTTGCCGGGATTGTGGAAACCCTGTGGGAAAGCTTCCCGGACATCAGCAGGGCCAACACCGGAGTGGGATCCACCATTTTTGCCGTGAAGCCCGGAGACGGGTCTGCCAGAGAGCAGGCGGCTTCCTGCCAGAAAGTACTGGGCGGCTGGGCCAATATTGCCAATGAGTATGCTACTAAGCGCTACCGGTCTAACCTGATCAACTGGGGCATGCTGCCCTTCCTCATTCCAGAGGGAGACCTGCCTTTTACCAACGGTGATTACCTCTTTATCCCTGATGTGAGAAAGGGAGTGGAGGATAAGGCATCATCCTTCCAGGCTTATGTGGTCAAGGGTGACAAGATGCAGCCCTTTACTTTGAAGATGGGTGACCTGACCGACGATGAGCGTAAGATTATCCTTGAGGGATGTCTGATCAATTACAACCGGTCTAAAATGTAGGCCAGGCGGAACAACAGATCATCCATGTACCGATATAGAGAAATTAGTGAACCACAAAGGACAGATTTCGGGTATTTTGAAAGAGAAATCTTATAGATAAAAGGAGTATCAGGAAATGAAAATCTCGGGAAACCAGCTGTTTGCGACAGCGATGAAAAAAGAAGGAGTTGACACTATATTTGCCTATCCGGGTGGAATGGTCGTCAATCTTCTTGACGCCCTTTATGACCATCCGGGTATTGACCTTGTCCTGCCCCGGCATGAGCAAGGGGCGGTCCATATGGCGGATGGATATGCCCGGGCTACAGGCAAGGTAGGGGTGTGCCTTGTCACCAGTGGCCCCGGAGCCACCAATCTGGTTACCGGTATTGCCAATGCCAATTATGACAGTATTCCTATCGTTTGCTTTACCGGCCAGGTATCGGAGAACCTCATAGGCAATGATGCCTTCCAGGAGGTAGACATCATAGGTGTGACCAGGCATGTGGCCAAGTTTGTCATTATGGTCCGTGAACGGGAAATGTTAGCCCAGCGGATCAAAGAAGCCTTTTATATAGCCAGGTCCGGCAAGCCGGGTCCGGTCTTAGTGGACCTTCCTACTGATGTTATGGCAGAGCTGGGATCCACTTCCTATCCTACCAATGTAAACATCCGGGGTTACAAGCCCAATAAGGGTGTTCACATGGGCCAGCTCAAAAAGGCCATCACTATGATGAAGAGAGCGAAAAAGCCCATATTCCTCATAGGCGGCGGCGTCAACCTGGCCGGAGCCCAAGAGGAGATGACCACTTTGGCTGCGAAACTGGAGGTCCCGGTAATCACCACAGTCATGGGCCGGGGTGCCATTAATACGGAGCATCCTCTTTTTATAGGGGATATCGGTATGCATGGATCCTATGCGGCCAACAGGGCGGCTAACGAAGCGGACCTGATCTTTGCCATCGGCTGTCGGTTTGGTGACCGGGTGACCGGAGATGTCAAGAACTTTGCCCCCAGGGCCAAGATTGTCCATATAGATATCGAATCGGCCTCCATTTCCAGGAACGTCACCGTTGATATTCCTATCGTAGCCGACGCCAAGGCTGCCATCGAAAAGATTATCAGCCATACCCAGCCCATGACTCACAGCCGCTGGGTCAAGGAAGTCAAGAGCTGGGACCAGGAGCATCCTCTGGCCATGGATGTGAAGGAGGGAGTCAGCCCCCAGAAGATTATAGAAACCCTCAATGAACTCTATGCTGACAGGGATACGATCTATACAGCCGATGTAGGCCAGCCCCAGATGTGGGCCAGCCAGTATCTGCGTCTGGACCCCAGGCACCGGCTCTATCAGAGCGGCGGTCTCGGAGCCATGGGCTTCGGCCTGCCTTCCGCTATAGGTGCCCGTATCGGTATGCCTGAGAAATCGGTCGTATCTATCAACGGTGACGGCGGTTTCCAGATGAATATCCAGGAGATGGCGACGGCGGTCTGCCAGGAACTGCCCATGGTCATTGTCATTTTCAACAATACCAAGCTGGGTATGGTAAGGCAGATGCAGACCCTTTTCTGTAAGAAGCGTTATATGATCACTTGTCTGGCTTCCCATAAGTCCTGTAAGGGAAAATGCGGACAGCCGGGCTATGAGTGTCCGGAGTACACACCTAATTTTGTTAAGATCGCCGAGGCCTACGGCAGCAAGGGCTACCGGGTGACAGAGGACAGCCAGCTGGCTGACACCATCCTGGAGGCGAGAAACTATGCTGAGGCCAACAATAAGCCGGTAATTGTAGAGTGCATCGTATCACCTGACGAGCTGGTTCTGCCCATGATCAAGGGTGGGGCAAGCTTTGATGATATTTTGTTGTAGGAGGGTAAGACATGAGAGTATTAGATACCACAAAAAAGAAACGCTGGGTCTCCCTCTATGTGGAGAACCGTATCGGTGTCCTGGCCCGGATCTCGGGCATGATGTCCGGCAAATCCTATAACATTGACAGCATCACTGTGGGAACCACAGAAGACCCGACCATCTCCCGGATGACCATCGGCCTGTCTTCTGATGACGCCACCTTTGAGCAGATCAAAAAGCAGCTTAACCGCTGTGTTGAGGTCATCAAGCTCAATGATATTACCGATGCCTCAGCCCATATGAAAGAGATTCTTTTCATCAAGATTCATGATTGTTCTGAGTTTGAGAAGGGAGAGATCTTCCGGATCGCCCAGGTCTTCGGCTCCAAACCCATAGACTATGGCATCAACAGCGTGCTCCTGGAAAATGTCAGTACAGAGGGTCGCAACAATGACCTGATCGCCTTGCTGCAGAAGAAGTTTGACAATGTAGAGATTGTCCGGGGCGGAATCGTTGCCATCGACTCCATCAGTATGATAGACCGGTAAATACCATGATAGTATCAACCGGCAGTCTTAGACTGCCGGTTTTCTTATTTTCATATATATTTTTTTACAAAAGAAAATATTCATGAATATTTATTATATATTTTAATACTTTTTATCAAGTATATGTTATAATATTATAATAATTTTGCATGGATTAGAGGCCGTGGCTGAGAGGCCGGGTCCCTTGCTCCAAAATCCTGCAGAATATGATACCCGGGATATAAGATAATAGAAGACGTATAAGGAGGAGATATTATGAAAAAGAAACTGTTATCGATGGTGCTCACTTTGGCCCTTGCCTTAAGCTTTTTCGCCCTTCCGGTATCCGCCGCCAAGGCTCCCGTAAGTGAGGGAAAGAAGCTTTACGTAACCGGAACTAAGAATTTCCTTGCCCTTCGTTCCAAACCTGAATATAATGACGCCAACATCAAGAGAAAGCTTTATAATGGTCAGAAGGTCAAGATTACAGGGGGCTGGAAGGGTAAATATGTCAAGGTTTACTCTTATAAGACCAAGAAATCCGGCTATGTGGACGGTACTTATCTTACGATGAAAAAGGGCAAGATCAAGACAGTCAGGAATGTAAAGAACTTCCTTGCCCTCCGCACAAGCGCTAAAGAAAGTGATGCCAACATTTTCGGTAAAATGTATAATGGGGACAAGGTTCGTGTGATCGGTAATACGAGAGGCAGTTATGTATGGATCTATTCTTTTGCTTTGAACAGATCAGGCTACGTAAATAAAAACTATATAAAATAGGGATTTGTTTTCCAACTGTAAAGGGATCCTGCGGGAAGTAAGGACCAGATAAGTTGGGATGAGGCATCCTAAATAATCCGTCTGCCGGTGTGAGGACGCTGGGGAGAACTGTTCAGGCAGTTTCACTCAGCTATCTTTCCACCGGCAGTTTTTTGTCCTTCTTTTTTTCAATTCGTTCAGCTAAAGCCCAGGTAAACTGAATGTGAAAAAATACATCTGGAAAGAAATGGAAAATAATAATATAATTGACAATAATTGGAAGTAATGATAGTATCAACATTAAATATCCATAATTTGACAATTCTATGTCTGGAGGAGACTGGCTTATGGGAAGGGAGTGATGATATGCCTGTCATTTAAGAAGAATCAAAAGGTTCAGTCAGTAACATAGTTCATCCTCAAGAAGCTTGAACAAATAATAATTATTCTAGGAATGTCCCATGGGGCAGCTCATAAAGAGTCTGCCAATCAGGGACATGGAAAGGCGGAAATGTGAAAAGATCAGGTAGAAAGCTGGCTGCTTTTTTGATGGCCGTCATGTTGCTTTTATGTAATAGCGGCACAACCCTTGCGGCAGAGACAGTTCATAACATTTACGCTCAGGATAATATCTACAGGAATACATTCAGTCTGAGAGGGAAGACTGCAGAGAAGATGAACAGATTGACAGAAGATACAGAGGGCCTGCCTGTCAGAAAGGCGGACAAAGGGCCGGTTAAGCTGAAGGCAGCTGCCGGACCGGCAGGCTTGGGAGATATGGTAGAAAGTGAGATACCAGAAGGCCAGCCGGACTGGTCAGACCAGGCCGGTGGGGACCAGGGATTAAAGAAGGAAGAGAACAGCGGCCAGGGGTCAGCTACAGAAGACAGAGAGACCCAAAGCGGCCAGGAGACTACATCGGAGGAGGAGAATAAGGCCGGCGGTGGGGATTCCGATTCCCAGGACATGGATCCGGCAGATGATGGCGACGTCGACAAAGCCCGGGAGGAAGACTCAGAGCCAGATCAGGTCCAGAAACCCTCCGGGAATTCTGGAACCAGTTCTACAGAGGAGAAGGACAAGTCATCCTACGAAGGAGACCAGCAGCAGGATGAGCCAGACCGGGAATCCAGCCAGGAGACTTCCCAAGAGACCAGTCCACCGGCGGAAGAAGGGACAAGTGCCAGCAGGGGAGTGTTGAGAACGGCAGGGCCAGACCCTAACCATAATGTGACTATGCCTGACAGGACCAGCCATTATTTCCTGCTGCAGAAAAACAGTGACAGGATTTCAGATGTGTCTGACTCAGATGCGAAGATTACAGGATCTGAGAAGGAGGCGGCCCAGTATATTTTCACCGAATATCCCGACGGTACTGCCTATAATTTCTCGCCGACCATGACTGCGGAGACCGAAGTCAGAGTAGGAGGTGGCAGCGGCGGGAGTGTCAGCCTGGACAAGGTTGTGGAAGGCAGCTATGAGGAGTTCGGTGAGCTCCTGGGCAACAGCAAAGAAGGCCACATTGTTTCGAAGGTCTTTGACATAAACCGTTGCAGCACAGACCCATATGCCATCTACACCAATGTGGGCAGCTGGTTTGACAGCAAGAGCAGGAAGAGCTACAAGGTAGATATGAAGATGACTGTGACAGGAGCTCTTTATCCTGGAGAAGAGACCAATAAAGAAAAGTTCACTGATAAGATGGTCGCTCCCTATGTTGGCTTTACCAATTTCGATATCGGACTCATCGCGTCCCAGAGCGATGATGTGGACGTGAAGCTGGATTTCTTCTATCATGGCACAGAGGATAAGATAGAGGATATCAAGGGCATTCTGGAATTCATTGATATTGATGCCCAGCAGGGAGTGGATCTGGGAGAAGGGATAGAAAAAGTAATACTGTTTAACACAGGAAGCTCTCTGATGCAGTATGCCCCCGGATTGGTCTCCTCCTCAAAGGGGTATGTTTCCTCCCAGACCATGAAGAATCTGAGTTCCAATAACACCAATACCACAGTCATGGGTCTTTTTTCCGGCAACGGAGTGAAATGCCGCTTTACCCTGTCCAAATGTGATCATTTAGATACGGGCGGCAGAGCCAGGTATGCGGTGCCTGGAGGGTATGGGATTCCCGTGGCTAATTCTTTAGAGGAGGCCATATGCTACTACTATGCCAACAGTACAGGCTTTATGGGTATAAGGACAGATATCAAGATGCTTGCTCCTCCGGAGGAATTGAACAAAAGTGTATACCAGGGACAGATTGACAAGGACCAGTCTGCTGTCGGTGACAGGACCCTGATTCTGGAAAACAGGGAAGAACCTGTGACTTTTATCCTGTCCGCGGGAGTGAATATGACACCGGACACGGACTCGGCCAGATATAAGACCTTTGTAATATCTGATGATATAGATCCTCTTTTAAAAGTTAATGGGGTTAAGGTCTTCAGCAGTAAGGCAGGGGGGACCGGCGACCAGAAGCTGGATGAGGTAAGCTCTCTCTTCGCCATCAGCTGCAAAAAGAAAGGGAAGCAGGGGACAGAAGTAAAAGTGACTGCCGAGGCATCTGCCTTGTCTTCTGCTGATTTTTACGGCCGGGTATATTATGTCCATATCAATACTTCCGTGAAAAGTGACCAGGAGCTTGAGGGGGAAGGCATTTCCCTGGAGGATTATTACCAGGAGAAGAATCAGCTGGGCAAGGCATTTGAAGACAAGGACTTCAGAGGGACCTTTGCTGTGGATAACTGGGGAAAGCTGCAGGTGACTGATCAGTTTGACATTCTTACAGAAAGAGTGCCCGACCCTGTTATTGTCAACATGCCTGTAAAAATTGCCGTTAAAAAGATTGATGGTGAGAGCGGACAGCCGGTCAAGGGTGTGGTTTTTGGCCTCTTTCCGGGGAAAAATATCACTAACTATTCGAAAGACCAGGCCATATGCCTGGCCACAAGTAACGACCAGGGGATCGCCTTATTTGAAACAGGTGACCAGACATCTTTTTACCGGGAAGAATACGGGGACGGGCCTTATTGTATCAAAGAGCTTTCCCTTCCTGATGCCATGAAGTATGTATGGGACGTCAACACCAGCTGGGTTTATACCATCAATTCCCTCAAAGAGATCCTGCCAGGGGACAAAAAGCTGGAACAGCCCGACCAAGCCAGGACAGTTATCAATAATAACAGGGAGATAACAGAGGGATCCATTAAGGTTTATAAATCTTGCAGGGATACCGGGGATCTTCTTGAAGGAGCCGTTTTTGCCCTCAGTGCCTGGTCAGAGAGCCGGAAAGAATATGTCGACATAGCCAATCTGGAGGAGTCAAAGGATGCTTTGGGAAGGTTGGTTTATACCAATAAGAACAAGGTCACCTGCACCATGGATAATCTGGGCCGGTTTAAGATCAGAGAGATCAAGGCCCCCCGGGGCTGTGTTCTGACCGGTAAAGAGTGGAGCTTCCTGGCTGAGGGGGATCTGGCCGCGAAAACCCATGAATTTAATTACCAGGAGACTTCTTCGGAAAAGACCAGCAAGGGTTCTGTAATCTGCAGGAATTCTCTTCAGAAGGCTATTCTTAATATTATCAAGCAGGACGATGCCGGCAACTATGTGGAGGGTGTCGTCTTCCAGGTAATTGCCGCCGAGGATATCTATGCTCCCTGGAACCTGGATGAGAAGGGGAAACCCCTGCCCGGTGCCCAGATTCTGGTGGCCAAAGGGACGGTTGTCGATCAGATCAGCACGGGAGCTGATGGCAGGGGACGGTCCACTGAGGGCAGGGAACTTTATATAGGCTCCTATGAAGTCAAAGAGACAGCCGGAGCGGCCGGTCATGTCATGAACAGGGAAAGCTACCACATGACCCTGACCTATGGCCTGGATCAGACTGAAAAGTACCTGTCCTATAAGCTGCTGGCCAATAATAAGTTGATGCAGCCCTCCCTGGCCGTAGCCAAAATATCTGACAGAACTACCAATGCTGAAGGTGGGCAGGTGAGATACGACGGGAAGGCCGGCCGGTTTATGGAGAAAAAGATTCCTGGATTATATAAAGCCGGCGATAGAATTGATTTCACCATCCATGTCACCAACACAGGTAATACCCCGCTCTGCCACCTGGAGGTCACAGATGATATGGATAAGATCAACCAGGAATATGGCTACAGCCTGTCCCGCTTTGTCAACATGGAAACAGCATCCTTCGTGCTGCCAGATTCCGGTTATATAAAGACATCTATGGGAAATAAGGCCAGGGTCTATTTCTTTGAGAAGAGTCACCTGAAGGTCATGGTAAATGAACTGGAGGTGGGAGACAGTATAGAGCTGCATGTTGCCGGCAGAATCCTCAATAATGCCAAGGATGCCTACCATCTGGAAAATGAAGTCTATGTCACAGCCAGATATAGTGTTAAGGAAGATGACGAGGAAAGACATCTTGAAGAGGTGCCCACAGAGGCCCTTGTTGACGGAGAGGGAAACAGCCTGGTAAGGGATCAGGATTATATTCATATTCCAGGAGACGCCCAAATGGAGGTCCTGAAGATGGCAGACAGGACGGGGGGCATCCGCATAGTCAATGGAGAGATGACTGGAGGCAGTAAGATTCCCGGTATCTATAAAGCGGGTGAGAAGGTGCGTTACAAAATCATTGTCAAAAATACGGGGACGGTCCGCCTGAAGAATATCCATGTGAAGGATATCATGAGCCAGCGACTGGCAGCCGTGACCGACGTCAAAAATGCGTCCTTTGTCCTGGGAGAGGCCAAAGAGACAGAAAAGGACCTGACAACTTTCTCCGGAAGAACAGTCAAGGCAAAGCTGGTCAGCCCGGATGAGGTCCTCCTTTGCGGCAGCAAGGACGAGGGAAGTGGAGAAGACAGGCTCTATAGTGGTGATTATGTAGAACTGGTTTACGAGGCTACCATCCTCAGAGACGTGGCTAATATGTATGATTTGACCAACAATGTCCTGGTAAACAGTATGTACTTTGATGGGGAATCGGACAGGCCTTTAGACCAGAAACAGGACCAGGATAAGATCGAGCTACCCGGCAGCGTCAGTGCCAGACTGGCCAAGCTGGCTGACCGCACGAGAGGAGCCGTCCTTGACCATGGACGCTACAGGGCAAACAGTAAGATCAGTGGAATCTATGAGAGTGGGGAGAAGGTGACTTATAAGATCACAGTTACCAACAATGGCACAGCCAACCTCTACCATCTGATTCTGAGAGACCAGATGAGTAAGGAACTTCTGGATGCTTTGGATGAATCGTCGGTCTCCTTTGAGGACGGGACCTACCAGACACAGGCGGGAAGAAAAATCCGGACCAATCTTGTAGCCAGGAAGACCCTGCTTATGGACTTCCTGGCGGCCGGTGACAGTGTGGACGTCTATCTCCATGGCAGGATTCTGGAAAAGAAGGGCAATCTCTTCGATCTTGTTAATGTAGTGACCCTCGAAGCATCCAGCTTCAATGGAAATGAAGACGAAAGTAGGGATGCCCGGGAAAAAGACCAGGAAGAAGAGAAAAGCTACAGGCTGACTTATCATTCCAACTGGGATCAGGAGGAGAAGGAGGCAGATGGGGAGACTCCCTGCCATGCTGGAACAGCCGTCCATGTGAATGGCTGCAGCTTTGACAGAGAAGGCTATATTTTTGCCGGATGGAACAGCAGGAAGGATGGCGGTGGCGACAGCTATAGCCCCGACAGCCTCTTTACCATGCCCCAGGCCGATGCCGACCTCTATGCCCAGTGGTCCCGGCTGCCGGTGGATTCCAGGAAGGAAAAAACTTGCAGACTGATTTATGACTCCAATAATATAAGAGAGCAGAGGGAGTATGATGAGGAGAATCCGGGAACGACCAGTAAGGTCATGGGGGTCAATGACAATAGTTTTGTCTATACCGGCTGGTCTTTTATGGGCTGGAATACGAAGCCTGACGGCAGTGGAGAAAGCTTCAGTCCCGGAGACTGTGTAAGACTTCCGGATCACGATCTCTATCTCTATGCCCAGTGGCTTAAAAATACGAGTTATACGTTGATTTATGATGCCAATAATGGAACAGGTATGTCCAGAAGGGATAGCCAGACTCCCTGCCCCAGAGGCAAGGTGCTTGTCCTGGAAGGCAATGATTTTGCCTCTGGCAGGGATGAGGACCAGGCAGTTTTTAAGGGTTGGAATACCAGACCTGACGGTTCAGGAGACATGCTGATGCCGGGGGATACCAAGGAGATCAACACGGATCTTGTCCTCTATGCCCAGTGGGACAAAAAGGAATCGGAGGAGGATCATCCGGAGAAGACCAGCAGGATCTATTATCATGCCAACAACGGGAAAATAGATTATGCCGTTGATGCCCAGACCCCGGCGGGCCAGGGAAGCAAGGTCAGCCTTGATGAGAATAAGTTCTCCTTTGGTCTGTCAGCCTTCACTGGCTGGAATACCAGGGCAGACGGCTCCGGTAAAGCCTATAAGGCTGGAGACGAGTACACCCTGCCTGAACATGATGTCCATTTATATGCCCAGTGGAAGGACCAGGCGGTCAGACTTTACTATCATTCCAATGTGCAGGGAGAGAAGGAGGAACTTGTGATTGAGGATGCCCAGACTCCTGTGGCCCTTAAAACCTCTGTCAAACTGGATGGAGTTATGTTTGAAAATACAGGATATCATTTCACCGGCTGGAATGAGAGGGCTGACGGCAGCGGTAAGAGCCTGAATCCAGGAGAAAGTCTGCTGATAGATGAAGACAGACATCTCTATGCCCAGTGGACAGTGGCTCAGGAAAAATACAGGCTTACCTATCATTCTGCCTATCCGGAAGAATTGAAGACGGGTCAGGGGTCAGATACCATGAAAGATCTCTCAGAGACAGACGGGGAGACCCCCTGCTTTGGACACAGTTCCATCGATATCAATGATAACCCCTTCAACCAGCCGGCCGGCTACTCTTTTGCCGGTTGGAATGGGAAAGCAGACGGAAGCGGTTTGTCCTGCCAGCCGGGAGACCATTATAATATGCCGGAAGAGAATGTTGATCTTTATGCCCAGTGGATTCCAGTAAAGACAGATGGCGACGGAAATGAGAGCCAGACAGAACCCGGTCCCAGCTCTACAGGGGACCAGACAGAACCTGACTCCGGCTCTACAGGGGAGGATCCGGTTGACCCCAATCTGCCGTCGGCTAAAAGCCTTGTCCTTGATGGCATAGAAAAAGAGTATCAAAGGGTTGAGAATATGCCTTTTGAAAAAATTATCGAGGAGGGAGAGGCTGCCTTAGCCATTCCTGTGACCGATGAAATGACTGATGAGGACAAGATTAATATACCTGGCAAGGGAGAGGGCAAGATCGCCAAGCTGGCAGATAAAACAGAAGGAGTGACCCTTGAAAAAGGACGCTATAAGGGGACACGAATTCCCGGCATCTATAGTAATGGCGAGAGGGTGGATTTTTCTATCACCGTTAGTAACAGTGGGTCTGCCGATCTTTTTGACCTGATGGTCAAGGATGTCATATCAGAAGACCTGAGAAGATATTTAGATGAGAAAACCCTGTCTTATTCCAAAGGGACTATGCTTTCTAAAAATCAGGATAAGATTACTGTCACAGAACTGGCCCAGGAGGACGGATCCCTGGGACTGATGCTTAACCAATTGAAAGCAGGAGACCAGCTGGTCCTCCATGTATCAGCCTGTTTGACCGGGCTTACGGAAACAGTGTCAGGCCTGGAGAACAGTGTCCATTTATCGGGAAAATATATCAGTATCAATGAAGACGGTGAAAAGGCTAAGATCTATATAGAGGATACAGACCAGTGTCACGATAAGGACACGATCGGAGGAGGAGCGCCTGTTCTTGTGGTTGCCAAACTGGCTGACCGGACCAAGGGTGTCATCCTGAAGGATGGAAGGTATTCCGGTGAAAAGCGGACCGGAAGCTACAAGGCAGGGGACAGGGTAGTATTTTCAATCAGAGTGAGCAACAGAGGTAAGTCACCGGCCTACCATGTCCAGGTAGATGACAGTCCTTGTGCGGCTCTGGCTGAGGCCCTTGATGTCAAAGGCTTTACCATGGATACCGGAGACTTGTTAAACAGCCAGCAGGGGAGTAAGATCAGGGTTGAGAAAGGAGAAGCAGGGAAAGTCGTACTGGACAGACTCGAAGGCGGAGACTCTGTGCTCATCTATTATTATGCTACTGTGAAAAAAGATGCCGTCCCGGCCCGGGACCTGGCAAATGAAGTGACCGTAGAGGGGTGCTTCCTGAATGGGGAAAAAATAGCGAAAACTATGCTCATGCAGGATTCTGATAAGGTTGATATCGTCGGGGATAATCCTGACCCAGTGGAAGATAGACAGCCCGACTCCGGGACCACCAGTCTTAAGCCTGCCACAAGCTTCAAGGACAGGACTTTTTCCCAAAAATCCCAGCCTGGGCAGAAGGATGATACGGAATCATCTTCTACTGTCAAGACAGGGGATTCTAATGACGGGATGAAATACCTGGTCATGGCGGCCCTGGCTCTTCTCATGCTGCTGACCATAGTTTTTGTCCGGAAGAAAGCCGGAAAATAAAGCGGTAGTTTTAGAAGCTTTCAAAAGTTATAGCTGAGGTTTTAGAGAAATCCAGAAATATATGGCTGAAGTATTGGGGGAATCCAGAAAATATAGCTGCGGTTTTTAAAAAAATCCCAAAAAAGCTGGTTTTGATGGGGCAGGCCCGCCAAACACGACCTTATTTAAGGCTTTTTCTGTTGGATTTAAACCATTTCTATGGTAAATTTATATATTATAAAACATATTTCAGGAAAGGAAGGAGGATAGGAATGGAAAAGCATAAATTTTGGGCCTGGGCTACTGTATTCTGTTTTCTTATGACTATGTACACAGGCTATAAAAGAAAATAAATAAGAGGAGAAGACCTGGAGGCCATAGCCGGCTGGAATCCTGGCTTTATTAGGGTCTGGTTTTTAATAATTGTATGGAATATTGTTTATATTATTTTAATAATATGTTATAATTATCTAATATATTTACATGTATTCACAGTCTTGTCCGGCTGGAAAATAGATGTAAACAGTATATTTAGACTATATTCACTATATTAGAAAGGAGATCAAAAAACTGCATGAAAAATCATAAGAAGAAGAATGGAGCACTTTTTCTTGCCGTTGCCTTTGTTATGCTTGCCCTGCTGGCGCTGCCTGCGACTGCGGAGGCCAAAAGAACAAAAGTGGTCAAAAAAAGATCGGCCCTGATTACCAAAATCCTGTATGTTGGTGATACTAAGCCAGTCAGTGTAAAGGTTAAGAATGCCAGGAACCTTAAGAAAACCAACTGGAGAGTAGTTAAGTCGACGCCTGCTATCAGAAAGGTTAAGCTGACGAAAAATCACATCAGCTTTTATGCCAGCGCAAATGAGGAAGGTATCTATGAGGTCATTGCCTTCCAGGTAATAAAAAAGACCAAAAAGAAGATATATTACCGTATGATACCCATCCGGGTTATCGTTAAAAATAAAACGGCAACTTCCTCGGCAAGAACGTCGGCCAGCAGTAAGAATGCGACGGCTACGGCCAGCAAGAATACCACAACTACAGCCAGCAAGAATACCACAACCACAGTCAGTAGCTCGGCCACAGGAAGAAGCGGCTTAATGCATGGGAAATACGGTGTATTTCTTGGGATTAACGGCGACCAGATCAGCAAGCTCAATGGCTATGATACGGTAGTAATTGAGCCTGAGGAATTCACCGCCGACCAGGTAGCCGGTCTCAAGAAAAGTGGTAAGACAGTCCTGGCCTATTTGAATGTTGGCGCCATAGAGAATTACAGGTCTTACTACGACACTTACAAGGGGCTTATCCTTGGTTCCTATGATGGTTGGCCCGACGAACATTGGATTAATGTGGCAGACGTCAACTGGCAGAATTTTGTGGTGAATACCCTGGCAAAGAAATATATTGGCATGGGTTTCCAGGGCTTCTATGTAGATAATCTGGATGTATATTATCACTTTAAAAAGGATGTCATCCGCAGCGGCTGTCTTTCCATCTTAAAGCGCCTGAAAGCCATGAATGGGATTATCATGGTCAATGGAGCGGATGTGCTTGTAAGAGAGTTGATTGCGGCGGGAACCGTCCGATCTTACATGGATGTGGTTAACCAGGAGGAAGTATTTTCCACCAGCTATGGCCGTGTCCAGGATTTTGAAGATACACAGTATTTCCAGGATTATCTGGGCCAGGCCAAGGAAAAAGGGAAATTGATCTGCTGTCTGCTTGAATACGGGACCAGCAGTGAAGTCCTGTCTAAAATACAGACCTACGCTAATCAGAATGGATTCTTCTATTACTATTCACCCAGACGTAACCTGGATTAAAATGTTTTTCTGTTGTCTCTTTATTAGCCGGGAGACCAGGGACAGGTTATTGAAATTAAGAAAAAAGAGTTGAATTACTGCATAAAAGAGGGGGCTGCCTTTGAGGCAGCCCCCTCTTTATTCACAACACGAAACCGTGTCAGATTCAATTACATAAGCTGGCGGAACATAGCCTCGAAGTCCTCGAGGGAAGCACGCTTCGGATTGCCGGGCTCACAAGCATCAGCTGCTGCGGATTCGCACAGGAAGGGAAGATCCTCTTCCTTAAGAGCCTCAAGCTTGGTCGGGATTCCAACGTCAACAGATAACTGGCGAACAGCGTCGATAGCTGCCTGGCGGTATGCATCGGCAGCCATTCCTTCTGTATCAACGTCAAATGCCTCAGCGATGTACTTGAACTTGTCGCCTGTGGTCTCTTTGTTGAATTCCATAACGATCGGAAGCATCATTGCGCATGCTACGCCGTGAGGGGTGTCATGGACAGCGCCGAGGGTGTGCGCCCTGGAGTGCGCGATTCCGAGACCGAGGTGGGAGAACGCCAGCACCGTG
>ODAI013530730.1_pt1 | contig 53765 bp, 51 predicted proteins | sample 1539321 | NCBI WGS metagenome assembly ODAI01 (sample SAMN02144231, study PRJEB22623) | gut metagenome | biome: sheep rumen | host: Ovis aries | place: New Zealand | reverse complement strand
GGTGGCGGTGGTGGTGCCGTCGCCGGCGGCGTCGGAGGGCTTGGAGGCGACTTCCTTCACCAGCTGGGCGCCCATGTTCTCGTACTTGTCGTCAAGCTCGATTTCCTTGGCGACGGTCACGCCGTCCTTGGTGATGACGGGGGAGCCGAAGCTCTTCTCGATGGCGACGTTGCGGCCCTTGGGTCCGAGGGTCACTTTGACGGCGTTGGCGAGCTTGTCCACGCCGCGGGCCAGGCGCTCGCGGGCTTTGACGTCGAAGATGATATCTTTGGCCATGGTGTTTTCCTCCTGGGATAATCGCTCTTGGTGGTGTGCGGGTCTGGGGGGCTAGTCGACGATGATGGCGAGGATGTCTTCCTCGCGCAGGACGAGGTGGTCCTCGCCGTCGAGCTTCACTTCGGTGCCGGCGTACTTGTTGAAGAGGACCATGTCGCCCTTCTTCACGGACACGGCAATGCGCTCGCCCTTCTCGTCAACCTTGCCGGGGCCGGCGGCGATGACCTGGCCCTTGCAGGGCTTCTCCTTGGCGGTGTCGGGGATGTACAGGCCGCCAGCGGTCTTTTCTTCGGACTCGAGGCGCTTAACCAGGATGCGGTCGTTCAGCGGCTGCAGTTTCATAGCTGATATTCCTCCATAATAAAGAATGAAATATAATTGGCTTGTTATGCTGCAGGCCCCGTGCCGGCGGGGGCCCGGCCAAGATGGTTCGGCGGGGGATTCCTGCATCGCGATACAAGATAAGGCAGGTTGCCGGATAGGGAAGGGGCAAAGCGGAAAAAAACTTTGCCAAGCCGGCTGGAAACATGCTTTTGCTTGGAATTCCAGTGCCTTGTGAATGAAATTTTCCTTTGCGGCGCCGGTGGAAGGCCCCCCTGCCGCACGCTTCGGGGCCTGCCGCAGGCAGGCCGGCCGCCGCCGGCCAGGGCGCAAAAAAAGGCCCCCTGGGGGGCCTTGGGAAAAGACGGAGCGCGCGCCGCTAGATGGCGCACAGGGTCTCGGGGGTCAGAATGGTGAAGCCGTTCTTCTGAAGCACCTCGATGGCGTCGTCGGTCTTGTCGAAGCGGAAGATCATGGTGGCGGACTTCGCGGTCTTGGTCACGAAGGCGTACATGTACTCGACGTTGATGCCGTTCTTGGTCATGACCTGGAGGATGTCGTCCAGGCCGCCGGGCCTGTCGTCCACGCCCACGGCCACAACGTTGGTGATGCCCAGCGTGAAGCCGTTTTCCTTCAGGACCCTCTGCGCCTCCTTGGGCGAGCAGACTATCATTCTCAGGATCCCGAAGTCGGAAGTATCGGCGAGCGAAAGCGCGCGGATGTTGATGCTGGCCTCGCTGAGGACGCGGGTTACCTCGGAAAGGCGGCCGGCCCTGTTTTCAAGAAAGACGGAGATCTGTTCGGTCTTCATGCGTGCAATCCCTTGTTGAAGTGATCCTGAAGCAGGCTCAAGGCCAGCTTTGGCGCCGAAGGCGCCTATTCAACTGATACGCTTTGCGATATTTGAGGTCAAGAACCGCGATGGCCGCTTTGCCGCCGCACCTTGCGGTAGGCAGCCCGCCGCGCCGGCCTGGCATGGCGGGTGGCCAGCGTTCTCGGCCCCCGGCCGTCCAGCTGGGCGCGGACCCTGGCGGGGCTTTTCGGGAATTTGAAGCCGGCGTCCAGCAGCTCGCGGGCAGCCCTGTTGCGCTTGGCGGAGGGGCGTCCGCCGAGCACGATGGCCACGAGGCGCACGCCCCCGCGTCTTGCCGTCACGATGATGTTGTAGCCCGAGCCTGCGGTGAAGCCGGTCTTGAGGCCGTCGACCCCGCGTTCGCCGAGGAAGGGGTTGGTGGTCGTGAGCGTGCGCCTGCCGTGCCGGAAGAGGCTCTGGGAGTGGATGCGCAGGGCGGAGGGGTAGCTGCGCATGTAGCTGAGGGAAAGGCGCAGCATGTCCCGGGCCGTCGTGATCTGGCCTGCGGCCGGCAGGCCCGTGGGATTGCGGAAGCGGGTGGAGCGCATGCCGAGGGCGCTCGCCTTGGCGTTCATGGCGCCGACAAAGGCGTTCAGGCTGCCGCCGGCGCGGTAGGCCAGGGCCGTGGCGGCATCGTTGCCTGAGGCGATGAGCATGCCCTCGAGCAGGTTCCAGACGGGCAGGCGCTCGCCGGAGCGCAGGCGCATGCTGGAGCCGCCGACGCCTGCCGAGGCCTGCGTGATGCGCACGCGGCTGCCGGGGGAGAGCCTGCCCCGGCGCATGGCGTCGTGCACGAGAAAGGATGTCATGATCTTGGTGAGCGAGGCCGGAGGGATCTTCATGTCGGCCGACTTCTGGTAGAGCAGGGCGCCGGTCGTCGCGTTGTAGAGCAGGCAGGACTTCGCCGGCACGCCGGCGCAGGCAGCCCTGGAGGCGGGGAAGGGCGCAAGCGCGGCCAGCAGGGCCAGAACGGCCGCCATGGCAAGCGCCGGACCGGCGCCGAGCCGGGGGCGCAGAGCGCGGCTGGGCGAGGCTTCCCATCCCTGCCAGGCAGGCGTCATTTCGCCTCTCCTCCGGCTGCGCCGCGCCGGGCGCCCTGTGCCGGCATGTCGCAGGAGGCGCCTTCGGCCACGAGGCCGCCGTCGGCCTCCATGTCCTGCGGCAGGAAGCGCTGGCGGTAGCCTCTGCCTCCCTCCTCGACGGCCTGGAGGGCGAAGGCGAGGAGCACGGGGCCGAGGATGAGGCCCACGGTGCCGAAGGTGGAGATGCCGCAGAGGATGACGAGGATGAGGACGATGTAGGACGCCTTGATGCCCTGCTTCAGGAAGAGCGGGCGCAGGACGCTGTCGATCATGGAGACGAAGCCGGCGCCCCAGATTGCGAGGAAGACGGCCTCGACGGTCTGGCCCGAGAACCAGAGCTGGATGCTCAGGGGCAGCCACACCAGCGCAGTGCCGACCACGGGGATGGGGGCGACCAGGGTGGCGAGCAGGCCCCAGAAGGCGAACTGGCCGAAGCCGACGATGGCAAAGCCTATGCCGCAGAGGAAGCCCTGGATGGCGGCGACGAAGATCACCCCCATGAAGATGCCCTTGAGGGCGCTGTGGATGGCGTGCACGAAGCGCCTGAGCATGCTTGCCCGAATGTGGAAGATGCGGGCCGCCACGATGCGGATGCGGGAGGCGTAGATGACGAAGATGACGGTGAGGACCAGATAGAGGAAGAAGGTCCAGAGCACGGACATGGTGCCGCCGAGCACGTTGAAGCCGTTGTTGATGATGCTCGTCACGGTCTCGGTGCTGAAGTTGCTGAAGTAGTCGGCCAGCTTGTTCAGCATCATGCGCCCTTCGCTCACGATCTTGTCCACGATGGGCATGGACTGGAACTCGGCAAAGCGCTTGTTCAGAAATTCGGTCCACTCTGGCGGCAGCTCGAAGTTGTTGGCCCAGATGGCGTGCAGCTTGGCGAAGCCCGCGCCCACCTGCGGGGCGACGAGGGCCAGGAAGAGGGCCACGGGCGCCACGAGGCAGCCCAGGAGGAAGAAGAGGAAGACCGTCAGGGGCATGGCGTTGATGCAGGAAAAGTGCATGCCGGCAATGTTCCTGCGCCAGCGCGACACCAGGGGTCGGAGCAGCCTGGGGGCGTGAATTTCCCGCTGCAGGCGCCTCTTGGCGACCGGCATGGCCTTGCGGCGCAGCCTGCGCGCAACGCCTCGCAGGCGCCGGAAAATGGGCAGGGTGAGGCAGGCCGTGCAGCCGGCCATGAAGACGGTGACCGGATTCGGCCAGAGGATGAGCCACCAGGCCAGGGCCGAGAGCACATAGAGGATGCGCGTGGGAAGGATGGGCGACGTGTGCATGGGAGAGCCGCGCTGCGACAGGTTGAAGTTGTACGAAACGCCTCCCTGTAGCAGAGACCTGCTCCCTTGCCAAGCTGTTGCCAGCCACAGGAATGCATTTTCTCTGCATCTTCTGGCCTTCTGTCCCTGGCGCGCTGTTGTGCAGGGCGTTGCGACGGCTTTTCTGCATTTTTTCTAGACATTTTTCCCGCCCTGTCCTCTGGAAAAATCCATGCCGGTAGGCCTCCCGCAGGGGAGAAATGCAGGCGCCGGCCTCCTGTTCCCAGGGAACCGGTCGGCTGGGGACTTGACCTTTCAGGGCAGGGAGGGGTATCTTGCCCAGCAAGAAACACAGCGCTCCGCTGCCCCTGCAGCGGTCGTTTTTTTTTACGCTTTTTTTGGAGGAAAACCGGACATGTCCGTCACCAGCATTCCGATATCTGTGCAAGGCTTCAAGCGTCTTGAAAAGGAGCTCGCCGAGCTCAAGGAAGAGCGCCCGCGCATCATCCAGGCCATCAAGGAGGCCCGCGAGGAGGGCGACCTGCGCGAAAACGCCGGCTATGACGCGGCCAGGGAGCGCCAGGGCATGACCGAGGCCCGCATCAAGTACATCGAGTCGCGCCTCTCCCTCTACAAGGTCGTGGATCTCGACACGCTGAGCGGCGACAGGATTGCTTTCGGCTGCACCTGCGTCCTCGTGGACGTGGACACCGACGAGGAGAAGACCTACACCGTCCTCGGTCCCGACGAGTCCGATCCCGCCAAGGGGATCATCTCCTTCCTCTCCCCTGTCGGCAAGGCTCTTCTGGGCCACCAGGAGGGCGACGAGGTCACCATCGCCATTCCCAAGGGCACCGTGACCTACGAAGTGGTCGAGGTCAAGTTTCTCGGTTCAGCGGTGCTTGCCTAGCCGCTCCAGTTCAGCCCGCCCCCGCGCTCTTCCGAGTCCGGGGGCGCCGCTTTTTCAGGCCTCTGGCGCGGCGCGGGCACAGGGCGCCAGCTCCTTGACGCAGGCCAAGCTCCCTCGGTAAGCTTGGGCCCGATCTTCCGGACCCGGCGCCATGCCCAAAGCAGCGAGCGAGCAAGACTGATGAAAAAATATACGCGATTCCTTGCACCCGTGCTCATCGCGGCCATCTTCGTGCTGGCCGTCTATCTGCTTTACGACAAGCTCAAGGCCTACAGCCTCGCCCAGATCCGGGCCGCCATCGACCAGATTCCGCCAGCCAGGCTCTGGCTTTCCCTCCTGCTCGCCGTCGTCAACTACTTCATCCTCGTGGGCTACGACTGGCTCGCCCTCAAGGCCATAGGCAAGAGCCTGCCCCTCGGCAGGGTCGGCCTCGTCTCCTTCGTCGGCCAGGCCGTGAGCTACAACTTCGGCGCCCTGCTCGGCGGCACCAGCGTCCGCTTCCGCTTCTACTCGGTCTGGGGCTTCTCCATCCACGAGGTGGTGCACCTCATCCTCATGCTGGCGGTCACCTTCTGGATAGGCGCGCTGGGATTGAGCGGCTTTGTCTTCATCATCGCCCCTCCCGTCTTTCCGCCGGAGCTCATGGCGAAGATGCCCATCAAGGACGTGCGCGTCCTCGGCTACATCCTGTCCGCCATCGCCGTGGCCTACCTCGTCCTGTGCTTCACGGTGCGCAAGCCCGTTCGCGTCTTCGGCAAGGAGTTCGTCTTTCCGAGCCCGCGCATCGCCGTGGCCCAGGTCGTCGTCTCCTGGATCGACCTCATCGCAGCCGCGGCCTGCATGTGGGTGCTCCTCCCCTCCCACATCGGCATAGGCTTCCTCGACTTCCTGCCCGGCTACCTCATGGCCCAGGTGGCCGTGGTGCTCACGCACATCCCGGGCGGCGTGGGCGTCTTCGAGCTGGTCATCATCCACCTCACGCACACGCCGCACGAGCAGGTCGTCTTCGCGGCCGTGCTCATGTTCCGCCTCATCTACTACATCCTGCCCCTGCTGGCCGCAGCCCTGGTGCTCCTGATCTACGAGGTGCGCCAGCGCCGCAATTTCCTGCGCGACGCAGGACGCTGGGTCTCCGTGCTCTCGCCCACCATCTCGGCCTACCTTTCCCTGGCCGCCGGCGCCATCCTGCTGCTCTTCTCCTCCCTTCCCCCAGCCAAGGCCAGCATGCAGGCCGTTGCCCGCTTCCTGCCCGTCGAGGCCTGCTACCTCGGCACGGCCCTCTGCGCCCTGGCCGGCTGCGTGCTCGTCTTCCTCCCCTACGGACTCATCCGCCGCCAGCTGCGCTCCTGGCGGTTCGCCATGGGCTGCCTTGCCCTCGGCGCGGCCGGCACCTTCCTGCGCGGAAGCTGGCTGCCGGCGCTCGTGGCCCTCGTGGTGCTGGGAACCCTCTGGGCCGCCTCGCGGCGCTTCTGCCGCCGCTCCTTCTTTGCCGAGGAGCCCATTCCCTTCCCCTGGATCATGGGGGCGGTCGGCATCGTTGCGGTCAACTTCGCGCTTGGCTGGGCCCTCTTCCACACGGCCTGGGGCGGAAGCGCCCTTCTTTCTCTGGACTGCCCCGCCAACGCAGCCGTGGCCCGCGCCATCGATCTCGCCATCGCCGTCCTGCTCTGCCTCATGTGGCCGGCGCGCCTGTGGCTGCGCCGCCGGGCCGAGGCAAGGCGCAGGGCCCAGGACAAGTCCCGGCCCCAGGCAGGGCGGGCCTGACGGCAGGCTTGCGCACATCTTTTGCGAAAACGCCAAGAGGCGCTCCGGGAAGCCGGGGCGCCTCTTTATCATCGGCTGCCGCGCTCCGGGAAGCCGGGGCGCCTCTTTATCATCGGCTGCCGCGCACCGGGAAGCCGGGGCGCCGCTTTCAACTGCCGCAGGGCAGGCATCAGTCGCGCGAGATGCGCACCTCGCTCGTCTCGTCGCGCTCCTCTAGCAGCACGTCCACGTGCTCCTCTTTGGAGGTGTTGATGGTGCGCCCCACGTAGTTGGCCTGTATGGGCAGCTCCCTGTGTCCGCGGTCGATGAGCACGAGCAGCTCGACCGACGCAGGCCTGCCGTAGTCGAGAATGGCCTCCAGCGCGGACCGTATGGTGCGGCCGGTGTAGAGCACGTCGTCGACGAGCACGACCGAGGCGCCCGTAAGGTCGCAGGGAATGAAGGACGGCCCGACGTGGGGCGTAGCCTCCATGCTGGTCCAGTCGTCGCGGTAGAGGTTGATGTCGAGCGTGCCCAGGGGCACGTCGCGCCCTGCGCGCTCGGCGAGGATGCGCTTGAGCCTGCGGGCGAGGTCGGCGCCGCGGCGCTCTATGCCCACGAGCATGGTGTTCTCGCAGCCGGCGTGCTTTTCCATGATCTGGTAGGCGAGGCGCTCCAGCGTGCGCGTGATCTCCCCGCTGTCAAGAAGAAGCTTTGATTCCATGGCATTCCCCCAAGATGGAAGTAAGGATGATAGGCGAGAATAGGTTTTTTTCCCCTGCGAGGGAAGAGGGGCTTTGACAGTCCGGAGAAGAGACTTATATTGGATTTTCCCGATTTGCGCGCAGCAAGCCTTTCTGCTATCTCTGCGCTCCTGCCCGGGACTGCGCTCCCGGCGGCTTTCTGCGCCCTTCGGGCGCCTTCATCCCCTGTCCTGCACTCATCCGCAACCCTTTTTGGAGGAACCCATGATCACGTTGAGCGAATCCGCCAGCAAGGAGCTGACCGCCTTCTTTGCCAGCCACGACGACGCCAAGAAGTCCATCCGCATCTTTTTCGCCCCCGGAGGCTGAAGTGGCCCGACCGCTTCCATGGCTCTGGATGAGCCTGGCGATCAGGACGAGGTTGAAGAAGTGAACGGCATCACCTTCTGCATGCAGAAGGATCTCTACGAAAAAGTCGGCGGCGTGACCGTGGATCTCGGCTACATGGGCTTTTCCATCGTGACCGAGTTCCCCTACAGCCCCGCCGGCCAGTCCAGCTGCGGCAGCTGCGGCGGCTCCTGCTCCATCTAGCGCCAGAGTGGGGCCGGCCCCGGGGCGCCTGCGGCAAGCGAGGCACACCCATGATCACGTTGAGCGAATCCGCCAGCAAGGAGCTGGCTGCCTTTTTTGCCAGCCACGACGACGCCAAGAAGTCCATCCGCGTCTTCTTCGCGCCCGGCGGCTGCTGCGGCCCTGCGGCCTCCATGGCCCTGGACGATGCCGCGGAAGGCGACGAGACTGAAGTTCTGGACGGCATCACCTTCTGCATGCAGAAGGACCTGTACGACAAGGTGGGTGCCGTTTCCGTGGATCTCGGCTACATGGGCTTTTCCATCACGACGGAGCGCCCCTTCGCCGACCCGGGCCAGTCCGGCTGCAGCTCCTGCGGCGGCGGGGGCTCTTCCTGCCACTAGGCCCGTCCCCGGTTCCGGCCGGCCTTTCCCCGTCCGGAGGGCCCGGGAGCTTTTCCGCCCCGGGTCCCCGGCGCCATGCGTCAAGGAGTCTGACCCCATGTTCACCGTATCCCCCCGCGCCATGCAGGAGCTCAAGGCCTTCTGCGAGAAAAACCCCCAGGCGCCCCGCTGCGTGCGCGTCTTCTTCCGCTCCTCCTGCCAGGGCCCCCGGGCCATGCTCGGCTTCGACAGCCCGCGGCCCGAAGCCGATGCCTCGGAAGAGCTGGACGGCCTGGCCTTCTGCATGGACATGGGCCTCTGGCAGGCCGTGGGCGACATCGACATCGACCTCGTCGAGCAGGGCTTCGCCATCCGCACCGAGCGTCCCTTCCAGGCAGGGAAGGGCTGCGCCTCCTGCGCTTCCGGATCGTCCTGCCAGGGCTCCTGCCAGGGCTAGCCGGGCAGTCCTTTCCGCGATCTCCCTCTTCTTGCTAGGAGACGAGCTTCATGTTCACTGTCAGCGAACGCGCCCAGCAGGCCCTGGCCGAATTCTTCGGCGCCAATCCGGGCGTGGCGAAGTGCATACGCGTCTACTTCGCCGTCGGGCCCAAGGGGCCGGCGCCCTCCCTCGTGGCCGACAGGGCCGTTCCCGGCGACGTCCAGGAGGAGATTGGCGGCGTTGTCTGGTGCATGGCTTCCCATCTGGCCGCGGCCGTTGGCGAGGTCGCCGTTGATCTGGACGCCAAGGGCCTCGCCGTGCGCACGGGCCGCCCTCTGGCCGGCCAGGCATGCCAGGGCTCCTGCGGGAGCTGCCAGACCCCCTGCGAAGACTAGCGCCGGGGCGCCGAATTCCTGCCGGATCCGGTCCGGCGTTCTTTTTTCTCCATTTCTCCGCTGGTTCCGCTGGCCGGCCTGGCCTGGAACCCGCGAGGGAGCGCCGAGATGCACGAGCCTTTTCCCTTCGAAACCCGCGACGACGCGATCCACGTCGACCGCTCCGGCCAGGCCACCCAGGCAAGGCTGGCCGCGGAGGCCGCCGCCCGCGGCAGAACGGCCGTGCTCGTGGCGCGCGGCCGCGAGGACTTTGCCCAGCTTTCCGCCCTGGCCCAGCTCTTCACGCCCGCCCTTTCCTCGGGGACTGCCGCGGCCGGCGCTCCTGTCTGGGGCAGGGGGGTGATCCAGCTTCCCCAGGGCCTGCTCCTGCGCAGGGACAAGTCCGCCTGGGCCCAGCGCATGGCCGCCCTCTACGCCCTGTCCTTCGAGGCGCCGCGCATCGTGGTGGCGAGCGTGGAGAGCCTGCTTCTGCGCTATCCGCCGCGGCGCTTCTTCGAGAAGGCCTCGCTCGACGTGGCCAAGGGCGCCGAGTGGCCGCAGGAGCTCCTGCTCGAGCAGCTGCTCGACTGGGGCTACGAGCGCGTGCCGATGGTCACGCGCACGGGCGAGATCGCAAGAAGGGGCGACATCCTGGACATCTTCGCGCCGGGCTACCCCAGGCCCCTGCGCCTCGAGTTCTTCGGCGACAGCGTCGAGGAGCTGAAGGTCTTTGATCCCGAAACCCAGCGCTCCCTCGATGCCCTTGCCGAGGCCACCTTCGTGCCGTCAACGCCCTGGCTCGGGGACGCCGAGTCCCGCGCTGCCCGGGAGCGGCGCCTTGCCCAGCTCTACGAGCGGGGCGAGCTCACCGAGAACATGGCCTACGACTGCCGCAAGTCCCTGGAGTCGGGCCAGTGCCGGGTCATGCCCGGCATGGTCTACGAGGACGCCTCGCGCTTCGAGGACTGGCTGCCCGAGGGCTCCCTTTTCTTCATGGAGGGGGAGAGCGATCTTGCCGACGACGTGCGCACGGCCTACGCCGGCCTTGCCTCGGCCCTCGCCTCGGAGGATGCCGACTTTGTCCAGCCTTCGGCCCTCTGCCTGCGCGAGACCGTGCGCATGCCCTGGGACAGGGGCCATACGGCCTGCTTCTTCGAGCCCCTGGTCATGGGCGTCGAGGCCGCGGGCCTCGAGCTGCGCGAGCGCGGCGTGCACTCCTTCCAGGAATTCTTCCCCAGGCCCGAGGACATGGACCGTCCCTGGCTTGCCGTGAGCTCGGCCATCCGGACCTGGGGCAGAGAGAAGCGCCAGGTGGTCTTAAGCTTCGCCTCGGACCGCAGCCGGAAGAAGTTCCTCAAGCTGGCGGAGCCCGACGGGATTCTGCCCCGGCTCAAGTACGCCTTCCGGGAGAAGGGCGTCTTCGCGCTCGTCTCCCCTTTCCGCCAGGGCGCCGAGCTGGCCTGGGACGACGCCGTGGTGCTCGGCGAGAGCATACTCTTCCCCAAGGCCGAGAAGGCCCCGCGCAGCCCCAGCCGGGCCTTCAAGGGCATGGACACCTTCGAGGACCTCAAGGACGGCGAGCTCCTGGTCCACCGCGACTACGGCATAGGGCGCTTCCGGGGCCTCAAGCGCATCGATGCGGGCGGCGTTGCCAACGACTTTCTCCTCGTGGAGTACCAGGGCAGGGACAACCTCTACGTGCCCGTCGACCGCCTGGCCCTCATCCAGCGCTTCCAGGGCGCCGAGGGGGCGGAGCCGGCGCTGGACCGCCTCGGCGGAAGCGCCTGGAGCACCTGCAAGGAGAAGGCGCGCAAGGCCATCGAGCAGATAGCCGCCGACCTCGTCGAGATGTACGCCTACCGCAAGGTGGCCAAGGGCTTCCGCTATCCGCCGGCAGGCGAGCTCTACCGCGAGTTCGAGTCCACCTTCGGCTTCGAGGAGACGCCCGACCAGGCCAAGGCCATCGAGGACGTGCTCGCCGACATGGAGCGCCCCGAGCCCATGGACCGGCTGGTCTGCGGCGACGTGGGCTTCGGCAAGACCGAAGTGGCCATGCGGGCTGCCTTCAGGGCTGCCTCCGAAGGGCGCCAGGTGGCGCTGCTCTGCCCGACCACCGTGCTCGCCGAGCAGCACTACCAGACCTTCCGCGCCAGAATGAACGGCTTCCCCCTCAACGTGGCGCTGCTTTCGCGCTTCGTGCCCGCCGACAGGCAGCGCGAGGTGCTGCGCCAGGCCTCCAAGGGCCTCGTGGACATCCTCATCGGCACCCACCGCATCCTCTCGGGCGACGTTTCCCTCCCCAATCTCGGCCTGCTCATCCTGGACGAGGAGCAGCGCTTCGGCGTGCGCCACAAGGAAAACCTCAAGGCGCTCAAGAAGAACGTGGACGTGCTCACCCTCACGGCCACGCCCATTCCCCGCACCCTGCAGCTTTCCATGTCCGGCATTCGCGACCTGTCCATCATCGAGACGGCGCCTGCCGACAGGAAGCCCGTGGCCTCGGCCGTCATCGAGCGCGACGATGCCGTGCTGCGGAAGGTGCTGGAGCGCGAGCTTGCCCGCGAAGGCCAGGTCTTCTGGGTCTACAACCGCGTGCAGGGCCTCGCCCGCGTGGCCGAGTACGTGCACAGGCTCGTCCCCCAGGCCCGCGTCGGCATGGCCCACGGCCGCATGAACGAGGACGAGGTCGAGAGCAACATGCACAAGTTCTGGCACGGCGAGCTGGACGTGCTCGTGTGCACCTCCCTCGTCGAATCCGGCCTCGACTTTCCAAGAGCCAACACCCTCGTCGTCGACCAGGCCCAGAATTTCGGCCTCGGCCAGCTCTACCAGCTGCGCGGCCGGGTCGGGCGCAGCGACAGGCAGGCCTACGCCTTCTTTGTCGTGCCCGACAGGAACCACATGACGGAGCTTTCCGCAGAGCGCCTGCGCATCATCATGGACCTCGACTATCTGGGCGCCGGCTTCAAGGTCGCCATGGAGGACCTGCGCCTGCGCGGCGCCGGCAACATCCTCGGCGAGGCCCAGTCCGGCCACATTACCCGCGTCGGCCTCGACCTCTATCTCGAAATGCTCGAGCAGGCCGTGGAGCGCCTCAAGGGGACGCCGCAGGCCAGGCAGGTGGAGACCGAGGTCAACATCGCCGTGCCGGCCCGCATCCCCGAAACCTACATCGAGGACGGCCACGAGCGCCTGCGCGCCTACAAGCAGCTCACCGGCGCCCAGGACGGCGCCTCCCGCGAGGAGGCGGCCCTCGCCGTCAGGGACCGCTTCGGTCCCTTCCCCGAGGAGTTCCGCAGCTTTCTCGCCGTGCTCGACTTCAAGCGCTTCCTCTCGGATCTCCAGGTCGAAAAGGCCGATCTCGGACCCAAGGCCGTGCGCCTTGTCTGGGCCGAGGGCCAGACCGGCGCGGATCCGGTGAAGATTCTTGCGCTTGCCAGCCAGACCCATGGCGCGCGGCTCGTGCCGCCGGCGGCGCTTTCCATGCCGCTGGCGCAGGACAGGCCCTTCCCGGAAGCGCTCTCCCTGCTGCGCGGCCTGCTTGAGGGCGTGCGTCCGGATGAGGCTGCACCGGCCCCGAAGCCAGAGGCGCCTTCCGCCGAAGCTTCTCCGGCTGCCGGACCTGTGCCGGAGGCGGCCGGCAGGCCGGCCAAGGCCGCAGGCGGATCCCGCCGCCGCGGCCGGCCGAGGCTCGTTCCCGGCGAGGGCGTCAAGGGCGGCGTCGTCGAGGCGGACCCGAAGGAAGGCGAAGGCCAGGGCGCCCCGAAGGGAGGGCGCCGGGGCAGGAGGGGAACGGCCTACGCCTGGAAGCCCTAGGATTTTTCCTCTTTGCGCCCGCCTGGCCCGGCTCTTTGGCCATGCCGGGAGGCTGGCGCGCCGCGGGGCTGTCCGGGGCGCGCGGTCATTGATCTCTGGCGTGTTTGCAGGTAACAGTTTGACGAATTTTTGCGATGAGGAGGAGTGCTGCCTTGAAAAAGATTATCGCCACAGTGTTTCTCGCCTGCCTGCTGTGCTGCGCGCAGGCCCAGGCCACCTCGGTCAACAAGGTGGCCGCCGTTGTCAACGGCCATCTCATCACCATGTACGACCTGCAGTCGTACGCCTTCCCCGAAATGCTCCGCATGCACCTCAATCCCAACAATCCGGCCCAGCGCAAGCAGTGCGATCAGATCCTGCGCAGCGCCCTGGATCAAATGATCATGGACATTCTCTTCGAGGGCGAGGCCAAGCGTCTGAACATGAACGTCTCCGATGCCGACGTGGACAAGGAGATCACGAAGATGTACCAGGCCCGGCGCATGACCAAGCAGCAGTTCGAGCAGGCTCTGGTCCAGCAGAACATCCGGCTCTCCGACTTCAGGAACGGCATGCGCAAGCGCATGCTGCGCCAGAAGATCATGGGCTCGCAGGTCGGCCGCCGCGTGGTGGTCACGCCCGAGGAGATCAAGGCCTACTACGAGGCCCACAAGGACACCATGTACGACCGCAGGGGCCTGCACATGGCCGTCATCGCCTACAACCCCAAGGCGCCCTACCGCGAGATCGCCAGAAAGGTGCGCTCGGGCGAGATGCCCTGGCTCGAGGCCTCGGTCAAGTATTCGGTCTACCCCAAGCACGAGAAGGGCGGCGACACCGGCCCCGTCATCTGGGACAAGCTCAACGACGACATGCGCGCCAGGCTTGAGAAGATGAAGCCCGGCGAGGTGAGCGATCTCTTCCCCGTCGCCAGGCATCCCCAGGCGGGGCAGATCTACGGCCAGGTGCGGCTCTTCCGCCCCAACGGCGACCAGACCAACCGCATCATGACCCTGCAGGAGGCAACGCCCGTGATCGACGCCATTCTGCGCGATCCCAAGGCGCAGAGCCGTCTGGGCAGCTACGCCGAAGAGCTCAAGCGCAAGGCGGTCATCGACATCCGCATCTAGCTGGAGGACGGATCCCCCTCCCCGGCACGCCACAACCACGAGGCGGCCCCGAGCGGGGCCGCAGGGAAGCACATATATGACACTGGAAGAACTGGGTGCCCTGCTGGGCGAACGGCGCGAAGCCCTTGGCCTCTCGAAGGCCGACATCGCCGAGCGGCTCAAGTACACGGAAAGCCGCATCGGCGAGATCGAGCGGGGCGACTTGTCGTCCATGCCCCACGCGGCCTACGCCAAGGGGCTCCTGCGCACCTACGCGCAGACGCTCGGCCTCAACCCCAGCGAAGGGGAGATCGCCGAGGCCCTCAAGTCCCTCGCTCCGCAGGAGGAGCTCAAGCCCTTTGAGCCCGACCGCACGGCCCGCCCCCGCCGCGACACCCGCTGGGTCGGCATTGTCCTTTCCCTCGGCTTCTTCGGCCTCATCTGCCTCGGGCTCTGGCGCCTCGGCCTTGTGGACTTTGTCCGCGACAAGGCAAAGGACATGCAGACGGCTTCGCCCATGCAGTCCAAGGATCCGCTCAGGAACATGCCGAAGGCGCCGGAGGCCCCCGCCGGCCAGCAGGCGACCAGGCCTGATCCGGCATCCGCGAAGCCGGCCAATCCCAACATGCCTGCCGGCCGGGCCAGTGCCGCGAAGCCGGCCGGCGCCAGCCTGCCGGCCAATCCCAACATGCCGGCCAATACCAACATGCCGGCTGCTTCCGTCGCGGCGCAGAGACCGGCTCCCATGCACTCGCCGGCCCAGATCAACCCCAGCATGCCGGCCGGCGCAGGCTCCTCCACCTCCGCAGGCAGCCCCACTACGCAGCCTGCCAGTCCCAGCCTGCCCGCCAATCCCAATCTTCCCGAGCCGGCGACGGTGCGCCAGCCCCTGCAGGGCACGGTGCCCGCCGGCTCGCCCTGGGGAACGCTCAAGGGCAACGCCACCCTGGCAGGCCAGGCCGGGCTTGCCGACCCCCAGCCTGGCGCTTCGCCGGCCAGTCCCGGCATGCAGCCCGGCTCCCCTGCGGCCCAGGGCGCGCCGGACGCCGTCGATCTCCAGGCCCTGCCTGGACAGCACAAGATCGTGATCGCGGCCGACGAGACCTGCTGGATGCAGGCCACTCCCGACGGCGGCAAGGCCCAGCAGCACACCATGAAGGCAGGCGAGACCCTCTCCTTCCCCTTCTCGGCCAAGCTCGTGCTGCGCCTTGGCAACGCTGGCGGCGTGCGCATCTGGTACGACGGCCAGGAATTCGGCGAGAGAGGCCGTTCAGGCCAGGTCCGCACCCTGCACTTCCCGCCGGCGCCCCAGCCCTAGCGCCAGGCTTTCGCCCCTCCCCCTTTTTTTGCGCCGGCCCTGGGCGCGCCCGCTGACGCGGCGCCGCAGGGCCGGCGCCTTTCGGAACGCTGGCCGTGGAGTGGAACGACACTGGCATCGTCATTGCCAAGGGGCTCTTCAAAGAAGCCGACCTGTGGCTGCGCATCCTCTTCAGGGAGCACGGCCTCGCCACCGCCTTTGCCTTCGGCGGCGCCAGAAGCCGCCGGCGCTTCGTCGGCTGCCTCGACGTCATGAACCTCATTGCGGTCCGGGTGAAGCAGCCGCGCGAAAATGCCTACCTTGGCCTTGAGGAGGCCCAGCTTCTGCGCGGACCAAGGCGCCTGCGCGAGGATCCGAAGCGCGCGGGGCTGGCTGCCAACTGCCTCAAGTTCCTGGACGCCCTGGGCCTGCCCGAGGGAGCGGCCAGCGAGGGCTTCGCGCTGGCCGACGAGATGCTTGCCCGCCTCGAGCTGCCCGAGCCCCCGGACTTCCTCTTTCCCTACAGCTTCAGGCTCAGGCTGGCAGGCCTGCTCGGCTATGCCCCCGACTTCGAGACCTGCGCCTCCTGCGGGCAGACAGTTTCAGGGCCTGCCGTGTTCTACCCCAGGGACGGCCGCGTGCTCTGCCCGGCCTGCGCGGGGAGGCGCCGCGAGGCGGGGATTGCGCTTTCGCCGGCAGGGCTTGACGTCCTCGCCATTGTTCAGCAGAATTATCCACTTTCATGGCCAGCGGACGACCTGCCGGCCGCGGAAAGGCGCAAGCTTGCGCAGGCCATCGACGGCTTTGTCGAGTTCTATCTGGGATATACCTGGGATCGGGGGCGTTTCTCGCGCGCGTTGAGGAGAGGGCCCTCCGAAGGAGATGCTTCCTCATGTTCTTTCAAGACGTAATCATGACGCTTCAGGACTACTGGAGCAAGCAGGGCTGCGCCATAGAGCAGCCCATCGGCGTGGAATGCGGCGCCGGCACCTTCAATCCGCACACCTTCCTGCGCGTGCTCGGCCCCGAACCCTGGAGCTGCGCCTACGTGGAGCCCTGCCGCCGCCCCACCGACGGACGCTACGGCGAAAACCCCAACCGCCTGCAGCGCTACTTCCAGTACCAGGTCATCATGAAGCCCAACCCCGGCAACTCCCAGGATCTCTATCTCGGAAGCCTCGCGGCCCTTGGCATCGACCAGAAGAAGCACGACATCCGCTTCGTCGAGGACGACTGGGAATCCCCGACCCTCGGCGCCTGGGGGCTCGGCTGGGAGGTGTGGCTCAACGGCATGGAGGTGAGCCAGTTCACCTACTTCCAGCAGGTGGGCGGCATCGACCTCTTCCCGGTGACCGTGGAGCTGACCTACGGCCTTGAGCGGATCACCATGTACCTGCAGGGCGTCGACAGCGTCTACGACATACGCTGGAACGAAAATGTCACCTACGGCGACATCTACCACCAGAACGAGGTGGAGCAGTCCCGCTACAACTTCGACTGTTCCAACCAGGCCATGCTCTTCCAGCATTTCGACGACCACGAGAAGGAGTGCCGCGCCCTGCTGGAGCAGGGACTGCCGTGGCCTGCCTACGATCAGTGCATGAAGTGCTCGCACACCTTCAACCTGCTCGATGCCAGAGGCGCCATCTCCATCACGGAACGCGCGGCCTACATCGGCAGAGTCCGCGCCCTCGCCTCCGGCGTTGCCAGGCTCTACGCCGCGCAGCGCGAGGAGATGGGCTATCCCATGCTCAAGAAGTAAGGAAGGTGAAGGCAATGGCTACATTCGTATTGGAAATCGGCAGCGAAGAGCTGCCTTCCCGCTTCCTGGCCGGCGAAGAGGCCTACCTCAAGCAGGGATTTGAAGCGAAGCTCGCGGAGAGCGGCCTGGAATTCCAGTCCGTCTCCGTCTACTCCCCCCCCCGCCGCGCCGTGGTCGCCGTCAGGGGCCTCGCTCTGGTTCAGGCCGAGAAGGAGGAGGAGATTTCCGGCCCGCCCGCCCGCGTGGCGTGGAAGGACGGCCAGCCCACCAAGGCCCTGGAGGGCTTTGCGCGCACCAACGGCGTGGACGTCAAGGACACCTATCTCGTCACCACCCCCAAGGGCGAGTACGTGGCCGTGAAGAAGCGCACCGGCGGGCGCCCGGCAGCCGACGTGCTCGCCGAAATCTGTCCGGCCCTCGTGGCGGGCGTGCCCTTTGCCAAGCGCATGCACTGGGGCTCCTACACCTACCCCTACGCCCGTCCCCTGCAGTGGGTGCTGGCCCTGCTCGACGGCGGCGTCGTGCCCTTCTGCTGCGGCCCCGTCGAGAGCGGCCGCGCCACCTTCGGCCACCGCATCCACGGCGCCGGCCCCTTCGACGTCGAGAGCGCCGAAGCCTACTTTGGCCTCATGGAGCAGAAGGGCGGCGTGGTGCTCGACGGCGCGGCCCGCCGCCAGGCCATCATCGACGGCGGCAACGCCCAGGCCGGGGCCGCCGGCGGCCGCGTGCTCTGGAACGATGCCCTGCTGGACGAGGTCGTGGGCCTCGCCGAGCATCCGGTGCCGCTTTTGGCCGACTTCGACAAGGCCTATCTGGAAGTGCCGAGGGAAGTGCTCATCACGAGCATGCAGACCCACCAGAAGAGCTTCGGCGTCGAGGGGCCGGACGGCTCGCTTCTGCCCCACTTCGTCACCGTGCTCAACGTCAGCCCCGTGGACGTGGACCTCGTGAGGCACGGCTGGGAGCGCGTCCTGCGCGCCCGCCTCGAGGACGCCCGCTTCTTCTGGAAGGAGGATCTCAAGGGCGGCTTTGACCTCTGGCTCGACAAGCTCGAGCACGTGGTCTTCATCCGCGGCCTCGGCAGCATGGGCGACAAGACCCGCCGCCTGAGCGAACTGTGCCGCTTCATCGCAGCCAAGTGCGATCCGGCCGAAGCCGAGGCCTGCGCCCGTGCCGGACGCCTCTCCAAGGCCGACCTCGTCACCGGCGTCGTCGGCGAGTTCGACACCCTGCAGGGCGTCATGGGCGGCATCTACGCCGAGCGCATGGGCGAAAGCGCGGCTGCCGCCAGGGCCGTGGGCGAGCAGTACCTGCCCGCCGGCCCCGACTCCCCGCTGCCCCAGACCGCGGCCGGCGCCATCCTCTCCATCGCCGACAAGGCCGACACCATGGCCGGCTGCTTCGGCCTCGGCCTCATTCCCACGGGCGCCGCCGATCCCAACGGCCTGCGCCGCTGCGCGCTCGGCATCATCCGCATCGTGCGCGAGTTCGGCTTCCGCCTCGACATGCGCGAGATCTTCAGCCAGGCCCAGGCCGGCTACGGCGAGCAGGAGTGGAAGATCGACCCGGCCGAGTGCCTGGACAAGCTCATGGACTTCTTTGCCGGCCGTCTGCGCAACTTCTACCAGAACCTCGGCGTGGACACCCTGCTGGTGGACGCCGCCCTCGGCGCCGACCTGCGCGACGTCAAGGGCTGCGACAGCCGCCTGAACGCCCTCAGGGACTTCAGCGCCGAACCCGGCTTCAGCGAGGCCGTCCAGACCTTCAAGCGCGTGGCCAACATCGTGCGCAAGCAGGAGCAGGGCCATGCCGAGATTCCTGCGACCTGGCGCAAGTCCCTGCTCAAGGAGGATCCCGAGAAGAGCCTTGCCAAGGTGCTCGAGGAACTCCTGCCCCGGCTGGACCAGCTGTGGGAGGCCCAGGACCACAAGGGCGCCCTCGGCCTGCTTAGGGAGCTGCGCCCCACCGTGGACGCCTTCTTCGACGGCGTCATGGTGGCCTGCGAGGACGCGGAGCTCAGAGGCAACCGCCTCGCCATGCTCAAGTCCATGGCCGACCGCTTCGCCCGCCTCGCGGACTTTGCGGCGCTCCAGATCTAGCCTGGCTTTGTTCCGGACGCCTCTCTGCGCAGAGGCGTTCCGGGGCGGCGCCGAGACGCATTCTTGGCGCGCGCTGCTTGTTTTGCTTGACAGCCTTTGGCTTGTCGGGTAAGAAATCCGTCTCGCAAAGAGTAATGACAAGACCTGCCGGAACGCAGGTTTCACCATATTGGAGGATTATCGTGGCCAATCATAAATCAGCCCTTAAGCGTCACCGCCAGAGCCTTGTTCATGCCGGCCGCAACCGCGCCGCCCGCACCCGCGCCCGCAATGCCGTGAAGGCTGTGCGCCTCGCCATCGCCAGCGGCGACAAGACGGCCGCCGCCGAAGCCCTGACCAAGGCCTCTTCCGTGCTCGCCAAAGCCGCCGGCAAGGGCGCCATCCACTGGCGTCAGGCCGCCCGCAAGGTTTCCCGCCTTGCCAAGGCCGTGAACGCCGTGAAAGCTGACGCGTAGAAAATTTGCAGATTTCCCTTGACCTTCCTTGAAGCCAAGCGTAAGGTCACAATTCGTGAGTGGGCTTGTAGCTCAGCTGGATAGAGCAACAGGCTACGAACCTGTGTGCCGGGAGTTCGAATCTCTCCAGGCCCACCATTCCCAGGAATCAACAAAGGCGCTCCCCTTCGCAGGGTGGCGCCTTTTTTGATCGCCTGCCAGACGCCAGACAGCCCGCCGGCAGATCCGGCGCAGGGTGCCAGGGCCTGCGCGCGGCCAGCAGCCGGTCTCCCGATGGCGGGGCAGGGCGGGCCTGTCTCGATACGGCCTGCCTGACGAGGCCTGCCTGCCTGCGCGGCCCCTGCCTTGCGCAGCCGCGCGGTCAGCTATGCCGTCAGGCCCTGTTCCGAAGGCGGAGGCTGTTTGCGGCGGAACGCGTCCTTGCTTTCCGTCCGGATGCCGGCGCAGCCGCTGCTTTCCGCGCGCTGTTGACGGCTGGCCTGCACCGTGCGATCACATGCTCCTGCCTGGCGGGACCTTGCCCCTGCCGGACAGGGCTTCCTTCAGGACCTCCTTTTCACCTTCACGTCAGGCGGACGACCATGGCAAAAGTGCGCGAAGTCTTTGTATGTTCGGAGTGCGGCTCCCAGACCTTCCAGTGGCGCGGCCAGTGCCCGTCCTGCAAGGCCTGGAACACCCTCAAGCCTGAAACGGCCAAGCCCCAGGGACATGGCGGAAGGGCAGGCGCCCCTGCGGCGTCCAGGCTGCAGGCGCTCAAGGACGTTCCCGACGAGGGACACGAGCCCTACACGAGCGGGATCGCCGCCCTGGACAGGGTGCTTGGCTCCGGACTTGTGCCGGGTGCAGCCATCCTGCTTGGCGGCGAGCCCGGCATCGGCAAGTCGACTCTGCTCCTGCAGGTGGCAGGGCGCGTGGCCCAGCAGGGGCTGAAGGTGCTCTACGCCTCGGGCGAGGAGGCGCTGCCCCAGGTGCGCGCCCGTGGCGAGCGTCTGGGGACGCTGGGGCCGTCGCTCATGGCCCTTGCCACCTCCTCCATCGAGGATGTCATCGCCGGCATGGAGGAACTCAAGCCCCAGCTGCTCATACTCGACTCCGTGCAGACCCTGGCAAGCCTTGAGGCAGACGGACTTCCCGGCAACGTCTCGCAGGTGCGCGCCGTTGCAACGCTGATCATCGAAGCCTGTCGCCGGCTCAGCACCACGGGCGTCATCGTGGGGCACGTCACCAAGGACGGCACCCTGGCCGGCCCGAGGATGCTCGAGCACATGGTGGACACGGTCATCTCCCTGGAGGGCGACAGGCGGCAGGTCTTCCGGCTCATGCGCATCTTCAAAAACCGCTTCGGCCCCAACGAGGAGCTGCTCGTCTTCAAGATGGGGAGGACGGGGCTCGAGGTGGTGGACGATCCCTCCACCTTCTTCCTGGAGGACCGCGATCCCAGTCTCTCCGGCACGGCCGTCGTCATGGCCATCGACGGACAGCGCCCGCTGGCCGTGGAGGTGCAGGCGCTCTGCTCCCGCTCCTTCCTCGCCATTCCGCGGCGGGTGGCCCTGGGCTTCGACGTGAACCGCCTCAACCTCCTGCTGGCCGTGCTGGAGAAGCGCCTGCGCATCAACTTCTCGCAGGTGGACATCTACGCCAAGGTCGGCGGAGGCATGCGACTGCAGGAGCCGGGCATGGATCTCGCCCTCGTGGCGGCCGTGCTCTCGTCCTACTACGACGTGCCCCTGCCGGAGAAGTGCATCCTCTTCGGCGAACTCGACCTTAACGGCCAGGTGCGCCCGGTGTCGGGCCAGGAGAGCCGCCTTACCCAGGCCAGACGCCTCGGCTTCGCGCCCGTGGTCCATCCCGGCAAGGGGGGCGTGAGGGGCATAGCCGAAATGGCGGCCATGCTCTTCCACAGGAAAGCCCCCAGTTAGGCACAACTATCCGTCATTGCAGGATATTTTCCTAGAATTTCCGATCGGTTCTGTCCATGCACCCTCTGGCGGGATGTTGAGTGCTTGCATAGTCAAGGTTGACTTTTGGCGCTTTCCCGAATCTTGAAGAGGGCGGGCTCCGGCGTCGCCGCAGCCGGGTAGAGTCAAGTTTTGGCTCTGTCCCGAACCTTGGGGACGCAGGGGCTTCAAGCGCTGGCCAAGCGTGACAGTTAAGCTGTCAAAATGGGGCGTGCCGCTGGCGCCTCTGCTTCCGCCCGGGGCGGGAGGGGAGGATGCGCCCGGCCTGCCCTGGAGACTGGACGGCGCCCTTCCGACGTTCTCTCGACGTCCGTTGATCAAGAGGAGGGGAGACGCGGCAGGCATGAAGAACGACCTTGCAAGTCTTCGTTGGCATCACCAGGCGACACGTCGGGCTATGGCACAGCCCAGATGCATGGACCATGGTCATGCGGCTTGCCAAGTGGTTGTAGACCAGTGAAGTTCTCGTCAGCCGAAGATATTGACTGTCATGCTGCGGGATGCCGCCATTGCGACCAAGGTGCAGATCGATTTGGTCAGGTTGCGTTGAATCTATTGAGGGCCTCTCCGCATCTCCATCCGCATCTTGCTGAGCAGGGCTTGGCATCGGCACGTTCTGCTTTGACTTTTGCGCTGGCACCGACTACATCTTGCGCTGCGCCTGTCGCTGCCGGCTGGCAAGATGCAGGCGTTCAACAGCAAAGGAGTCTCCATGGCCAAGGAATTAGAGCGCAAGTACCTCGGCGTTTCGCGCGAGGAACTTCGTCCCGTGCTGGAGTCCCTCGGTGCCGAGCCGCAGGGCGGCGCGCACTTCGAGTCCAACACGGTCTACGACAGCGAGCAGGGCGAGCTTGCGGCGGGCAGGCGCCTGCTGCGCCTGCGCACGCGCGAATGGCCGGGCCGAAGCGATGCCAGGCTCACCTACAAGGCGCCTCTGCCCGACGTGGCCGTGGCAGGCCGCATGGCCAAGCGCAGGGAGGAGACGGAGATAGGCGTCTCCAGCGCCCAGGACGCCGAAAAAATTCTGATCTGCCTCGGCTACAGGCCCGTTGCCTTCTATGAGAAGGTGCGCGAGAGCTGGCTGCTCGAAGGCGCCCATGTTGACATGGACGAGCTGCCCTTCATGGACGTGGTGGAGATCGAGGGCAGCGAGGCGCAGATAGCTCGGCTGGAAAAGCTGCTTGGACTTGACAAACAGCCTTCCAGTGCCAAGAGTTACTACGGTTTGTACACCGACTGGCTCGCCGAGCGGGGACGCGCCCCGGAGACCTCCCTTGCCTTCAGCGCAGAGAGGAAGGCCTCCCTGCGCAAGGCCCTCGGCCTCGAGCCGCAAGCTTAAGGAACGCGCACGCCATGTCCGACATCCACTATGCCGAGCCGCCTGCCGGAGGAAGCCAGGCCGACGTGCTGGAGGAGCCCCGGGTCAAGGAGCCTCCCCGCTACGCCGTGCTCCTGCACAACGACGACTACACCAGCATGGAGTTCGTGGTGCAGATCCTCTGCGAAGTCTTCTTCAAGACCATGGACGACGCCACGTCCATCATGCTCAAGGTCCACCGCGAGGGCGTCGCCAAGTGCGGCGCCTACACCAAGGAAGTGGCGGAAACCAAGGTGCGCCAGGTGACGCTCCGCGCCAGGCTTGCCGAATTTCCGCTCAAGTGCACCATGGAGCCGGAGTAGCCGGCCCCTTTTCCCGGTCCGGAGGGACCCCAGCCACGCCATGACTTTCAGCAACCTCGTCAAGCGCGTCATGCACGACGCCATCAAGGAGGCCCAGCGCCGCCGCCACAGCCTGCTCTCCGTGGAGCACGTGCTCTACGCCTACACCCTCAGCATGAAGGGCCGCATCCTGCTCGAGGGCTGCGGAGCGTCGCCCGCCATGCTGCGCGACCAGCTGGAGGGCTTCTTCCGCGAGTACATGGAGGAGGTGCCCGAGACCATGGCAGGCCAGATCGAGCAGACGGAGTCCCTGACCCAGGCGCTCGAGAGCACGCTCTCCTCCATGGCCTCGGCCGGCCGCAAGGTGGCCGATCTGGGCTCCCTGCTCGTGTCGATCATGCGCGACGAGGACACCTACGCCTCCTACTATCTGCGCCGCCAGGGCGTGTCCCTGCTCGATGTGCAGACCTACGTCTCCCGCTCCTACGAAGAGGAGGACTCCGATTCCGCTGCCTCCAGGGAGCGCCAGGCCTCGGGCGCAGGTCCCGATCCGGTCCCTGCCGGCGAGGGCAGGGGAAAGGAAGCGGAGGACGCGTCCGAAGGGGCGCTGTCGAAGTTTGCCACGGATCTTACGGAAAAGGCCCTGGAAGGCCGGCTTGATCCCCTGGTCGGCAGGGAGAAGGAGCTCGACCGCACCATCGAGGTGCTCTGCCGCAGGCGCAAGAACAACCCGCTCTTCGTGGGCGATCCGGGCGTCGGCAAGACGGCCATGGCGGAAGGCCTCGCCCTGCGCATTGCGGACGGCCGCATCCCCGAGCAGTTCGCGCACACCCGCGTCTATGCGCTTGATCTCGGCCTGGTGCTGGCCGGCACCCGCTACCGCGGCGACTTCGAGGCCAGGCTCAAGGCCGTGATGCAGGAGCTTAAGGAGCAGAAGGACGCCATCCTCTTCATCGACGAGATCCACACCATCGTGGGCGCCGGCTCCGTGTCCGGCGGCGCCATGGACGCCTCCACCCCGCTCAAGCCCCTGCTGGCTGGCGGCGAGCTTCGCTGCATGGGCTCCACGACCTACGAGGAGTTCCGCAACCATTTCGAAAAGGACCGGGCCCTTGCCCGTCGCTTCCAGCGCATCGACATCCGCGAGCCCTCCCGCGAGGAGTGCCTGGAAATCCTCAAGGGCCTCCAGGGCCGCTACGCCGACTTCCACCAGGTCCGCTTCTCCGAGCCCGTGCTCAAGGCCATGGTGGATCTCTCCGCGCGCCACGTGCGCGACAGGCTCCTGCCGGACAAGGCCATCGACGTCATGGACGAAACGGGCGCGGCCGTGCATCTGCAGTCCTGCCGGCTGGCCTGCGAGGCCGAGGGCTACGTCAGGCGCAAGCCCGCCTCTGCCGGCGGGACTGTCTCCGAAAGCGCGCAGCCCCGCATCGTCGGCGACATCGTCGGTCCGCCAGGCAGGGAGGGCAGGGCGGCCGCTCCGGAGGGCGCGCAGCCTGCTCCCGAAACAGGACAGGCCGACGCGGCCGGCAATGGCCAGTTTGAAAAGCGCCCTGCCGTCGGCATGCCGGACGTTGAGCGCATCGTGGCCCGCATGGCAGGCATCCCCGTGCGGACGGTGTCGGGCTCCGAACTCTCGAAGCTCGCCCATCTGGAGCGCGACCTGAAGAAGCGCGTCTTCGGCCAGGACGAGGCTATCGAGCTCACCGTGCGCGCCATCCTGCGCGCCAGAGCCGGCCTGGGACAGGCCACGCGCCCTGCGGGATCCTTCCTCTTCTACGGCCCCACCGGCGTCGGCAAGACCGAGGTGGCCAAGAGCCTCGCCGAAATCATGGGCGTGGACTTTCTGCGCTACGACATGAGCGAGTACATGGAGAAGCACTCCGTCTCCCGCCTCATCGGCGCGCCGCCAGGCTACGTCGGCTTCGACCAGGGCGGCCTGCTGACCGAGGCCGTGCGCAAGGCGCCGTACTCGGTCGTGCTGCTCGACGAAATCGAAAAGGCCCATCCCGACATCTTCAACGTCCTGCTCCAGGTCATGGACGACGCGACGCTGACGGACAACACCGGCCGCAAGACCGATTTTTCCAACGTCGTGCTCATCATGACCTCCAACGCGGGCGCCTTCGAGATGAGCCGGCCTGCCGTGGGCTTCGGCGGCGCCAGGCCCGAGGATGCGGCGCGCAAGGCCCTCAAGGCCGTGGAGAACATCTTCACGCCCGAGTTCCGCAACCGCCTGGACGCCCTCGTCCCCTTCCACAGCCTCACCGGCGAGATGATGCACCAGATCGTGGACAAGTTCGTCAAGGAGATCAAGGACGCCCTCGCCGAGCGGGGCGTGGCCCTGGCCTTGAGCCCCAAGGCCCGCGACTGGCTGGCAGCCAGGGGCTTCGATCCCGCCATGGGCGCCCGTCCCCTGCGCAGGCTCCTGCGCAACGAGGTCGAGGACAAGCTGGCCCACGAGCTGCTCTTCGGCTTCCTGAAGAAGGGCGGCAAGGCGCGCCTGGCCGTCAAGGAAGACAAGCTGGTGCTGGCAGGGTAGCGGCGGCATGCTTGGCGGCAGACCGACGCTGACCGTGCGCTCCTACATGGAGCGCGTTGCCTCCGGCTTTCCGGATCCGCGCACGGCAGGCTGCGACGACTATCCGCTCTGCGCTGGCGGACGCCTTTCCCTGACCATGCTGCTGGCCGCCTACAGCCGGGGCATCTTTCCCTGGTTCAACGAAGGCGCCCCCGTCATGTGGTGGTCGCCGGCGCCGCGCTGCGTGATCCTGCCCGAGAACTACCGCCTCCCGAAGCGGGCGGCCCGGAAGATCCCAAGGCTCGGCTTCGCCTACACCCTGGACGCCTGCTTTCCCGAAGTCGTCAGGCAGTGCGGGGAGCGGCGCCGCGAGTCAGGCACCTGGATTACCAGAGACATCGAGGAGGCCTACGGCCTGCTGCACCGGACAGGCTACGCCCATTCCGTGGAGGTCTGGCAGGACGGCGAGCTGGCGGGCGGCCTCTACGGCGTCGCCCTTGGCCGCGCCTTCTTCGGCGAGAGCATGTTCCATGCCGTCTCCGAAGCCTCCAGGGCGGGACTGCAGGCTTTGGTGGAGCTGTTGCGGCTCAGGGGGATCGAGCTGCTGGACTGCCAGCAGGAGACGGCGCACATCATGATGCAGGGCGGAAGCCTGCTTGCCAGAGAGGACTTCGAGACAAGGCTCGCTTCCTGCATGGCGGTCCGCCCCGAATCGGAGGATGCCCTGACCCTGGAGTACAGGGACTTTGCGGGAGCCCTTCCCTGGCGCAGCGCCTTCGTGGACGTGAACCTGTCGAACGCCCTCGACGACGTCTGGCCCTTTCTTCCCTGGCGGACGCGCTACCTGCACGACGGGGCCGGCTGGAGAAGGGCCTGAAGCATGGCATTCCACCAAGAGCTCGTCTCGTCCGCCTTGTTTGAATTGAATTTCTTGCAAATTATGAAATAAATCTAGAATCATTGTGTTTTAATAAACTTTGTAATTGTTTGGATCAAGGATATCAAGTAACATTTCTACTTGACGTGATTCCGATAGTCCAGTTTTACACCATATAGCAAAATATTCACAGTTGTTAGTGAGCAAGTTGTAATCCTTGCAACCTAATTTTGATTTTGCTCTTTGTATAGTCTCTTCAGTGCTATACACTTTATATTTTTTTACTTTTTCAATATATTTTTCAAGTTTTTTAAAAATTATCGCTTGATCTGTTATGAAACCATTCATATCTACGACAACCTGTGAAGGATTGCTGTATTTTTCTGGAAATATTAATTTAAAAACACAATCGTCATTACGTTTAAATGTTTTAAAATCTGTTTCTATTATAGAATTGTTGCTTGGGCTTACGTCTGAGTCTTTTGATGAAAAGTGTATAACAGAATCTTCGTTAACATAAACACCGTAATGATCATAAGGAATGATACATTTTCTTGTTATTCCATTTATATCACCTGGTCTTAATTCTTTATCATTTTCATCATGAAATAGAGATTTTATTTTTCTGCAAGTGCTTTTGATTTTTTTGTCCTGTTCTAGCAATATTATCAATGATTTCACCTAATGTTTTTGATGGATCTGTTGGATAGATTGGATCAGGATCTTGCATGATATGGCAATGGAGTAGATCTTCTTTTATGTCATGCAAATTTTTGTCAAATAACCCCATATGAAATCTCTATTAACACAGTGATAATGTGTGTATTTGATCGCTATATTGACATTTAAATTTGTTGTATTGCAGTGGGTAAATGAAATATGTTTTTGGAAAACGAGACCATCGCCGACAGGAAAGAATTCATGGATCGTCTCGAGACAGGCGGTGCCCTGGAGGACCGCCCCTTCGAGCTGACCAGTCCCTACAGCCCTACCGGCGATCAGCCGGAAGCCATTGCCAGCATAGTCGGCAGCCTGAATGCCGGCGTCAAGGATCAGGTGCTGCTCGGCGTCACGGGTTCGGGCAAGACCTTTACCATGGCAAGCGTCATCGCCAAGGTGAACAGGCCGGCGCTGGTCCTCGCCCCCAACAAGACCCTGGCTGCCCAGCTCTACTCGGAGTTCAGGGAGTTCTTCCCCAAAAACGCCGTGGAGTACTTTGTCAGCTACTACGACTACTACCAGCCCGAAGCCTACGTGCCGGCCTCCGACACCTACATTGCCAAGGACTCGGCCATCAACGACAACATCGACAAGCTGCGCCACGCTGCCACCCACGCCCTTTTGACGCGCCGGGACGTGGTCATCGTGGCCTCGGTCTCCTGCATCTACGGCCTCGGCTCGCCGGAATACTACGCCAAGCTTGTCATTCCCGTGGAGGAGGGCCAGCATCTGCCCATGGAAGAGCTCATGCGCCGCCTGGTCGAGGTGCAGTACGAAAGGAACGACTACGACTTCCACAGGGGAACCTTCCGGGTGCGCGGGGACGCCATCGAGATCATTCCGCCCTACCGCCACGAGCAGGCCCTGCGCATCGAGTACTTCGGCGAGGACATCGAGTCCATGAGCGAGGTGGATCCGCTGACCGGCGAGACCCTGGCGCGCGTGGCCAAGACCGTCCTCTTTCCGGCAAGCCACTACGTCTCGGCCCAGGACAACCTCAAGCGCGCCTGCAGCGACATCCGGGAGGAGCTTTTGAGCCGCCTGCAGGAGTTCAAGGATGCCGGCAAGCCCCTGGAGGCCGAGCGCCTCGAGCAGCGCACCCAGCTTGACCTCGAGATGCTGGAGGAGCTCGGCTACTGCAACGGCATCGAGAACTACACGCGCCACCTCGACGGCCGCAAGCCCGGCGAGCCGCCGTCCTGCCTCCTGAACTACTTTCCCCGGGACTTCGTCATGTTCATCGACGAGTCCCACATCACCGTTCCCCAGGTGGGCGGCATGTACAAGGGCGACCGCTCCCGCAAGCAGACGCTGGTGGACTACGGCTTCCGCCTGCCCTCGGCCCTCGACAACCGTCCCCTGCGCTTCGAGGAGTTCCGCAAGCTCCAGAACCAGACGGTCTACGTTTCGGCCACGCCCGGCAAATGGGAGCTGGACGAGTCCCAGGGGCTGGTGAGCGAGCAGATCATCCGGCCGACGGGCCTCGTGGATCCGAAGGTTGTCGTGCGTCCCGTCGAAGGGCAGATGGACGATCTGCTCGGCGAGTGCCGCCGCCGCGCAGCCGAGGGCTCGCGGGTGCTCGTCACCACCCTCACCAAGCGCATGGCCGAAGACCTCACCGAATATCTGGGCAGCATGGGCGTCAACGCCCGCTACCTGCACTCCGACATCGACACCCTGGAGCGGCTCCAGATCATCCGCTCCCTTCGCCTCGGCGAGTTCGACGTCCTTGTGGGCATCAACCTGCTCCGGGAGGGCCTCGACATCCCGGAAGTTTCCCTGGTCTGCATACTCGACGCCGACAAGGAGGGCTTCCTGCGCTCCACGGGTTCGCTCATACAGACCTTCGGCAGGGCGGCGCGCAACACCCGGGGCGAGGTCATACTCTATGCCGACACGGTGACGCGCTCCATGCAGGAGGCCATGGACGAGACCAGCCGCCGCCGGGACAAGCAGACCGCCTACAACGAGCGCAACGGCATCGTGCCGAGGAGCACCACCAAGAGCATGGACTCGCCGCTCGACGCCATCTGCGACGACTCCGCCAGAGGGAAGGGCAGGGGCCGGGGCAGGGGGCGGAAGCGCCAGGTGGACGAGGACCGGCCCCTCACCGCCGAAGAGACGGCAGAGCTCGTTGCCAAGCTCGAGAAGGAGATGCGCCAGTGCGCCAAGGATCTCGAGTTCGAGCGGGCTGCGGAACTGCGCGACCGCATCCGCGAGCTGCGGGAGAAATTGATCGCCCTGCCCGAGTAGCGTAGTCTGCCAGCATGCCGGGCCGCTGAACGCCCGGGCAAGGAGGTGGGCCATGGCATACAAGCAGGGAAGCCTTTTCGGCGACGGCGGCGTCAGCACGCCTGCCGGCAAGGCGAAGGAAGAAGCGCGCCAGGAAGAAGCGCGGCAGGAAGAGGCGCAGAAAGAAGAGGCGCGGGAGCAGTCTCCCCGTCCGCCTGCGCCCCCTCAGGCGCCTGCCTCCGGGGAGCAGGATGCCGATGCCCCGATCCGCGCCCGCATGGACGCGCTCGTGCGGGAGCTCGAGCGCCACAACCACCTCTACCACACCCTGGACGCACCCGAGATCTCGGACGAGGCGTACGACGTGCTCTTTGCCGAGCTGACGGCGCTGGAAGCGCGCTATCCGGCCTTCAAGTCGCCCCATTCGCCGACCCTGCGCACCGGCGGAGCGCTCTTGCCGGGCCTGGAGCGCCGCCGCCACACCGAGCGCATGTACGGGCTCGAGGACGTGTTCAGCACCGAGGAGTGGCGCGGCTTTGCCGATCGCATGGTGCGCGCCCTGCCCGAAGTTCCGCTGGTCTTCTGGTGCGATCCCAAGATGGACGGTCTGGCGCTGGAACTCGTCTACAGGAATGGCGTGCTTGAAGACGCCGTGACGCGGGGCAACGGCGAGGAAGGCGAGCTCGTCACCGCCCAGGCCCGCACCATACGCAGCATTCCCCTGCGGCTGCTGGGCGCCGGCCCCTTTCCGGAACTGCTTGAGGTGCGCGGCGAAGTGGTCATTTTCAAGGACGACTTTGCGGCGGTCAACGCCCGTCGCGAAAGCCTTGGCCAGAAGATTTTCGCCAACCCCCGCAACGCGGCCGCCGGCAGCGTCCGCCAGCTCGACGTTGCCCAGGCGAGAAGCATGCCGCTCGCCTTTCTGGCCTACAGCGTGGGCGCCGTCGGCTGGGGCGCCTGCCAGCCCTGTTCGAGGCAGGCCGAGCTCATGGCCCGCCTGAAGGACTGGGGCTTTGCCCAGCCTCCCGGCGGCGCCGTCTGCCGGGGTCTTGCCGAGGTGGAGGCCTACGTCGAGAAGGTGCGCGCCAGGCGCCCGGACTATCCCATGCAGATCGACGGCGCGGTGGCCAAGATCGACGACCTCGAAGCCCAGGCGGCCCTCGGCTACACGGCAAGGGCGCCCCGCTTCGCCGTGGCCTTCAAGTTTCCTGCCGAGCAGGTGGAGACCGTGCTCAGGGACATCGAGGTGCAGGTGGGCCGCACGGGCGTGCTGACGCCTGTCGCCAAGCTCGAGCCCGTGGGCGTCGGCGGGGTCGTCGTCTCCAGCGCCACCCTGCACAACGAAGACGAGGTGCGGGCCAAGGACCTGCGCATCGGCGACACCGTCGTTGTCCAGCGCGCAGGCGACGTCATTCCCGAAGTGGTGCGCAGCGTTCCCGAAAAGCGCCCTGCCGGTGCCCAGTCCTGGGTCTTTCCCAGCACCTGCCCCTCCTGCGGGGGGCCCGTGCACCGCGAGCCCGGCGAAGCGGCCTGGGTGTGCGACAATGCGGCCTGTCCTGCCGTGCGCCTGCGCTCGGTCGAGCACTTCGTCTCCGGCGCCGGCCTCGACGTCAAGGGCATAGGCAAGAAGTGGGTGGAGCAGCTGGTCCAGACAGGCCGCGTCAAGACGCCGGCCGACCTTTTCACCCTGACGGCAGAGGAGCTGAAGGGCTTCAAGCGCATGGGCGAAACGCTGGCCGCGAAGTTCGTGGACGCCCTCGATCAGGCCAGGCGCGCGGCGCCCCTCTACCGCTTCATCAGCGCCCTTGGGATGCGCCACGTGGGCGAGCAGACGGCCCGCGCCCTGGCAGAGCGCTTTGCCGGCATCGATGCCCTGGCACGGGCCAGTCTGGACGAGCTCACCGCCATCCCGGACGTGGGGCCGGAAGTGGCAGGCTCCATCCTGAGCTTCTTCGCCAACCCGGCCAACCAGGCCATGCTCGAGGACTTCCGCAGGGCTGGCCTCTGGCCCGAGGCGACGCCGCCTGCCGGGCAGGCTCCCCAGGCCGGGGAGGCGGAGGCGTCCCCCCTTGCCGGCAGGCGCGTGCTCTTTACCGGCTCGCTTGCCATGCCCCGCGCCGAAGCCCAGCGGCTCGCCGAAGCCAGCGGGGCCGTCATTGCGGGCTCCGTCTCCAAAAAGCTCGACTACCTGGTCGTGGGCGAGAAGCCGGGATCCAAGCTGGCCAAGGCGCAGAGCCTCGGCGTTGCCGTGCTCACGGAAGCGGAGTTCATGGCCCTGGCCGGCCGGTAGGCACTGCCGGCGCGCCAGAAGCCGGCTGCAGAATTGCAGCCCGCGCTTGCGTTCGTCCTGCCCTGCACCGTATGATAGGCGCCATTCGGCGCAGGGTGGGACGCGTGCGTCCTCCTGCCCGCACTTTAGGAGGATGCTATGAGCTTGCCAATCATTGTTGTCGGTGCCGGCGGACGCATGGGAAAGACCATCTGCGGCCTGGTTCAGGAAAGCGATGCCATGACCCTCGCCGGCATGGTCGAGCGCAAGGAGTTTCAGCCTGCGGCGCCCGAGGGCTGCCTTGTTTCCGACGACCTCGACGCCGTTGCCGCAGCCTGCCCCAGGGAGTCCTGCATCATCGACTTCTCCGCTCCCCAGTCGAGCGTGCACTCCGCCAGGACGGCCGCCGCGCGCGGCCTGGCCCTCGTCATCGGCACCACCGGCCTCGACGAGGCCCAGAAGGCCGAGATTGCCGAATGCGCCCGCAAGGCCCCCATCTTCTGGTCCCCCAACATGAGCGTCGGCGTCGCCGTGCTGCAGAAGATCCTGCCTCTGCTCGCCAAGGCCCTCGGCCCGGACTACGACGTGGACATCATGGAGATCCACCACAAGCGCAAGAAGGACGCCCCCAGCGGCACGGCCCTGCGCCTTGGCGAGTGCATCGCCGAAGCCAAGGGCTGGCGGCTTGAGGACGTGCGCTGCTCCGGCCGCGACGGCATCATCGGCCCGCGCCCCCAGGAGCAGATAGGCGTGCAGGCCCTGCGCGGCGGCGACGTCGTGGGCGTCCACACCGTCTTCTTCATGGGACCCGGCGAGGACATCGAGGTCACCCACCGCGCCCAGTCGCGCGAGAACTTTGCCCGCGGCGCCCTGCGCGCAGCCCAGTGGCTGGCAGGCAGAGAAGCGGGCCGGCTCTATGGAATGGGGGATATTTTCTAGATAATATCTTGATTTCTGCTAGATACTATGCCAATCTCTGGGCAAGGCGCACAGCGCCGCTACATGCTACCGAGCGCATGGCCCGTCCATGCGCTCCAGGAGGTTGGGCGATGCCTCAAGTGGCCGCTCGGATAAACGAAGAGCAGGAACGTTGGCTCAAGGACTACTTCAGAACCAAGAGCGCAGGAGCGGAGTTCATTTTGCCCTGGGCAGTGGACACCTTTTTCCGCGCCATCAGCAACGTGAAGAGCATCTTCACGCCCGCTGAGCTGAAGACCATCGTGGACGCGCACAAGGACGTCAAAATCGATCCCGACAACACGAGGCCCTCGTACCTCACCGTCAGGATCCTGGACGCCTGCGACCGCAACAAGATCAACGCCGCGCACGGCGCGAGCAAAAGCAGCCTGGAGCTGAAGCTGCGCACCCTGGACGACACCCAGGCCGCGGCCCTGACGGTCTGGGCCTGCGCCTACTGGGTCTCGCGCAACTGCACCGCGGCGACGCTCGACGACTACATCAAGCAGTACTAGCCGTCCCGGCCCGGCAGAAACGCCCCTCCCCGGGGGGGGCTTTTTGCAAGGCCGGGGCCGCCGTCTGGATTTGTCCATGAAGCTTTTCGAACGCCTTCACGCCAGTGAAGGCGCGCGACACATTGCTTTTGCCTTGCGCAACTCCCTCGAGGGGCTCAGGGTCGCCTACCGCGACGAGACGGCCTTCCGGCAGGTCGTCCTGCTCAGCTGCGTGCTCGCGCCCCTGGCCTTCGTCGTGGGAAGGAGCTTTGCGGAAACCGCCGTGCTTGCCGGCGTCTGCGCCGTCTCCCTCATCACGGAGCTGCTGAACACGGCCGTCGAGAGCGCCATCGACAGGATATCCCTGGAGCGGCATCCCCTGTCGAAGAAGGCCAAGGACTGCGGGAGCGCGGCCCAGTTCGTGGCGCAGATGCTCATCCTTGGCGTGTGGAGCGCCGCCCTCGTCAGAAACTGCTTCTTCTAGCCTGGTTCCTGCCAGCCCTGCGCCGGCATGCCGCAGGCCTCCCTGCGCATGGCGTCCGCAAGTTCGGCCAGCAGCTGGACAAAGCGCTCGCAGCCGACGTTTGGGTATGCGCGCAGGGCGCAGACTTCCGCATAGCCGTGGTAGGCCTTGCGCGTGAGCTCGGCGTTGTGCTGGAGAGCCAGCAGCGCATCCTTCTGCGCCAGGAACTGCCGCTTGAGGAGGGCAGGCTGGCGCCTGGCCAGGCGCGGAAGGCGCGCCAGCTTCAGCATGGCCTCGGCCGTGGCCTGGCTGAGCGCGAAGAGATAGCCGAGGGCAAGATTCTCCTCCCCGGCATGGCTGGCCGTGAAGGGATTGGCATGGCCGGCAAAGCGGTCGATGAGATAGAGATAGCCATGGAAGATCTCGCTGTGCTCGAGCATGCCCTCAAGATAGACTGTGCAGCGCCATGCCGTTTTGGCGCCGCGGAACAGCCGCAGCAAGACGTAGAGCGCAAGGCAGACGAGAAAAAGCGTGGCGAAGCTCATGCGTAGACTCCCAAGAGCTACTCGAGATAGTAACCAATCTTATATTTTTGCTGAAGGTATTTGATAATCTCAATATTAAACACGGCATTCAATTCTTCATCAATATAGGATATTTCTTTAATACATTGCTGTATTTCATTGAGATATGCATCTAATTCATCAATATTTTTATCTCTTGATCCGATATAATCTAATTCAGCAATGCCACATGTTGAGATAAATTCACGGACAGCATCAAGAGTACTCTTTCTTGATTCGTCAAGCCAGTCAAAGATAAATTTACGTGCAAGAATATTTTCTACATTTTTGTCTCTTACATGAGATTTAATATAAAATGTGGCAAGTTCAAATTGCAAAGATATTGCGTATCCATATTGTTTTGCTTTTGATTTAACAAATTCAAATGCTTCTTCATCAAATTCATATATAGAATAATCATATTCACTTTTGACAGCGCTATTCGTGTCATTTTGCTGACATATTTTTAAATTTTGTTCAACATGATGATTTATCGTTTGTATAATATTGTGACGTACATCTTTGCAGGAAATAAATACATAGAGAGCATAGCCGAGAAATATGATGATATGAAATAGCTTCAGCAAGTAAGGCATGATGGCAAGAAGGCAAATCCCAAGTAAAATAGAAGTGATCATAGTGCTTGCCCTTCGGGAAAAGCATTCGCGACAAAAGCCGGAGCGAATGTCGCGCGAGGTGGCACTCTACGCGCCGAGAGCTTTCCTGTAAAGGACAAGAGCGGGGGATGTCTGTTAACTTGCGATATATTGATGATATTATGTTTATCTTAAATTATTATAATAAATTTTGCTTGTGTTTAAAAAGAATAAGATTAATATCATTGATATCATAAATGCATTCTTTGATACAAATTTCAATAATTAGGTCAGATAAAAGATTTTTAGAAAGTGTATAACCGCCAGCATTAAGAAGTTTTTGTGTTTGTTCTAGAGTAAGTTCCATTGCTAATGCAAGAGCAATGATTGTCTTTTTAGCTGGGACATACTCAGGCAAAGATCTAATTTTCCAAAATAGTTTTCTATCAATCCCTGCTCGCTTATAAACAGCAACAGTATCGAGTCCTTTTTCGTTGACAAAAACCATTAATGTTTGATAAAAAGATTTTTTTCTAGATTCATGCTCATGATTTATGAGATAATCAAGATGTTGATCTTTGTTTATTTCATTATGAGCATCAAGATATTGATGGTTTTCATCTTGCATTAAATCATTATTGATTTCATGCGTGTTTAATTTTCGAGAAGTCATGCTGAACTCTACTGTATTATTTTTAAAAATATAGACAATATGTAGGAAAAATATTTACATATTAACTATGTATATTTATATAATAAAAAGAAATATAGAAAATTCATTCGGGCCTTCGTTGTGCCTTGAAGAAGCAACGTCGGCAATGTAGCAGGCTCATGCTGACAAGAGGTCGCTTTTCGAGCGACAAAAAAAGAGTGGAAGCGCATCATCTGCTTCCACTCTCAAATGCTGAATCTATATTTTATTACTTTAGTGCATATGTCTAAGTTAGTATGTTAATTTATAACAATCTAATTACATAGAATATTTTTTCATAAAGTACTTTTTGTATATTCAAACAAAGCATTGTTGATGTCATCGATATCGTAATGCTTGTTAGAGATATAAAAACTTATAATGACATCAAAAAGTATTGTTTCAGAAAGAGAAAAACCGCAATATTTAAGCAATTCTACTGTTTCATCGATGGATAAATGCATAGATATTGCAAGAGATAATACTGTTTTTTTTGCTGGTATATAATCAGGAATACAACGAATTTTAGAAAAAAGTTTCCTATCGATTCGAGCCTGTTTGTAAACTTCAACTTGGTCTAAATTCTTTTCTTGTATTTTTTTTAGCAAATGATTGTAGAATGAATTTTTAATATTTTCTCGTTCTATCTGAATGAAGTTTTCAAGAGCATGGACATAGGGATCAGAGCCATAGACGTAGTTTTCGTCAAGGAGCTTTTCTTTGCTTTGTTCCCGCTCTCTGGCTTCCGCATCTGCGCGGTCAAAAAGGGCTTTGATTTTGCCGCAGAAGCTTCGATACTTGACATCTGCCCTATAGGCATAGTGCTGATCAAGGTAGGCTTCCAGCTTGTCGATTGTTTCAGCCGGCAGATTGCCAGCCCGTCGTTTCCTGCTACTTGAAAACATGATTGCTCCTGCTGCTGGCGCCCCGTCTGCTGCGGTGCCTTGGCGGGCCTTTTGTAAGCCAGGCGCGCTGTGCTGTAAACGGGGAGCTGAGGCCGTCCTTGCCCCCGTCCTTGCACCCCGTTCTTGCACCGTGGAGCCCATGTTCGTAAGCTTTTCCGGCGGGCTGGCGGGGACGCCGACCACCAGCCGGCTTTTCGCACCCGCGGCGTGAAGGAGTTTGCCCCATGACCAGGTCGTTCCAGATTCTTGCGGCTGCCGGCATCCTGCTGTTCGGCGCTTCACAGGCCGCTGAGGCAGCCGGCATCTACGAAGTTCCGCCCAGCGGCGCTGCGCTCCACGTGAAGCCCGACGCAGGCTCGAGGGTCGTGGACCGCGCCAGGAAGGGCTGGAAGCTTCATGTCTGCAACGGCACGACCCCCGGCGAGTGGGCCGAGATCTGCGAAATCGACAGCGGCGACGGCGCCTGGTACGTCTACAGGAAGTACGGCCTGCCGGGCGAGAACGTCTTTGTCCGCGTGGCGGACCTCGAGTCCCCTGCGCCCAGGCTTGCGCCCCGGGCGCAGGCTGGGGAGGCAGGCCAGGCCGCGGCGCTGGTGCCGAAGGAAGCCCTCTGCCGGCAGGCCGACGACTTTGTGCAGGGCCTTGTCCGTCTCAAGGTCGCGGGCTCCTCCGTGCGCCTGCGCAGGGGGCCCGGCAGCGGGTACGAGGAGGCGGGCGTGGCCAACGAGGGCGGGGGAGGCTGGCACAGCGAGCTCATTGCCTCCAGGCAGACGTCCTCAGGCGATGGCAGAAAGTGGTACCACGTGCTCTACGTGCTGGAGCGGCAGGAGGAGACGGCCTACCTTCGGGAGGAGGCCTTCATCCGCGCCGACTTCGTCAGGCCCGCCAGCCTGACGCCCCATGACAGGGAGCGCATCGAGAACGACCGCTTCGGCATACTCGCCGTCAGTCCGAAGGGGCTTGCGTCCTTCTCCCTCGGGGAAGCCCTGACCGTAAGCCGGGCCAGCAATGCCGGTCCCAATGCCGGCCCCGAAGAGCGCGTGAGCGTGCCTGCCGGCACGCGCCTGTGCCTCTTCTCCATTCCCTACAGGCTCTCGGGGCAGGGCAATCGCCTTTTCGTCACGCTCTGGGAGCCTCTCGACGCCGCGCGCATACGCCGGATCGGCAGCCTTCCGCTGGACGAGCTGGAAGCGCTGCAGGGCTACGACGGCGAGCAGGCTGTCCGGCGCTGGATAGCCTCCCGCCGCTAGTCCTGCGCGTGTGGCCAGGCTCGCCGGCAGGGCCGGATCCGCTCATGCGAAAAGCCCGCCGCGCGTTGGGCGCGGCGGGCTGGCGGGCAGGGAAAGGGCTGCGCTAGGCGTCGGTCTTCACCGATGGCCTGAAGGCCAGGAAGTAGACGGCGAAGGCCACGCAGCAGGCGATGCCGAAGGTGGCGTTGACGGCAGCCGCGCTGGCTCGTCCGGTCGCCTTGGCAAGAATGAAGACGAGGGGCCAGATCAGCGGAATGAGCGGGATCCAGGGCATGACGCCGGCATCGCGCATGCGGCGCATGGAAAGGGTGAGGCCGGGAATGGCCAGCATGCCGGCAAGGGCCACGGAGGCGACCTGCGGCAGGACGATGGTTGCCAGCAGGAGCAGGACGAAGCTGGCGGCGAGGTAGCTGAAGAACTCGCAGCGGCCGGCTCTGCCCTTGAAGTCGGCCGTGTTCCGCACCGTTTCGGCGGCCGATGCGAAGCAGGCCTTCACCTTCTCTTTGAAGGAGAGCCTGCAGAAGGTGCAGGACTCCTGCTCTTGCTCGGTGTCGCCGGGATTGCGTCCGCATGCGGGACAGATGGTCGCTCCGTCGGGAAGTTCGGAGCCGCAGGATGAGCACTGCATGGTGTTGCCCCCTGTAGAGGTGAGAAGTGTGCGGATGGACATTGATCCATCCTGCAGGCTTCCCTTTCTCTAGCACGCCTTGCCGCAGGGGGAAAGGGCTTCACAGGGCCGTTTCCGCGCAGGACCGGCTTCCGGCTTCCGGCGCCGGCTCGAGCAGGATCTCGCCCCGCCGCAGATGCAGCCTCGCGCCGCCCGGCAGCTCGAAGACCCGGGGGCGTCCGCCCTGCTCCCAGGCCTCGTCGAGCAGGAAGAGGGTTGAGGCCCTTGCCTGGCCGGCCGTTCCCAGCGCGTGCAGGGCCCGCAGGTAGAGCCGCAGGCGCAGGGCCCGGGGGAGGCTCTGCAGCAGCGCCTTCGGCAGGCGCAGGCCTGCCGGCGTCTGCCTCCAGGGGGTTTCTGCCAGGGCCCTGTCGAGCGCTTCCTGAAAGAAGGCCTGATCTGTCCTGGCCAGCCGGGCGAGGCTGAGCAGGGCCTCCTCGATCTTCGGGTTCTCTGCCTTCAGCCGGGGAAGAATCTCGAGGCGCATGCGGTTGCGCAAGAAGGCCGTATCCCTGTTGCTCGGATCCTCGCAGTGGGCTGCGCCCATGCTCGCGAGAAAGGCCCGCAGCGCCAGGGGATCCTCGTCCAGCAGCGGGCGGACGAGGCGCCGCGCCGGATCGATGCTGGCCATGCCGCCAAGGCCGGGCCAGCCCGTGCCGCGGACAAGGCGCATGAGCATGTCTTCGGCCAGATCCCGCCTGTGGTGCGCCACAGCGGTCCACTGGGCCCCCAGCAGCCGGCGCCGGCGCTCGAGGGCCCGGTAGCGCAGGCTTCGCGCAGCCTCTTCGATGCCCTGGCCCGTGCGGGCCGCTTCGCCCCTGACGTCGAGGCGCTCCACGCCGCAGGGAAAGCCGAGCCAGCGGCACAGCCGTGCTGCGTAGGCCGCCTCGGCGCCGGCTTCGGGTCGCAGGCCGTGATCGAGCGAGAGGCCGTGCAGCTCAAGGCCAAGCCTCGGCGCGGCATAGGCCATGAGGCAGGCCAGGGCGCAGGAGTCGGCGCCGCCGGAAACGGCGAGCAGAAAGGAGCCGCCCCTGCCCCCGGATCTGGCGTCCGGCCGCTGGCCGAAGCCCTTGCCGGCGAGCCAGGCGCACAGCTTCAGGACAAGCTGGGCGGAGCGGGCCGGAAGCTTCTTGAGCGCCGGCGGTCCGCCTTCCGGAAGCGGGCAGGGCGCAAGGGGGCTGGCAGGGCCTTGCGGCATGGACTAGGGCTCGATGCCGAAGCCGGCCGCAAAGCCGTTGAGCCAGTGGATCATGTGCAGGACGAGCTCGTCCGGGGCGTAGGCGATGCACTCGCAGCGCACCCTGCTTCTGGCGCGCACCAGCAGCTCCATGCGCAGGCTGTCGCCTTCCGTCTCGAGGGCCATGGCGTAGGGCCCGCAGGAGCCGGCGTGCTCCTTCTGGAGGGGGCTGAGCATGTCCTCAGGCACGGGAAGCCAGAAGAGGTGCTCGATGCTGGCCTGGCAGCCCATCTCGGCAAGGCTGGCCTCCATGTCCTGCATGGCCTTGGCGGGGATGTCGGTGAGAACGTACTGGCGCATGCTATCCCTCCTGGCCGGCAAGGCCGTCCATGTCTGCGGGGCAGAGCTTCTTTTCGCCGTCCCCGGGCGCCTGGGCGCTGGCGCGGCGCTGGGCATTCTCCCTGTCCTCGTGGGCGTTGAAGCGGCTCGCGCAGTGGCGGTCGAGATTGAAGATGTTCTGGATGGCGAGGATGCGGCGGCTGTGCTCGGCCTGGTCGCCTTCCTTGAGGTAGGTGAGCGGCTCGTGGAGGAACTTCTTCATGAGCCCCTGGGCCATGGCCTCCAGCGCCTCGCGGGTGGCGTCGTCGCTGCGGCCGAGCCGGCGCATGGTGCGGGCGACTTCCTCCTCCTCGGCCAGCCGGCTTCGGTGGATAAGCTCCTTGATGGTGGGCTGCACGTCGAGGCGGCCGACCCAGCCGGCAAAGGACGCCACTTCCTCGTCCACGATCTGCCTCGCCTTGGAGGCCTCCTCGCGCCGGCCGGAAAGGTTCTCCTCCACGACTTCCTTGAGGTCGTCGATGTCGTAGAGATAGACGTTGTCCAGGCCGTTGACGTCGGGATCCACGTCCCTCGGCACGGCGATGTCGATGAAGAACATGGGCCTGTTGCGGCGGGCCTTGAGGACGCTGCGGATGTCGCGGGCGCGGATGATGGGCTCCTGGGAGCCGGTGGAGGTGATGACGATGTCCACGCTGGCAAGGTGCCTGGCCAGCTCTTCGAAGGGAACGGCCCGGCCGCGGTAGAACTCGGCGAGCTTCTCTGCCTTGGCGAAGGTGCGGTTGGCAACCACGATCTCGTCGATGCCGTTCTTGATGAGGTGGGTGGCCGCCAGCTCCGCCATTTCGCCCGCGCCGATGAGCATGGCCCTGTGTCCCTGCATGGTGCCGAAGATGCGCTTGGCGAGCTCCACGGCGGCGTAGCTGATGGAGACGGCCGAGGAGGCGACTGCGGTTTCCGTGCGCACGCGCTTGGCAACGGAGAAGGCCTTGTGGAGCAGGTGGTTGAGAATGACGCCCGTGGCGTGGCAGGCCGCGGCCTTGCGGTAGGCCTGCTTGAGCTGGCCCAGAATCTGCGGCTCGCCCAGAATCATGGAGTCGAGGCTGGAGGCCACGCTGAAGAGGTGGCGCACGGCTTCGGCGTTGACGTAGCTGTAGGTGTAGGGCTTGAGGTCCTCGACCTTGGCGCCCCGGGCCATGGCCCAGTGGCGCAGCATCTGGTCGGCCACGTCGCCCGTGCCCATGGCGAGCAGCTCCACGCGGTTGCAGGTGGAGAGGATCAGCGACTCGTGGATGGCGCCCCCCAGGGGAAGGGCCCATGTGTCGGGATCCGTGTGCTTGACGAGCGCAAAGCGCTCGCGCACGTCGACGGCGGCGGTCCGGTGGTTCAGGCCGACGAGAACGATATCGCAGTCCATGAGGCTAGGTCCTTGCGAAAGAATGGTGGCTGGACATGAAGAGGTTGACCACGACGAAGGAGACGGCGCAGAGAATGAAGATGAGCACCATCAGCCTTGCGGGCTTGCGGCCGTACCAGCCCCGGGCGAGGCGGTTGTGGAAGAGCACGGCGTAGAGCACCCAGGTGGCGAAGGAGATGATCTCCTTGGGATCGCCTGTGACCGTCCTGCCGTAGACGGCGCCGGCGTAGAAGAGGCCGCAGATCATGCCGATCGAGTAGAGGGGGAAGCCCACGGCCGTGGCGATGGCGTTGATCCGGTCCAGGATGTTGAGGGCCGGCATGTCGGCGATGAAGGCCGGCAGGCCCAGCTTGGCCTTGATGCGGCCGTCCAGGTAGAGGAAGACGGCGCCGGCCGCGAAGGCCAGGCCCACGAGCGCCAGGCTCAGAAAGAGGGCGCCGATGTGCAGGGCGTAGAAGGGGGCCTTGAGGGTCTCCGGCACCTTGACGACGGCCTGCAGGGCCGGCGCGGAGAAGCCGTAGAGCATGAGGGCCGCGACCGAGGCGAAGATGAGCGGGGCGTTGTGCTTCATGAAGATGCGCAGCGCCGTTCCCGTCAGCACGAGGAACCAGGCGAGCATCTGCAGGTAGGCCCCGATGCTCAGGCCGCCTGCGGTGGAGGCGTGGAATCCCGTGGCGAGCGCAACGGTCTGGAGGGCAAGGCCGACGACGGCGGCCGCCGCCGCCGCGGAGCGGACGGGACGGCTCCTGACGAGCATGCCGGCAAGCCCGCAGAGGCCTGCCGCCGCATAGAGCGCCAGCGTCAGCATTGTCGAGGTTTCAGGCGAGAGTAGCGGATGCATGGAGAAGCTCCTCGATGTGGTCGCCGAGTTCGCGGGGAAGCCTGGCTTCGAGCAGGGCGCCGGCGTCGGCGAAGCGCCCTTCGGCAAGGGCCGCTTCGAGATCTGCCTCCGCAAGGGCGCGGAAGATCTCGCGGTCGCGCCCGGGGCCGAGCCCGAGTCCGAGCACGAGGGGACGCGCCCTGGCCATGAGGGCGCAGATGCGCTCCTTGCCGGCAAGCCAGGCTTCGAGTTCGCCCTTCCAGCGGCGGGCGAGCGCAGGGCTTGCGCCGCCTGTCGAGAGGGCCGCGCACAGGGCGCCCCGGCGGGCCTGGGCAGGCACGTGGGCTGAGCCCAGCTCCGGCCTGTCCGTGCAGTTGCACAGGATGCGGCGCCTGGCGCAGGCGCTGGCGACCTCGCGGTTGAAGGCATGGTCGCTGGTGCAGGCGTAGACAATCTGCGCATCGTCCAGAATTCTGTCAACCTCGCCGGGACTGGCCAGTTCCACCTCGATGCCGGCGGCCCTTGCCTCGCCGGCAATGGCCGCCGCCTCGGGCGCGAGCGCGCCCTGCTCGGCAAGCACCAGCCTGCGGGGACGGGCGGGGAGGAGGGCTGCCGCCTTGCGGCGGCCGACCTCCCCGAGGCCGAACACGGCGCAGGAGGCGTCTTTCAGCGAAAGGAAGAGGGGGTAGAGTTCGGCGTCGGGCAAGGATGGCTCCGTTGGGCTTGCGTGAAGGGCGCAGAAGGGCGCGCAGGGCGATGGTATAGGCGAGTTTTGAACTTTCGGCAATGCTGGCGCTTTTCCAGACTTTCAGGGCCTTGCGGGGCAGGAGCGCAGGCCGCGGGGCTGGAATCGGCCTTGAAGGCCGGGCCCCTCGCGTGGTATGGCTGTCTTTTAAACTGATGGAGGTACGTCACCGGATGGCTGACACGCTGGCACAGGACGGGGAATCCAGGCCCGTCATTGAAATATGCAACCTCGGCAAGTGGTTCGACACCAAGAGCGGCCGCATCCACGCCCTGCGGGACATCAGCCTCGCCGTGCAGAAGGGCGAGATCTACGGCATCATCGGCCGCAGCGGCGCCGGCAAGAGCACGCTCGTGCGCTGCATCAACATGCTCGAGCGCCCTTCCGAGGGCAAGGTGCTCTTCCAGGGGCTGGACATGTGCTCGCTGAAGGGGCGCGAACTCAACGTCGTGCGCCGCTCCATGGGCATGATCTTCCAGCAGTTCAACCTGCTCATGCAGCGCACGGCCCTGGAGAACGTCTGCTTCCCTCTGGAGCTGTCGGGCGTGCCGAAGGACAAGGCCAGGGAGCGCTCCATGGAGATGCTTGAGCTCGTGGGGCTGGCCAGCCGCGCCAAGTCCTATCCCGTGCAGCTCTCCGGCGGCCAGAAGCAGCGCGTGGCCATTGCCCGCGCCCTCGCGACCGAGCCGCAGGTTCTGCTCTGCGACGAGGCTACCAGCGCCCTGGACCCGGAAACGACGGACTCCATCCTCGCCCTCATCCGCGACATCAACCGGCGTCTCGGCATCACCGCCGTGGTCATCACCCACGAGATGGACGTCATCGAAAAAATCTGCCATAAGGTCGCGATCATCAGCAAGGGCGTCATCGCCGAGACCGGCACGGTCAACGAGGTTTTCTTCCATCCGCAAACCGACATCGCCCGCCGCCTGGTGGTGCCCGACGCCCTGCACCCGGACAAGATGGCCTGCGACAGGCTCTGGCGCCTGGTCTTCGACGGCCAGTCCAGCTTCGAGCCCGTGCTCTCCAGCCTCGTCCTGGCCTGCGGCAAGCCTGTGAACATCATGTACGCCAGCACCCGCGACATCGGCGGAACCGCCTACGGCCAGATGGTCCTGCAGCTGCCCGAGGATCAGGCGTCGCTCGAGCGCATCCTGGCCTACGCCCGCGAGAAGGGCCTCTTCCTGGAGGAATTCAAACATGTTTAACCAGGCCCTCTTCGAGCTGCTGTGGGAAGGCACCGTCGACACGCTCTACATGACGCTGGCCTCCCCCTTCTTTTCCTACGTCTTCGGCATGGTCATGGCCGGCGTGCTCGTCCTCACGCGGGCCGACGGCATCAAGCCCCATCCCGTGGTCTTCCGATGCCTGGACGTGGTGGTGAACCTGACCCGGTCCTTCCCCTTCCTGATCCTCATGATTGCGGTCATCCCCTTCACGCGCTGGCTCGTCGGCACGACCATAGGCAACAATGCGACCATCGTGCCCCTGGTCATCGCGGCCGCCCCCTTCGTGGCGCGCCTCATCGAGCAGTCCCTGCTCGAGGTTGACCGCGGCGTGGTGGAGGCCGCCCAGTCCATGGGCGCCAGCACCTGGCAGCTCGTCTGGAAGGTGCTCATCCCCGAGGCCATGCCCTCGCTCATCAACGGCAGCGCCATCGCGGCCACCACCATACTCGGCTACTCGGCCATGTCAGGCGCCGTCGGCGGCGGCGGCCTCGGCAAGCTCGCCATCATGTACGGCTACAACCGCTACCAGGACGACATCATGTTCGCGACTGTCGTCCTGCTCATCGTCATCGTGCAGCTCCTGCAGAGCTTCGGCGACTGGGCAACCCGCCGGTCGGACAAGCGGAGCACCAAGTAGGCGCCGGTCCGGCGCCCCAACCAGGCAACCATCCCCCCAAACAGAAGGAGTTTCCCATGAAGCGCATCGTTTCCGCGGCCTGCGGCCTGCTGGCTCTTGCCGGTCTCGGCCTTGTCTTTGGCCTCGGCGCCGGTTCCTGCAGCGCTGCCGTCAAGATCAAAGTCGGCGCCTCGCCGACGCCTCACGCCGAAATCCTCAAGGAAGCGGCCCCTCTGCTCAAGAAGAAGGGCTACGAGCTTGTCATCGTCGAGTACGCCGACTACGTGCAGCCCAACGTGGCCCTCAACAACGGCGACCTTGACGCCAACTACTTCCAGCACAAGCCCTATCTGGACGACTTCAACAAGCAGAAGGGCACCAAGCTGGCGGCCATGGCCTTCATCCACTACGAGCCCTTCGGCATGTACGCCGGCAAGACCAGCTCCCTCAAGAACCTCAAGAAGGGCGCCATCGTCTCCGTGCCCAACGACACCACCAACGAGGCCCGCGCCCTCCTGCTCCTTAAGGATCAGGGCCTGATCAAGCTCAAGAAGGAAACCCTCGACGTCACCCGCCTCGACATCGTCGAAAATCCCATGGAGCTCAAGATCGAGGAGATCGAGGCGCCGCAGCTCGCCCGCTCCCTGCCCGACGTCGACTTCTCCATCATCAACGGCAACTACGCCATGCTCGGCAAGCTCAAGGTGAAGGACGCCGTTGCCACCGAGGCCAACGACTCCCTGGCCGCCGCCACCTTTGCCAACGTCATCGCCGTCCGCGAGGGCGACGAGAAGCGCCCCGAGCTCAAGGCCCTCGTCGAGGTTCTCAGAAGCGAGCATCTGCGGAAGTTCATGGTCGACAAGTTTGAAGGCGGCGTCGTTCCCGCCAAGTAGCCGCCCGTTCAGACTGCTCTTGCCGTTCAAGCCCCCGGTGTCCTGCCGCCGGGGGCTTTTCCTGTTTTGGGGACAGAAGCCGGGAGAGGCTGCCCTGCGGCTCTTGCCGGCCAGCCCTGCGGGCGCAGCCCCTGAACGCCGGGGCGCCTGCGCGCAAGGGAGGCTGGGCGCAGGGATCGTCTGCGTGCAGGGGGCGGTGTCTGTGGGCAGGGGAGGATGCAGCAGGAGCAGAGGGCGCTTGGCGGCAGAAAAAGCCCCGCGCGCGAAAGCGGGCGGGGCTGGCTTGGAAGCGTGAAAAGGCTACGCAATCACAAAATTGCTACTATGGTCTATGCTTGCTTTTCCGAAGGTGAATTGCTCTCGCCGTGTTTGAAGCCTTGCTTTGACAATTGACAATGAAAAATGATTTCATGGCTTCATATCGATAGCTGCTTTCGATGCATGCGTTTGCTTGCTTGTCTTGCTCAAGCTGGAAGAAAAACTGGCCATGAGCTTCGGTGGGCGTGGCATGTCCGTTAAAAGACAAAGCTTGTTGCATCGGAGAAGATGAAATAGCAGGACGCAAAGCAGAGCAGGAAGGCGACAATAATTTCGGGCTTGCGCCGAAGCGGCTGGCTGGAGCGCCACACCACGGCCCAGAGCACGCAGGCAATGGCCAGCGGCAGGAAGCGCAGGGCGTAGGTGACGGCCTCCTCGAGGCTGAGCTCGAAGGCGCCGGAGGCGGCTATCTGCCACATGTCGGCACAGACCGTGAAGAGGTAGACGGCAGCGGCCGCGGCGCCGGCGGCAAGGGCCCACTTGGCCAGGCGCGGCACCATGTTGCTGTAGTAGTCCCTGCCGTAGTCGTCGCGGCGGCGGCGCCAGAGGAGCCAGCACAGGCTGGCTGCAGCCGGCATGGCCAGGGCAAGCGGGAGCATGGCGAGGCTTGCATAGAGCAGGGGCGAGGGGAACATGCGGAAGTTGAAGAGGTCTTCCAGGTTGAGCTCGGCTGCGTTGGGCAGCTCCAGGGCGCAGAGCAGACGCAGGCCTCCCATGACGGCGGCGAGGGCGAGGATGCCCGCAAGGCCCGAGAGCAGGCCCAGCATGGCGTGCAGCGTGCGGTGGCCGGCAAGGGTCTTCCAGAGGCCGTAGTGCAGGCTCGTGAGGACGACGGCGATGCCGAGCGCCCCCCAGGCCGTCTCGATGACGTGGCCGAGGAAGGATCGCGGCACGTAGCTGTCGGCGTTGAAGAAGATCCAGATGCGGCCGCCAACCAGCAGGAGCCAGCCGAGGACAACGCCGAGGTGCGCCACCTGCAGGGCGCACTTGTCGAAGGCGGAGCGGCGCGCGGTGACGCCGCGGAACTGCAGGACGCCGGAGAGCCAGCCGGAGCCGGCGTAGGAATAGAGAAGCGCCATGCACAGGGCTGTGGCCAGCGGCGGCAGGACGGATGCCAGGAAGGGGCTGCTCTCGAAGAGGGCCTGCAGTGAATCCATGATTACTCTCCAGAAAACCTTGCCTGAGGGCGCGCGGGGCGCCCGGCGGAGCGGAAGGGAAGGCATGGGCTTGCCAGAGCCTTGCCGTCCGGGGATGGGGGACGATGGCTGCGGGCGCTTGGGCGGCGCTGCAAGGCTGGCGGCAGGGTCCGCATGCTGCGCCAAGATTTGCCCTAAATCACCGATCCTTGCAAGCAATGGCAGAAGGGAGCTGGCTGTCCGCTTGCCAAGGCGCGGCGCCGGAGGCATGCTGTGGCCAGACGCGGCCAGACGCGCCGGCAGGGGCGCATCGCCTTTCGGCGCAGGCCTGGCTGTCCGGCTCGGAAGACCGTGGCCGCACCGGGCAAGGTCCGGAAAGGAGGGCGAGGTTGCAGGCAGAAGCAGGCAAGCAAGAGGCAGGGGGCGAGGCCTGGCCTTCGCTGGGCGGGGAGGCCGGAGGGCGCCCGGCGCCGGCAGGCCTTTCTACGCAGGGAGGCGTTCTGCTGGCTGCCTTCCTGCAGCACCTCGGGGCGCGCCGCAACGCCTCGCCCGCCACGGTCCAGGCCTACGCGTCGGATCTCCAGGCCTTTGGCCGCCATCTGGAAGGACGAGGCAAGGATCTGGGCGAGCCCGCTGCCGTTGCGCGCCGGGACGTCCAGTCCTGGGTCGCAGCCCTCTTTCACGCCGGCCAGGCCAAGAGCTCCACGGCCAGGCGCCTGGCAGCCCTGCGCACCTTCTTCCGCTGGCTCAAGAAGACGGGCCGGGTGGAGGACCTCTCCTGCATCGAACTGCCCAATCCCAAGCAGGACCAGCGCTCTCCCAAGGCGCTCAACGTCGAGGAGGCCTTCCAGCTGCTGGACGGCGGCGCCGAGGCTGAACCGCCCCGGGCCAGGGGAACGACGGAGGGGCAGGCGAGGGCCCTGCATGCCCGCGATCTTGCCCTTGCCGAGCTGCTCTACGGCTCGGGACTGCGCATCTCCGAGGCGCTCGGCCTCGACGACAGGGCCGTCGATCCGGAACTTGGCTTCGTGCGCGTCATGGGCAAGGGCGCCAGGGAGCGCATCGCGCCCCTGTCGGACAGCTCGCGCGAGGCCCTGGCGGCGTGGAAGGCGCTGCGCAGCGAAGTCGCCCCGGACGGCGAGCCGGCCCTCTTCGTGGGCGCCAGGGGACGGCGCCTCGACCGCAGGGAGGCGCGGCGCATTCTGGAGACGCTCTGCCGGGCGGCCGGCCTCTCCAGAACCATCTCTCCCCACGTCCTGCGCCACTCCTTCGCCACGCACCTGCTGGCCGCAGGCGCGGATCTGCGCGCCGTGCAGGAGCTGCTTGGCCACAGGCGGCTCAGCACCACCCAGCGCTACACCCAGGTGAGCCTCGACCAGGTCGTGCAGGCCTACGACAAGGCCCATCCCTTCTCGGCCCTCCCCGGCGAAAGAACCGCGGATCTGCAGGAGGACGGCGAAGAAGGCGCTTCCGGTAGCGGCCGGGGCTCCTGAGCGGGCAGGGCTGGCCTCGACTTTGTGCAAAAAATCACAAGATTGGCAGCCCCCCTCCCGGCTTGGGGACGGCGCCCCCGTGCGGGCGCAGGCGCCGGAGCGCAGCCAAAAGCCGGCTGTCCCGCATCCCCTGCCTGCCCGGTGCCGGCGGGCGCTGCGAAAAGCCGCAAAAAGCGCCGCGCAGATCTTGGCAAGCAGGGTGGCTTGTGCTATTCGGAACAAAGTTTGTAACGTGCAGTTTTTCTCGAAAAACTGCCCCATTCAACAACAATAGTGGAGGAACTCGCTATGTCCGCTCTCGTTCTTGGTCACATGAATCCCGATACCGACAGCATCGTTGCCGCTCTGGCCGTTGCCGATCTCTACAAAAAGCTCGGCAAAGACGTGAAAGCCTGTGCCCAGGGCAAACCCACCCCCGAGTCCGAATTCGTGCTCAACAAGTTCGGTCTCACCGCCCCCGAGGTTGTCAGCGACGTCGCCGGCCAGGACATCTACCTGGTTGACTTCTCCGACCTCGCCCAGGCCCCCAAGGGCATGGACTCCGCCAACGTCCTCGGCATCGTGGATCACCACAAGCTGGGCGACGTGACCACCTCCAGCCCGCTCCTCTGCTGGATCTGGCCCGCCGGCTGCTCCTGCACCGTCATCAAGAACATGTACGACTTCTACGGCGTGGAGATCCCCGCTGGCATCGCCGGCGCCATGCTGTGCGCCATCCTCTCCGACACCGTCATCTTCAAGTCCGTCACCTGCACTGAGGACGACAAGAAGGCCGTTGCCGATCTCAAGAAGATCGCCGGCGTCGCCGACGAGAAGGCGCTTGGCCTCGAGATGTTCAAGGTGAAGAGCGCTCTCGAAGGCGCCACCATGGACGAGCTCCTGCACCGCGACTACAAGGACTTCAACATGAACGGCCACAAGATCGGCATCGGCCAGCTTGAAGTCGTTGATCTGTCCATGCTCGAGCCCTACCGCAAGGGTCTCCAGGAAGAAATGGCCAAAGTGAAGGCCGACGGCCGCGAGGGCGTGTTCCTGCTCCTCACCGACATCATGAAGGAAGGCTCCGACATGCTGATGGTGACCGACGACGAGTCCATCGTCGAGAAGGCCTTCGGCAAGAAGCCCGCCGACCAGCACGTGTGGCTCGACGGCGTCATGAGCCGCAAGAAGCAGGTCGTCCCCAACTTCGAGAAGGCCTTCAAGTAGCCTTTCCGAAGACGGCCTGAAGCCGCCTGACTTTTCGAGCCCTCTTCCTGTCTCTGGAGGAGGGCTCCTTTTTTTGACGGCTGCAGCCTGTTCAAAATCCTTGACAGGGTGGAGTTCTGTTGCGACATTTCAGGGTGCAGGGATTGTCCCTGCTCAGCGCCCTCCCGGCAGGACAGCCGTTCGGGGCATGATTTTGCTTTTTCGGTTCAGAATACTTGACAGAATCGCAGAATAGGAACAGGCATATCCATGGGAGCAATCCCGAAGGACACGACCGATGACATCGTATGTGCTGCTCATAACGCTCTTCCTCACCGAAGGCGGAACTCTGGAAGCTGAAGAGGACACGAGCCTCACCAGCCGCCAGGAGTGCGTCCAGGAGGCCGCCCGTCAGGAAAAGGCCCTGCGTCGCGAGTTTGCCATCACGAAGGAGGAGCGGGGGATCTGCCCCTTCCGGGACGTGAAGATCCGCTGCGAGAAGGCCTCTCCGTCCCGATAGGCGGAGCGGCCGGCGTCCTCCTGGCCCTCGGGCCGGCGCCGGGGCGCCCCTTTTGCCGCGCATTTCCTCAGACAGCCTGCTCCTGCCGATTGCCTTGCCGGCAGGAGTGCTTATCTTGAGGAAACGCGGCCTTTTTTTTGGAGCCGTCCGTTCGCCAACCCCCGACACAAGGTAGTTCGATGAGCACCCTGAAACCCCATGAAATCGTCTCGGAACTGGACAAGTTCGTCATCGGCCAGAACAAGGCCAAGCGCATGGTGGCTGTTGCCATACGCAACCGCTGGCGCAGGCAGCAGCTGCCCGAGGACCTGCGCGACGAGGTGGCGCCGAAGAATATCATCATGATGGGCCCCACCGGCGTCGGCAAGACCGAGATTGCCAGGCGTCTGGCCAAGCTGAGCGGCGCCCCCTTCGTCAAGGTGGAGGCCACCAAGTTCACCGAGGTGGGCTACGTGGGCCGCGACGTGGAGTCCATGATCCGCGACCTCGTGGAGATAGCCATCAGCCTCGTGCGCGAGGAGGAGACGGCCGCGGTGCAGAAGAAGGCCGAAGCCGAAGCCGAGTCCCGCCTCATGGACCTGCTTCTGCCGAATTCCTTCGGCACCCCCGAGCGCGAGACCACCCGCGAGAAGCTGCGCCAGCAGTACCGCCTGGGCGTGATCGACGACCGCGAGGTCGAGATGGAGGTCTCCGAGACCCCCGGGGCGTCCATCGACGTCTTCGCCATTCCCGGCATGGAGCACATGGGCGACCAGATGAAGGGGCTCTTCAGCAAGGCCTTCCCGCCCAAGCGCACCCGCCGCAAGCTCAAGGTCAGGGATGCCTACAAGCTGCTCGTGCAGGAGGAGTCCGCCAAGCTGGTGGACGACGAGAAGATAGTCCGCCTCGCCAAGGAGCGCGCCGAGCAGGTGGGCATCGTCTTCATCGACGAGATCGACAAGATCGCCTCGGCCAACAGCCAGTCCCGCACTTCCGACATCTCGCGCGAGGGCGTGCAGCGCGACCTTTTGCCCATCGTCGAGGGCAGCGCCGTCAACACCAAGCACGGCATCGTGCACACCGACCACATTCTCTTCATTGCGGCCGGCGCCTTCCACTTCTCCAAGCCCAGCGACATGATCCCTGAACTCCAGGGGCGCTTCCCCCTGCGCGTCGAGCTGGATCCCCTCGGCAAGGAAGAGTTCCTGCGCATCCTCAAGGAGCCCGACAACGCCCTGACCAAGCAGTACACGGCCCTGCTCGACACGGAGCAGGTGCGCCTGAGCTTCACCGACGACGGCCTCGAGGAGATGGCCTCCTTCGCCCAGGAGATCAACTCCCGCAGCGAGGACATCGGCGCCCGCCGCCTCTACACCATCATGGAAAAGGTTCTTGCCGACATCTCCTTCGACGCCCCCGACATGCCGGGCGCCCAGGTGGTCATCAACCGCGACTACGTGCGCGATCACCTCTCCGACGTGCGCGAGGACCAGGATCTGAGCCAGTACATTCTCTAGGCCGTCCGCTTCCGGCACGCTGTCTTTTCCTTAAGGGGCGCCCTTTCCCGTTCATGCCGGGGGAGGGCGCCTCTGGCGCTGCATGCCGCGGACGGCGGCATCCGCCAGCTCCGGGCACCCGGCTTGCGGGCATTTCGGCCAGGGCCCTGCAAAGCGAAAGGGCCCGGCTTTCGGCCAGGCCCTTGAGAGGAAATTTGGTGGTGGGTCACCGGAGACTCGAACTCCGAACCAATTGATTAAGAGTCAACTGCTCTACCAATTGAGCTAGTGACCCACGGCGCAAGAAGGAAGATATACGGATGGCTGCCTGCTGTCAATACCTTTTTTTCGGCAGGGACAAAAAAGGCTTGCCGGCGGCTCTGTGCGCTTGCTCCGGGCCGGGAATCGCGCAAGGATTGCGGCGCTCCGGAGGTTTCAAGCCATGCCCCGCAACGCCAAAGCCCTTTGCTTCGCCCTTGCCACCGTGCTGTCCTGGTCTACCGTGTCCACGGCCTTCAAGCTCGCCCTGAAGAGCCTCAGCCCCATGCAGATGACGGCCGTGGCCATGGGAACGGCCGCCCTTGCCCTCGTGCCCTTTGCCGCCCTCGAGGCGCGCTCTCTGGCAGCCAGAGGCCGGATCTTCACGCCGAGGCGCACGGGACTCGCCGTGCTGGCAGGCGCCGTCATCTTCCTCTACTACCTCGTCCTTTTCCATGGCTACGACCATCTGCCGGCGCAGGTGGCCCAGCCCGTGAACTACACCTGGTCCATCATGCTGGCCATCCTGCTTTCGCTTGTCAGGCGCACGCCCCTGCGGCCGCGGCAGATCCTGTGGATGTGCGTTGCCTGGGCGGGCACGGCCGTCATCGCCATGGGCGGGCGGAGCATTGGTCCCGTGGAGCCGCTGGGCGTTGGCCTCATCGTGCTGAGCACCGTGCTCTTTGCCGTCTACTGGGTGGTCAGCGACGTCAACGACATGCCTTCCCTGCCGGCCATGCTGGCCTGCTTCACGGTCGCCTGCCTGCTGGCAGGGGGATGCTGCCTGGCCCTCGGCGAGGGACTGCCTGTGCCTGAACGCTGTCCCTGGGCCGTCTATCTCGGCTTCTTCGAACTGAGCATCCCCTTCCTCTGCTGGCGGGAGGCGCTGCGGCTCACGGACCGCGTGGCGCTCATGGCAACGCTGCCGCTTTCCACGCCCTTCCTGGCGCTGGTCTGGATCCATCTCGTCCTCGGCGAGCCCATCCTCGCCACGACCGTGGGCGGCCTTGCGCTCATCGTTGCCGGCACCTTCCTTCAAGTGCGCGAGGGGAAGCGGAGCTAGCTCATGCCCGCAAGAGCGGCCAGGCGCCGGTAGCAGAGGAAGTAGATCTGCGGAAAGCAGTGGACGAGGAAGGTCCACAGCAGCAGGGTGAGGGCGCTGCGCCAGGAGGGGATGCGGCTCCAGCAGCGCACGGCCCAGAGCAGGAGCAGCGAGATGCCGACAAGGCTGAGGGGGCTGAGGAGCGCATAGACCAGCAGGCAGAAGGCCCAGCGCTCAAGCGGGGCATAGGCAAGTCCGGGAAGCCATGGCAGCTCCAGCAGCATGGCGAAGGCAGGCGCCAGCAGCAGGACGGCCAGAGTCCAGAGGTCGAGCCGGAGACTGAGGGGTATCTTGCGGAAGAGGGCTTTGGGATCCATGCAGACGCGCTGGGGTTGAAGATGGCAGGGACGGAAGCAAGTCTAGAAAAAAAGCAGGCTTCCCTCAAGGGTCTGCGTCTGCGCCGTCTGCGCCGGCCAGGCGGGTTGGAGCATGTCCGTCGCGTCTGGCTGAAGCGCTGGGGCGCACCAGCGCGCCTGTCCCGGACAGCCGTGCCAGGCAGGAAGAGCATGCCTGCTGAGCGAGCGGCAGCGTTCACGCTCGGGCGCCAGATGCCGGTTTGCGCCGGACAAGCCCCTTTGGTAGGTTGCGGGCAGGCAGAAAGTCGCGACTGCCGCGGCTTGGAAAAGGGGCATGACAGGTCTGAGAGAGGGGCTGCCACGCCAATGCTTCCGATGCATGTGAAACGGAACGTTAGAGGTCCCGGGGAGGCAAGGAACCTGAACGATTCTACCATGCCTTTGTCCTTGGCCTGATCGTGGATCTGCGGGGGCGCTACGAGATTGTCTCCAACCGCGAGAG
>ODAI013440067.1_pt1 | contig 53778 bp, 99 predicted proteins | sample 1539321 | NCBI WGS metagenome assembly ODAI01 (sample SAMN02144231, study PRJEB22623) | gut metagenome | biome: sheep rumen | host: Ovis aries | place: New Zealand | reverse complement strand
ACGATCCGCTTTCTTCCCGGTCGTATTCTGGAGTGATCCTTCTGTCATAAACTGAAGGACCGGGCCTCTTGCTCTGGCTATCGCGATCTTAAGAGGCAACAGCGTTTCTTCGGATTGACGGATCGTAGGCGCCGTAATGATTTGGTCAGTAGATTCTTCGTCCATGATCAGACCATAAGCTTGAATACATGTGCAGTATAGACTTTTTGCTGCGCCACGACCGACAATCAGATACTGCTTATTACGCAGCCGCTTCTTAATGTATCGCGTCTCCAGATGAACTCCGGGACCGTAGCTGTTCGGCACCCAGACATCTCGCCGGATGAAATAGAACCAAGAATAAATATCCTCGGCCCATAATTTAAATGAGTCGAGGAGTCTAAGGTCTCCGCCGTCCGTAAGGGTTAATTCCGATTCACAAAAGTTGATCCAACCATCCATGACTGTATCGTCATAGTAGCAGCGCGGATCGGCGATGAGACCATCTATAATGTTCATTTGAAGAGCGACTTCCCGGTTCACCGGAATCTCTCTTCTTAGTACGGCGTCTCGAAAAGCGCCGTAAAACTTTGGTACAGCGGTGTTCGATAACGCCATTTTGAATTTTGCTCCTTAATCAGCCGTTGACGGAATACGGCCCTGCAAGTTTCTTTGTTTTCCAATCTATTTCTGACATTAGATAATGACCGTAGTATGCACCGCCGTCATCATAACCGACTTCACCGTATCCGTCCTGCATAATTCTGTAAGAAACATAACCAGGATCAACGGAATTGCCATCATCAGAGCTTGGAAAACCACCTAAATTTTCCGCAAATTGTTTCTTAAGTTCATCCTTGGATAAATCTGAATCTTCCCAAGACCATGGACTATAAGGATCTTTCTCAGCATAGTCTGCCATCTGAGTTTTAATGTCGCGATTAACAGATTTAATATTTTTTTCTATATCTTTTGTTAAAGTAAGAAGCTCCTCATTTGTCATGCCTGGTTCTGAAAAACCTTTATCGGAATCAACACAAATGGTCAGTTCTTTTATGTTCTTATCTGGTGATTTTAAAACTTTTTCATAGTCTCCGTACTCATTTTCTTTAAAACCATTTTTCTTTAATTCGTTCTTTAAAGTTTCTCGATTGTACGGATCTGTTGTATCAGAATCTTTCGTATCTTCGTTCTCGGCATTATATCTAGCTTTCCCGGCTTCTGTCAGAGTACCGTCTTTCTTCTGAAAACGACGAACGCCCCATTTCATTCCGAGAATGCCAAAATGCGCAAGATGGTCATCGCTTTCTGAAATATCTTCCACGTTGGTTCCGAGTGCATCATGCGATACATACCAGTCAGGATCCCGTCCACTGTACCAGTTTGCTGTTTTAGGAAGATTATCCACAATATCGTTGACGAGATCTTCAGTTGACTTCACTTCTGGAATAGACGAAGCTACTTTCTTGTTAAGTATGTCAACGGAATTGGACCACTTGACGTATTCAGCGAGTTCGTTTGCCGTAAATGCTTTCTGGTTCTTCAGAATATCATCGACTGACATGTTTCGAAGAAGTGCTGCCTTATCAACTTTCTTCTCTTCAGGTTTTTCACCGATCTTGAGCATTCTCTTACCGTTTACTTTTCCGGAATCAACCAGTACATTGTTAACTTCGGCCATAAGGTTATACATGCCCTTTGCGTTTTCAGCGAGGCCTTTAATCTTGCCGAGATTCTGAGAAAACTGCTGCATTTTGTTCCATCCACGCTGAATTTCAGCATCGCGAATATCTTTCAGTGCGGTATCGGTTCTGATCTTATTCGTAAGATCACGGATTTCATCATCTGAAAACTCGGTGCGGTACTTATACAGTCTGCTCGGATGCTTACGAACATGCTCTTTTAAAGCTTCATGCTTTTCGGCTTCTGTCTCTTTTGCCTTGGCGGCTTTTTCTTCCTTCAGCTTACTTACTTTATCCTTAATCTTTTCTCGGACTGATTTGTCAGAAATTCCGCGTCTCTGTCGCCCGAGCTGTGTGAGAGATCCGTCTTCGTTCTGATAACGACGGATTCCCCATTTCTGGCCTTTAATGCCGTGATGGGCCAGATAATCATTGTTAAGTTCAAATTCCATTATTTAGCCCTCACTTTCCTGCAATATTAAAAAGAGAGCCCTGAGAATAACCCAAAGGCTCTCTCGTTTTTACTTAGTCGTTCATTCCGGCGGCACGAATCATCGAAATGTACTTCTTGAGTTCCTGCTTCTCGTAATCAGAAGCGGATGTGTCAAAGAGCTTTTCGAGACAGGAGACTGCACGGTCGCTGATGCTGTGACGACTGTAGCCGTGACCACGATCGGAGTATTCAGGACCATAGTACGGATCTCCGCAATAACTGCGGTTCATGAACTCAGAATGATATCCGGGATAACCGGAGTAGCCATCAGAATTGCTCTGATACCAGCCACGAACACCGTAATTCGGATTTCCATAGCTTCCACGGTTCATGTTACCATAACTGCGATCCGAGTAAACGGCCCGCTCAGGCATACCGTAAGAAGTGATGTGATACTGACGGTAGGGTTCTCCGTGCATAGAATATCCACGCTCGGCATACTCACCGGGTTCTTTCTTCTCTTCCTCGGCCTTGCACTCCTCAATACGACAGCAAAGCTCGTCGTACAGATGAAGACCGTCAATAGCGGCTTTTGTTTCGGCAGGAGAGAGGTCATTCTTCTGCATGAGTTCGTCGAGGCATTTTGCGACGACTTTCTTCATGTTTTCCATGGATTCAGTTTTCAGTTCCATTTTGAATTTCCTCCTCACTTCTTCTTGAACACAATATTCGCAGCCTGGACCAGAATAGGTGTAGTCCCAGTGTTACGAATACTGAGCGTCTGGCAGCAGCCCTTCCAAATGGACACGTTGGCAGCTCTGGAGACATTAAAGTACTGTTCAATAGCGGCCGGCGTAACTTCCATTTCGGTTCCTGCCAGAGTATTTCCATCAAGAGCAAACGCGATCGAAATAGGCCCAACGGTCTCTCCTTCAGGAATGGCGATATTAGCGCCGAAATCCACCATATAGTCTACGGTAGCCGGCTTGCAGCAGCATCTCCGAACACAGGAACCGGTGTCGATTCCCTTCATCAGAAAGGCGCCACTGTCCTCACGGTGCAGAATATAACCCTTCAGGCAAGGCTGTGCCGTATCGGTGAAGACGATGGCCTCACCGGGGTTGACCGTCTGAACGGCAACACTAGTCCATTCAGCCATCTCGGCACCTCCTTAACCCATGCAGCCGCAGCCTGTATTCTGAGGGCAGCAATTCTGATTCTGAGGGCAGCAGTTCGGATTCTGAACGATATACGCGGGACGCGCCGTCGGCAGAACATACTGCTCAATCTCATTCGCCAGGGCACGCTGGCCAGCCTGAATCGTTGCAGTCTGCTGGGCCTGAGAGGCCAGACGATTCGCTTCATTCAGCTGAGCCGTAAGAGCAGCAATCTGCTGATCCTTTCCGGCAAGCTCGAGCTGGCAGATCTTATCCATAACGGTCTGAATACCAGCATTCGTGGCGTTGACAATCGCCTGTGTATTTGCATTGTTCGCCATGAGCATGTTGGTCAGACCTTCACTCAGGGCAGTGCGATCCGCACAGTTCTCAGTCGCGACCGTGTACTTTAAGTCGGCGAGGCCGGCGCGGTTCTCACAACAGCAGCTCTGAAGATTCATGGCCAGGCCGTTCATGCCGGAAATCGTCGCTGCCTGATTGGTGTTCAGAGCCTGAAGAATGTTCGTATTGGCGTTGCAGCGGGAGATCTCAGCATTTGCAAAGCCGGTATTAAGAGCACCGGTAATGCCATTCAGAGCGCCCATGATAGCGGACTGGTCGAAACCGCGCTGGACATCAGCGTTCTGCTGGTTGCCCATCATAAACGGCATCATACCGCCCATGCCGCCACCAAAGCCGAAGCCATTGCCCCAACCGTTGTTGGCAAACAGGAGCAGGATAATCAGCCACCAGGCAGCGTCGCCGCCGAAGAAGCCGTTACCGAAACCGCCGTTACCGCCATACATAGGACTTACGGGCATCGTGAAGTTAGCATTACCGTTTTCAGAGTAAGACATGATAATCTTCTCCTTTGAGAATATGAATTTACGTTCTTTCAATTCGCGCTCTATTTGTATAAAAAAGCGTCCGGACGAAAGAGGATGAGCACGGATCATTCCGACGTATGAGGAATATTTAAACCGACCTCCGGTTAGCTGCTCCTTGGTTGGTCTAAACCAATATAAAAAGAGCCTCACGCAGAAATTGCACAAAGCTCTGATTTGACAAAGTTATTTTGAATTTTATTCGACTTCATGCTTTCCTTCGTAAACTTCAACCTTGACCTTTGCAGTCTTAGCATTCAGGAGCTCATTAGCATTTGTTTCATCGAAATTAAACTCTGCCGTCTCGTTTGCAGGATCGATCGCAAGAGTACCGAGAACGTCTTTACCCTTCTTATAATAATTAGCAGAGCTCAGGCCAAGCAGAGCACCGAGAAATGCATCAATAGCAACGATCGTTCCGACAATCTGTTCGGAATACGGAAGATTCCACAGCGGAGCGAGGGCCGCATACAGAGTGCCAAGTGCCGGAAGTACGATCTGCGCGATGAATTTCAGTACGTCATAAGTTTTGTTATTCATGATTCTTCTCCTTCCTCTTTCAAGAAACTATGTTCTTGGATACATTTTTCGTAGAGCCGCCTTATTTCTTTAATTGCGGCTTCTATGACTCCGTTCTTTATTTCATTCTTCTTGATGTGTAACTCATAGGCGTCACACTTCTTGATCATAAAATCAAACTGTTCTTTTGTATGCTTTCGCCCGTACATACAGGCGTTTGCAAACTCAAGGATGTCACGTCTGGTATCTTCCAGAGACTTCTTTTCCGATTCGGTGATATGCTCTGAAAGCTGGGACTGAACGTAATCGATCTTTTTGTCGAGAGCTTTAATCTCGCCTCGAACGGTATCCATTTTCTTATCGATCTTGTCGTTGAATCTGGATCCGATCCACTTGATAAGAGCGCTCCATGGACTCCACTTGATTTTCGGGATGATCTCGATCCCGATTGACATCAGAAAGATCAGCACGCCCCAGAAAGTCGTCGCTTTCCAACCGATGTAATTTAAAAAATCCTGAAATGTCATAGGATTTTCCTCCAAAGAAAAATAGGGCGAACCATTTTATTGGAACGCTCTGTTAAAATTAAACCGGCCCGTTGCTGTGAAACCACACAATAATCGCAGTCGCAACGCCCAGCCATAAAAGAAACCACTTCATACTTTAAGCAGCTCTTTCCATGTCTTTGGGCCGATTTCACCATCCGGTTTGAGGCCTTTTGCTTTCTGAAAATGTCGAATCTTCTCATCCATTTCCTTGCCGAAGATACCTGTCACAACAATTGTGTAGCCCCAGCACTGCAAAGCTGCCTGAGCAAGCTTTACATCAGCGCCTTCATCTTCCATTTTGATTTCGCGAACTCGAATGCTTGAAAACGGAATCTGATTAACGGGCTGGGTTACTGTCTCTTCCTGCTTCGGTTTCGGAGCATTAAGTGCAGACTCCAATGCTTTTCTGGTATCGGGACCGATTTCGCCATCAACAGGATCAAGACCGTGCTCAGTCTGGAACTTCTTCACAGCATTGTAGGTATCCGTGCCGAAATCTCCGTCCGCGCCCCATTTGCCGAGATCGTATCCAAGCTTCATGAGCTTCTGCTGAAGATCTTTAACGTCATCGCCGCTTACACCAATTCGAAGAATACGATCTGCTACAGCGGGTTCTTCAACCGAGTACGCATCGCCGTTTGATGCAAGTTCCCATCTCGGAATGCCATAACCATAGATTGAGGCGCTGGATATGGAATATGTACGTCTGCATACCTGATCGGATGCATTACCTTCGATTACCGTAACCATGCCGCTGGAAACCGCTTCGACAATTCCAGTATGGCTCACTTCTCCGGCCGAGTAGGTAAAGAAGATCTGATGACCTGGTTTTGGATCATTCGTCCAACGCCCTGCCTGCTTATAGTACTGCACCGAATAAAGACACCCGGCTCCGGAACTGTTGTATGGCTGACATACCATCTGCCGTCCGATTTCAGCGCCGAAACATTTCACGAATAGCCAGTCTACAAAGACATCACACCAGGCGTAGCCATTTTTGTTTCCGTTATAGAAATTCCCGATAGCAGCCAGGTCTCTTGCGTATTTTGTCCAGTTACCGGCTCCTGAATTTGCAGTTTTGTCATCAAGACTTGCGTTCGAAGCTTTTTCGTGGTAACCAATTTCTGCTTTTGCCTGGTCGAGAGCCTTTTCAATCGCCTCATCCGCGCTAATAGCAGAAGAACCTCCATCAAGCGTAAGTGCCGAGAACATCTTAAAGAAGTTCTGAGCTGCCTGATAGCGGTTCGCCATGTTGTTTGTTTTTTCTTTCGGGTTCTCCCACTTGTCGAGGAGTTCCCAGGTACAGGCTTTCAGATCCGAGCTGCTTGTTACCAGTTTCCACTGATTTGGAAAATAGCTTTTCATTTCCCAGAGCAGATACTGAATCTGAGTTTCTGAATCCCCGATCGAAGTTTTTCTGGACTTGTGAAAATCATACATGCGGCCTTTTCTCGTCGGTTCGGTCCACTGCGCGTATCCGTAGCCTACGCCATCGTAGGAAAACTGATGCCTGGTTTTCTGCCCTGAATCTACTTGATCCGTGTATACTTCATCGGCAATACCCTTTGAATCTTCAGCATTATTTGCCCGAAACGCACTTTCGAACTGAATCTGTCCAAGAGTCGCGCAGGCTCCTGCTGGAGTCATACCGGCTTCTCGAAAGCACCGGTAAAGATGTTCTTGTGTTGTCATTTTGAATCACAACCTATCTATTTCGTCCAGTAAGCTTATTTGCAACGGCTGCATACTGGTTAAACTGATCCGGAGTCATTTTTTCATTTTGAATTAATTGTCGAACAATCTGCTCAGGTGACATGCCAGTCGGAGCAATCTGTCTGGCCAGATTCTGAAGAGCAGAATTCAGATCAAAGCCCGGGCCGAATCCCTGCTGCTGGTTTTGCTGATGCGAATTAAAGAAAGGATTCATTGCGCTGCCCTCCTCAACCATTCAGAAGCTGCTCGAGCTTCCCGTTCATTCCATCGACGGTATGGGAAAGTTTCTCAACAAGATCATAAAGCTGCTTGTGCTCATCTTTTGTGACAAACTGCGCTTCAGGACCGAACGGAAGTTCTTCAACCGTGTAGTGAAGGGCATTGATCGGATTTTTAATATTCCCATTAGCATCCGTTTCGCGACGATAGATCACGGGGTTGTTCTTGTCATGAAAGTACATTTCTTCACTCGGAGAAGTCGGATATGCCAAAACTTCATCCATACTTTCGACCCAAACGATATTACATTTAGGTCCCGCAGCCGCATTTAACACAGGATTTAATTGCTGCGGATTGACTGGCGTGCTAATTGCTGGCGATAATGTTGAAAATCCTTTCGCGGAGCCAGCAGATGGCGCTGGTGTCGGAAGTACCGGATTGGTAAATGGTTGGGTTACGGATGTGCCAACCGGAGCTGGGTTCAATCCAAATGTATTTGCGCTCATTTCTTATTATTCTCCTTTCGTCCAATAGTACGTGGGCATCTCACTCCCCGAATCCCACGTATCGTAGTAGTCTCCATCTACTACAGTTACAACATGCTGATCTAGGACCAATAAAAAACTACCTTGAGGATGATCTCTGCAAAAGTCTTTCACAGAGTACCGCCCAAGACAGTTTTCCGGTATGAACTTTCGTGTGTATCCGAGCTTATAAAGGTATGCTCCCCAGGTGGCGTTCCCGGAGGGCATATCTTTATACAGGAATCCTTGGAAGGTAGTGGCAGCATAGACTGTATCCCAGTCCTGGTTAAGCAACTTACAGATTGCTCTTATAGTGCAGTCGCCAACAAACCTTCCATTCGGATTCGGGTTGAAAAATTTAAAGGCCATTTTGATTTAATAGCCGTAACGCGATACTTCTTTAAGAGTCCACTCTAGCTCAGCAATCTGTTCTTTGAACACGTTTACAACTGTCGCTGAGGCTGGCGTATCAAAGATCTGGCGCGTTTTTAGATAAATATACTGCTTTACTTCTTCTGGTCTGGTATCGGCCGTCATAAAATCATCCCAAGTTTCTGATGAACCTGTGATCTTAAAAGGAAGTGTAGGACCGACGCCAAGTTGGCATAGTCGGGAAAATGCAGTATTAATATGGATGATAAGATCTGTATCGAAGATTTCATATGATGCAGATGGACCTATCATCTTACGAATTGTTTCTAAAATACTATTCGTTTCTTCAGTTGGCACGGGTCGTCACCTCTGTTTCCTATTGAGAAATGTCTTATGTTTTGCTATAATGAAATTACATAATAAATATAAGAAAGGATTGCGGTCATGAAAAAATTCATTTTAATAATGCTGGTTTTGACACTGCTCGGAAGTTTATTCTCTGTAACGTCCTTTGCCAATGCCAAATCTGACATTACTTCAATGTCAAAAATAGCAGACAAACTTTTTGACACTTCAGATGACATGGATGTCCAGGTATTCTTTTCGGCAGCTACTTATGAACTGTTACGTAGAAAAATTATTTCGGTTGGGCAATGCAATGAAATACTTTCAATCATTCAGTCACCGGATAAAAATACTTATACATTCGGTAAGGGAACCTTTATTGTCGGTACAGATCTGAAAGCCGGCACCTATAATATCTTTTGCGAATCTACGGACCAGGATAATTACTCGGACAGCATAAGTTCTTTCGGAGATCTCTATACCCAGTATGGGATGCAGGAATATGCAGACGCTTTTAGTTCTCTTGGTGGTCTTGCTGATTCGATGAAGTCTATTACTGTTACGACTTACTCTTCCAGAGGTCTGATGGATAAGTACTACACACTGAAAAATAATGAATCAGCTCGTATCATTCTGACAGATGGAATGCAGCTTGAAATTAGCGGCGGAACTGCAAGACTTGAGTTCGTAAGATAACTTAAATCTTCCAGGGACATGTGTCATTTGGTGTTCTTACTACGAGCTCATAAGGTGTAATAAGAGACTCGTCACCATAATGAATTGCGTCATGAGTTCGTTTACGACAAGAAATAACATACTCGGGATTCATTAAGAACTGTGTCTGATCAACGATGTCTTTTGTATCTATTGGATTCATATGGTGAATAAATATCTTTTCATGTTCCCCAAACGGATGATCAAGATCCGCCAAGTCACAACCGAAGTCTCTTAAAATTATCTCTCTTCTAAACTTTCGCCATTCGTACGATGTGTAGAATTTTTGATTTAAATATCGCTCCCAGCCAAAAGTTTCTTCACCAACTTTTCCGCCGAGCTTTAGATAGCGAAAACGCTCAAGAAATGTAGGGAGAGCCATAAGCTCAGAATACGTACGGATTTTCTGGTACATCGGTAGACTCCGTTCTATAATTCTTAAGAGCTGCAACAACTTCTTTGTAAAATATGGCACGATCTTTCTCGGACTCGATAGCCGATGTCTTAGCTCTTAGTAATGCGTTCTCTTCTTGTAATTTCGCCATCTCTTCTCTGTACTTGGCAGAACCGGCCTTTAGAAAAGGAACTATCTCAGCAGCAGTTGCCGTTCCATTATCAATTCGCTCTTCAACAAGGCGATAGCTTTTCATGATCAATCGGTTCTCATACTCTTCTGGAGTGGTCGGAATTGGCTCAGGAAAAACTTCACTACTAGTTTGTTTGGGTTTTCGTGCAGCCAAGGTATAGTTCATCTCCTTTCTTGCCTAGTTTTACCATAGTCTCGATACTTTTTAGGTGAGTATGATGCTAGTTTTCACTAGAGTATGGACGGAGCAAATGACACGAAAGGAGAACCCTTGGAAGAAGAGGAATACGGCAATGAGCAAAACCGTTAACGAATACATCATACTCACTTAAAAAGCATCGGACTAAAATATAAACTGTCCCCCCGGAGGAAAATTTAGGACCCGCGCGATTATGGGCCCCCTATATTATATTTCGACCCTCCCCCGGGTGTTTATATCCGATTTATATTTAGTTTATGTTCATAAAAGACGAATGAACAAGCACAAAGCGCATAGAAGTTGTAAGAAATGCAACTAGATAGCGATTTGTTATGAGATAGTTGACATCTATACCTATAATCAATCTATAATCATACAAAAAGCTATCTAGTTGCGGTCTAGTTTCAGTTTATTTCGTTTCTATTATTACAATTTTATTCTTTCTAACTCTCTACGACTTTTACATAACATACTTCTTTTCCAGTAACAGGGCTAATCATTCGAAGATCCATCGCTACAATCTCATCACAAGCATCTTCAATAGCCTGATCCATTTCTTTTTCCGTAAGATCGGGAGAAATAGCAGCAATGCGCGCGAGGTAGGACATGGAATAATAGCCACATTCTTTTTCGTCATACGCTGCCCAACGATCATATTGTTTGAATGGATCAAACTTATTGTCACTTGTTGTTATTAGTGTTCGCGCCATTGTTCAAATCGCCTCCCATTCCATTAAAGTTCTTGAATTCTTTTGCTAAAGCATCTACTGAAACTCCTAATTCTTTTGCTACAGTTGAAGGTGCATAGCCAGAATTCAATAATACTCTTGCACGACTTTTTGTCGTTGCTTTCATTCCAGTAGAGGCTCTTGGTAAAGCTCTTTCTTTTATTTTAGTTTTATCTGAGTATCTTAAAACTTTTTGGAACTGAGTATCTGAAATAGCTCCAGCCTGAATTGCTTCCCATTCACGATCAGTAAGATCTATTCTGTAACGTTTTTCATGCCTTCCGCCATTTACAGCGTCTCTTGCATTATCTAAAGCTTTAGCGGCAAGTTTTCTTCTCTTATCAGCATGATCTTTATCTCTAAGAGAAGGATCAGCCGCTTCTTTTGCTCTCATAACATTTGAGGCAATGATCTGAGCTTGACGCTCTTTCGGAGCCTCGAGTTCTGCTCGAGCAATCTTCTTTGCAAGAGTTCCGTCTTTTCCTACAACATCGTCGTAGACTTCACGTGCGGTCTTGTTCTGTTCAAGCCGACCAGTAGAACGAGCTTCTTTACGAGCTTCGTTTGCCAGCGCTTTCATTCTATTAGAATGCTCAGCATACACCTCTTCGATGTAGTAACCAGCGGACAGTTCATGAGCATCATCTACAACCGACAATTTTTCAACTTTGTCAATATTGTCTACCCATTTACCATTCTTATCTTTGTGCTTATGGCCCGTAGGACGATAGATCTTTTCGCCTCTATCATAACGTTCCTTCTCTTCAGGTGTCATGGTAGAGTAGGCATAGATTTCCTTTCTCTCAGGAATTCTGGTCTCACCCTTAGCTCTCGAAATTAGTGTGGAAGCGCCACCACCATCCTGATAAAGTTCTTTAAGTTGAGCGATGCCATTATCTTCGTAAGACTTTTTCCAGTCGAGGTTGTGTTTTTCGGCATCTATTACGCACATTGAATGCCTAACTGCACGTTCGATTTCGCTTGGATCAGCGCCCTTGATTGTCATGTCCGTAATCAAGTTGGATGCCATGCCCATCTGAACGCCTTTATTAAAGCCGTCGCCCTTCTTTCCATCCTTGCTTTTACCGGTTCGAATCGGATCGTTCGGATCTCTCGTGTAGTAATCGGACGGATTGTAATCGATGAGACCTTCCATAGGAGGAGCTGTCTTTAGCTTTTGGCCTTTTGTCGGAATAACAAGAACTGTATCACCGTCATAATCTGCGCCAGATAGCTGGTTTGCAGAACGTGAATTAATCCCAATTGCGTGCGCTGCAGATGTACCAAGAAGCGCTTTTCCTTCAGGATTATTATTATTTACAATCAGCCTTGGAATCTGGAAAACGCCTTCATGCGGATGACGAACAAGAATGACTTCTTCTCCCTGTTCATACATAGGAGCATAAACTTCGTTATCTTTAAGACTCGTAACAGGTAAAATTGCAAAAGCGCCTTGGCGCGGCAATGCAGCGGCTTTCAAATGCACGGCTGCAGAATCACATGTATCTGCAAACTCTTCGCAAAGTTGCCTCTTAAGAGTCGGATTTGTGATAGATTTAAGTTCCTCAAATTCATCGCTCATTTCGCCATAGCGGAGATCGAGTTGCTTTTTTGCAAGCTGTGGCCACTGCTTCGAAAGAAATTGAGATGACAGGTTTTTCTTCCACGTATCCCAGTCTTCATCATCGTTTACGATGTTAATCGGCGACGTATGTTTTTCGCCATTAGGGCCATCATATTCCCACTGCCTAAAAGATGCTCCAAACGGATTTTCGGCATCGATTTTTCCTTTATCGTCCGTTTTCATTTCTTTAAGAACGGTGTTATCACCTTTCCCAATCATCGGAACATCTGAATGCTTATTTGTATTAAACACAATATCGACGCCGGGAGGCATCTTTGAAGGATCGCCATAAACGGCCATTCCCTTCAGATAATGCGTCCCATCAACACCAATTCGAACCTGGGCATAGTTTCTTCCACCCAAATATAAATCATCAGTTCCTGGACGAATCTCGATAACGCCGTCTTTCTCCTGTCCGCCGCCAGGTTCGCCAGTATTGTAGTTCACCATAACGCGGCTTGAATCGATACTCGGGATCGGCTTTCTGTGAACTGCGGTTTCTCCGTAGTCCTCAAAATATAAACCTTCAGGAGATGTTACTTTCCCAAGATTCTCTTTAAGCTCTGCTTTGGTTACTTCACCATCACAAAGGATTTTCAGGTTCGTAAACTGCTTCGGATTACTGACCTGAGGAAGGCGATAATCATAGACGTTGTATCCTTCGTCTTCAAGAAGCAGTCTTGCAGCATGAAGCTGCTCTTCACTGATATTCAGCTGACGGTTAACACCTTCGCCGATATCCAGATACGGTTTGTCTTTCAGATACTCTTTCAGCTCGTTGGCGATATTCTGTACAGTATCTTCGCGACGCTTCTTTGATGGATCCAAAAGATTACGAACAGTACCTTCTGAAACTCCAAGCTTTTCAGCAATTGCCGTGTTACTCCAGCCTTTATCTTTCAGCTTCAGGGCTGTCATCTGATTTTCGGCGCCGATTTGATTCTTATAGATCTTTCGCATGGCGACATAATCGCCTGTACTCAAACCCATAGCTTCGGCAATTTGCTTCTTTGATAGTCCTTGTGCGGCAAGGTCGTCAGCGCGCTGAAGAAAGTTTTTATTACGCTGAGGATTCTTTCCAGATCCCCAAGGGTAACGTCCAGAATGTCTAGGTGTTCCGTAATGTTTTAAAATATTCATATCAGCCTTCAACCTCTCTCAACGAATCCTGGACCCAGCCATCTTTTTCTTTGATGTTATAGATGACTTCTTCAACGCGGTCCTTATCAGGACTAAACTCCTGAATATCATCATTCTGATAAATACGCAGATTCACTTTTGTGTTAAGCGGATTTACGCCATAGGCCCGCTCATACTCCAAAAGAAAAAGAGCAGCATAAATTTCAAGCTGCTCCATATGAACCGGTCCACTGCCGGTTTTGAGATCATGAACACGAAGAATACCGTGATCAAAATTAATTGCGTCGCTATGACCAAAGCATGAGTCAGAATACTTTAAAGCAACTTCAGGTGTCATTCCAAAGCCAATTGCATCGTTTACATATGCAACCAGTGTTTGAGTTGAACCGCGAAGTTTCAAACCTTTATTTATCAAGCGAGCTGCAATGTCATGAAGTTCTGTACCTTCTGCAGCCGCTTTCTGTGCTCTGATATAATTTCTTATCTGATCCTGTGTATAATTTAACCAATACGGTTTACTTGGACTCAGAAGAGCATGCTTGCCCTCCAGTTCTAAATGCTTGTTGAAGTTCATCCAATACCTCCTGCTTATTCTCGGGGTAAATGAATCTCGCAAACGACATCTGATCAGCACGCTCAACGTAATAATCCTGATTAGGCTGATGCGTTGATTTCTCTTCCCTTTTACATTCAAGCAATGCCCAATGATCTTTGTATAAAACTGTGAGATCAGGGAATCCCTGTCGTGTCTCATTCTTATAGATCAACGCTTCAGGAAATATCTTTTCAAGCTCATCGATCAGATCTCGTTGGAACTTACTTTCAAGCGCTTTCTTATTAGCCATTTCGAAATCCCGAAGCAGATGCTAAAAATGCATATCTGCTTCCCTCTCTACTATAGTCGCTGTAAATTTTACGAATCGCGTAAAATGCGCCAAATAAGAAAAAGGAAACAGAATGCTAAAAATGCATATCTGCTTCCCTCTCTACTATAGTCGCTGTAAATTTTACGATTTTCGTGATTTAAAGAAAACGCTTTCGTTGAAGTTCCGTTTTCGTTTAAGAGCTCTACTAATTGCAATATCAATAGGCGCCATTGATCTGAAGCTGTAGTAATATAAATCGTGGAAAGGAGTATTTCGCCGATCTATACGACCCATCGCTTGTTCGGTTGCTTTGTACGAATAACTCGGAGAATAGAATAGCATGGAGTCCGTTGTCGTGCAGTTCCATCCTTCTGCTCCCGCAGCGTACTGAACAAGATAGACCCAGCGAATATCAGTCGGAACTTCTTCATGCCGGTGCCCGTTCCATTCTCTGACAACTGTGCCTTCCGGCCAGTTCGCATTCTTGAGAATATCAAGCTCGTAATCGAAGTTATAAAAGATAATGAGTCTTGGATGTTCTTGTGCAATTTCCAAAACATTTTCGATTCTCGACGGATCTGAATTTACAATTTTCCGGAGAAGATAACAAAGTTCGCTGACATTCTCAACAGGCCTGTTTTCGAATATATTCCATCTTTCGCGCATGAGCACCCTGTAAGACTCACGGTCATACTCTACCGGTATAACTTCACTATGCCGCTCTGTCGGCTTCTGATATTCAATGTTCACAAGAATTGAATCCCGCATACGTTGCAAAATATAATCGTCGATGTAGCGGTCAACCTGCGGATACTTGGAATAGCGATTATAGACGACATGACGCATCTCGAACTCTCTCTTAGTCCGAAAGAATCCGTTCGCAATAAAGATTGCCAGATAGTCCATCCAACAGTCTCCTGGTGTTGCCGTTAGAAATATCCAGTGATTTGACTTTGAAATCTTTACGAACGCTCTTGCCCATGTCTTGTAACTCACCACTCTCTGTTCGTCAAATAGGAAGACTGCGTCTTTTACATCGATATACTTCTGAACATTATTCCATGAATCGACAGTTACCTTTACCTTGTCTTTGTAGGATGACTTTTCAGGATTCGTCGAAAGTCCAAAAGGCTCCATCTCTTCATCCCATTCACCATCGTCACGTTTTTTGGCAGTGGTGATAATGTAAAGATCCTTCGGCCAGAGCATTGGAACAATATCATTCTTAAGACCTCGTTCCTTTCCGTTCATCTGGCCGCCGCAAACCTTCGTGAAGTACCAGGCAAGGCCGGTCCGACTTTTGCCGGAACCGACCCCACCAATCAGAATATTACCGTTCTGCAATTGTTCAAGCGCTTTCAGCTGACCTTCGTCCAGCTCCGGAGTCATAGCCTGTTAGAACGGAGACTCTTCCGTCTCTTCCGTTCCGGGCGCGGTTACAACCGGGCTGCGGAGATTGGCATACTTCTCGGCAATATAATTGGGAGTTACCTCAACAATGATCTGCTGGGCGTAGATCGGAATATACTTCACGCCGTTGTTGTGTGTCTTCTCTTTACCGAACTCAACATTCAGGCACATATTCTTGATGTCGACGTTATTGATCATGAAAATATGATCGGCATCAAGTGGCGTAGTAACATCCCTGCTGATAAGGAACGCATCCACATTCTTGATGAAGTAAGAAACGATAATCGACACGTACGGCACAGGAACATCGTTCGGATCCTGAACCTTGGTATACTTAACCTCACAGCCATGATCCTTCAGCTCCTCAGCGATCTCTTCAGAGACATAGAGCAGAAAATTTCTGTATCCGGGACTGTTTACGGTTCTACCGGTAACGCGGTCTTTCTTCTCTTCGCCACCAAAGTTCCTAGCACGCACCTCGCGATCCACGATTCCGTCAATGGTAATTCCTCTTGCTGTTCTTTCTACGATCTGCATTTTTGTTTCTCCTTTTTGTTTAAATATAAATAATTAATTATTTGCAAACGCAGCGAAATCACCGTATTCGTTGATTGTGCGTATTGCATCGTTCTTAAGGGCCTCGAAATAATCATAATCTATCTGATCTTCAAGACCAAAATCTTTCACTTGCTCTGCTTCGAGCCAGCGATATCCTTTTGCTCCTGACGCATAGGAGTATTTTCCGTTGTTCTCTCGAACAAGACGTCCGGCCTTACAGCCTTCTTTCATCGGGCAGAACAAGCCTGACTTTCCAATAAAGTGGTAATCATGGCACTTTGCGATCTCTTCTCTCAATTCGAGAATTCGCAGATAATCACGATGATACTGCTCAATGGTATATTGCTCCTGCTTCTTGTCGGGAATATCAACCAAGGTAGGCGCAGTTCCATCGTTAAGTTTCTGTTCATTCTCTTCTGAAAGATCGTAGCCGGCCTTATGCCACTTTCGAAGAAGCTTCTCTTCTTCTTTCTCAAACGGCTCGGAAGATGGGAGATCTTCGTCCATGTCAAGATATAAACCGTTTCCGACCTTTACTGTCTGTGTCACCGTAAGATCCCAAAAGCTGAGAGGCTCATGCGTAAAGAGCGTTTTGAAAACATAAGGCTCCTTAAACTGGTCGCCGGTGGCGTCCCATTTACCGGCCATCTTTCCGTTTGCAGGATCGTCGGTATATTTGCAAATATAAACGGCGTTATTTACAAGACAAAGCTTTTCAAACTTGTGTTCGACCTCAAACGTGTATCCGAACTTCTTTCCGTAGTCATAAACAAACTGAAATATCACAGGATCGGGATTAGCAATCTTGATACTATCGGTCTTCACATGAATGACTTTATAATTGCGCTTCTTAACTTCCAGAAGAAGATCGATCATGAAAAGAGCCCCTCGTTTGGCGACCCAGTTGTCATCATTTCGGGGATCTCTCAATTTGTTCGGAAAATGTGCCGCTGTGAGGCCGTAAACGCTGTTTATTGCAATTTTCAGTGCCTGGCTGAGTTGTTTTGCGTCTTCATCAGACGTTAAATATGGGGCAAGTATGCCGCCGTAGAGACCTCTGACCCAGTCATAGTCCTTATGCTTTATGTGTAAACGAATATCAAGAAGCATCTTGAAATTCTCCGTATATGGACCGAATCCATTTTCAGCAATCAATGATGACGGATGATGTGAGGCAGAGTCATAGCACTCCGCACCGTAATATTGTCCCCATTCGGCATAAACAAAGCCGCCCTCGCCGGGATCAAACCCTTTGTAGAACGACTTTCCGCTAATAATGTTGTTTCGGTAATAATTCTTACCGAATATCATTTGCTCATCTTTGGTTAAAACGTATTTGCCTTCTTCGAATTCGTACAAACCGTACTTCTTCGGGTTCTCTGGAATATCTTTCAGATCAAGTTTCATCATGTATCGATCTCGATCAATTCCATACTGACTGAATTCATAACCTGGAAACAGCTTTGTAAGATCAGGCTTTACAAACAACGCCTGAGGTGCCTTTTCGTTTCCGACAATCAGCTTCATGGTGAGATTGTTTGTCGAATCGTTGACCGTACTTCCTGGACCTCTCAGTGCGTTGGCAAGCTCAACCAGGATCTCGCGCGCTTTAAAGTCTGACTGATTCTTGAAGAATACCTTTTCCGTTGCAATTACGTCATTGCAGCAGTACTCCGCTACTCTCTTCCAAAGATTCTTCGGAACTGGCTTATCCCATGGAAGCCCGGCTTCATCGTGACGAATATCAACGCCTTCCTTCTGAAGCGCAATCTCCCATTTCTTAAGCCCCTTCTTTTCTGAACAAAAATCAAATACATCCGAATAACTGAGATTCTTTGATTGATTAATTGCCCAGTCATTCTTACCCTTCGGAGCGTTGATGAGATTCTGTGACCGAATAAACAGCTCGTATAAACTATCGCCACAGATTCTTGCATAACAAATATGATTATCGTACCCGAGGTTATTAAATCCGATAGCATTGTATTTCTGGAAGAAATCAAGAACTTCGTTTGGCTCCGGATTAATCAGTGTCACGCAGTCTTCTCCGATCGGCTTATAAACCAATATAAACAGATTCGGAAAAACTTCAGTATCAAAGAATGCAATCTTCTTTTCACCTTTTGGCGGCTCGACCCATTTTGTTTCCTCTTCACTCTTGTAAGGAAATCCGGAAGCCATGTCCAGACATTCCAGAGAATGATTATGAGATCCAGCTGCAAACTCAAGAACCTGAGATTTGAATTCGCTCATATCATATTTCATACCACTGTTATAGGCATCGTTTAATACTTTGCCAATATACTGAACACAGCAGACAGTCGAATACGGAGAAATCTCTTTTCTCAGAGCCTTACGAACCGCAGCAGCTAAATGCTTTTGATCTTTAATAACATATTCTTCTACCGTTTTTGGTCTCTCCTTTCTCATTGGTAAACCGGAACTGATCGTCGCAATCGGTAAATCGTTGCAGCGTGTCAGTTTTCTTCTGAGAGACTGTTTTCCAGTGTAAAATTTAATTTCTACTTCATCTTCATAAAGCGATGCAACTTTACTGATGTCTCCGGTGTAAATATAAGTCAAATGAATACCTTGACCGCTTCTACTAAGTTCTGCATAAGTTGGAGGCCATTTTGATGCGGCTTCAATATTTAATTCCAAAGACTTCTCTCCTGTTTTCGGATCCTTCTTATCAAAATCAATAAAAGCATAATTCTCAGGAGGCTTTGTATAGTGAAGCTCTGACGTATTAATATCTTTTAAGACGGTCTCGCACTTATCCCAGCTGGTGGACGGCCTATCGCTGCCATCATCACAAATATAAGCGTACTGTGCCGGCCATAAGCTACCTACTTCATCGAGAAAGCTCTTTGTTGTATTGAATTTTAGCCATGTGCCATTACTATCTGCCGTCTCCGTTTCGGAACTATCATCAGATTCTTCAGATTCTTCCAGAAATTCACTGAACTTTTCTATTTTCAGATTCATATAAACGTTTCTCAGGTACTCGTCTTTTTCCCGATCATGATACCGTTCTTTATAAATTCGAAAATAGTTTTTAAGTTCCTCTTTAAATGTGCGCTTAATAAAACGCCATTCTTTCGGAAGCCTTGCATCATCGGCATAAATGTTATATTCCATCCATGCATCGTTCAGCGTAATATATTCCTTATCTTGAATTCTTTCATACAACCAGTCGTGCATGAAATTATAAAAGTCATTTGTTGCGCTGATCATTTCCGTCGGGATATACTGATCGTAGTAATAAGGATCGGCTTCATAAACATCAAGGCAGTGTTTCGCAATCGCGCCTAACTCAAAATCAATTTCACCAAGTAGCCTCTGATACTTCTTAAACGGAATTTTATTTCCGGTTGGCGAAATATCAATTAGCCTTCGAATGATTCCTGACTTGGAGTCCGTAATTCGCACCGGTTTATTTGTTCCCATGAAAAGCATCGAACACATGCTCATCGGATATTGTGTCTTATGCTTCTCATTTACAAGAATAGTCTCATGCGAGACAAGGCTGTTAAGTCTTGTATTATCTTCGATTTTGCTTAGATCTCCATCATGCTGAATTGCAACAAGCGGATTATCCTTAAACGCTTCCAAAGAAAAGTCCTTGCTCGCCATACCGATACTCTTTGCATCAAAAGTAGTCGTGTATCCCTGAAAGAGTTTATCTATAATATTCAGAACCGTTGACTTACCGGTTCCGGAATCTCCATAAAATACAAAGAACTTTTGAATATGTTTTGAATCGCCGGATACAACCGAACCGATTGCCCATTCAATCTTGTGTTTTTCTTCTTCGGAATATAAAGTACCTACAAGTTCATCCCATGCATGATAGTCTCCCTCCTCGAGCGAATATGGAAGTGTAATGGATGAATAGTCTTCTCTGCAGATGGGAGAATTCTGAAAAACAAGTTTCGTATTAAGAGGATGAAAATTATCATCCATCTGTCTCTTCAGATATTTCTTCCACTGATCGATGGACCCAAGGCTTGAATATTTCATATACATAATCTTCGCACCTTCGAGATCAACGTCGCTTGCTTTGTATTCTTCCATCATGCGATCAATTTTATTCTTTACAACGTCTTCATCTTTTGACCACTTACCATTGTCTTCGTCCCACACGGCATAAAAGTCGTTACCTCGAATCATGAGATCTTTTGTCTTCGTAGTGATGAACTCAGGAAAGATTTCAATGGGTGTATTTTTACTGCGTTGCCTTCGCCGAATAATAACAAAATCCGTACGATTCCCTCCTTTCTCGCCATAACGTAATTTTTTCGCTTGGTGTCAAATTGCCACTTTTTTTTGTGGTTTTTTTATATATAAATTAATTTTTCTTCACACAATAACCAAAAAAAAAGTGACAATGGGCACCATAAAAAGGGGTTTTTTGAAAAAAATGGCCAAAAATCACGAAAAATCGCTAAAAAATGCCGTTTTTTAAAATTTTTTACGTACGGCGAAATTTTACATTTTTCATCACTTTTTTCACGAAATTTACGCAAAATTTCATATCGGAAAACGTTCTTCCAGGTATGCATTCATCTGCCACCAGAGGTCTTTTTGATTCATATTTTGCTTTGCATTTCTGACCGGAAAAGCTCCTCCGGCACCATTTTTTGCATACCTTCTGTGAATAAAATTGTCGATAATTTTGTCCACTTCTGCCTCATAAAAATTATAGTCGTCGTATACATCGAGCCCCAAATTTTGCATCATTTCCCAGAACCACATACCAGATCTGTCTCCATAATCGGGGTCATGCATGATGTTAAATTCGGCGCTGCGAGCGAGAGCAATGAGCATTTCAAGCACCGAACACGGCGACTTTGAGACGCTCATCATCTCACAATTTATGTGTAAATTTCCCATTTCCTGGTCGAATAATTTACGCAAATATATCCCATCGGCGGCCCTATTTTTGTCGTAAACAAGCTCCCATGTATACTCTTTGGAATATAATTTCCGAAGAAGTTTCTGGTAATTTGCAGCAATATAATCGTCGCCGATGAGCCTGATTAACCAACAAAAATATGCCTCATTCATAGTCTTAATCAGCCCTCTCGGTATCCGTCAGGAGGTCCATATTCATCAGAATATAATCCGTCCTCCACATAGATTTCATAGTCCACTACAAGCCGCGGATTGCGAATAAATGCCGTCCTGTCAGCATAATTACCAACGCATTTATCCCATTCTCCACCGACCAATATAAACGGATTCGTGATAATGGTTCCGTCTTCTGTTGCCATAATTTTGTCACCGCGATAGTAAACAAGTCGCTCTTGTTCATACCCGTCATCGGCCATAAAATCGTCTTTGTCAATCTCAAAGACCCCTCCGTCGGTCTCATCATTTCCGATAAAACCTGCTTCAGGGTTGTCATTTTCGTCTTCGTTTTCTCTTACATGAGTGAAAATTCCGCTGTCTCTGGGGTCTGAAAACAGCTCCGAAGTCTTTCCTTCTGACCCCTGAAACAGTGTGTGATACGGAACTTTTGCCCGTTTTTCAGGTTCATAACTGTCGTTTGCAGCGACAATTTCAGCCCCTTTTTCCCGAGTTCCCGTATCATTTTTGACCGTAAAAGGCGGCTCAGAGTCGCTTTCCGAACCGCTTTTTTCTGCTTTTTCAAGCTCTTCTTTAATATCTTTTCGGAGCCAAAGCAACATTCCGCCTGCTCCAATAGCCGCTCCGAACAGGAAAATAAGTAAATTTTTCACTTAAAATCTCCTATTTTTATGTCTAAATTCTCATTTTTAATACCAATGACGACGTATCCGACGATCGCTGTGACCAGAAATCCGACAGTCATCATGGAAATCCCCACAATTTTTCCAAGAATTTTGATTAATTTCATCAGACTTTACCCTCCAACGGGTAGAAATTGAAGTCAAGACGGACACATTTCTCGTAAATCGGCTCTCTTGTCCGTTCATCGATCACTTTTCGGTATCCGTCGAGGAATGTGAGGTTCAGTTTTCTCATTTCCGGATCGGGAACCTTCATTGCGTTTGTCGAAATGCCGTATTCGCGAAGGGCTTTGAGCTCTTCTTCGCTTAGTCCGAGGGCATTTTCGTTAAATCCCATCTTTCGGAAGATTTCAATTCCCGTATAACACCGAACGAGGCCTGATTCCAGGTCCATATTAATGAGTCTCGCCCGTTTTTCGGCATATTCACGGTCAAAATCCTTGTACATAATATCTGTTGTCTCTGGAACATAGTTTCTTGCGAAGATTGAGCCGGGTTGAGACATGAAAATCGTGCCCTGTTTCTCAACAATCTTCTTTTCGCCGGTTTCAGGGTCCTTTTCTAGCACTTTTACGGTGCCTTCCTGTGCTCCCATGAAGATTTTCTGCTCGGTTTCCGCTCCGACAGCATTGGCAACACGTTCACGGTACTCTTTCATGAGCTGAGTTCCGGCAAACATATCCGCTGCAAGCTGACGATTCTTATGTCGAAGGTCTACATGCCCCCATGTGACAAGTCCAAAGCCCGAAAACCACAAAAATGCCGGAATTCCGTATAGTTTCAGCATCTCGTAAGCGAGTTTTCCGTAAATTTTTGTGTACTGACGACCCTTTTCGATCTTCATCTGCTTCTTTGTAGCCGGCAGAATATCAATTCCGGAGTCTTCTTCAGGGATTACAATGGTTTCATCGACCTGTTTTGCCGCTTCTTTGGCTTCTTCGACGGCTTTTTTCGCTTTCTCGGTATTCATACAGGCCGTCACAGTACCCGCGAGAAGGAAAAGACCCCCTCCGATAAGCGCGAGTTCCGGTTTTGCGGCCATGATAGCCACTCCTGCACTCTGAAAAGGGAGCTTCCACCCTCCGTTTTTCATTTTATTAAATAAATTCATGGTTTTTCCTCCAAAAATATAGACGCTTTATCGTTTTAAACGTGCTTAAATCGCCATTGTGGGCGGAAATTCAATCATCCAGCGTCCGTCGGTTCTCATAATAGGTCTTGCCGTTGTAAGATCTGTCCACCCGGTAGACTGCAGTGTCCAGTTTCCTTCCTGACCTGTAATGCCGGCATAGGTATAAAAGTCCGCAACTCTTACACGACGATATCTTTGAAGCTCTCGATTCATACGGTCGAGAACCAGATACGCATCGTCACGAGTATCGAAAGAAATATCAGTAAGACCGACGTTGCCTCTAAATGTTGCAGGTCCAGGTGCAGGATTTGCATAACCGGGAGGAGGCGAGGCATTCGGATACATGTTGTTATAGGGCACAGGATCGCGTCTGACTGGCTGATAGCCGTAACCGGGAATATAATTACCTGAACCCATTCCGATGCCGCCATAGCCTCCCTGGCCGCCGTAGAGGGCCATCTGAAGGGCACCATTACCAAGTTTAAAGACTAGATCCTTAATTGAAGGTCCGAGAATATAATAGGCGAGGTAGTTTCCAACAGCATCCAGCTTATCCGAAAACAGGAATTTGACGATTCTTTTTCCGAGTGGCGGCTTATCGATTTTGACTTTGCCCTGAACAACTTTCGTCGCAGGCTCCTGCACATTATAGTTTGTTGCTTCGTTAGCCATTTCTATCTCCATTTCTATCGTATTTTGTCATGTGAAAATATCAGTCAAAAGAGCAAAAGCTATAGGCTCTGTAAAGAGCCCATGGCTTTTTAACCTCCAAGTTACAAACTTTTACGGTTTCATGCTTCGTCCGTAGTCGGGACAGCCGCCTCGCTGATATCGATCGTCTCGACCGAAGATCCGCTCTCAAGTTCTGCCGGGGCCGGGGTTACCGAGATGTCACCGTCTCCAAGTTCGACAGAATCCGAAGATCCGCCTTTGCCTCCGAAGAGCAGGGCTCCGGTTACGCCAGCGGCAGCAAGAGCAACGCCACCAAGGATCTTCAGGGTCTTCTTACCCTTCGGTTCCTTAGGAGCTTCCTCCTTTGCCTTCCGCTTTTCCTCCTTCGCCTGCGCCTTCTTCATGCGCTGGTCCAGATACTTCTGGTATCCTCTGTCGATCAGGTTCGGCTTCACCGTAATAGTGACTCCATAGTCCTGGGCAGGCTGAGTAGCCGGATCCATAGTGGTCTCAACTTCAGTGATTTCAATTTCAGCAACTGCTTTTTCCTGATTCTTCAGATTCTCATTCATGTGTTTTACCTCCATAAAAAATAATTTGTAAATTTGTTGAGGTCTTTTCCTCATTATAGAAAATGTAGATTTTACGAATCATTTTCTATTTTCGTATCAAATTGCTCCATTTTTACCGAAAATATCACTAAAATAGGCATAAATTAGGCCAGTTGTAAGACTTTTCAGCCCTACAACCAGCCATAAAACCTTATTTTACAGTGGATTTCGCTCCATAAGTTCACTTGACGGACTTAGAAGTTCCGTATAATCAAGATAAATAACAGCAGGATGCCCTGTCGCCGGATCCAGATACTCCTTGTATTTCATAATCTGGCTAGGTTTCAGCAAATCACTTCCGCCGTAATAACGAAATTCCAAAAGTTCACCGAGCCTTGTATCGCCGTCTTCGCACCCGTCAATTTCACCGATGGAGTTCAGGAACGACTCCAGATCAAGCGTCGAATATACTTCTCCATACTGATCTTCGTCATATTTATCCTCGCTCCACGGATTATCACCTGACGAATAGAATGCATCTCCGAGCCGCTTTTTAATGGCTTTTTTACGTCTGGACTTCAAAATATCATTGGCTTCGGCGATTCCCTCGGTTACCTCGATAATATCTCCTCGGAATCTTGCATGCGTGACCTTATCGATGATAAGTGCTGTTCCCGGTCCATAATCGTTTCGGTGACTGATAAGTTCATCGACGATCTCTTCGCGATCATACTCTTCGTCGATAATATCATTCTCGAGGTCATGCATGGCCTTAGAGTCGTCTTTCAGGCCCGCCTTTTCCTTGAGTTTTGCAATAAGACCGTCCTGTTTCTTGTTCTTTTCCTCAAGAAACTGCGTGAGAATATACATTTCGGCAAGACGATCCAGCGTAAGCTTCTGGGCACCGATTAGAAGCCCCGTAGAAGCGATTCCAAGGGCCATGGCGGTCCAGCAGTACTGCAGGTAGATAATAATCTTATCTTTTTTCGGAAGCTCGCTACGGGCCTTTATAGCGTCCATAACGCCACGTCCTGAAGCCTCATTTTCTTCCTCTGAAATGTAAATTGTCGACTGCAGATCTGCTTCTTTCTTTGCAATTACCTGTTCTGCTTTCTTGCTCTGTTTCCAGAGAATATAAGCTCCGAGCCATCCAAGGCAGATTCCTCCGCCAGTCATAATCATCGGAGCGTTCTTTTTACCGAAAGCCATTCCTGTTGAAAGCAGACCTTTTGCTGTATTAATAATATTGCTCATACTTTTTTACCTCTTCGTGTCTTTCGCCTGTCTGAGGCCTACGGGTTCCGTGTCATAAATAATTGCTTTCGTGCCGCCGTCTCCAGTATCGATCCAACCGATCCGTGCCTTGAAGCGGTTCTTGTCGCCCCATCCGACATGATACCCCGCGCCGCACGATTCCATCCCGAGCATACCACGCCAGTCATTCCACCTTAGGAACGTTGAGCGCTCTGCTTCTGCAATAGCGTCCAACAAAACGCCGGGATTGATCTCGATAAACTGCCCCCAGTAAGTATCGTAATATCGCTCATAATCACCGTCGTCCGGATCTCCAGCGCTGGAAGACTTTGATACCTCGGTCGTTACACTTCCGTTTTCGAGCTTCTCTCCAAGAACTTCGCGGTTAATATCATTGCGAAGCTTCTCGAATTTCTCTTCTCCGACAAGCTCCTTAACTTTCTCGGAGCCAGACTTAATCTTGTCCTGGTTCATCGCGATAAGAGCAGACATTCCGGCGATAGTTCTTCCGTTAAGATGATTCGAAAGAAAAGCAAGGCCCGCCGCAAGAAAAGCGCTGGTAAGACTCCACCGATAAATATAAAGGAGCGTCAGACCGGAATTAAGCTTCATTCTGCGCTCTTCTGCCTTGCCCTCCTCGGCCGTACAAATGCCCGCTGCGACATCCTGTTTCAGATCCTGAATATCATTGTCTCTCTGCTCCTGAATGCGTCCTGCCATCTTTGCGGCCTTATACGCGAAGAATACAGTGAGACCTGAGCAGATCATCGAACCCACTGTTGCGAATGTCGGTGCATTTTGATCTAAGAAACCGCCAATTCCTTTAAGCATTTTGTTTGTTTTCGTTTCCATTATCATACCTCCCAGTAACATTCCATTGGAAAACATCCTTGTTTTGGTTCTACGACTAATACTCTTTCTCCAAATTTGTCGTAGAGTTCCGTTTTTGGTCCAAGCCATGTAAATGAGAACTCAAGATCTACTTTCCAGTCTTCGGACGGAGAATATCCATACTTTGCTCCGAAGTCTGTTTCCTCGATCCCCCATAATTTGTAGAGATCGTTGTAATTGACCCAATCGCCATCTCCATCGGTATAGCGCTTTATGAATGTTTCGCAGCCGCTTCGTACCCACTTTTCACTTGCTCGAAATATCCGTCCGCTATATCCGTCATAGATAAGATCGTTTCCGTGTCCGGTATACTCGACCGATGGACGATTGATCATTGGGCCTCTTGGATCTCCGCAACGATACGGGACGTGTTTCGCCGGTGCTTTAATTCTCTTTTGTTCCGGCATCTTCGCACGCTCCGAACTCATACTCACCGGTCTCTTCACCATTGAAATTTGCATAACAATGCCGGCAGTCCTCCCAGCCCTGGTTATACGCTTCGTTTCCGTGAGCCTGCTTTTTCTTTTCTCGCTCGGTGCTTCTGTCCGCTGCGAATACTCCTGCACAGAACCCAATGGCAAGAAGACCAAGAACCTTTACTGACGCGATGACTCCACATACTTTTCCGACAACATACCATTTGCTCATTTTTCCGATTCTCCTTTCGTGTCAAAAAATATTAGAGAGGTTGTCCATTCCTCTCTATAATAGAATCTGTAATTTTTACGAGGCCTTACGATTCAGTTTTGTCATCCTCATCCTCGTCTTCATCGTTCATAAAATCCTGCTCGGCAATTTCATCGTCGTCAAGTTCCTCGTCTGAGGGAAGCAAGTCTTCTGGAATATTGCCTTCGAAAATATAATACTTATAGATAAGTCTCAGCCGCTCATAGGAGTCAACTACTTCTGCTACCAACTGAAGAATATCATCGAGATGCAGCTCGGAAGAATCCGGAGAAAGCACGTCATCAATCATTGCGTTTTTGGTCCTGATGAGACTTGCCTTGATTTCCCTATAAAGCCGGATATTGCTTACGCCGGCATCATTGTGGTCACAGTTATAGCGATTGGATTTCTTTACGGTTTTAGGTTCTGGATTTTCGGTGCTCATATAAATTTCGTCTGCAATGCTCATACTGGTTCTCCTTTAAATATAAATTATTTTGACAAAAGGGAAGAGCGCCTGTAAATCCAAGCGCCCTTAAAGAATTATTCATCGGGAGGGTACATTCCGCAGTTGTCCACCAGATGTGAAATGATTGGTTTTCCGTCATACCAGGGTTCGTCAGCATATTGCTTCGAATCCTCGATAATGAACATTTCTCCAGATTTCATATCAAGTGTATCTGCGAACGATACAACCTTGTCCCAATTATCTTTGTAGTTCTCTTCCCAAAGTTTCTTGAAAGCATCCTTTTCGCTTTCATCGTTTTCGTTCTTTGCAGGAATATAATCAATTGTGTCTTCGTTTCCGTCTTCGCTAAGACCTTTCTGGACCATACCCGCATAGTTGTTTTCATCCTGAGTAGACGAAACTGTAGTAGCATCGGACTTTTCGCCCATGTAACGAATAAGAACTCCAAGACCTGTTCCGACCGCAACAAGCCCAACGACAGTGCGTGGATGCTGCGATACGAAAACAGAGACTTTGTTCTTAACCTTTACGGCAGTTTCCTTTGTCTTTGTTTTCGCCTCTTCGTACTTCATTTTGATGCGTTCCATTCTAGTCATAACATTACCCCTTTCCAAATATAAGTAATTTATTCCTGCATCATAGAAGTTGTCGTTTTTGCGAAAAGAAGAGGAACCTGTAAGATTCCTCTGTTTTAGTATGTCTTAGACTTCAACGTCATAGGTCTTGGCCGGCTCCTCGACGAACGTGACTGTATCATCGTTGTCATTGGATTCGATCATCGGTTTGTACGTATGTGTTACGCTCCTGTCACCGCTGCCGTTTCCATTAATTTCGATGTTAAACGATTCGTTCGGCGCCAGATCAAGTCCCTGAACAAAGTCCCAGACCTGTTCAAAGTTAGTCTTGTCCTCTTCTTTTTTCTCACTGTTTCCGGACGACTTCTCCTCACTCGGCGGAAGACAAATTCCGAGAACGACCGGGAGCCCAACAAAGAACGCGACAAGAGTCGTGGTCGTAAGCCGCGGATGCTCGTCAACGAACTTGTTAAAGTTGGCTCCGAAGTTTTTAAGTCCTTCTTCAGCTTTATCTGCTTTGTCTTTCAGCCAGGTTTTTACTTTACCCATTTTTTAATTCCTCCTGAAAATAGTGTAGGCTTCTGCCTCATTTTAGGGTCTGTCAATTTTGCGGAAAAAGAGGAGAGCGCTTAAAATTCTACGCTCTCATAAAGAACTCTTCTTTCAGGTCTTCCCATGCTTCCGTCCAGGTGCAGGCCTCAAAGAGTTTCTTCCCTGTTTTCTTATTGTAGGATTCAAAGTGATCCCCTCTTTTGCGGACATCGAAATCCTCGAAATTGTACTGATGATGGTCATTTAGTTTCATATGAATAGCCTCCAGCGTCGTTTCTCTTTTGTGACGGGCCTTCTTCGCCATTTCACTTGAAAAATTCCGAAAATCATCAAAACTCATCGATTTCATCTCCTTTCTATTAAATGGGATGTAAAAGTTTCGAAATTAAGTTTTCTGCTGAGTATGTTTTGTCGTACTATCGTTTCCTTTAGGAGGCATGGCAGAATCTCTGATCTCTTGTGCCTTAGCGTCCGGATATTCAAATATCACGAGAGCCTTTTCCATCATTCCGACAACAACATACGAAACGGTCTTGATGCGGTGCTTCGGATGCTCCTCCAAATATCTATTAATTTGGACATCGATCATGGTTCCTCCGCTTCTGGCAGTGTTCATCATAAATATTTTTGCCGTTTGAGCCATTTGTTATTCCTCCTTTTTAAGTAAATCGTTTAAAAAAAGAAGCCGCTGTTAAACGACTTCAAATTTTAAATTTGTTTTATCGTAGTTGATCATTTTGACCGGTGTATCTGTCCAAACCATTTCATCAATACTGATTGTCAACGGTTCGTATTCTTTATCATCGCTGCACCATTTAAGACACGATGAAATATCTTCATTTACTATTACCGGATATGGAAGAACCTTTTTTATTTCTTCAATATACTCGGATAGATAAAGTTGATTTTTCTCGTGAAACTTTTTATTTAGTGTTTCAATGACTTCGTGAATACATTTACTGTCCGAATGAAATACGTACTTGGTAAACGGTTCGCAGAAAAGTTCTCTAGCCATAATTATCACCTCCTTTCTATTAAGGAGACTGTAATAATTACGAGAAATAATAGAGGACCTGTAATTTCTTACAGATCCTCAAATCTATATCTTGGTTCATGAAAATTGAGTAAGATAATTGGCAATCCATGATAACTTCCGATTGCGTCGAGCGATATTGGTTCATAGTCAGATTTTTCTTCATCATTCGGACAATCGAATTCTAGCCATAATTTACGATATATTGGAGGCGCCCCAATGTTAATCTTCGCATAAATATCATACAGATTGAGTTCGCCTCGATCACGTATCTCATGGTTTAATTTTTCGATCGTCTCAGTTATTTTTTCTCTTTCTGCAACAAACCATTCTGCTTGAACTTGATCATAATATAATTGTTCAGCCATTATTACTTCAACTCCTTTCCATTAAAGGAGCTGTTATTTTTGCGAAAAAAGAAGAGGAACTGTTAGTTCCTCCGTGCTTGTTTAAGCTTTCTATTCTCATAACATCCGATGAATGTTCGCAACCCATCAAGTCTACTTTCAGCAGAACGAAGTAACCATGCATCATCATTGTCCTCGTTTGCTTCGTTCAACTGCTTAATGTATGCTTCGACTCCATCGATTTGAGTATCGAGCTTTTTAATGAGTTCAAGTCTCTCTTCTTTTGTCATTGAATATTCCTCCATAAAATATAATGTCAGATTTCTCTGCATTATAGGAGCTGTGGGTTTTACGAAAAAGAGGAGCGTTGTATTAACGCCCCAATCTGGATTTCATTTCTTCGATATGGTCTGCTCGTTTGAGTGTAAAATCGAGATTTTCAATCGAATTCTGAATCACGTCGATGTCAATTCTAATAAATGCATCATCGTCGGAGTCAGTTACGATTGATCTAAGCTTCGTTTTACACTCTTTGAGCTTCTCGATAGTTTCCAGAATAGCTTGCTTTCGCTCCTCTTTTGTTGGCGGCTCTTTTAGCTTTGGCCGCTTATCTTCCGGAATAAGACTAAAATCAAATCTTGCCATAGTTTTTACCTCCTATAATGTTTTAGTATTCCATTATAGGAATTGTGACATTTACGAAAAAACTTAGAGGATCTGTAATGGATCCCCTTATTTATATCTTTGATCTAAATAAGCTGAGTACGCTTCTGGACCTTTGATAAAGGCCAAAGAATCTTCAATTTGGTCAAGACCATCTAACACCCATTCTGATGCCCATCTTAAATTTGTGCCAACAGTGCCAACGTCCTCGTCGTCCAAATTCTCATACATCGTAGGTGCTAAGATCTCAATTTCCTTTGCAGTTGCTTTAAGCCTTGAAACAATACTTTCCCAGCGTTTTTTATCAGCATCTAGCATTTAGACCACCTCCTATTAAGGAGCCTGCAAAATTTACGATTCTTCCTTCTTTTCCGGCAAATACTTCTGGAACCGATTCTCATCTCCGACAGAAATATCACTCTCCAGATCCAGCCCAAATTCCTCAGCCTTTTCGATAATAGCTTCCGCCAGTTCTTTTTCGTACTTCGGATCGACATAGTTAAAAAATCTGATAGCCGATTTCACGTGCTTCTTGTCAGGCATTGGGAATTTCTTGAGCTCCGGAACGCCATAGAGATCTTCGTAGTCTTCATCATTTGAGTGCTTAATATCATTTTCTCCATTTTCGGTTTCGCGAGTACCTATAACCTTACCGATAGGTTCTGAATCTGCATGCCGAAGCCCATAAAATTCTACATCATTACCATACGCGCTTACTGCAGCATTATCAGCGGCTTCGCGATAGCTATCCTCATCGTCTGGATTGTACCCAAGTTTACCGAAGGCCGGCCGAATATCTTCCTCCTCCGCCCAAAACCGCTTATATTGCTTCTCGATCTCCGAAATATCATGCCCGGCGACAGTTTCCTGCATTATGAGCACTTTCCAGATCCGATCTAAAATATATTCGACGATCTCTCTGCTCTTCGGATTAATGATCTGTTTACTCCTGTGATCGGCATACCAGTTAAATATCTCAAAGAGATTTCCAGACTTCCAGCTAAATGACCACCAGTCAGCAATCATTTCAAATATCACATGTACAGGAATCTCAAGCGCTTTATACGGTAGCCCACTCTCAGGATCATCTTCAAGAAGTACCCAATACTGCCAATGGTGCGGATTATTGTGAATATGATGCAGCCAGGCATAATTAAAGTCCTGAACTACCTTGTAGCTGCGATTCCCACCGTAAAAATACTTGTCATAGGCATCGTATTCTTCGACAGAGTATTTACTCTCATCGTGATTGAAACTCGTAATGGCTTCTTCAATGGCGGTCTTTTCTTCCTGACCGAGACCAAGATTATCCAGCATCCAGTGAAGACCTTTATTTACATTTCCGATATGTTCGGCCAGATACTGATCATATGCGAAACTCATTTGTTTTCCTCCTTTTTGATATCAGATTCATCTTTATCCATATAATATTTCTCTAATAACATCGCTCGTTTATCCTGTGCAATTTTTAGAGCGTGTTCTTCGTCTTTAGCTGCGCCGTACCAGTGGAATGTAAGAAATTCATCGCCGAATATTTTAGGTTTTGTTACAAGTTCGCTGCCTAATAACGACTCTATATAGTACGGCGTATCTTCAATCAGCTTTTCAGTTTTTTCGTGCATCCATGTTTCGTGCCTGCAGAAGCATTTCCCTTTTCTATCAATTCTGACGTGATAAACCGGAATAAGATCATCAAGATTCTCATGAGGCTTATCGATTTTATAAGTTTCGATTTCAGCAGCATTATCGCCTGTATAATACCCACGCGAATAATACTTTTTAAGTTTCTCGGCTCTTTTTTTTGAGACTGTTACGGCGTTGATTCCATAATCGGAATACTCTCCGGATGTGATGACATAGACTTCTTCAAATTTCTTAGATGCCGGGCACCAGTCAGGCTTCGTGCAGTTCCTCGCATATTCGATAACACTTTTAGTTGTTTTTAAGGTCCCGTCTGTAGTACTAAAATAACAGAAACCTCGCTCATAATCACAAAACAGACAATCATCACAATTTTTAGGCTCTGGAATATCAAGTAGAAACATTTATTTTATCTCCTTCGGCAGCGGAATAGCGTCATAGTGCTTACCGGTTTTACGATAATGAACAAAATTATTTGTAGATTCAGCTCTCATTTTATCGAGATCAAACATTTTCATATAGTATTCATCTCTACCTAAATAAATAAAAGTCTTATTGTAATCCATACTGCAGTCGTAGGTACATATAATCTCATCACCAACATGAAGCTCCTGTTCTTCCTTATCTTTTTCAGCCTTCCATTGATTTACCTTGTCGATAATTTCTTCAGGAGTAAATCCAAGTATAATATTGCATACCGAACAAATGCCAAATGTATCCTTTAAATCAGAATTAGTCATTCCATCATTAGCAGCAATAATGCGAAAGGCTTCGTGCAGATCTTTAAGTCCTTTATTATAGGTTTTATCAATCTGCGCCTGGAAATCTGCCTGTTGTTCTTCTTTTTCCTGAAGCTCTTTCAGTTTTGCGTCAATGCGACATTTTTCACCATACATATTACTAATGAAATTTCCTATTTTCGGTAGGAGTTCTTTCCATTCAGTACTAATATCACTCATTTTTATTTCTCCTTAAATCTCAAATAATAGCTTTTAGCAAAACTCGCGATTGTCTCAGCTCCAAGATCTCCTGTTCCATCGTACAAATATCCAATGCGCCGACCGATACGATATGGATCGTCAAGCTCTGTAATCTCGTTCCAGAGTCTCTTATTTTCCATCATACTCTCAAATATAAACGCACACTGGACCTCGGCGTCCGCAATAGATTCGCCATTTTCCTGTACGAAATCATAGAAATGTTCCAGATACTTAACGTCTGACCATTGCCCAAGCCCAAATCCGCCATAGTGGACATTGACTTTTCTTATGAATTCGTCTTTTGTCGATCCATCTTTTAGTCCGGAATCAATCTTCTCGACGAATTCCTGGCAAATATCAGTAACGTCCTTTGCATGATTTCTCTGTGGCCACCCTGCTATGGCATCAGATCTCATCTGGCTTTCTCGAAAGAAATATCCCATGATCCCCGCCGTAACGGCATCACTTGGAGAATACTTATTTAGTTCTTCCCAAACCAGTTCTTCGGAAGCTTCAGATTTATACTCCGTTGCAACTCCATGAGCAGCGCATGGTTCCAGAACAAATATCACGATTAAGAATGCTGATAACATTTCTACTAACTTTTTCATATGTTTATACCTCCAAAATTAAAAGGATCTGCTCACGGTACTATGAACAGGTCCAGTCCTAATATGATTTTATCCAGTTACGACTCGTTTATTTTACACTGGAAATTTATGCTGTAGTGCTTTCCGGTTTTTAGATAACTGTTAAGATCATTTGTAAATTGCATTTCGCCATCGTCAAGCCTGCACAACGCAATACGATGCCCGTTTCTACCTAAATAGATAAGCTTTTTGTTATAGTTCTTGCCGTTCTTATTGATACACATGACTTCATCGCCGACGCAAATCTCATCCTGTGGAAAAGCTTCATTAATGGCCGCATATGCATCCTGAATCGCTTTATTAAAGTCTTCCTCAACTTGCCGAAGCCTACACATTGCATCATTAAATTTCTCGTAATTCATTTAAGTCCTTCCTCTTTCTTCAGTTGACTAAGTTCTTTTTCAAGCGCAATAATCCGCTCCTGCCTCTGAATATCACAGCTGATCAGCTCGGTTAAAGCAATATTAAACTTCTCAGAGATCTTAACCGCTTTGTCCAGATCAATCGGAGTCTCTCTTCGAAACATTGTCGCCAAATATCCACGACGAAAGCCAAGCTCTTCTTCAAAATCCTGGATTCTGATTCCCTGTTTTTTACAGAAATATTGAGCATTCGAAATAAGAATCTGAGATGGCGTCATTGAAAGTCGATTCCTTTCTTTTCAACAGCTACCGGACGAAGGATTGTTTTCTCTAGTACACGTTCTGTAAATTTACTTACAGTCCAGTCGTCCATCACATAATCAATAGCCAATTGCCGATAAGTAAAAAAGTGAATTCCATTTGCGCACATGACCGGTTGATCTTCGAAGCAATCCGGATAAATAATTTCTCCAGGACGATAGCAAAAGTTTGGATCGAAAAGTGAAAACGCTGAATCTAAGTGTTCTTGAGTTACTTTTACGAGGCGCCGATAGTCATGTATAATCGGTTTGTCCAGAAAAATTGAGTCAATAGCTCCAATAGCTATTTTATTAATTTTCAGAACTCTTGCGACATTAGATCGATTCTTATAATCAGAGCTAAAGTATTTTGCTCCAGGATATCTTTCTGGAATTTCAAGTTCAATTAATGCGTAGCAAAGGCGAGGTTCACCATTGTCGTCAATTTCACTAAAACCAATCTTATAGCCTTTCAAACCGATCCTCCTCTTATTTTGTCCTATAAGTTGTTGTCTTTTCAATACCCGTGATCCATGATCTTCGGAGTTCGATCATTTGATTCAATTTATCAATCTCTTGTTGTTCCCAAAGAATAAATGCCTGCTTTGCCTTTTCGAAGTCTTTTTCCTGTTGCCAGACATAACGACTATATACAACACCCTCATCCGGTCCGACCGTTATAACATGCCTTGAACCGTTTGGATCGTCAATTCTGCGTCCACGAAATCTACGAAATACCAGTGGACAGTTTGGTATTGCATATCTGTGTTTTTCACAGACCTTGCTAATGTCCCCGTAATATAAAAAGAATTCACCGTCGTTTAATGCCCACAAGTAAACATTCATTCGTTGTTCTCCTTTCAGCTAAGCCTCGAATTAACATACATACGTTTCATACGGCCGTCATCGGTTTTCTTTTTAACAGGAACCCAGTTCTTTTCATCCGCTACGGTATTATCGAAGAAATATAAAATACTTACATTTCTTTTGCATGTAGGACAACACACCATCTGCATTTCGTCCGGTGCCATATGAACGGTTCTTTCATTAAGAGGAAATACTTTATTACAAAAACGGCACCGCACTAATGTTCCTTTATCCAATCGTTTAACTAAATGCTGATGATTGTAGCATACATTTCGAATGATAGGAAAAAGACTCTTCGTGTCCATTGTTGCTCCTCCAACTTTTAAAAATATAAGAGGACCTGTAAGTTACAAGTCCTCTTTAGGTTTAATGTCACCATATGATTATTTCTCGTCTAGGATTCCATCTTTTTACTCCACGACCACGTTCATTGATAAAAGACTGATGAGTTAACAGGACCGCACATCCAAAGTCTTTAATGTTCATTGGGTTGCTGTCAAATGCGGCCATGCATATCACATCCCCAATTGATCTAACATACCAACGATCGTCAATAAAGCACCGATCTTTTGCGCTCCATTTAAGACTTCCATCAATCTTAAATCGAATTACGTACTCCTTGTGGTTGTAGACAAAATATCCATAATATTTTTTCATAAGGCATCCCTCCTCTATTAAGGAGGCTGTAAAAATTGCGAAAAAATATAAGAGGACCTGTAAGTTCCAAGTCCTCTTTTTCTTATTTAATAAATTCAACTCTTTGAATGTAAATATAATTGTCGCAATCATCTGGTTCTAAATACCATGCCATTAGCACCTCATCATATGTATAGTTCGGATATTCAGCTTTAATATATACTTCCGCCCTATCCCATGACGAGCATGCCGCTATAATGTGGTCTTTTTCTCTAAACCAGTGACCAACAATAAATATTTCTTCCATTAAAGCGTCATCTCCTTTCTATTAAGGAGGCTGTAATTATTGCGAAAAAATATAAGAGGACCTGTAAGTTACAAGTCCTCCATATTTTCTATTGATACCTCTATATAATAATCATAGCAAAATGGTTCAAGATATCCATCTTCATCATAATAACCTTCGACAAAATACCACCCACGAAAATTTCCATCTTTTCCTTTCTTGAAGCCGTCTTTTATTAACTTAGCTTCTACTTCTTCAATGGAATCTCCGCCGCATAGTTGAATTCCGTTTATCTCGTATTCATTTTGATTATACCCAATTGCCATATATTTCATGCGGTATCACCTCCTATTAAGGAGACTGTAATAATTGCGAAAAGTAAGAGGACCTGTAATTACACAAGTCCTCTACCTTTCATTTCATAAAGTTTCTGCAGAAATGGTTTATTTAATTCATCTTTAATACAGTACTCTTTTAGTTGTTTATTAAAATCCATGATTTGTTTACGTATTAATCCTACATGCGTTTCGGATATAACAAACTTCTTCCCTGTATAAGAATCATAGCATATTATATTATCCATTTCTCTTCACCTCCTATTAAGGAGACTGTAATAATTGCGAATTACTCCATCCAGCTGAGATCTTCGGCAGATTTCTCTTCTTTAGACTCTTCGGCTTTCTCTTCAACCTTCGGAGTTTCGGCAACCTTTTCTTTCTTTGGGTTTTCGTACTTTTCAGGCTGCTTGGCTCCGGATACAGGCTTTACTTCAGATTTCTGGACAGGACGAACCGGAGCTTCTTTGATACCGAAATCTTTGGCAGTCTGAGCGTTGGACTTCGGCGGATCGATCTTATCGACATCTACGCCGTTGAGTCGTCCCATAAAGTGAGCAAGACTCATACCAAGGCTTCTCGCGATCTGACTTTCGGATCTACCCTGTCTTCTCTGCTCATATACATACTCTCTAAATTCTTTTTCGTTCATTGGTTTAATCTCCTTTAAATATAATATTTTATTCTTTTACTAAATAGCCAGCACGAATTGTATATGCTTTTCTATCATCGTCCATATCCATCCGAAGTAAATAGGATCCAATATATGAATCTTTGTAATATAACTCAGCGCGTTGTGTTATGCCGAATGGTGTGCAAGTAGAAGGAAACTCCCATAGTCGAAAATCATCCGGATGCTCAATAACGTCTTCGATCGAAAGTCCATTTTGTTCAAGGATCTTAACAATGATATCATCTATTATTTTACCAGATGTCTTCTTGATATCATCCAGTATTTGTTTGGTATAATCGATAAGTTCGTTCATGTTCTACTCATCCAAGCCAACAGTATCATCTCCTTTATGACTAGCTTTCCACCGTTCAGTTTCGTCGTATTCTTCCCATTCGGCTTCTATTTCTTTTTGTTGCATCTTAATCTTCCAAACCGGGCACTCTTCCTTTACGCATTCGTCGTACCAGCAGTCACAACAAATCGTATCGCAAGCATTGGTAAGAGTCAGCGTATACTCATCTTCTGTCGAAACATTAGCCAGATCTGTAATCTGATAACTTATTTCCTTCAATGAATCTGAACAATGCTTAAACTCCTCATAACTCTGTGAATATCTCTCTTCGCAGCCTTTCCAGCATTCGAGAAGCTTTTTATTTATATCGACAATTGAATCGTATTCTCCTCGCATAAGCTTGTAAGCATCGCAGACAGCATCATATCTGGTCTTAATCGAATCGCATATTTCATGTTCGTAAGCGAACAATTTTTTAATAGTATTGCTATAATCGGTAATCTGATCATAGCATAAATCGAAAGCACGCTTGGACAACTTTTCCATATCCTGAAGTGACTTCACTGCGGATATCAAATCATAAACGATCCGGAACATGATGAGAGTTAATGCGAGATTTGCAAGAAGCAGAGAAATGATAATTACTGTTGTAATAGGCATAATTTATCTCCTTTACCAGTCGTGTTTGTCAAAATCGGCTATAGCATCGGCTAGCTCATCTACCTTTTTAGATAATCCAAGTTTAATTGCGCGAAGATTCATAACTTTTTTCTGAAAATCCTCATACTCCGTATTTTGCATAGGATCTCCGAAAGGGTCTCTTAAGAATGCTTTATCTCTTTCAGCGGCTTCTTTAAGTTTTTTATTGACTGCTGCGAGTTGCTTCTGAGTCATATTAAACTCATTCATCAAAGCGGCGTGCGCCAAAAACATCGTATAATAAGTCATTTTCTCGTACTCTCACCTCTGGCCTTCTTGTCAAACCACTTCTCGATATCACTCACCTTAGTTCCCTTCGGCCAACCAAAGAATTCCTCTTTGATTCGTCCGGCAATATCGGTCGGAACTTCATACAAGAACTTTTTCACTTCACCGTAATTAGTCATTTTTGTCCTCCAACTTTTCAGATTTAGTCAGCCATGACATCAATTCATCTTTACAAGCTTTACAGAGTTCATATTGTTTAGTCTCACTTGGATTTATAACTCTTCGCTTAACATTTCCATCGCCTTGAACGCCGGTTTGAAAGGGACCGATATCAAGGTGCACTAGACACATGTCCGACGGTAAATCGCCATTTTTTACGTCAATTTTTAAATTAAGTCCAGATTGAATTATTTTTCCACAGCGATCACAAATTCTCTGAAGCATCTTTAGTTTTTCTCCAATCCCATAAGTTTCGCAACCCCGCCAGGATACTTTTCATCAAACCAGCGCCAAATATCCTCGCGATCAGTTCCTTTCGGCCACCATAGGAATGACTCTTGAATGATTCCGTCATCGTCCACCGGAATGTCACCAAGCTCATTCCAGAATGTTTCAAGTGTTTCGGAAGGACGCATCAGTTCGACTGGCTCTCCGATTTCTATCACTTTCATTTCTGATTGAACAAAGTTAGGCATCGGCTTCCTCCAATCTCATCAATTTTACAACGCCACCAGAATACTTTTTATCAAACCACAGCCTGTTTCTCTTTTTTCTAAAATCAGTCAGTCTTTTCTTCAACTTCAAAACAAGCCGTTCTGCACTCACGAACATCGTTGGCCAAATAATCTTCAAAAGCCTTTCTAAGGCATTCGGCCGAACAAACGTGCTTATCCTCGAAACTGTCTACCGAGTCGTTTCCCCAATCGGAATGATGGGTTGTGACTATAAACCATTTTATGCCTCTTCTCCCATGATAAGGAGTTCCATTTAAGGTTTCGAGTATTCCCGCATCTGAATAGCCCCAGGATAGAAACGGTTTCTTACAAACGTCACAGATATAGTCTCTCTGAATAACAACTTCTTTCTTAACCAAGGCTGATTTGGTGCTTGTGTCAATCATTTTTCTTCCTCCAGTTTTTAGCTCTTCGAATTACTCATTTGCTTTTCTAATTCTTTAAGATGGTCGCAGAACTTTTGAAATTCTGCCTTGCGTTCGGATAGCGTTTGAAAGTTCCATGTCGCTGGATAGTCTATTCCTCCATCTTCACCTTCTAAAAAATACCAGTCAGGTTCTCCTCGAAAATAATTATTGGCAATTTCGATTTGACCTTCATATGTCTTACCTATGGCAAAATAATTAGAAAGGAGCCTAAACTCACTTTCATTGTGAATATAAGCTCCTTTGATTTGCCACTCTGACCCATAGATAATCAGACTTTTTCTGACAAGTTTGTCTGATTCTATAAAACGATCAAAATGCTGCGTCAATCCCTCACCTCAATAGCATTCACAAGAATGCTAAATGTATTTCGAAATGCTTTCTGCAAAACCTCATCTGATACCGTTGGGCAATAAACATCCATTTCATTTCGAGCTTTACCAGCCACCGCGCAATCGCAAAGCATTTCCATCACATCGAACATATTGACATCATCAGGAGCATTCTTGGCGAGGTGATGTCGCTCAAGAATATCATAATGCTGATGCGCCCATTCGCCATCTATGAAATTCATTTCGCCACGAATTGTCTTACAGAGGTCGTTATAGAACATTGTCTGATACGGTTCTTCTGTTTTTGTCCAGTCATGGTGCCTTGCCTGATTCTTTAGTTGCTCGCATACTACCGCCATAATTTTGATCACGTCACCAATATGCTCTTCGTTAGCATATCGAAACTCATTAATCGTCGGCTCTTTCTTAGCAACTCTGGAATCTCCGTTAGTATTTTTGTGAATGACTATATGCGAAAGATTTACGCTCATGCTTTATTCTCCTCCATTACACCAGTAATAATATCACGCATCTTTTTATACTTTGCTTTTCCTATTGAATGGCACTTTAATATGGATCTGTCCTTTAGTTTTCTTTTAATATTGTCTTTAGTCAAATCTCCATGGCATACAGTGATAAGCGCGTCTATCATGCTCATGCTTAGGCCTTTTTCTCGCCAATAGTTCAAAAAGCCACTCCTATCAACGAAGAAACCATTTTCATATACAATATATGAATTCATTTACTTTCCTCCATCGATCTGTAATAAAACTCAAAGGTCGGAGATTTTATAATGCCAAATAATACAAGAGTCTTGTGATACCACTGATTGATGCATCTTTTTCGCCATTGGTTCCATAGTTTTAATCTTTTCATAGAATTGTACCATCATCATTAACTATAATTTTCATACTCACTAGTAATTTTTCATTTCTTTGTTTGCGATAATATTTCTGCCAAACCGATTTCATTTGTTAATTCGGCAATTCTTTCATTAGTTTCTTTAATTTGTTGCTTAATTATTTCGTTAAATTTAGTATTGATTATCTCAAGTCTATCAGCGGCTGCTTCCATTAATTCATCTCTACAAATATAATTTAAAGGATAGTTTTCACCAAATATACAGTCTCCGGCGCAACCTCTGTGGTCTGATGTAGCGCACAGACGTAATAAACTAATTAACGTTTCGATTGAAATATCATTATCTTGCATTATTATCTTCCTTCATCGTAATAAACTCCGAATACGGCAAAGTCTTAATCCAGTCACAATACTGATGCCAGCAATCTAATTTATGATCCTTTCTCTGCCGATACTGCGCCGCCAGAACCTCATAGTTCAGATCGATCGTCCGCTTCTGGTTATAACTGCTAGGCAAAAGCTGGATCATCTGCAGCCAGTATTTCTTATCTTTGGTTTCAAGGAATTTGGTACGGTAATAGTTTAGAGCTGTTATTGTCAACGCAAGAAGATCCATTGAAAATAAACGCCCATCCTGATTTTGATTTGATCCAATATCAGCAAATGAGTAAACATCTGCGCCAGAATATACAAAAAGATGTTCACACGAAAAATCATCCATGGTAAATTCTTTTGCGTGGATCTTATGCATCGTACTGCAGGAGTTACTTACCGTAGCCACCTTGTAAGTTTCGAACTCCTTCCACCAATAAAAAGGCGCCGTCACATCCATCTGAACATGAACCATGCGCCTCCATTTTGCCTCCTCGGTTCTTCCCTTGCAGAGATTCATGAGGAGCTTATGGTCGTTGGGGCCAATCAATATGGTTTTATCTTTGTTGTGTTTAATTCGTTCGCGGAATATTTCTTTGTCATCAGGATCGTCGGAACAGTGATCATAATAATCATCGTTCGGAATAAGATCACGGTAATAGTAATCGCCTTCTTCCTGCCATCCTAAAAACCAACTATCCGACTTCTTCCATGAATTCATCGGATTTCTTGCGCCTCTGATAGCTGCCTCCCAACCAAAGACCTGTGCGTTTTCAATTTTGATGCTCATTCAGTTTCTCCTTTCACATTTAAATATTCACATACTTTATCGACACAATATTGCTTATACGGGATCGTCATTTCCCAAAGACTGGGCAAAATTCGTTTCGTAAATATCTTGCCGGGAATTCTTTCGCCGGTCATACATAGAACGCGAGCGGTCGGTTCCCAATAATTTGAAAGTTTGTTCGTTGCAATAAAGAACTTAGTTTTACTAAGTGAATAATCATTATTAGTTTCATCGATGATTTTATCCGCGTCACCGTCTTGGATGATTATAATCGGAGAATGCGTAAGTTTAGCCATTTCGGCGCCGTAAGAAATTTTACCTTCTCCGAATATCCAAACCAAAGCATTTAAGATCGTGGATTTCCCAGTACCTGCCTTTCCATAAAGCACAATGTATTTAGGAACGTTGTCGTAATCTCCGAGGCAGATGCGCCCGATGAAACTTTCTAGGTAATCTCTGTCAACAGGATCCATAATTGTGTTTAGTAGAATATCATAAGCATTCGGGCACGGAATCATTCAGTTTCTCCTTTCAGAATTCGTGACAGATAACAATCTTTACAAATCTCAGTTGTCCCTTGCAAATTAATAATGTCCGCGACGTTGATTTCCGGACGTGAAGCTTCGACAGTTAATACTACCTTGAACCAAACGCTCATTTCCTTTCCGCAAATATCGCACTTATGAATTGTCATTTGATTTCTCCTTCTTCATTCAAAGTATACATATTTTTCTTTCACATTACTTTTATCCACGCCTTTATATCCGCCATGCTTTTCAATAAGCTGTTCGACAATATTTACCGGAACACGTCCGTAAACTGTAGATGTATAATCATTACCTTCTGCATATTCGTAGATTAGTTCATCCGCTTCTGACGGATATCCAAGTTCCACGGATTCATACGGTATGAAGTTATCGGTTTCGAAGTTTCTTGGCGTTTTACTTGACGACCAATAATCTCCGTTAATAACCTGCCATCCGTCATCATTCTGCCATTGCGTATAACGAGGTTCGCAGTACATATGATCACTTGCCTGCACTGAAACAGAATATCCGTCATTACAGACAATTCTTGGACGAACATCTTGAAAAAAATAATTTGGTGCTAAACTGATAATATTGATAGTTTCTTTAAGCCAATAATTAAGATCAAAGCTCATTTTTATTTTCCTTTCGTATCAGAAATATGTTGAATCAAGAATGTCAATTTCATAATCTGTTGCATTTTTATCGTCACGAATATAAACTAATTGATCAAGACCTAACGACGTACGTAGAGTATTTTCTATAGCAAAATCAATTTCACAGGAATTACTCCAATTATCGAAATAACTTAATGTTGCGTCTATATGTATTTTCTGGTATGTAGTCTTTGTATCCCTGTATTCTTCGGATGTAATTTTATATGGATTATTTTTAATTAACTCTTCAGAGCGCTTCATTTGTTCTTTCTTTTTGAGTTCTTCAATAATAGTATTAAGCGCTTTCTCGGCTTCTTCTTTCTTTTTTCGTTTTGTTTCCTGTTTATACCATTTACGGTATTTATAGTAATCTTTAATAGAAAATCTAAAATATGTTTCATCGATCTTTACAGAATAATCAAGAAGCCAGCATCTGCTCATAGATCGCCACGTGTTCCATTTTTCAGGTTCGTTGTCGTAGTATGACCGAAAAGTCTCCAACGAAATAACAGGATAATGTAATACTCTAAAGATCTCCTGGAACATACTAATTATACAAATAAATCCGGTTAAAAGTATGCTCATCAATACCGTTTGCCAGACAATCTGTAATACGCTCATTTTTGTTCTCCTTTCGAAAAATAAAAGAGGCCTCGTTATGAAGCCTCTTCCTCTATTTTGGTCTGTCCGACAATATCCGTGAAGCTAAGTCCTGTAAGCTTCTTTCCCTTCTCAATTGTTTCGTCCATGCATTTCGGCCCGAAATTCCGAATCTTGATGATCGAGCCGTCACGGATCTTCTGCATAACATCTGCGACCGTGCGGCAATCGGATCTTGCAAGGCAGTTAAATGAGCGAACGCTTAGATCCAGACTCATGAACGCCTCCGAATATCCTACGCGACCATTTGATGACACCGGAGCTTCATCATAGGCGATATTGGTATTAAACTGCTCCTGAACACTGGTGAAGAATTCCTCCTTCAGTTCATTTGCTTTCAGGAACTGTTCAATCTTTTCTTCACGCTCGCTGCATTCAAGTTCCCGCTCGGCCAGTTCTTTTCGATACTTGTTGCCGCATTCCCCGTAGCGAATATAATTAAGATTCGCCGGGTGACGCAACTTGCGAATACCTTTGGCCTGAATCTGACGGATCCGCTCCATGGTAACGTTCTGATCTTTACCGATTGCAGCAAGAGTCATACCGTCTTTATAGTATGCCAATATAATCTTTTTCTCACGCGGCGACAGCATGTCAAGGCACACGTTCAGTCCATGCTCCTCGTCTTCCGTAAGCATGTGATTAAATGGAACTCCAAGAATATCATCGAGAAGATTATATGGCCATGGAGCATCGTATCCGTTTGGAATATTCATTTTCTCGCCGCGAATAAATGCAATTTCTTCGTATGATTTCCGCCGAAGAATCATGAAATTATCTTTGAACGACTCTTCAATGGCATCAGATTCTTCTTTCGTGCAGCGCCCGGAAATATAATCCAATGGAACGGCAAAAATGTCAGCTAAAGCTACGAGTTTTCCAAGTGGAGGCGTATTTACACCCTTCAGATAATTTCGCAAGGCCGAATATCCAATTTCAGACGCTTCGGAAACATGGTGCTCTGTCATTCCGGATAGTTCGATTACTTTTTTAAGATTTTTAGAGTTCCAGCGAAATTCAGATGTATTTTCTGTTGATCTCATATAATTCTCCTTTTTTCACATTTTCCATATCGAGTGCAACCAGATATTTACATTTTACGATGACTCAATTACATACTGTCCGCTGCTAAATATCGTATCGCTGAATTTCCTTTCCGTTGGACCATTTATATGACTGATATATTTTCCTGTAATAATCCAGTTTTCGTTTAGCCATTGAACGTCGATGACTTTGATTCGGTCTGGTTTCATTCCCGGTGCGACGCTTTTGTAAAAGTAATCTCCAACTTTTACTTTGCATCTCGGACGCAGGAATTCTTCTAACGGAATAACGTTTTCATCCATGATCTGAGATCTCCTTTTTATCGTCGCACATAATAAAATGTACCATCGCCGAAATTAGATAGCTGTCAACCCCACTTCTCTGAAGAGCACTCGTAAGCTGATTGGCAAGCGTTTCGTTTCCGCTTCGATGAGCAGCTACAATTGCTAGAACCCCATCGGCCAGAGAATGATCTGTTTCGCTTTCGGCCATGACGATTGATTCAGTAAGATCCATTATTTTTTCTCCTTTTCTACAATCCAATCTTTCGGATTTTGTGCGTTGATTGAAATATAACGTACACCATTGATCTTAAAGCAATCGCAGGTATATCCGGCCGAAAAATACTTATTAACCCTATCCGGTGTAAGCCCCCAGCGTAGTGCCATTCGTGCAGTTCTAATATAGCCGAACTTTTCGAGTGCTGCGTCGAGATTGCCTTTCTTGATAGCTCCAAGCGAAATGAGTTTAAACATGTCGATGATCTCCTTTTTAATAATTATTTTTATTGTTACGCGAATCATAGCCAGCGAATAGCGGGCTGAAAAATATTCCAGCGATTGATGGGTCTCTTTTTAATTTCATTAAAACGGTTTTCATAATATGCGATGTATTCTTCGACGGTCATAGCTTTTGTTCCTCCTAAATATAAAATTTTGAATGGTGCCGCCGAAGGGAGTCGAACCCTCACGAATATAATTCGGCAAATTTTAAGTCTGCTGTGTCTGCCTATTCCACCACGGCGGCATAAAAAGAGCAGAGGCGCTGTTTAAGCTACCTCTGCTTCTTCAAGGATTGCCATGAAAAGTATTTCACGATCTTCTCCGATGCTTTTTCTGTCTGTCCGATAATAAATATTTCCATGCCAAAGTAATTTGGGTATGGCCGCTTCCTTGTACCATTCGACACTGTTTAATTCTTCTGTTTTCATCATAAACTTTCTTAAGGCCTCTCTTGCCTTATATCTGGTTGTATAATGTCCAATATCTTCAACAGTATCAAATGCATAAGTAGCATGCTCTGTATATGCCAAACCATCTTTGGTCTTTCTTGGAATATCCTTCTTAATCTCTGTTCTCTTCAAAATTTTCGCTATATAAATTTTCATCTTAAATCCTCCTTCTATTATTAGAATTGTGGATTTTACGAGGTTGGCTCGTTAAGTTAAATTTAGTAGATAAATAATCTTAAATAGGAAATAGCGCATCGAACAAATTATTAAATAGAGTTTGCGGTCCTGATGCAAATAGCACGCAGAGATATAAAGAACGATAGCTTCGTTCGCCATGAAATAATTTGACGGCAATACAAAACCAATCGGCAAGATCTCTGTTAATACCCTTTGACATAAGCCATTTCTTAAATTTCTTACGAGATATTTTACGCGGCAAATTACATTTTAAAGTTCCGGAAATAGTATTAGACAGGAATTTGCACGAGTCCTTATATATTAAATTATCTGAACCGTTCGTACAAAGTTCTGATCCGTATAGTTCAACAACTTTTAGCTTTTCTAATTCGACAGGTTCTCCAAAAGATCCATCTGGATTAATTGGACAGATTACGAAATTCTCTACTCGATTCTCGTCAGTCCCCACCGTATCGCTCCTCCATAATAAGTTTTTTAACTTTTGTATCTGTGTCTTTTGCCCAGAGCTCTTTTCGAATATATTCTTTTGTTAGGGGCTTCTTTTTAAACTCTCGAACTGCATCTTCAACTGATTTAAATCCCCAGTCTTCAAGAAGATCCGAAATCTGTCCGGTTACTTCTCCCGGCATGATTTTTGTATAAGTAATCGCGTATGCTTGGCTCATTTGGTTTCTACCTCCCAGTAATAACTCGGTCCGCAGTCTTCTCGCCTCTCCTGAAATATAAACCTTTCGGGATGATTCTCAGGATCCTCGCAGGCACCATACTTTGCGCATTCTGGCTTGAGTGTATGAGAGCATAGATCGTCTGTTGCAGCGACAGGATCCTCACGAAAAATACAATACGGATGCAAATAGCAGTCCATGCCATCTCCTTTGCAAATATAAATAATGTCAGGTTTCGTCATTTTCTTCCTCAACTTTCCCAGGACAATTGTCCGATCGTTTTGTTAATCCGTCTTTCGCCAAAATATCAAGCGTTGGATCAATAGCGCATCGAAGTTTAAGAGGCCCGTATCCGGATGAGACACGAACCTCTTTAAACGGACAGCTAATGCAGTTTTCAGGCGTTGGAATTGAGAAGTGAAATATCATTTTGCCTCCCAGTACTCCGGTTTCTCAGTTCCTTCGCGCATGGCATTCTCGGATTCCAGGCATGTAGCACACGGTTCCTGAGCCTCGAACGAAAAGCTCTCTTTCGGAAACTTATGCGCATAGTGTTTGCAGCTTTCGCACCATTTGTCAAAACGTACTTCTTTTAAGTTAACTTCCATAGTTTTCAATCTCCTCACATAATTCTTTGGCTGCGACGATCAGAATCTCATCAAAGCTTAGCTTCGAGCTCCGATAAATATCATACGTAATGTAATGTTGAGCAGCGATCCCGGTTGATCTCTTTGAATAATCGCGAATCTGAATCTTGATGTCTCCCCATGATCCCTGCTCAATACTCACTACAGCATCCTTATGCGTGCTTGTATAGTCAAGCAGCCATTCAGCAAACGTCTTTTGTTCGTCCATTTTGACTCCTTATTTCTTCAAAATTATCTCCACACCCACACCGTTCATGGTATAGAAGCACTGGTTCTTTTCAAGAGTTTTCAGATCCTGTGTAGGGAAATTCGGATTAATACACTTAAGGACCGTGTTAATCTGATCCACGGTCCCGATTACGATCATGTTTTGTGTTTCTGTCATCTTTTAATATCTCCTTTATATCTTCTAATTCAGCGTATATTGTGATGCACCATGCACAAATTGTCGCTCCTGTCATATAATCATTTGGAATAATACCATCAAGGCATAAAATGAATATGGCAAGAGCTCCGATTCTAAGAATAAAACCAATTATGCTGTCCATGCTTCACCTCAAAAATATCAGCCAGAACGGAACCCAGTAAATTGCACCAAGAATCAAAAATGTCAACGTGCTATAAACAACATTCACCTGGGCCTTATGTTCACCGCTCCACTGAAGTCCCATCTGCAGAAAAAACCAAATCCCGAGAATGAGCCCGGCGAAAAAATAGTTCATGAAGGTTTCTCCTTACTCTACCGAATAATCCATCGCCAACGTCAATGCCGTAGAGCTGTCCATACCGAGTTTCCTAAGCTCTGCCAGGATTGCATCCCGCTGTTTTTTGTCTTTGTTATGAAGTGCCTTTGCCAGTTTGTAAATATAAGTTTCCAGTTCTCCCATAAGGCAGAGTCTCCTTTATAAAATTAATGTGTATTCTGTTCCTGTTTTTCTTTCGATTCGATCATCCAGCCAAGATAAACCTGAGCTTTCTTGAGATCCTCAAGGCCGTTCTTTTCTCTGAACCTCCACACATATTTCATGACATTGCCTTTACAATATCCCTGAAATTCTTCAGGAGTCATGGACGCTTCGATAGCCTTGATGCACTCGATGCCGCCTTGGCAATAATGATTAGGATGATTTACATTATCAGTCTGAGCTGCTTCCTGTTTTTTCGTTTCTATAAGTTTATGTTCCGGTATGAAAAAGTAACACGATTCGCCACTGTTTCGAGGGCATGATTTGCCATTAGATAGACATAACCTATGCGCACATTTTCCATCGAATAGATAGAGACAGACTTTATTTGAATTGATATCAATGTGTTTTGACCAATTATCCGTTTGATTAATCGGTGTATAACAACTCATAAGTTTTGGATTTGTACATGATCCGCACTGAAGGTTACCATCAGTATAAGAAGCGCACATATTCATTTTTCATTCCTCCAATCGCAAAAATGTTCAAACCATTCATTCCGAATGATTCCGAGAAGTATCAGCGTTTTCTTCCACCACGGGAACATCCAGGCCAGATTCTTCCACTCCAGCCATCGGTTCCATCGATGAGCTAGTTTCTTCATTGTCGCAGCCCTCCTTTTTTCGTATTTGTAAAATATAATCACGAAGATCATAATCGATTGACATAGGGCAATAGATCGGAAAATTCTGTTCAGTCATATGTAACATATTCTTATTCCAATATCGTATAGCTCCCTCAAACGCACGAAAATCTTTGTCGAGATTTGTTTCGTTATAGCGCTTCATTAGCCTAATACCCCAGGCTTCTTTCATATCTGCTCTTGGACAAAATATAACGACTGGAGGGCAAAAAGAATTGGATTTCATATTTTTTATTTCTTTTAATTTATTTCGAACCGCCACATGGCAACTAACTAGTACAGTGAATCCTTGCCGTGAAATATCAAACGCTATTTTACAATATCTAGTTACCCAATCCTCGTCGCAGAGCGCAAATCCTTTCTCGTCGCGTGAAAAATAGTTACTTTCCAAATCAATGCAATTATTCCAGCCGGCAATAGAACTCTTACCGATTCCTGGATAACCGCAGATAATAAGTCCTTTTTTCATTGTATTTCTCCCTATAACTCAAATGTCCCTTAAAGCCTTAATATACTTCTCTTCACCAACGTTCATCATAATCTTGTAGCAGTCGGTGCAAAGATAAGAGCTATGCCATTTTCGAAGTGTTCTCTTCTGGGCTCCGCAGCCTACACAAAATACCTTGGCGCCTCTACGTTGTTCTTTAAGTTTCTGAAGAGCTTTCTCTATTAATACTTCTTGTTCCATAGACATTCTCCTCTTTTTTGTTATCAATGTTTCGTAAAAAATTTGTCTGCACGATGCGATATCCGTTTCGAAGTAATTCTTCAACTTGATCCGGATATCTTTTATATGATCCGGGAGAAACGTAAGGAAATGTGCCATAGCAGATTTTTACTGGCTGCTCTTCATTTTCTTCTTCCTTGATAAGCATAAACTCCACAATCATGTAGCATTTCCTTTCATACCGACTATTAACCGATAAAATAGTAAAACGGCCCGCCTGATTATATAGTATGGCCAGGGAATAGATAGAATCAGCACGAGAATAAACGTAATAGCACGAATAAATCCTTCTGGAATAATCGCAAGTTGTGGATCTTTGTCAATATCTTTTTTATACTCTTCCAATCCTTTCGGAGATGTGATAAACCAGCAAACATAAACAAGCCATCCGATGATGTATTCAATAAGTGCAAAATATGTATTATTCAACAGCATTTTCCTCCGTATTTTCATCAATTTTCTTCGCCTGCTCGATATCAGTAATGAGTACTTTACGGACTTTTTCTGCCGTTTCGCTCGTATCTTTACGCAAAACAGCACTAATCCGCATCCTGAGCCTGCTGTACCGAAGCTTCAAATATCCATCGCTTGCGCTCATTTTTCGTATCATGGGCATACATAGATCATATGCCATGTTATACTGTTCACTTGAAAGACAGTACTCTCGTCGAATGTTTTTGACGCTGTTATTCGTTTTACTTCCTTCTCGCTGCAAAATCACATCCATAATTGCCGAAATTTCATCAATATCTGCTTGCGATAACGTTTTAAAACTGGCCATGTCTTTCTCCTCTCGAATAAATGTTTTCTTAACGAAATATTCATTTAAACTCTGAAAAATATGTGTTAGAATTGAAATATATGTTTTTAAAGGAGGACTAAAAATGTCGTATAAGGCAACTGTCTGGACGGAAGATGGAGAATACGATATTGGGACATACAAAACGCACGATAAAGCCAATGAAGAACTCGATGATTATCTTCGCGATCGCACCGAAATAGATGACAGTCCGATCACCGGCGGAGTTGTCTCTAAAGAATAAGATTCTCCCAATATTCTTTTCGAAGAGGTTTCATGCGTAAAGCCCACATGATCTTTCGTACAGGGAATGTCGGATAAACCCCGGTGACTGTTGGCTCTGCCGCATTATCTTCGAAAAACTCCGCAAACTCCGGATGCAAGTAAATATCGCCCGCAAGCCAAGGATCAACTGGACCCCACCAGCGAGCCTTGGTTTTTTCATTGAATCGTTCCTGGATGATCGCAAGTCCTTTATCTTCGTCCGTAAATAGAGTGCAGGTATTGTAAAATGGATGGTCACACGAATATGTTTTTCCGGCGCCGACCCAGACTGACGGTTTTTCGTAGTAATATTTCATTTTCAAAAAGAGAGAGGAACCGTAACGATTCCTCAAAGATCCAACGTCGGGACACACTCGTTGACTCGTCTTGTCTCTGCCTCCAGATAAGCTTCCTTACTGGACCATTGTGCATACCAGTCATAACCGATGTCCTGATTAAAGTGACCTTCTTTGTCGATATAATCGCAGGGTCCCTCTTTAATCCGGTCAAGACCACGCTGGATGTCGTCCTTTTGATTCTTGGTTTTTTCGTCGTCGCGTCCCATAGAATATGCGCCGATAATCGGGATCCCCCAAATAACGATCAGTCCGCCGATCACTTTAGCCTTCAGAATATTATCTGCGGCTTTCGGATGCTCCTGACGGAACTTCTCCTTTTTGGCTGCCAGATTGGCTTTCCATGAACGCCCTTTCTCACGAATGGCTTCAAGTTTTCCCATAAACATACCTCCTTTTAAATATGGTCTTTCCATTCTATCGGTTGTAGTTTTTACGATAAAGAGGGAGGAGCTGTAAAGCGTCCTCCGAAAATTTCAAATGATTTCGTCGTGGAAGAATCCATTGCCGAGAGACTGAAATACCTCAATTTTCCCTTTGTGCTTGCCCATGCCGACTTTCTGCAGCGTGAACGATTCGCCAGGGGTGAGCTTCAGTTCTCCGATAAATTCTTTCACCTTATCGAAGTTTGATTTCCCAACTTCCTCCCAATTCTTTCTCAGTCCCCAAAGTTTGTGGGGATCTTCAGCAAAGTAATTTCCTTCGGTTACATTAGAACCGTAGAGTTTACGAACAGACTCCTGGAAAACGCGATTCTCTTTCAGGCATCTGCCGATGTGAATACCTGGGATCACGATTGAGGTCAGTCCAAGAACTCCAAGCATAATTTCGCCCGGATGTTCCTTGACTGTATCAACAATCATGCCCTTTGCATTCTTCGCAACAGACACTGTTTTATTCTTTGCTTTCACAAAAGTTTCATTCAGATTCATATCAAGTTCCTCCTGTAATATAATTATTCTTTGCATTATAGCCTCTGTAGATTTTGCGATTGAAAAAGAGGAGAGAACCGTAATAGTTCTCTCATTTGGCTTCTGCGGTTTCGTCCAGGCACGCCCAAATAATCGTCGTCAGCCGGTCAACTGCTTCATCGTGAGTCAGTCTTCCTTCGTCGACCATTTCATCGAGCAGCCTGCCCGCACATAAAATGCCCTTTTCAAGTTTCTTCAGTTTTCTCCTCTTTCTGAGTTTCTTGAAATATCGAATAATGCTCATTGTATATCCTCCTTTTCTTATTTCTCACTATAGAAATTGTATTTTTTGCGAAAGAGAAGAGACTCTGTAAAAAGAATCTCTTCTCAATTTTTATCGACGCAATAAACCCATATCGGCCAGAATTTCGACCGTAGATTCACCGTTGCGTTTCCGCTGAGCAAATTCGATGGTTTCTTCGTACTTCATCGGACGCTTAAGTTCCTGCCATTTCCCGATTGAATGGTCGTAAATCTCAAGGTCATGATGCTTCTCTTCTCTGTCAGCTTCAATTTTGTGACCGATCGCCCACGCGGTTTTACCGGCAGTTCGAACAGCCACACCGAATGCGGCCAGAAAAGCAAGCGTCAATTCCTTGTTGTTGCTGCACCATTCAAGCGTGGCCTTGGCATTCCGCTTCAGATTCCATTTGAAACCGTACCAACGAATTGACCAGTCTGCTTTCAGGTTTTCATACTTTTCTTTTAAATCCATAAAAATACCTCCTTAAGTTTATTGTTCACTTAAGAGGTTGTAGTTTTTTCGAAAAAAAAATATAAAGTGTGAGAGTTACCGCGCTTCCAACACGGGTCTCCATTTGATCCTTACGAAACCGTTTCCGGCTGGCGTGCTACGATTACACCATTATGTAGTTGGGGCATTTCATCCCCGGCCTTGCATAACCGATTTATAAGGCTTTCCGCCTGACCTTTCTACTCCTCTCATCATACCCGTTGTCATTTTTACGACAAAAAAGAAAGAAACTGCGTTGTTAGCAGCTCTTTCTGAATTCTGAATACCACAATAAGTACATAAATGTTCCTACAAATATAATTCCGATTATGGTATATCCGGGTCTTCCAATTTCTGTAATAATGCTGGTTTTGTATTCGTTCATCCATTTTCCAGCGATTATCTGTACAAATATTAAAATTCTCCTGATAAAGTCATTATTCAACATATT
>ODAI012297579.1_pt1 | contig 53904 bp, 41 predicted proteins | sample 1539321 | NCBI WGS metagenome assembly ODAI01 (sample SAMN02144231, study PRJEB22623) | gut metagenome | biome: sheep rumen | host: Ovis aries | place: New Zealand | reverse complement strand
ACTGTCTCGAAGAAACAGAAATATTATCAATACGCAAATAAATATGTGGGATTTAGATTCGATAAAATAATTTTCCTAAAAAACACATATAAAATTTGCAGTATCAAAATAATTTGTTACCTTTGCACGTGTTAAAGAAACTCCGTCATCCAAGCGATGGATGACACGAAGGAGTTCATCGAGCGTTATGTATAGTCTGCGTGCTTTAAGGGATTGATGGTTCGCCCAAAATCCCTGTGGAATTTAAGCGCAAACTGAGAGCAGAGGGAGCTTGCTCACTATGCCGAGGTGAAGCCTTAAATCCCGTTAGGAATCTGGAAAATTCAACTGACATCGTAAAGGACTGTCAAACACTCGCGTTTTTGCGGTTATTGTCTGTTTGTGGGAAGCTCCTTTGGAATCCCATGGGCGGTCATCATAGTACAGCGGCGTGACCATTTGTATGTAGCTTTTCGATAGGTATTTTCCAGAACCTCAGCACCGGCTATATGACTTGGATGCGCCGCTTTTTTTGTCGGCATACGATACCATATAAATGAAGACCAGTTCACGAGTCGGCCCGTTACGCCAAGTTCCAACAAGGCGGCGGGTCACTCTAAGACAATAACAGTAAAATCGACATTCGAACATGACCTTTTCATCCATCATGACATTCCTCTGCATCGCCTACGTGCTCGGTTACGGCGGCATGGTTGTCTATGACCTCTTCTTCTCCAAGGAAGGTGTGGAAATCGCCCCAGTAATGGAAGAGGAGGAAATCGACATCAGCGACGAAGCCATGGCGTTCAGTCCCATCATCATCGAAAAGGAGGACAACGCCCCACAGGAGGAAGAGTCTGTTCCTGACGACGTGGTGGCCATGACCGGCGGCATCGAAATCAACGACCTGGTACCAAAGTTGGAGGATTTGTCCGTCAACGGCAAGAACAGCGAACTGGGTGCCGTGGTCAATGATTGGAACGAAAACTATGCGGCTGCATAAGCCTGACCTATATTAAGAACATTATCAAGTGGCGCAAGCCACACTTAAATCACACATACCTCATGGCGTGAGCCATGTATTCTGGATAACGGACCAACAGAATCTTTTTATTTGTAACATGTAAGTTTTCCCTTCAACAAGGAAAAAAATGTTTCAAATTTTAAAATCATTTTGGACCGGCCTTGTGAGGCTCGGTAAGTCCATCTTGTGCTCTATAAAAAGAGCCACCATCTTTTCGGTTCAACGTGCTGCCATGTTCTTCCTGGCACTGTGCACGTCCGCCTCCCAGCTGTTCGCATCGAGCACGGGAGCCGGTGGTTTCACCAAGGCTACCACGGAGATCAGCTCCTATCAGACGCCTGTCTCCAACCTGATGAAGGCCATCGCAGCCGTCATCGTCCTCGTGGGTGCTTTTAATGTCTACTTTAAAATGCAGAACGGGGATCAAGACGTGAAGAAGACCATAATGATGACCATCGGTGGATGCGTTGCATTCATCGCTATGTCAGAGGCTTTGCCCCTCTTCTTCAAGTAGTTACGGATGTCTCACTCAGAGGGGATGGGGCAATAAAAAAGGGCTTCATCCCCTCAGATGAAAGCCAAAGAAATGGAAACCGACCTTACGGGCTATCCAGTTTTCAAGGGACTCCAAAAACCATTGGAGTTCATGGGCATCCGGGGAAGGTTCCTCACGTTCGCGGCAGGAGCCATAGGCTTCTCCTTTGTGGGGTTCATCGTCTTCTCCATCATCATGGGCAAGCTCGCCGGCTTCGTCGCCATGGTGGTCATCGCCATCATTGGACTGTTGACCATCTATGTGAAACAGCGCAGCGGGCTTCATGCCAAGAAACGCCACAAGGGCATCCACATCTATCGTGACCTCTATGTTCACTGAAAAGAAAGGAGGCCCGGATGCTTGGCAAGAAGAAACCCATGAACGGCCTGTTCGCACAACTTCAGGACGTGAAGGACGAGCAAGGCCGGCATCTCAACACGGTGCTGTTCTCCGACAAGGGCGACTGCTCCGTCATCATAGAGGTGGAGAATCCCGTCCAGCAGTACTGCACCGACCAGGACCAGTACTATGCCTATGCCGATGTGCTGAACAACATCGTGCAGACACTTGGAGAGGGGTATGCGCTGCAGAAGCAGGACATCTTCTGCCGACAGCGTTACCACCACGACATCACGCCAGACATGGCGTTCCTCTCGCAGGCCTACTTCCGATACTATGAAGGGAGGCCGTATACGGAAATCAAGACCTACCTCACCATCACGCAGGAGGCTCCGCGCAGCACGTTCGTCAAATACGACCCAAAGCTGTGGCTCGACTTCCATGTCAAGGTGAGCAAGGTAGTGGACATACTTGCCGAGCGAGGCATCCGGCATCACAAGCTGAGCCGTCAGGAGGTGGACGAGTACCTGCACCGCTTTATGGCCTTCCAATTCAAGAAAGGGCCGTTTGCCATGCGCAACTTCAAGAGCGGCGACGAGTACCTGAACCTGGGCGACCGAATACTGAAATCGGTCAATCTCGTGGATGTGGACGTAATCAACCTGCCCACATTCGTCAGACCCTTCCAGCCCGTGTCGGTCAACGGCTTTCAGATAGCCACCGACCTGCTTGCATTTCTCGCCTCCGTCCCCGATGCGGACTGCATCGTCTATAACCAGGTGATTCAGATTCCGCAGCAGAGAAGGTTGCAGAGGAAACTGCAGACCAAGGCGAAACGCCACGGCTCAATGCCCGACCCGTCGAACAAGATTGCCAAGGCAGACATTGACGAGGTGCTCGACCTCATAGCCAAGGAGGGAAAGCTGCTGGTGCATACCAACTTCAACATCCTCGTCAGTTGCGCCTTCGACAAGCTCACGCCGGTCACCTCTTATATAGAGGCGAAGCTCTATGAATGTGGCATTGCTCCTTCGGACAACGCCTACAACCAGTTCGAGCTGTTTGAGTGCTCGTTCCCCGGACAGGCCTACCGCTTCTCACAGGACTACGATCTGTTCCTAACCCTGGCCGACTGTGCTCTGTGCCTCTTTTTCAAGGAGCATCTGAAACAGTCGGAGGTGACTCCGCTCACCACCTTCTATACAGACAGGCAGGGCTTGCCAGTGTCCATAGACATCACCGGCAAGGAGGGCAAAGTGAAGATGACAGACAATGCCAACTTCTTTTGCCTCGGGCCAAGCGGCAGTGGGAAGAGCTTCCACATGAATAGCGTCGTCAGGCAGCTTTTGGAGCAAGACACCGACGTTGTCATGGTCGATACAGGCGACTCTTACGAGGGTATATGTAGCTCGCTTCATGGCACTTACATCACCTACTCCAAGGACAAGCCCATCTCGATGAACCCCTTCAAGGTGACCACCGAGGAGTATGAAAAGAACTTCGGGGAAAAGAAGAACTTCCTCAAATCGCTCATCTTCCTCATCTTCAAAGGCAACGAACCTGCTACCAAGATTGAGGACAAGATCATCAACCAGACGATTGTGGAGTACTACGAGGAATACTTCCATCCCTTCGACAAATATTCTCCCGAGGAGCGCGACAAGCTGCGTGAGCGGCTGCTCCTGGAGGACAAGAAAAACGGCGAGTTCCAGCGGTACGAGGAGAAGCTTGAGGAGAAATACGGCGACGACTACCGCATAGACGAACTGGAAGAGAACGCTCCTTCCGACACGAAGGTTCCCAAAGACGTGGACGAACTGGAGTTCACCGACGAGGAGCGCGAGCACCATGAGAGGGTGAGCCGGAGAGTGGACAAGCTCCACAAACTGGTGACCGACCAGGCGGCCAGCGAAGGTGAGAAGGATGCTGCAGGAAAACTGCTCATCAAACTGATGCCCGAGCTGATTGAGGGCAAGTACCTCATGCGCATCGAGAAGAAGATTGACAAGATGGAGACTCAGCGGAGGAAGATGAAGGTGACCAACCTCTCGTTCAACTCCTACTATGAGTTCGCCCTGGAGCGCATTCCACAAATCATGACGGAGAAGAAAATCGGTTTCGACATCGACAACTTCGCCGCGATTCTGGAACAGTTCTACAAGGGCGGCGAGTTGGAGCACACGCTCAACAACGACGTGGACGACTCCCTCTTCGATGCCAAGTTCATCGTCTTCGAGATTGACAAGATCAAGGACGACCCCGTGCTCTTCCCCATCGTGGTGCTCATCATCATGGACGTGTTCCTACAGAAGATGCGCATCAAGAAAGGCCGAAAGGCACTCATCATTGAGGAAGCCTGGAAGGCCATCTCTTCGCCCACCATGGCAGAGTACATCAAGTATCTCTACAAGACGGTGCGAAAGTTCCACGGCATTGCCGGCGTGGTGACTCAGGAGCTGAACGACGTGATTGACTCCCCGATTGTCAAGGAAGCCATCATCAACAACTCCGACGTGAAGATTCTGCTCGACCAGTCGAAGTTCAAGGACCGCTACGACCAGATAGCAGCCGTAATGGGGCTGACCGACGTGCAACGGAAGCAGATATTCACCATCAACGCCCTGAACAACCACGAGGGGCGTTCCTACTTCAAGGAGGTGTGGATTTGCCGGGGACAGGTGTCGGATGTCTATGGTGTGGAGGAACCGCCGGAGTGCTACTGGGCTTATACCACGGAGCGTGCCGAGAAGGAAGCCCTGAAGATATATGCCGCCCACTGCGACGGCGACACGCTGAAGGCCATCGCCCTCATTGAGCAAGACCGCAAAGCTGCAGGCGTGGGCAAGTACCTCGACTTCGCAAGGAAAGTGAACAACCATCAATGTGTAATGAGCTTATGGAGAGACTAAGGTTTTTCATAGATAATAGGTTATGTAGTTTTTTTCATTGTTACGCAACGCGCCTTTTGGCAATGGCCGTCCTGCTCGCCGTCTCGACAACGGCGGGCGCGGCCTGGCGCGTGGTCTTCGACCCAAAGACTACAGCCCAGGTGTCTGCCAACACCGCCTCGCAGAAACTCATTGAGGAGAAGCACAACGCAAGGCTCGACTCCATGTCGTCCAAGCAGCAGAAAATCATGCAGTACACGGCGGCTATGCAGACCATCAAGGAACTCTACCATCTGTCGATGGAGAATATCACTGGTTTTGGCGAGGAGACCAAATACTATGTGGAAATCTGCCAGCTCACCCTTGAAATCATGGAGAACGTGCCCGTCGTGATTGACTACATCAACCACTCCCCGGTCAAGAACTACATTCTCTGTGTTTCGGAGATAGCCGATGTGGTGACTGAAACGGAGGGACTTGTGACTGACTTCATAGACATCGTTAACAACGGGAAGGTGCATAACCCCCTGAAAAAAGCGACGCCCATCATGAAATGCCAAAGGTGTGGCGGTGATTTGAAGACCATCGACACGACCAATCCGGACAAACCTCATGTGTATGTCTGCCAGAAATGTGGTTGGAACACAGACAATATCAATGACCTCTCGACAGAGAACAACGTAGGCGACGGCTACAACCTGCTCAACCGCTACGAGCGGCTGACCATGGCCAACAAGATCTACTCGCGACTGTTGGAAATCAAATACAAAATGGAAGTCATGGCCATGATGTGCCAGTACTGCAACGGATTGTCGGACGTGCTCTATGCCATCGACCCCCAATCCTGGGCTGCCTATTTCACTGGCAAGAACATCGTGGAAGGACTCATTAACGACTGGAACACACTTGGCGTATGAAAAAGTCTATAGTATTCATAGTTTGTTTGGTGCTCTGCCTTTCACCGGCACGTGCAGAGGTCTTCGACCTGCCTCATGACCTTCCCACCATCGAGGCGCTTATCAGCCTGCACAAGCTGGTGAAGGCTGAGGAAGACGATGCCATGGCACGTGTAGCCACGAGCTTCGGCGAACAATCCCTGGTCACCAAAGGGGCAAAGAAATTCAACGACGTGCGGACGACGCTCGACAGCAAACTCAGCAACGCCTACTCGTATGTGGTGTTGGCAGGTGCGCTCAGCTCCACAGCCAACAGCCTATACCGTCTCATTACCGACTACGCCGACTTCACCACCAACATGGTGGAGACAGTGAAGAAGAAACCCATGGTGGGATGGTACTACACTGAGGCGATGTTTGCGTGCGACCGTGAGATAAAGGGCATCAAGCTGATGTTCGCCACGATGTCCGCAGCCGGAATGAACGTGATGAAAGCCTCGATGGACGAGAAACTGGAGATGGTGTTTGAGTTGAAGACACGCATCGACACGATGCGAGGCATCATCGACAGCGCTTCCCTCTGGTGCAGCGCCGTGGCCATCGGCGGCTTCGGTCATGACTATATCTGGGACATCCTCAACAGCGAGGTGCTCGATAAAATCGCCAATGGTGTCATCAACAACTGGCTGGGCGCGTAAGTGCCCGGCCTTGCTTTAACATAAGGTGATACAGAAAGGAGATACAGAAATGAAAGCATTGAAAATACACCTATTCATATTGTGCTGCCTGGCGGCGATGACCGTTCAGGCGCAGACTGTCGTGTTTGACGAGCAGAAACAAAAGCAGTGGCAGTCGATGGAAAACGGCCCCTGGGACTTCGCCCCGGAATGGTATTACTACTTTTTGCACAACGGCTACAGCGGTGCTGAAAAATACTGGCGGTGGCGCGGCTTCAAGAGCGGCTACCACGTCAGGTTCAAGGAGGAAGACTCCGACGTGAAACGCATCATGCCCACCCGCATCATCTCCGAAGAAACGCAACGTCAGAAGGAGCAGAAGGTGGAGGAAGAGATGGCCATGGTGAAGGAACTGCATGACGAGGACGTGGCTCGTGCGGCTGACCGCAACGTCGATCTGATGTACGCCACTTTCAAGGATGATTTTGAGCGGATGCAGGATGCTATCTCTGAGGGTCTGTTGTTTTGCATGTATAAGAGCGGCGGCAAGATGAACTATCAGGTCACGCAGCTCTCTCGGCAGAACGAGATTATCTGCACCAACATCGAATACATCCACAAGCAAGGCATTGGCTATGAGTTGGAAAATGCCAAGCGGCAGAAAGCTTATACAGACGCCAAGCATCAGATGGAAGAATTGGTGAGCCGTGTGGCGCATCTGGTGGGTATGGCGCAGACTCATTATTAAAAAACGACTATTCATCAACTTCAACATAAGACTATTGAGAAATGATGTCAGGACTATTATTGACCATCACCGATATGCTGCTCACGATGGGGCTCCCGTCCATCGACGAGAGCCTTGACAAGCTGCTGGTGGCCATGGAATCGTTTCCGAAGTCGGCCATCCTCGGCAATGCCGTGGGCTATGCACGTGTCATCGGCCTGTGCCTGGCCCTCTGCATGGGTTCCTACGAGTGCTGGATGATGATGCTCGGACGCAGGGCGGTTGACGTACTGCGACTGCTACGCATCGTGGGACTCTCTGTGTGTATCACATCGAGTACATGGATATGCAACTCACTCCAGTCTCCAGGAAAGGCATTGGAGTACACCACCAAGGCGATGGCTCTGGCCAAGAACAAGGAGGTGGCAGCTCTGGAAAGGAAGGTGGCCGAGAAACAAGGGGAATATCTGGACCGGCTGCGAGAGGTGCAGGACAGCATCGAGGCAGCAAAACAGATAGAGGCCATCGGTGAGGATGCTCACTGGTGGGACAAGCTCATCTACAGCATGGAGAACTTGGGCTCGACCATTGAGAACTATGCTCAGCGTGCCGCCGTGGCCGCAGAGACCAAGATTTCGGAGTGGATCAACGACGTGATACGCTTCGTGGGCGAGCTGATTTTCCAGATGAGCTACTACGGAATGCTGATAGCACAGCGAATCTTCCTCACCATATTGGCGATGTTCGCGCCCATCATGTTCGCACTGTCCATTGTGCCTCCGTGGAGCAGTGCGTGGGCGCAGTGGATTGGCAAATACCTCTCGCTTTCGCTATGGGGATTTGTGGTGTACATGTGCCTGTACTATGTGGACTTCATCTTGCTTTACAACCTTCAGGAGGACATCACCGCCTACAGCAAGCTGCTGGAGGGTGACGTGACCTCATGGGGGCAGATTGGTGCCCTTGGTATTCAGGGCATCGGTTCGAACTGTATGTATGCCATGGGTATGCTCGTGGGGGCGTATGTCATCCGCTTCGTGCCGGAAGTCGCTTCGTGGCTTGTTCCGGGAGGTGTCAGCAGCAGTGCTGGAAGTACTGCAGGTGCTGTGGCTACTGGTGTCGTTTCGGGTGCCGCTTCAGGTGCCGTCACGGCTGGTACCATCATGGCACATCCCATCACCCACATGAAAAAATAGTGTGTTATGTTGATACAAAGTCTGGAACAGAAAACAAGGCTGGCCCTGTTCACCGTCCTCGTGACGGTGATCGGGTGCACAGTCATCTGCGGCTTCACCATCTTCTATTGTGCAAAGTTGGTGACCGACGAGCGCAACCAAATCTACGTCCTCGACGGGGACATCCCCTTTTTGGCGGAGAGAAGCAAACAGGAAGCAAACTTCGTGATGGAAGCTAAGGCTCACATCCAACTCTTCCACCAATACTTTTTTAATCTGCCGCCTGATGATGACTACATCAAATGGACGTTGGGAAAGGCGATGTACATGGCCGACGGTACGGCGATGAAACAGAAACAGGCCATGGAGGAGAATGGTTTCTATTCGGACATCATCTCCTCTTCGGCGGTCTGCACCATCATCTGTGACTCCATCCTGCTCGACGAGCATGAGAGGAGATTCACCTACTATGGCACGCAACTCATCAAACGGCGTTCAAGGGACATGAGACGTTCCATCGTCACCGTGGGTGGTTTGGAAGGTGTGCCAAGGACGCAGAATAATCCCCACGGGTTGCTCATCGTCAACTGGCGTACTTTGGAAAACAAGGATTTGGACTACTAAATCAAAGTTAAATGATGAAAGATTTAAGATCAAAATTTGAGATATGGCAATTAAAGATTTTGCTTAGGATATGGGAGTATTTGATAAGAAAAGCAAAGAAACAAGACGCAAAGACCCGAAGCACATCCGACTGATGCGCCTGGGACTGTGGAAACTGGCAAAAAGGTTCCGTCTGCGTGAGCGGATAGGTAAAGCCAACCAATGGTGTGAACAGCACAAGGGGCGCACGGCATCCTTCACTATGGGGGCATTGCTCATCTCGCTTGCAGCAGGTGTCCTGACCAGTCTCTTGGAGGGTGACGAGGAACATGAGCCTCGGTTTGATAGCATCGCCATCGTCAGCCCGATGTTCAACGGTATGCGGCGCATTCAGGAAAACAAGGACTATCAGGTGTCGCAAGTCGAAAAAATGACAATGAGGGGAAAAGAAATCAAGCACGAACTGGATTCCCTGGTGAACATCCCTCTGAAGACACACGATGATTCCGTGCAGATTGTCATCAAGTACAAGCAGCTGGAAATGATTGTGAGAAACTTAGAGAACAATAATAAATAGACAGTTATGAAGAAAATCAATTTCAAGCAGCCGAAGTATATCCTGCCGTTGGTGATTTTCCTGCCACTGGTGTTTTTGGGATATACTCTCTCCCAACTCTTCGGAGGAAACGATGATGAGAAGAAGGAGGGCGTGGTGACCGACAACATCAATATGACATTGCCGGATGCCCGCAACGAAGGTATGGGCAACAAGATGGACGAGATGAGCAAGCGGTTCAGTGAGGACGGTGCCTATACGGCCATCGGTGCGCTCGGCGATGAGAAAGAGCAGCAGGACAGTACGCAAAGCGGCTATCAGGAGCATGAGCTTAATCAGATAGACGCTGAGAACGCCAAAAGGGAGCAGAAACAGAAAGAGCTGGAGGACTTGGAGCGCAGCCTTGCCGAGTCGCGCAAGCACATCAACTCCTATAGTGGCCGTGGTTCGGGTGGTTCCAGCGGTTCCTCTTTCGGTGGCAACAGAGGTACGTCCCGGCAGGATGAATTGGATGATTATGCCCGTGAGTTGGAGTACATCCAAAACCGAAGCCGTGAACGGCAGCGTGTGATGGAGGATGTCTTTGGTACTGGCAGTTCCAGTAATCAACCAAAGGCTGGTTCAGCATATGGTGAGAACACTTCTATGACTCAGCAGAACGACAGCACTTCTTCCAAGAAGAAAGAAGAGGAAAAGGCCGAGGTGGTGCAGAAAGTCTCCGACCCCAATGCGGACAAGTTCAACACCATCGACCAACAGCAACAGGCGGATGCTCCGCTCATCAAGGCGATGATTGACAAGACCACCAAGGCGCATGAAGGAACACGGCTTCGTTTCAAGCTGCTCGATGATGTGGTCATCAAGAATACCACCTTGAAAAAGGGCACCTACTTATATGGTACTGTGACCGGATTCGGACAACAGCGTGTGATGGCTACCATTACCAGCATCCTCATTGGTGACAAGTTCGTCAAGGTGAATCTCTCGGTATTCGACAATGACGGGATGGAGGGGTTCTATGTGCCGGAGTCTGCGTTCCGTGACATGATGAAGGATGCAGGGGCACAGGCCATGCAGAGCAATATCTCCTTTGAAAGCGACGGCTATGGTCTGAGCGGTGAAGCCCTGGCTCTGCAGGCTCTCCAAAATATGTATCAGTCTGCCTCCAGTGCCATTTCCGGCAACATTCGGAAAAACAAGGCAAGAATCAAATACAACACCATCGTTTACTTGGTCAACGCCGATGCCCTGTCTGGAAACTGAGAAATCCGAAAAATACCGATAGTTTACGAAAAAGTTCGAAAAATTACGGAAAAGTTCGACGGATTCCAGTTATTGCGTGGTGTAACATTTTGCATGATGTAACATGCAAACCAAGGTGTAAAGCAGGTGTACTAAATGTGTACTAATGTGTAAAATGGTATATTGAATATGATACCCACATGGGTACCACATGGGAACCACATGGGTATGAAAATACGCCAAGAATACATAAATGCATGATGTGCTAAAGTGAAAAAAGGGTGAAAAAAAAGTGTAAAAAGAGTGTAAAAACGGTATGTTTAATTTGAAAAGTGACACGAAGTGACATAAAGTGACATGAAGTGACATCGAGTGCAGTTTAGTGCAGAGAAGTGCAGTTTAGTGCAGAAAAGTGCAGTGACATATAATCATCAAAACATAAAAGACATGAATAGAATCACAATCGCATTGGCGGTGCTGGGCACGCTGGCCGTCCCGGCTTCCGCACAGAAGAAGTACGGGGAGATTCGCCCCGACACGGCAAAGGTAAGGTATGTGAGGAGTGCCAACAAGGCCGACTCCTACATCTTTGACAAGACAGTGAGAAAGAACGTCATCTATGTGAATGAAGAGGTGACCACCCACGTCATTATGCCAGAGAACATCAAGTTGGTGGACATATCGACGGACAAGATTGTGGGCAATCAATGTGCCGACAACATCGTCCGTATCAAACCTGCAGGACGGATGTATGAGAATGAGCTGGCTGGCACCATCACGGTCATCGGCGAGCGTCATCTGGCGCAGTTCGATGTCATCTACACCTCGGGACCTGCCAAGGCTTACTCGGTGTATTCCATCCAACTGGATGAGATGAAACGGTATTCCAACCCCGACGTGTTGATGCCGGAGAGTCAGATGGCCAACTACGCCTGGGCCATTTTCGGCAGTGGCAAGAAGTTCAACAACATCCATAGCCAACGTTACGGCATCAAGGCGGTGGTGAACAACATATACGCCATCAACGACTATTTCTTCATTGACTTCTCGCTCTACAACAGCACGAAGATCAAGTACGACATCGACGAGGTGCGCATCAAGCTGACCGACAAGAAGGAGGCGAAAGCCACCAACTCGCAGACCATCGAACTGACTCCCGTGTATTCTCTCAACCGTGCGAAGAGCTTCCAAAAAGGCTATCGGAACGTCATCGTCATCGACAAGCTGACGTTCCCTGATGAGAAGATTCTCCGGCTGGAGATAGCCGAAGACCAGATTTCGGGGCGTGTCATCTACATCCCCATAGAGTATGATGATGTGCTGCACGCCGACAGTTTTGACGAGAGTCTGCTCAATCGCCTTCCGTTCACTATCAACATATACAGATAAGCCATGAGAAAGTTTCTATTTCCCTTATGTCTGGCACTGTCCATAGCCATGGCTCGTGCCGGCGACGGTGACGGGTTCTTCAACCTGAATGCCGGGTTCCTGTTCAACAGCACCCTCAATGCCACCTTCGGCTACGAGAAGGAACTGTCCTACTCCGATGCAGTGGAGCTGTTCGGCGAGATTGGCAACCGCTGGCACGAAGACCCCGTCTGCGGCCATGTCTGCGACGAGTCGTTTTGGAAGGATTACTACTGGGGCGGTGGCGTGCTCTACAAGAAGCTGCTGCGGCTTTTCAAGAACTCCACGCTTCGCTTCCGCATCGGCCCGGAGTGCGGCGCACATACGGGCGACTACTTCTTTGCCGTGGAGGGCGGTCTGGAATACAACTATGTATTCCAAAACAGGATGCAGCTCTCCGTGATTCAGAAGAACCAGGTGGGCTTCTTCCACGGCGATACGTTCAGGAACGGCATTATTATCGGACTCAAAATCCCATTCTGATTATGAAAAGCTATGATTATATAATGTCCTATCGTCCGTGCCGAGGTCTGCTGGCCATTCTGCTGGCAGCCTTGGGCATGGTTTCTTGCCATGACCACACGGACATCTATGACAGCAGTATCAGGGTGGGCAGCATCCTGCTCACCGACAACACCGTCATCTCGCCCATGGGCTACGATGCCTCGGAGCAGCAAGCGGCAGGTGTCATCTTTTATGTGAACAAGGACATGGCACTGGTCGTGGGACTTCGGGAACTGGGCTGTCACCAGTTCTCCGACACACTCAGCTCAGTGTCGGGCGTGGTGAACGACGCGGTGTCGAAATGTGGCACGGAGAACACGGCGGCCATCGTGGCCTCTGGCATCAACAGCCCGGCTGTTGAGTCGGTGCTGCATTATCCTTCCCCTGTGTCGGGATGGGTGCTGCCATCAGCTGGAGAGTTGCGTGCATTGTCGGCTAACCGCTGTGCGGTGGAAACCGCCATGAGAATAATCGAGGGCGACGCTTTCTCCAATAGTCAGTATGTCAGTTCGTCTCAGGACGGCTCTTCGTCGGAGAGCGAGCAGATGTACTACCTGAGCGTGAGCCTGGCCAACGGCTTCGTCACCTCTACGGTGAAGACCTCGCCGGGAGCGGTCAGGCCTGTTATGAGAATCAGATGATTTCTTCATTCATGTTCAATTATTGTAATTTGATCAGCGGGGACTGCCGGCTTTCTGTCGGCAGCCCCATTCACCCCAACAGCATCAAGAAAACATACTTTGAGCCATGCCCATAGAAGAGACGAAAGAACAACAGCAGATGTACGGCTTGTTCCGCAGCTGCATATATGTGTTCCTCATCATTGAACTGGTGATGAACCTGCCCATTCAGACGGACAACCGTGTGACGGGTTTCATTCTGGAGTTGATAGGACGCTTCCACATCTTCAACTCCGTGCTGTCATGCAAGTTCTTCGAGCTGCTTTTCATCTTCGTAACCTGCATTGGCACCAAGGCGAAGAAGAGCTTGAAGTTCAACATCAGGACGATGGTGCTCTATCCAATCATCGCGGGATTCTCCATGATTGTGGTCTGCATGGTGTTCCATATCGGCGAATGGGGCGGCATGATGGGCGGCATCCCTGCCAACAGGGTGCTTTACGCCATCACGTCCATCCTCGGTACGATGCTCGTCCACCAGGGAGGCGACGGCATCGCCCGTTACTACAACTACAAGTTGGGCGACGACCGCTTCAACTTCGAGAACGAGTCTTTTGAACAGTCGGAGGAGAAGAACGAGAACGAGTACTCGGTCAACATCCCCATGATATACTATTATAAGAGGAAGATGCACAAGGGATGGATCAACATCATCAATCCCTTCCGTGCGACCATCGTGCTGGGTACACCTGGATCGGGTAAGTCTTTCGGCATCATCGACCCTTTTATCAGGCAGCATTCTGCCAAGGGTTTCACCATGATGGTTTATGATTACAAGTTCCCGACGCTGGCGAAGAACCTGTTTTACCAATATTGCAAGAACAAACGGTACGGCCACTTGCCGGAGAATTGTGCCTTCAATATCGTCAACTTTACCGATGTGGAGTATTCCAACCGCATCAACCCCATACAGCGGAAATACATTCCGGATTTGGCTGCTGCGTCTGAGACGGCGGCCACGTTGCTCTCTTCCCTCAACAAGGGTGGTGAGAAGAAAGGCGGTTCGGAGGCGTTCTTCCAGAACTCTGCGGAGAACTTCCTCGCGGCCATCATCTTTTTCTTCATCAACTTCCGGCCCACTGGCTTCAAGAACGGCAAGAAGCTGAAGCGGTATGTGGAGTATGAGGGAAGAAAACTGCAGCTGGTCATCCGCAACTGGACGGATTTCCAGGCCATCGATGAGAAAGGAAAGGTTGTACTCGATTTCGTTGACAACAAGGCCAACAGCATCTCGACTGACAAAGACGGCATGTTCGTGGACTTGAATGGCTTCAGCTATACGGACATGAGGGACAAGAAGATTGTCATCAAGCGGTCGTGGTACGAGGATGACGAGGGGCATGAGGTGGAGCCGGACACCATTACGGGTGAGTTCTCTGACATGCCCCATGTGCTGTCGTTCCTTGGCCGTGCTTACAGCGACGTGTTCAATATTCTCATGCAGGACGAGAAGATTATGTCGCTCATGGCTCCCTTCCATTCGGCGTGGGAGAACAAGGCAATGGACCAGTTGGAAGGTATGGTGGGTACGCTGCGTGTCAATGCGGCTCGTCTGGTTTCACCTGAAGCTTACTGGGTGTTTACTGGAGATGACTTCGACCTGAAAATCTCAGACCGTGACCACCCCTCGTATCTCGTGATTGCCAACGACCCGGAGAAGGAGCAGATTGTCGGTTCGTTGAACGCCCTTATCCTGAACCGTTTGGTGACTCGTGTCAACAGCAAGGGCAACCTTCCGGTGTCCATCATTGTGGATGAGTTGCCGACGCTCTACTTCCACAAGATAGACCGTCTGATTGGTACGGCTCGTTCCAACAAGGGGGCGGGGACCTTGGGCTTCCAGGAACTGCCTCAGTTGGAAGCGGACTACGGCAAGAATGGTATGCAGAAGATTATCACCACCTGCGGCAACATCTTCATGGGTGCTGCCCGAAACAAGGAAACGCTGGAGTGGGCACAGAACGACGTGTTTGGCAAGGCCAAGCAGACCTCCAAGTCCATTACCATCAACGACCATAAAGTGTCGACTTCTATCTCAGAAAAGATGGACTACCTCGTTCCGGCGGCCAAGATTGCCGATATGGCAACTGGTTGGCTGGCAGGTCAGGCAGCACGTGACTTCACTCCCACGGATATGAAAGCTCTCGACGGCATCAACATCGAGGAGTCGGAGGAGTTTAAGACCACCAAATATTTCTGCAAGACCAACTTCGACATGGAGAAAATCAAGCAGGAGGAATCCTTCTACGTCGATCTCCCCAAGATATACTCCTTCGCCTCGGAGAAGGAGAAGGAAATCATGCTCAATCGCAACTTCAAACGTGTGAACGAAGAGGTCGAGCAGATGGTGAATGAGCTATTGGGGCGGTCGGGAGCAGGGAAGGGATAAGTATGAGACGCATCAATATACATATTGAGTTAATTCATCATATTATACATCTTAACATTATTACAAGTTATGGAAACAAAACAAGAAAAAAACAAAACGAAGGAATTGTTCTGGGAACAGTTTCCTGATGGTACAAAAGAATTTGCATCCTTGGTTGAAGAGCATATCATACAGGCTATGTATGAAAAAGACAAAGAAGATGCTCCTTTGATAGAAATACACAGTGCCTTTGGTATCGCGATTGGCCATATTTTGCAAACAACTTGCCAGCTTTATGATTACGTTGGAGAAGAAGAGATTAAAGATTTGCTATATGGCGCTCTCAAAAAGTCATTCGACTATTATAAGAAGAACCCTTCATTATCCTAATATGGTTGACGCAGAAGAATATCATCAGTGTCGGTCACTCATGAAAAACTCCTTCACTTTATCAATAGCGAAGGAGTTTTTCAACCCACAATTACAACAAAGAGATAGATGAGTTATTGATGAATTTGTCCTTATTCTTACATATATTATTTGCATATGTCACAATAATTTCGGAACTTTGAGGCGGAAAAGATGATTGCATTTTTTGAATATGAAAATTATTTATTTTTGCATCATAGATTTATAAAGTTTAAGCTATTTCGATAACAAATGAATAATATGGAAAGTATTATAGAACGCTTTTACGAAACGTTGTCTGAGAAAATTTCTTTAACTTATAATAAAGAACTTTTTTCAGTATTTGATAATATGCCTCGCCCCATTATCAATTTTAATGATGTAGAACTTCTTAAAAAGGCGCAATTATATGTTAGGCATACAGATCTAGTCTTCAACAAAGTAATATCCAAAATGGTTAAAGAACTTTTTGAATATAAGGGAATTAAAGCGGGTACCCCTTCTGACAGAAATGGCAAGTGTGTTTTTGTGTATCCTCTCAAAACTAGTTTCCATTTCCTTTCCATCGAAAAATTCGCAGGATTTCCTCATGTTCCTTGGATAAAAGAATTTGCAAGTAGTGGTTCCAAAGGAAATAGTATAAATGATATTTATATTGTTTTGATCAAAAGTGATAATTACGGTAAAGACTACGTGAAGAAATTGAATTGTAACAGCAATACAGAAGAACAGAAATTCTTTATCTTTGAGGATTTTATTGTTACAATGTTTGGAGATAAAGCATGGACTTTAATTAGTAATGCTCTTTACCGTGTTCAGAAAGACGCAGAAGAATTACAATGGTTTGAATTAGCAAAAACTAGTAATCCCAAAAACATAAAAGAGTTTAATGAATCTCTGAAAAAGGAAATAGAAAATTTTGATTATTATGCAGAATTAGAAAAAACTTCTATTAGAATAGATCGGAACTCTTTTAATAATATTGGAAACCGATTTTTATCTGATAAACTATATTTGAGATTATTTGATTATACTGATTATTCTAAATCATTCTTAACTTCTGAGTGGCTTTATAAAAATACAATGAAGAATGATCTTCTTGAAAAGACATATGTTATAACAGGGTATCTAAAATCAGTCGAGCAACTTTTATATACAACAATTAGTAGACTTGAAACTAACCATAAGATAAGCATTCTAGATAGAAACGGTATCAAGGAAGTCAGTTTAGATTCCCCAGATTTTTTGAAGGCTACTCTAGGAAATATGGTTCATTTCCTAAAAAATTTTGAAAATAGAGATATTTATCATTCAGGAATTAGCAGGATGTCAATTACTGGCATATCATTAATCATTGGCAAATGGGTTCAGAGCGAACGAAATGGATATTTCCATAAACATAATATGAATGACATTGAAAAAGTTCAAGAAATAAGAAATAACACGCTCCTGCTGTATTACTTAATTCTTGGAAGCTTAGGCAAATAAAAATATAGATAGGAATTATTTTCTCGGACAAAATAATTCGTTGAGTATTTGACCTTATTCCAGGTTACGCATGAAACTTATAAAGAGTCATTTCACTCATATATAGAATTGATATGAGGTCTAAGACTTTGTAAAACCAGCCACAATAATGTATTCTCCATCACCGGGAGGTTTTATTGCATATATGGCCGTCTGATTATTTCCAGCGTCTAAGAAATTTTTTAAGCGATATTGTTGTAATATTTAGTATTTTACATTTAAGTTGCAATCCGTTGTCTGATGTTAACATAATTGGATTATCGGATTTATATTTCAAAGCCACAGATAATATAAGATTATCAGGAGAACGTTTGTCAAAATCATCGGGCAATAAAGAAGTATCTGCAAACTCATATATAATCTTATGCGAGTTTTCTGAATTCAAAAGGCGAAGAGCCTTCTCCGCATTTGCTCTTCCATGTTCATTCAATTTTATCTTCATCTTATCTAGTTCATCGGTTACTTTGGCAGATAAAATAACAGGGTATTGTTTATCAATTTTACTTATGATCTCAGGACAATTAATGAAAACATTAGTATCAATTATATAATAATTCTTTTTGTTTGAAACTAATTCTTTCTTAGGGCGTTCAAGTTTGGATAAGTCCACTTTTCCTAGAACTTTCGGTAGTTTACTTGTTGTTCCAGAAGTTTGATATGTATGCTGGTTTCCGGATTCTTCCCTTTTATCTATTTCGGACGATCTTTGAGAAACTTGATAATGACTATTAACCAAATCACACATCCTAATAAAGCGAATTACATTGGGCGAGGCAGAGTGAAAATTCTCTATTGCCATATCAGAAACAATAAGAGTTGTACTCCTAGAGCGACTGGTTGCTACATTAAAACGTCTTTCTTCTAAAGCGAATTCAGGATTTCTTCCAGGAATATAAACGATAGCATAATCCACTGTCATACCTTGAATTCGATCAATAGTTTCAATAGTTAAATCCAAATCTATGTCAGGATTAGAATATCGTTTCTGCAACTCTTTTACAGAATCTTTAAATGGCGTAATAATAGCAAGACTCTTATCAGAGAAAAATTTATCCATTGTTTCGATTACTTTGTATATAATAGAATCTGCGCTATTTGAATATTCGCCATTTTCCAAATCACAAGTGCACCGATACAGAACACCTCCTTCATTAGGGAATAAAGGAAGACCTGCAGAAGAAAAATCTATATATTCCTTCTTAACAGAAAGGAAACGATTTCCATAGAATATTTTTGTTAGAGAAGCACTTTTCTCTGTTAGTCGGAATGTGGTAACAATACGGAATGCCTTGATGTCAGAACCAAGCACAAACGTTTTTAACCCTTCAACTTGAGTGTTGACATTCCAAATATTATAAAGAGGATTATTCAATTTTACAATTGGGGGCAATTGCATAGGATCTCCAACAATTAAACATTTTTTTCCCAATTGTTTAAAAGCAACAATAGTAGTTAAGAAAGCTTGAGATGCTTCTTCTATGACAATTAAATCATAACTGGGTAGTCCATTAAGAGCTATCTTCTCTTCTTTATAAGCACTTGAAAGAACATAGTTCGTTGCACATAATAATTCTCCATTTGGAATCATTAAATTGGAGTTGGCATTCTTTATACCTTTTATTTGTTTTTGTTCATCAACAGAAAGATTTGTTTTTGATATAATTCCTTTTGCGATGTAGTCTTTCAAAGGATCTTGCTTTATTAATTCTATCAGTCCTTTATTAGCCATTGTTGTTACGCAAACGCTCTTGTTGTTATCAAGATAAGATGCTACAATTTTTGCTATAGTATAGCTTTTGCCTGTTCCTGGGGGACCTTGAACAATGCAACAATTCTTTTCCTCCAATGTCTTAAGGACTGTATCTGAGATTCCAGATGGATTGTTTTCATCAAAAGCTAATTCTTCAGGTTGCCAATCTTCATATTCAATACGGGGTTCTAACATCAACTCTTCATTAGAAGAAAATAGATCCATGTATGTACACAGATTTTTATAGTATTCCACAGGTGGGAAAGGGTCGTAAATAATTGCAGTCAATGATTTCCCGAAAGAAACAGCTTTTTCGAATATGTCAAATAATTTGCTGCTGATACCAGAACAGGCAATATAGTCATATCCTTCGTTTTTTCCCTGAACATAATACACTGGTGTAATGTCAGATCCTGCGGAATGGAAAGAAGAGTCATCACAAAATCTTTCCCATGTACAGTCCCATTCTGTGGGGTGATTTCCTAAAGCTTTAAAACCGCCTTTAGATATAATAGTTATTGCTTTTTGTACATTAAGGCGAGGTGCCATCTTATGAGGAAACTTAAGAATCAACATTCCTGTTTCTCTTTGTATTGTCTCGGCATATGCTAAAGATATATCACCGGAACGAAATAATTGCCGCATAGATGATTTATTCACTTTTTGCTGCTCATCTATTTCTTCCTTTACTTGGTCAGCAAAAAAAGACTTATAATTGCTTATTCTAGGATTTCCCATAATTAAATGTATTCGTTGTTATCATTACCATCTTCAGATTCAGCCATCGCCCCCACATAGTGGGCAAAAACAGCATCCATATTTGTTCTGGATGCAACTCTAATGAGAGTATATGCCGTTCCTTTAACGTCTTTCAACAGACCGGAATATAATCTTTTTACGACTTCCACTTTCTCTTTTCCAGTTATTTTTATAACCACGTCATCTTTCTTCACTAATTGGAGGAATTCTTCTGTAGTATTAATGAGATGGAAATTCTTCCCTCTTCCATCAAGATATACCATTATTGCCCACTTTTCATCTAACATTTTGTTCCATACAGATGGAGAGATATACATAACACCTTTTGCTGCACTACAAGCATGTATGTATTTTCCACTCTTCATTATATGAGTGGTGACATCATCTGCATTATGGATGAAGTCTTCTAAAGATTCCTCTGGCTCTTCGTGATAATAATCTATTAGTTTTCTGTATAGACGGAGTTGCGCAAGGTAGTTGGTATCTGATATCAGTTCCGGTTTTATTCCACATCGTCCTAACACGTCAATTTCTTCAGACGTTGGTGGTAATGATTCCAACTCCAAAGGTGTGCCATGTGAACGCATACGTTCGTTTTCTTCTTTTGAAAAATGTTTTACGATTCTTCGAGTATGAGGTCGATGAGGTTTTTGACCCAAAGGTTCAAAATCAGGATCATTATTAATTGACCCTATTGTTTCACCATCATCAGGGTCATAAATAAATACTTGCTCAGTTTCATCAGATTCTTGGGATGGAGTCTCCATATCTCTATCACAATAGTCTTCCTCTATTTCAGATTCTTCGACTACGTCTTCTGGATTTATTAATTCTATCCGTTCTTGTTCAGGGTTCCCTTTATCAGAATTAACATTGTCCCCATTTGACCCAAATGTAACATCTTTATTTTTCTTTTTAATATTTGCTGTTCCATCTATTGGCGTTTGCCTCTCTGTTTCCTCTACTTCGCTTTCATTTCTATGTTCAACTCTCATTTTTGAATCGTATTCAGGAGATGTAGAAATGAAGCCATCGGTATCTTCTAAATGCAATGCTTGATCCAAATGAAGATTACTAGCAGTATTAGGATAACATTCCGCTAAAGTACGAATAAACACATCATCTGTGTAATATTTTTTACAGAATTTCTCAATATATTCATCAATACCAGTCCCCCTTCTATTGGTGTCAAGAATTCGTTTGATCATAAGCATTTGTGTAGACTCTATTCCTATTTCTTTAATTAAGAAATTAAGAAGTTGGTCAAACACAAATTTATCTTGCCAGTCATTAACATAATAAAAGGTAGAAGTCGTAGAGTCATAATGAACAGTGGCGACATCATCTCCCCGTAATCGTTTATCATCTTTGTATTCAATAGAAATGGATTGACACTTAACAAATCTCAATCTCTCAATGTTTTCTTTATACTTGTCATATAATTCAACCCAATTTTGATTATCACATAATATTGTTGCAAGCAAAAATGATTTTTGTTTTAATTCTTGAACAATACGAGAAGTTTCCTCTAATTTAGGAGTTGTGGGAATGATCTCAAAAACACCATCTTTTGCATGAAGCACTTTCATACCCAAGATATCTGAGCAAATCTCTTCATACCTAGTATCAGGAATATTAGAATAACTTATTACCAATCTATCAGAACCAAGATAAATTCCATACAAAACATCTTCGTTATCTTTTCCAATAGCATACAATTTTGTGATATGAGTTAATTTATTTTGACCGTTCAACCACATTGCGTTGCTGTCTGGTCGTCTATACTTTTCAACTTCTTGTTTGTCAAGTTGACCAGCATCTTTATATTCAAGTAAAAATTTCAAAACATTCTTTTTGTTTTCGATGTTTTGAGAATTTAAAAGGAATTCATAACAATGACCTATAGATAACTTTGTCAGAAATGCGAATTTGTACAACGGATGAGGATATGTTATTCCATCAGGACCTTGAATCTCTTTCTTAATATCCATCGGTATCAATTCTTCGCCACCAGACAGTCGTTTGACGTAATTTATTAGATCTCTTGAGTAAAGTTCAGATGGTTTTTTGACACCACTTTTGGTAGGAACACATGGCACATTAGTAAAAATGCCTTCATCAATAAATGCATTTATCTCTTTCCACCTGTCAATGTTTAAGATGTAATTAATCCAAAAGTAAACACAGAAACTATGATTTATCAGTAATCCCACATCATTACGAATAAACTTATGATGTACACCTAGATAATTCAAGAGTGAGATTATATCGTTTATTTGAGCATACTGTTCCGATATGTAGTCTAACCCTATTACTTTAGATTTTTCATCATTTGATTCAATTGTTGAATGATCCAATTGCGGAATTCCATTTGATTGAAAATCACAATATGGCTTGTATATGGAACCAAGTGTTAATGTTTGGGCTTTAACATACGTATTATCATAAGCTCTTTTGAGCCTAATCTTTTGTAAAACTGTATCTTGAGTTAATGAACCTAATGATAGAATGTATGATAATCTATATTTAGCCAAATTCACTATAAAATCATAATGAATGGCATCCATAACTTTATAACTATTATCTTTTAAGTCGTCCTCCGATGATTCATTAAAGGCCATCTCTTGAATTGTGATATATTGACCTATTTTGGGCAGGAACCATTCTTCTTGATTTCTAATGATATGTAAATTCAAATTTGTAAGCGATTGAAAGAAGTCGACTTGTTCTTCAGTATAACTAGACGAAATTTGATTCACTAATGGAAAGGAAGGAAGTGGTTCTTCAAAAGGAGATTCTTTATCGTTCTTAACGAATACAACATCACTTATGATTTTTAAACCACTATTTGTACAAAGATGAAGATGTTTAAAATCTTCCTTCATCTTATCATCCATTTTTCCCTCAATCAAAGATTTGTTGTTAAAAAGAAGAATAGGAATCTTTTCATTAACATTTTTATCTAGATGTGGAATAATTGTATGAAGAATTATATCTTCATTCGAAGATAAAATACCTACTTTTTCCCAAAAAGAGAACCATTCTTTTGTCTCTTCTAATGATAGTCCATCAATATACTCTGAACTCAATAACCAGGCATCTTTAGCATATTCATTTACCAAATATTCAATAGCTCCGCTATCAGCAAAATATGAATCAGACATATAACACTCTTCTCCTTCACTTAATGTATGAAGAGAGTAGTTCGAATCGAGTTTCGAACCGATTCTCATGAGTATTGGAAGTTTTTTTAAGTCTGTGAGTTTGCTCTTTTTAATGTCTTTTAAAGAATTAATTAGTCTCCAGAACTTAACATTGTCTTCATTGCTCTTACTAACAATGTTACGAATGCTTATTAATTGAGTGTCGGTTATAAGGGTTACTATCGTTTGGTTGTCGATGGCAATATTTCCTAAAGCCTCTTCCCAGTATTTTTTATCTTTTTCTTGATTTTGTTCTGCAAAATAGTCACGATGAATACTATTAACAGAAGAATCAGATAAAAACTCCTCCCTCATTAAAGCTATCAGGTTATCGTTTGCTATATAATGACCTTTACTAGATAAACTCAATATAGGCGCTTCCTTTCCAACTAAAAAGACCGGAAAAAATTCTATCTTTTTAATATTTTCCAGTGTTATTTTGTCTATATACTTTTTGAAAAAAAGATGGAATGCCTTATTCTTTTCAAAGTCTTGGAGACCTTTGGAAATAGTTGCTTGGTTAGGCAAAACAACATCTGTCAATAAACTATTATAGTCAAAATCTGAAACTCCTAGCTTTTTAATTAAAGATTTATATATCTGTTTGTCTTCAAACTGCCTTTCATAATTTGGTGAGATTACTTTAACAAAACCTTGAGGTAGCCATGTTGCATTAGAAATCTCTTTTACTTCTTCAGAAATGGAATAAAATCTCTTAACAAAAAGAGGACCGTCAGTTAGATCTCCTTCATAGTCTATAAAAGGAAATGATTTTTTTATAAAAAAATTAGTAGTGCCATCAAAAACAGTAGTATAGTTTTCAGATAAATATTTAAAAAAATCAATATTTGACTCTTTTATTTTATTTATTTGTGTTTCTGAAATTGTATTTAATTCCTCTTCCTTGGGATTGTTAATTGCAATAAGTATATCCACTAAATGAGGCATTGCAATCTCGGTGCAAAGCTTAGCTTTCTGACATAATCTTACTTTGCATTTTTTTTCAAAAAAGTCAAGAATACTTTTTCTTTTTTCTTCCGAGTCTGTACCTTTGTCTATTTCGGCTTTGTCTATTCCTGTAAAATATAAATCATCTAATGCATATAACCATGTACCTTCCACCCATGGTCTTTTCGAGAATTCTTCGAAGACTTTTGTTTTGTTGTATACTATAGTATCTTTGGGAATTACATAAACACTATTTCCTGCTCCGTCATTTGCATGTAAATAAAAAGAATGAAGAATTCCATCTTTTATACAGTCATTCATTCTATTTTTATACATGAGTTTGAAGAAATCCAGATTATCTTCAAATTTGACAGCCAAATTATTATTGATGGAATCAACATGGTTCTTAGCAAGAAGGATGTCGGCTATTAAACTTGTTTCGGTAAAACATTTGACAAAATGTTTAAAGAAAGGTTCCATTATCTCCTTGTCATATTCTATATATTTATCTGGCAAGAAGTATAACCATGAATCACCAATCCATGGTTTGCTTTTATAGTTAATACCTTCCAAATTATTGAAATATACTATATTGCCTTCTATGCTATCAATAACAGTGCCATCAACAATTAAAGGAATTTTTTTACAAATATTTGATTTGTTTCCTTGAAAACTATTATCATAAGTACGAGCCATCATATGGTAAAAACCTATGGAATTGCTCAATTCTTTCAGTAACGCAAGATCATCTTCATTTTTTAAAATAGTTTCAACAAAAGAATATGGATGAAAGGCTTTCCATTTGTATCCAAATTCATGTAGAGACTTAGAACGTTTGCTTTCTTCGGCATTCAAATAGTTATATGATTCATCTGATAAATAGTCTACATATTTTGTTACAAAACAAGATAACTCTTTTCGTAATTGCTTAGAATCATAAATGAGATTTTTAGCTTCTACTAATTTATTGGAACGACCACTTATGAATATTTTCTTGTCGATAAATAGCTTAGCTTGTTTAGTCTCAATTATATAATCTATCCATTTATTATTATTTTTTTGAATCATTAACCACTTTTGAAATTTCTCTTTTTCACACAAAGCTACCAATTTTGATTGGTCAAAAAGGTGGTCTGATCCAATGTGATTTAATAATTTTTGGAGATTCTTGTTGGTGCGTATACCAAATATTGGTAATACAGAAGATTCTTCGGTTATTGTAAAGAAGTCAGAATCAGACATCATTTTTCTATCCGTGATGCCTGTCGTATCATATAAGACATCAGTTATCCGACTAATACAGGTCGTCCCATCTTTTGAAATGGTTGGTACAATTGCCTCTGTCTTACATTTTTCGTAAAATCCTTCTTCAAATTTTGTAATAAAAAGTGAATAGTATTTACCTACACCATTTTTACACTCCTCGAAATCTGGTATAAGGTCAAAAACAGATGATGCATCATAGTTATCTTTAATTAATTCCACCATCCATTCAACAAATTTAGTACCTGCAATATAGGCAAATTGACTATTAAACTCGATATCAAGTTTAAGTTGGTCACGCGCACCTGTAGGTACCATATCTGTATTCATCAAAAAAGGAAATCCGAACTCAGCTTTTGTCGGCAAATAACAATTAACCGTTGCATTCTCAACAGGAATCAATAATTTGTCTTTACATTTGCAAGCAAAAGCAATAGTCGTATCTCCAAAATTATTGTATTTTGGTGGAATTCCTCTTTCAGGATGAAGAATTATTTCTTTATTAATGTCTTCTTGTATTTTAGATAAATTATAAGGTGGCAGATTTGACCGAATCCATGAACTAGAACTATCATATTGGCATGTTACAATATTAACGCCATTATCAAAAACTTTTACCGACTTTATGTTAGGTATGAATATAATATCCCTAACATCTTTAAATATATCTGATAATAAATATTCGTAATTTTTGTTTTTGATATCCCTCAATAAAGAAATATCTCGAGGTTTCATAACAGTAACAACTCGGAATTTGTCTCTATCTTTGTCAATAACGTTTTTAATTTCTGAATCGAGTTGGTTGGGACTTTCCCAAATTGGCATAATTTGCCATGGCCTATTTCGTGTTTCTGAAAAATGGAAAGAATAATCATCTGACTGAATATAGACCCATCCATGAGAATGGAAAACTGTTTTAAAGCCTATACCTTTATAACCTATAGCATTTTTCCTATTTCTTTTAGAACCATCTCCAAGTTTACATACACCAGCAATATCACGTGGTGAAAAATAATCTCCAGAATGTCTACATATCAAATAATTGTCTGTTATGTGAAACTCTACGTGCACAGGCTGCATATTTCCATCTATGTCTTCAATTGCATTGTCATTTGCATTTTGAAGTAACTCATAAATAAAAGTGCCATCACTACTGGACATTAGTTCTGTACTAACCATATTCATGGTCTTCTTCATTTGTTCAGCAGCATCTGGATTATTCCAAATGTCATGGAGAGTTTGAATAAGTTCCTGCGGTTTTATGTTTTTAAGTTGTATTGGAGTTGCCAACACTATCTTATAGCCACGCTCATCTGGACTTTCTTCTGTTGTCCACCGAAACTTAAAATATTTATTGCTTTTATATGTGTTACTTATAGGTCTGTTATCTGTTATAATAATACTTTCTTCTTCATCTGTTTGGGAATTATCTAAAATAGGATATTTTAGTTCTCTGAAACTTTCTGAACGGAAATCTGAAATGATATAGCTTCCGTTTGGTAATATTTGAAAATAGCCAACGGCAACGGGTTCATCAAGGACCCATTCATTTAGCAATTCTAATGTATATGAATTATACTTTTGAGGTAAATCTATCTTGGCTCTTTTTGTTTTATAACCTTTTTTATCTGAACTATTTGTTTTTATCTTTTCTTTAATATAGGTCATCTTTCTTTCCTTATCTTTCCATAGGATGAACATACCAGAAGCTACAAGAAATTCACCAAGATAATCAAAACCTAATGAGCGATAGTCTATTCCAGCTTCTTTAATAATAGCACCAAAATCTGCTATATTTACCCAACCTTCACCCTTTCCAGGAATTGACTCTTTTTCTATAATAGATTGGAATACTATATGAAGATCTTTTTTTGTTTTATCATCAACGTTTACCATAATGAGAAAGAATTAAATTCAATTAGCTATTGTTTTCTATAAAGTCGTTATATGCCCTTGTTTCTCTAAACACAATCACAGGCGAGACCTTCTTCAAGGTTTCCTTGTTGACGATGGTGTCGTATGGCAAATTCTCGACCAGATCTGGCTTCATCCAGCTATTATTCCATAACGGCGTATCCATATTTCCCATCACAAGTTTGCAAAGACGTATGGCGTATGGGGACTTCTTGCGTTTTTTATCTTGGGTGTATGTAATGTTTTGGAGCCAAAGTTGATTGTAATCAGAATTGTGCTGCTTACAGAGTTTTGTATAAACCTTGTCTATAATATCGCGCTTTTCCTTCATATCCTTCAGGGAATCAACCATACGGCTGATGACACGGAGAGCATAGTGACTCACCGTAACATTGTCCAAAGCAATCTGTGTGGCAACGGCTGACATTGCCCGAACGCTGCCACCTGTTAAACGACGTCGGCGTGTTTCTTTCTTCTTTACAGGTGGAGCAGCATCATTTAGTTTAAACTCTTCCACTTCCACATCGTATGGTTTTAACCATTTCTCAATGCGTTTGTCAATATCAGAAAGTAATGTTTTCAATTGACCGCTGTTTGGATACTGGCGACCATACATTAAGATGAATAGCAAGTGCTTCTCGAAACTATCGAAATCAACTCCTTTTTTGTTGAAAATAGGTGTGTTATAGATATAAAACAATTTGTCGGATTTAATCGAATCAATTACAATTGAATCAGAAATCTTCGTCTTCTGGGAATTCATCCGGAAATTCAGACCTTCAAGGACTGACTGAAGGATATAGGATATTCGCTCCAATGTGTCTTTATCATTACAAAACACCCTATAATCATCACGATAGCGAATAATCTCATAGCCCTTTATCTTCTCTTTCAATAAGGCCTCATTCAAAAGAAGGTCTGAATAGCCAAGAATGATCTCTGCAACAAAGTCAAACAATGCACTTCCCTGGGGAATGCCGATGTTGTGACCATGCTGAAGGGCACGTAGATATTTTTGGAGATTCTTCGCAATTATATGGTTTTTGTTGTTCTCAAGCTTGGTATTCTTGCACAACAAAGCCCATTCAATGGATTGAGGATTGATGCTGCCATAACAATTGGTAATGTCGGTGACGAACATATAGCGATATTCAAGAGACAGTTCTATCGAACGTTGCTCCATCGCATTCCACCAGTTTAGTATAGTTGTTGACTTATAAAACTCTTCAACCTTTTCAACTATCACAGGCAAAGCGCAAGAAGTGAGATGCGGAACGTTATATGCTTTGAAACATTGCAGAATGGCTTCCCATCCAGATTCACAGCATATTTCTCTTGCCAAGAAATAATACAAGAAAGGATTGGCGAGAATCAAAGGGCGAACAGCATAATGGCCATCCTTGTTTAAAAGGATGTCAAGGTTTACATCTGGCAGGTTATCAGGGCATATATCTGTTAGGCAATCTTCATAAGACTTATCACCGATAGTTTCCTTGACATAGTTCAATATTACGTCAAAATCAAAATATTCAGGGAGTTCAAATCCATGGAACTGTTCAGATTTCATAAAGAAATCAAGAGCCTCTTGATGGTTAAGAGACAATATGTTTCTAGTATTCATAAATAGGTTATAAAGGAATCGGTTTGAGTTAATATGTATTCATTAGTCTAGTTTTGCCAACTAATAGTTCCCTAATATCTACATTTAGTAATTCTGATATCTTAGACAATGTGTGTAAGTCTGGTTGTGTGGTGTTTGTACACCACTTACTTACAGTCACAGGATCTTTCCCTAGTTGTTCTGCCAACCACTTGCCCGTCTTTCCTGAGTCAGCAAGAACAGCTTTTATGCGATTTATGTTTTCCATCTGCTAACAAATTAATCTTTGACGCAAAGATACAAAATATTCATAATAAGATATTAAAAAATCCTCTCTTTTTTTGTTTTTTTGGTGATTCTGACGGTAGAATTATTTCTGTAGAGTACTAATATTTATGTTCTTTTTCGTCTTTTCCATTTATACATCAATATAGTTGATGTTTATGACTTGTAAAAATCTTTAATCTTCTCCACTATTAATACTACCTCTGTCGTAGTTGGTTTGTTCCCCAACTTTTCTTGTTTCAACTTCCATTTTACCATTGATCCTAATTCTTCTTTGGATTGCAGCAGCAATGTTAAAGCCAAACATTGGTTCTGACTCAATCCAAAGTTCTTGCAACCAATATTGAATAGTTGTCTCAGGGTTTCTATTGTCACTAACGATGTTTCACGTTTATGTATAGGCATAGTCCATGTAAATAATCGTGAATTATAAGTTCAAAAAAGATACTCTGTCGATTCTTAATGTCCTCACCATTTAATCCTTTCGTATTGCAAAACAGACATTATCTTTTGCTCGATATTCTCGTCAATTATGAAACATTTTTGAGTATCAATCATTGCAAGATGGTCGGACGAGACCATATCTAAATTGATGTCATCAATTCTTGTATGTCCAAACACTTGAAACACCTTATCAATTCCATATGCTTTGGGTGCAGTTGCAATCGGATGTTCTTCGATGTCGGCCCAAAGTACGCTGCCGGTTCTTTCACCACGGAATAGGGAACGGTACTTTCCAATAACAGCCAACATCTCTTGCCCCATATCATTGAAATCCAATAGATTAATTCGGTCGATGATCTCTTGATTGGCGACGGAGATGTCATGGTCATTCAGCCGCCATACTTTCGAGTTGACCTTGTTGAGCCAATAGACAGTCAAACCAGCATGAGTGAACACATACGGAATACCGTTAACAACCTCCAAATAGGCCAATTGAAACAAATCCTTATTTTGGTTGAACACTTTGTGGTATTTGTCCCAGTTGATTTTGTCGCATCGGCTTCCACGGGCCAAATCATAGAACAGTCGGAAACTGTAATGTTGGTCGTGGTTACCTTTGAGCAGTATTACCTTTTCCTTGTGGTCGAGCTTCAACTGTATAATTCCCATAAGGTTGTCAAACACACTTTCGGGTGTGTATTCCTCGCCCTCATCAAGATAAGGGTCAAGATAATCGCCCAAGAAAACGATTCGGTCCACTTGGTCAATGTATTTCTTTACGGGTTTCTTCCAGAAAGTGCGCCCATGTACATCAGGCACGACTAGTATTTTCTTTGGTTCTGACGAGATTTTCATTTTTTCATACCTTTTTTACCTCTATGCATTTTCCACCTTCGTAAGTCCAGACCGAGTCGCATATATCCATAGGTGTCATTATGTCTTTACCTTTTGAATAGAGAAGAATGGATGAGCTTTCAGATTCCACATTCAGTCCGTAGAAACGCAAGCCATGCTCTTTTTGTTCCTTGATTATATTCTCTGTTTCAGTGGACAATGTTGTCCATCCAAAATCAGAAATACAAAGGATGTCTGCCGTTTCATAGTCAGACATATTGGGTTTTACTTCATTGAATAACCATGAGAACATCTCATTTTCATTGTTCCCACCACTCACTACTATACGCAAGAATTTCATCAATTCCGGTAAATGTGATCGTCTATGCCCAAGTTCAATATAATCATAGCAGTCAGAGTATTTGACCATGAGAACATCACGTTTGCGCCTCCACGCAATGATGGCTACCGTGACAGCCAGCGTCTTTGCTATCAACATCGGCTTGCCGCTCATGGAACTGCTGGTGTCTACACACATGATGACGGGACCATTCTGATGTTTACGGGCATTTTTATTGGACTGCGAGGCCGAGGCAAACAGTTGCAGCCTCTTGGCGGTAAAGTTATGGTAGAACACATCCTGTGTCTTGCTGTCGGAAAGTAGGGCAAGTTCAGAAGGCAATACGGCATTGAGATTGTCGCCGACTGTAATTCCTACAATATCACTTTTCCCTGCCGTTTGAAACTTTCCATGTGTATGATACCCATTCTCACCGACACGGCCTATTCTTCGAGCAAGCTCTATCAAAGATGGCGGAATTTTCCGCAAGAAGCCATCTTCCAAGACTTTTATGTTTAATTCTTCTTTTCTTTCAGTAGCATCATCTGGTTTTTGTTTTCCGCCCACAGCTTGCCCTTTTGCCTGGTCCTTATTTCGTTCGTCTTTACCCTCATTATTAGATGGTACTCCACTGTCTGAGCCGTTTTCAGCTTCTTTCTCTTCCTCGTTTGTTTCGTTTGTTCCGTCCTCTCTTCCAGAAACATCATCCGACTTTTGTCCTTCGCCTTCAGCTTGCCCGATTTCCGTGTTCTCAGCTTGCCCTTTTCCCCCGCCTATAGCTTGTTCTTCTTTTTCACCACCATCAGATGGTACTAAACCACTTTGACCGTTTCCAGTCTTCTTTTCGGCATCCTCGGATTCTTTACCCATCTCTTCACATGCCTCACCAAGTTTGTTCAGTGAACTGCTAAGGTCCAACATCAGTTGTTCCTCTGGGCTTATCATCCTTTGTTGCATTGCTGCCATCCTCGATACATTCAGAATTGCCTTGAACCACTTGCTGAGAAAGTCTTCGAGGATATAATAAGCCTTTTCTTCTGTCAGGAATTCTGTCTTTTCAAGCAAATCAGCCAACTGCTCCAGAGCACGCCGGGCATCCTCTTTCCATTTGCCCACCACATCGGCATTTATTTTGAAACGCGGGTCACAGACGGCATTCATCAGTGTCTGACGCACGATGCTTGTCTCGTTGAAACACCTTTGCTTCAGTATTTCAGCGACATCGGTGCCATACGTGTCCGCTTCCGCCGTGGCATCCACCAGTTTCCTTATCAATGCTGCGTATCTTTTCATCTTTTGCGTTTGAAGTACGATTTGTCTATCCTTACATTCTTAAAGGCTGACCACAATTCCGTATATGTTGAGAAATGACGGAGGAATATGTTGTTTCCTATCTGAAGCATCATAGAGTTGGATACTTTGTCAGCATTGGTGTTGATGGCATCCAATAGTGTTTCCGCATTTCCAGTCCTAAGAGGTGTTTCACGCTTCAACATATAGGTGAACGAGTTTAAGACAATGGTTCCCGGCCTTGCCTTCCTCACCGTAAATTCACCTCTCTCTTGCGTTATTCTTAGTATGTTGTCTGTAGTCATCGTACCAAAACAGGTCTTCTGGCCAAGGGTCTCGTAATCATTTTTGGAAATGAGAACTTCCTCTCCACCAGCTGAGAAAACATAGTGTGTCCCGTCCGGCGAGTAAAGCTCGCCCACGGGTTTCGTTACAGCCATGGCGTCCAAGTCATCAGCATCTATCGACGTGGGTTGCTCCATTGCAAGCACATCCACGATGCTTTCTGCAACAATCTTCTTGACGGCCATGATCTGGTCGTCTGCATCCCATATCAGATGTTCGAGCAACAGACAGTCCGATGGGTCTATCTGTATTCGACCATTTAGCAATGCCGACATTCGCAGGACACCCATGATTTTCCTCCAGCGACGGTCGGAAACATAAGGGAAGTTCTCACTTGTAGGCATAGCAACGGTTGCCGATGCCTGATTGCTTAATATGTCCCGGATTTTGCAGATTATTTTTGCAACAATTGCGGGTACGGACACCTCGGTTGCTTTCTCCTGCATCATCTGAAGCTCATCGTTGGTGAAAGACAGGTCGTCTCCAATGACACACTCTTGTTCCTGTTCTATCAGGAGTTTCAGGAATGCTTCCCTGTCGCTGATAGGCTCGACAACATAGCGTACAAGGAAACGGTCCCACAGTGCTTCAAGCCCTTCCCCTTCGGCAGGCAATTCGTTGGAGGCAGAGATGATGGCCTTCAAGGGCAGTTTCACATCATGGTCGCCATTCCTGAATATACGCTCATTCAGTGCTGTCAAGAGGGAGTTCTGTATGGCAGGCCCTGCCTTCCATATCTCATCGAGGAATACGATGTCCGCCGTCGGCAGGTAGCCGTCTATGACACGCTCGTAGGTGTCGTGGTCTTTCAGTTTTGATATGGACACCGGGCCAAAGATTTCATCGGGAGTTGAAAACCTGCTCATAAGGTATTCAAAACTCCTTGATGACTTGAAGGCATGTTTCAGTCTTCTGGCTATCATGCTCTTTCCCACACCGGGCAGACCAAGGAGGAAAATGGACTCGCCTGCCATGGCAGCAAGGAGTGTCAGGGCAATGGCTTCCTCACGCTCGTATGCTCCTTGGTTCATCGCTGTGATGAGTTCCTTCATTCGTTGTTTGATGTTGTTCATCTTCTATGTGTTTTAATAAGGTGAAACCATGTCGAGAATATCTTCATATGTCAGTTTGTAGCTTTCGGAAGTTCCGTCAAGCACATCGTCGGACATCTGCTTTTTCTTCTCATGCAGTCGCAGGATTTTCTCTTCTATCGTATGCTCGCTGATGAGACGTATGACGGAGACACATCTTTTCTGTCCTATGCGGTGTGCCCTGTCTGTCGCCTGGTTTTCAATGGCGGGATTCCACCATGGGTCAAGAAGGATGACATAGTTGGCTGCGGTCAGGTTGACTCCGAGACCTCCTGCTTTCAGGCTTGAAAGGAACAAACGTTTCTCGCCGTTCTGAAATTGCTCCATCATGAGCTGGCGTTTTTTCATCGGGGTCTGTCCGTCGAGATACAGGTAATCCCATCCTCGCTTTTCCACTTCAGGTTTGATACGGGAGAGAAAACTCGTGAATTGGCTGAACACCAAGACATTGTTTTCCTGTATGTCCATCAACGTGTCGAGAATCTCCATCAAGGTCGTAATCTTAGTGGAAGGTTCACTCCACGAGCCATATACCAAATGCATGTCACAACTGGCGAGACGCAGTTTCATCAGTTCCTCGAAATAGCAGACGTCTATTTCCCTGGCCTCGATCCACTCCGCCTTTGTCTTGCCTTTCTTGAATTTCAGCTCCACCATCCTGCGCATTTCCTCATATACGGCCTGTTCACCCTCGTTCAAGGTAACATAATGGACATCTTCCGTTTTCTCCGGCAGGTCGGCAAGGACTTGTTGTTTGGTTCTCCTGAGAATGAATGGCTGTGTCATCTCCTTCAGCATCTCACGGTGTGTTTCGTCAAGCGTGGCGTTGACATACGAGTCGCGGAACACATTCCATCTTCCCAAAAGTCCGGGGTTGATGAATTGCATGAGGTTCCAAAGCTCTCCCACATGGTTCTGCAGAGGTGTTCCGGTAAGAATGATGCGGCTCTGAGCATCAAGGTTCATGGCCGCTTGGGACACGAATGTTGTCCGATTCTTGATCTGCTGGGCTTCGTCGAGGCAAGCTACTGTCCAGTGTTTTGAGGCAAGCAGTTCAGCCTCCGTGGTAAGCACTCCATATGTACATAGCACCAACGTATAAGATCCGGCATCATTTATGGCATGCCATCTGCTTCCTGCGTCATTCAAGACGGTCACATTCAGACTAGGGGTGAACCTGTTGGCTTCCTTCACCCAGTTGGGAATGACGGATTTCGGTGCCACGACAAGTGACGGCCCCTCCTCAGCTTTGCTGAGAATGAAAGCCAACGCCTGGAGTGTCTTTCCCAATCCCATGTCATCGGCAAGACAGGCACCGGCACCCCATTCATCTAGTCGTTTCATCCACGCATACCCCTCTTTCTGATAGGAACGGAGGTTTGCCTGGAGGCCTTCGGGAACCTGTATGTCGGCCTCGTATGCTTTTTTCATTTTCAACATGAAATCCTTGTAACCGCCGTCCGTTTGATGATTCAGCCTTTCGAGGCTTTTGGCCAATGCACCGACAAGGTATTTGGGAACCTTCTTTTTCTTTCGTTCATCCCTGCCCAACACGGCATCAAGTTCGGCCACATGCTTGCGCAGCGTCTCTGTCATCTGAACATATTCGTTCTCGCCAATCTTGATGAAATCATCGCAACCGTCGTTGCAGTATGCTTTCAGGAGTTCTTCCAGCGGCAACGTCCTGCCACCCATGTTGACCTTTCCCTCCACCGAAAACCAGTCGGTATCACTCCTGACATCGATGTAAATGTCATTGGACGTAAGTATCCCCTTGAACTTCAGCACCTGGCCTTTGGGCCATTCCAGCATGAAGATGTCCTGATTCTGATGACAGAACGCAAGAAGATTCAAAAGGTTTCTTTCTTCGCCGATGTTGCAAACGTTGTAGTCGCTGAACTCCATCTTCATTTTCGTGGCGAAATCCACCAACAGCTGAAGGTTTTCCGATTCGGCGGCCAAGTTGCGAAACACACAGTGTGAGCGTCCTGTCGCATCCTCGTCATATACATACACCTCGCCCTTGGCTGGCTCCAACCTGGCTATGCCTTCTGATAAAGGGGCGGCGAAAACGGTCATCTGATATTCTCTTTCCACTGGCTCGATACGAATCACCAGCTTGCCCTCACTTTCATGGGCATTCGATTCTATGTCTGCAAGAATGTTTTCCTTGACTTCAAGTATTCCTTTCAGGCTCTCAATGGTTTTGCGTAGGCTGGGAGCAGCCGATGCAGGAAATGATTTGGTGGATAACAGCTTGCCGAGAATGTCTTTCTGCAAAGGGTTGAGCGTGATAACAGTATAGGTGGTCTCAGAAAGCGACACCGAATGTTTCCGCAAGGAACCGTCAGGTGTCAGTTTTGCATTCGTTGACACTGTAATCCTGTCACCCTGACCCCGAAAATCCACGTATGGTTTCTCTACCACTATTGTCGCAGGTGTTCTGTCGTGGAGATATTCTACCCCATAGAACAGCCGGTCGGTACCTATCAGATGGGGAACGATGACATCGGCATCATTCTGCCACTCTTCCTTGTTTGCAAGTTGCATGGCAATCCGGGAATCGTTGACATCCATGCTGTCATACCCTTCGCGCAGCATGACCTTGGCCGACAACAACTGTCCGTCCTTCCAACTGCCATTTTCCAGCTTGACTTGTTCAACGATGCCTGACAGTTTGTGGCGGTTCAGGAAATAGACGACCCTGCGGGGACGTACATCCACCTCCTTTTCTGCCACTTCTCCTATTTCGCCAAGAAGGATTTCCCACGGTTCTTTCTTTCTGATGTTTGCCAACAAAGGCTTGCCGCCATAGACTTCCTCCAGTTTTTCCGTTATGTTTGGACCAAGTGACATGTAAGGTGACAACTCATGCAACATGATGGAAGCAGAGGGTTGGATATCTGAAAACCTGCCAGATTCTTCTTTCGGCAGTTTAAAGAAGTTGGCCAACAGCAATGCAAGACAACGGTTTTGATGACTGTCGTCATAGTCATTTGCCATGTTTATCCGACGTAGCACTTCCATTGCAGATGACTCAGGAGGCAACTCGGCATAATCCAACAATAGTTTTGCTGCATAATTCCTGTTGTCTGTCTTGATGGACGATGCTTGCCGTAATCCATCCATCGCCTCTGTCTCCTTCAGTTGCCCATATTTAGTTCTGAATTTGATGACACATAGGACATAATAATAATTGACAAGGGGGATTTTAAAAGCGCCAGCCCTTTTGCCTTGTATCTGATCGGCCTTTTTGAACAAAGCCAGCGCATCCTCTGTTTCATCTCTGTACAGTGCACGGATGGCCCGTAACGAAAGATTCCAAATCGTGTTGGAAGGATGCCTTGGTTCCATTTTGCCTGTGACGAAGAAATCATACAGGGCAATCCTGTCCATCAGTTCCTGGTATTGGGGATGGTAGCTTGGGGTCATCCGTCGGATGCTTTCGAGAGCCAGTTCGTCGAGGGAACCTTGTTGGAACAGGTTCTCCAGCGTTTCTGCCGTCATATGAAAGATTTGCTTGCTGTCCAGAAGGTGTGAATACCTTGGGTCAGTCAAAGCCCTTTTTCTTATATATGAATAGACGTTGAACAATTTCTTCCCAAGACCTTCATAGGGTTTGGGAATACTTGCAGCTCCTTGGAAATCATCGACACGCAAGAGCTTGGCAAGTCGCCAAAGATAATCACAACTGTGCGTTTGACTGCTTCGCACGCGCCTGAATTCCTCTAACCATTCTGGCTTCTTCGTTGCCAGATAGTCAAGAATGTCAAGATGATGTACAGTTGCCACCATGTCATGTGTCATCAGGTAGCCCTTTTGAACAAGTCTTAAAATCGTATCATCATGGCTTTGCTTGGTTAAGTGATACTGTTTCAGATATTGAGAAGTAGAAGAACCGCAGCCTTCACCGAAGAATGCGATAAAACAAAGCTGTCTCAACTCTTCAAGGTTGAGGTCGGGGAAAGGACGCTTGACTTTATTTTCTTGATTCATATCTTATTCTGATTGATGATTATTTTTCTCATCATCCATTCTATTCAAAATAGCAATGACCTTATCCGCATTCTCGTCTGTTATGCCGGTCTCGGAATCGGTCATGACAAGATGGCTCTGTTGTTCTGGGAGCATTTCATACATATCGTCAATGATGGCGTAATGGCTTACCTGCTCGCCATGCCTTGACAGCCATTCCCTGATTTCATATCCCCGGCTTGCACCTAGGTCAATCAAATCGAAGTCGATGTCCATGTCCAGCATACCCTCGTCACACATGCAGTCAGGTGTGGCATCGATGATTCTGCCAGGCAGTTTTCTTGCTTTCCACATCTTTCGCAACTCAGGTATTTCTTACTCTAATAGTTTTCCCTGTGTTTTCTAATTCCACAGCTCCTGTTAAGTAATGATGAATCTTGTCAGCATCCACATACATTAGTTTTGGAGATACGGCCACAGGAAATTTCTCAAAAATCTGTCTGTTGCTGGCATACCAATGCATCTCATTGACCCCTTGCAGCTTCGGTATTAATTCCCAAAACTCAAAGATTTTGTTCCGAGCAACGACAGCGAAGAGTGTATGCCCATCATTCAGTTCAACAACACATACATATCTGTATCTGGTTATCGTATTCACCATCTCTTCTTCTGTAGGGTCAAAAGCAATGGTCACTCTTATGCCATATTTCTTGATGATTTCTTCCATTTTCTTGTGGAACAAAGTACCATGGGGAGAATCATCCACCAAGTTGTTGGAGAGAATATAATAGTGAATCATTTCATGAATGAGGGTGTCTATATACTCATGCTCAGGCAAGTCACGACGCACACTGATTTCGATGCTGAGATTGGTCAAATATGAATGACCATTTTTGTCGATTCTCTGTTCTCCTCTTGTCATCCCCATTGTGGCATATCGCGTATTAAGCCTTATCGGCGGCCTTTGCAGTTGGCGATCGAAGCAAAGTTTGTTGTAATAGTCAAACTTCTCTATAATGTATTGAAGCGTCGGTCTCATCTATTAGAAAGGTAAATCATCATTATCGTTATCGTATTGTCCTTCATCGTCAGAACCATCTTCTATTTCACCGTCTTCAAGCCAATTGGCTCCTAAACGTTTCAAGCATACTTTTGCCTCCTCGCTGTCAAGAGTTGCTGCTTTGCGGTACCAAAAAATGGCACTATCGACATCGTGTTTTTGCTCATTCATCTCCCCAAGCCTTAATAAAGCCAAAACATTGCCTTTCTCTGCTGCTTGTTTATAATAGTTGATAGCCTTGTCCACATCTCCCAATTCATCTGCGAATAATGATGCTAAATCCAATATGGAGTCCACATTCCCTTTGGAAATGGCTTTTTCATACCATTTGATGGCTTCGTCCAAGTTCTTTTCTGTTGAATATCCGTTACGATACATATTGGCTAATTCTTTTATGGCATCAATATAACCTAGATTGGCTGATTTTATATAATACTCCATAGCCTTAGTTTCATCCTTCTCTACAGCTATACCATACCTAAAATATCTGGCAACATTCTTCATCGCTACGCTACTACCCTTGTTGGCTGCCTTCAAAAACCATTCAAAAGCTTTCTTCTCTTCACTCTCCAAACAACCAAGATTGTTCATGGCCGCCACATTACCTTCTTCAGCAAGTTCCAAATACAATTCATATGCACGTTCCTTCTTGCTAATCTCTGCAAGAGAATATGCTGTCTCAAAACGAATGGTCTTTTTCCCTTGTTTGATGGCTTCTTCGCCCCATCTGGCGCATTCTGTATAATCCTGTTTCAGATGCTCATTCCCCTTGAAATAATCCTCGCACAGTTTTACTTGTGCATCAGCATTACCTTTTTCCGCTGCTTGGATATACAATGGGTAGGCCTTTCCTTTATCGATGGAGGTTCCATAACCATACATGTAGCATTGAGCCAAGCACCAATTGGCTTCATCGTCCTCATAACCTTTGTCTATTGCTCTTCTCAGATAACCAAATGACTTTGTCTTATTCGATGTCCTCCATGAACTATATAATATTTTGCCGTATTCTCCTTCTGCTACAAAATAGCCATTATTGGCTGAAATCTCCAACCAATGTCCATAAAGGGATGTGTCTATGAAGGTACCTTCACCCTTTTTATACATCACAGCGAGGCTATATTGGGCAGGCGGGTAGTCCAACTCTGCTGCTTTTTTCATCAAACGGTACGCTTCCTCATCAGGTAGGCTATATATCATTTGACAATATTCACCTTTAAGATAATAAGCAATAGGACTGATTTTTTCTTTTTTAAGTTCCTCCTCAATAGCATCCGCCATATTTCCTAGAAGTTCATGAAACAATTCTTCTTCAGGATTACCTTCTATCGGTTCAATAACCCATTTGATATGACCTGAAGGACAAAGCTCAGTTGCAACGCTCTCCCTGCTCAGTAAATCTCCTGCATTTGATGCCGAAATAATCATCTGGGTACCTTTATTTTCATTTTTCTCTACCCCTACACCATGGAAATACATCTGGCCAAGTAAACCCTCTGCTAAAGCAATGCCTTTCTCTTTTGCATAGCTAAGACAGCGATATGCCAAATGGGTATCTCGAACCACCCCATGATAGCCATAGAGATAATCCATTCCCTTGATGGCAATCTCCTCGTCATTTGCTCCATGGGTAAGCATACGCAGTTCAACTTCTTCTAATTTATCTTCTATCAACATTTCTGGACAGACTTCGGAAAGAGTCTTGTACCACCTATAGGATTCGGCCCATTCGCTATTGGCTTCATACATTTCAGCAATAGCTTTGACAAATCGTGGATTGCCATTCTCTGCTCCTTGTCTGATCCATTCTTCCTGTTGAACCGTATCCGTCGGAAGGCAAAAGTCACCTTTCTGAAAGGCATCAGAGAGCATGAGAATCATATCTTCGTTGCCATTCTGGGCAGAAAATGCAATATAGGGGATAGCGGCTAACTTTACCTCGTCACCACTTTCTGAAACAAGTTGAATAATTCGTGTGGTGCAATAAGTATCGTTTTTCCTGGCATATTCCTTGTATATTCGAAGTGCCGACTCGACAGACTTGCAGCAGCCGAATCCATTGGCAAAGTTGTCTGCTACTTGAATACGAGCAGAATAATATCCCTGTCGGGAAGCCTTCATTTCCCACTGATGGGATATTATCTCTTTTATAGGAACATACATTCCTCTTCGGTAATAGTCTGCAATCTTTCTTTGGGCTGCAGGGCATTTCTTACTCTTACCGTAGTTATCGCACTGATTACATGACTCACATCCATGTTCAGCCTCTTCAGCGATTTGGAAAAACAAGTCTTTGGGTGTCAATGTTTCTTCGCACATCTCCATGTAAGCAAGTTTATCTCTACAGAAGGATGTTGGTTCCTCTCGCTCTCCAGTGACATCAAACTCAAAGTCTTTTAGCCTCAACTGTACTCTCAGATCATAATCGTCAAAATCGAAAAGAGAATATTTGGCAGACAGCACACACGCATAATAAGCATGCCGTGTGTCCCTTATTATCTTTCGCAAATGCTTCGCTTTTTCACCCTCACGATCAAATTCATAATCAGTGAGAACGGTTGCCGCCATGTGGAAAACCAACAGGTCGAGCACTTTCAGGCTGTTGAATTCGGTATTCTGCCACTTCTTGGATGTCTTTTCAATCTTGGCCGATGGAAAATACGATTGGAGCAAATAGTAATTCTGCTGAAGCCTTTCCGTCTGCCTGCCACATATAATAATACGATTAACAGCATCCAGAAGAAGAGCGTTGTCCAACATATATTCATAAAGGCCTGTGCTGCCTTGAATATCCTCACCATCATATTCAATAATGGTGATGCCGCCAATCATGGGCAACAGCCGAGAAAGTTCCTCATTGTTTGATATCAGTTCTTTTATTGGGGACATGACTGAAATATTGTTATTTGTTGTTTTCTACGAACTCTTCAAGCATCTCATCACCGGCGGTAATCAGTCTGATTTCCACACGGCGCGACTTGCTCTTGTTGATTCCATTTGTGCTCTTGTGGGTCAATTCACCGTAATCATCCAATGCTCTCCCATACGACATACCATTTGCCGTGAACCAATATTCCAACAAATCTTGCTTGTCTTTAGAGTATTGTTGGTACTCCGGCAGGCTTCTGATGTATTGCATCACACTTAGTGCCCTGCGCTGGGAAAGTATTAGATTAGCATAATAAGGGTCAGGGTCAAGTTGGGGATAGGGCACATTGTCTGTATGGCCCTCAATTCTGAGTTCTTTGATTTTGTCATTCATTTTCGCATCCAACAAAATACCTAGATATCGTGGAATATAATTGGCAAGCTCTTTTTTGAACGTGGGGGTAAGTTCCCAACTCCCTGGAGCAAACAGAGTTTGTGCGTTTTCAAATCTCATAGACAAGTCCCCATGTATCGAGATTTTCCCTTGATTTGACTCTTCCTGGAATTCAGCTACGAGCTTATCGTGCAGAGCTTGTCGGTTTTCGACATATTGTGTCAGCACAGACTGGTTATCCTGCACTCGTTTGATGTAAGCGATTGCAACAAAAAGGAAAATAACCATTAATCCCGTCATCAAGTCAGATACCGACATCCAAACATTATTCTTTGCCATCCCGTTTCCTCCTTGTTTTAGTTAGTCGTTCCTTTCGCCTATAGTCTCTTTTATCTCCTTGACTGATGTCTTTAAAGAGGAAATCGCCTCATTCATTTCATCCACATTGTTATCCATGGCAGAAATGGATGCGGTAGCAGTGACAGCAACAGCTCTCAGTCTCGGCAATTCTTCAGCTGACGTGGTAGTTGATGACGAAATATGGTCCAAAATTGATTTGAATTCTTGGATAATTCCTTTCAGTTCCTCGGTGTCATCTTTCAATTGCTCAACGTCCTGGCGAATAATCTTCATAGTTTCGTCTTGTGAGAATAATGCAACCAAATTCTTGTTCCCCTCTTCCATCATTTTGGGCAGTTCACACTGGTTGGCTTTTAAAACATCAACAATCATACGTGCGGCTTTTTCCAACTCATTAGTCTTAGGCTCTTTGTCAAACTTTGTACTTACGATTCGGTTAAGAACGAGAGACCCGGACATGCCCAGTAAGGAAGTGAAGAAGGCTGTCTTAAGCCCGCTGAGCAATACGGGAATGCTCTCGTCGAGATGAGCGGTGTCAAATGACACTAATCCCCTAGTAATGCCGAGGAAGGTGCCGAGCACACCAAGAGTGGAAACAACAGAAGGCAATTGCTCCATCCATTTCCTCTTGTCTTTCAGTTCTGTTTGTTCGACGCGTGATACATATATCCACGCAAATATAAACGCCCCAATGATAAACAGGCAAGCTATAACAGTAAAAGCATCCAATGTAAACATATTGTCGTTAGTATTATATACAACCTAAAAGTTCTATATGATTTATTTGTTTCTTATTAATGTTAAAATGTGGAAATGGTTAACATTGTCTTAATCAAAAATAATTTTAAGCGAGTTTTCTTTAGCATTATAGAGCAGATTATCTCTCCATTTCTATCATTACGATAGAAATGGAGAGCCTCACTCTTTTTTTACAAGTCGTTTCTTGATGGCTTTTATATCTGAGGTGCTGATATCAGATAGTGGTATCACAATCTCTTGATTCTCAAAATCAATGTTCCAGCCATGTTCTACCAGGAATTTAGTACCGATAATGCCGGCGATGGGAAATCCCATTTCCTGTGAAAGATGGGTGATGGCTTCATTGTTTTCATTTACCAAAAATTTCATTTCATATTCCTTTCCGCAGAAGCAGAGAGTGCCATCGGCAAAATTCGAAGTTGATGGATTGCCATCTATACCATATATGTTACTTTTCATCTCTGTCAACGCCATATAGTCTTCAAGTTGATGGAAGGCATAACCAAACATAAGGTTGTCGTTAGCACCCGTGTCGATCAACATGATGATGCCTTTGAAATCACCCTCTTTCACCTGGATAAAAGGTAATCCCGTCTTTGTGGCATCAGCGAAAAAGGGAATACGCCTTTTGCTCATATTGCTACACTTTTTTGATTCATTTTGTTTTCTGCCCCTCGTTGCAGATACATCCACACGAATATCCATGTCTGCTACTTTTGGCATCTTCTTCTTGTAGATGTATTTTACACCAAAGTCCAGTACCCAGCCCTCTTTTGCCATGAATGGAGAACCGATGATACCCACCACAGGAGGAAGTTGCACTCCGTTCTTGTCGCACTGGCCCTCCTCAGGCGTTATCATATAATGTGACGTCACTTTAAAGACGTCTTCATGATGTACGACATCAGTGTCGCTTTCTGTCAGAGTCAGGAGACAGAATTTCATCATGGCATCCTTTACCTCTGTATCTCCGGCAATCCCTGTAATCGTGTCAGAAGAGCCAAGATACCGACATTCAAAACCATTATCTGTTATCGATTGTAGCGCTATCATATTGCCTGTAGCACCAGTGTCGGCCAATGCCACGACATCATTCCCATTTTGCCTAACGGCCAAAACAGGAAGGCCATATCTTTCTAATCCAACTTCCATGGGAAAGAAGAAGTCGCACGCAGAAATGGGGAGATTGGCAGGAGTGACATTGGACATGTGCAGCGTGTAATCGCTGTAGTCTATAGCCAAACGGTACTGTTGCATGAACAGGTTGCCAAGAATACCGATGATAGGCATTCCATCTATCTCCACAGGAATCTGAATATCTCCCTTTTTGATACAGAATGATTCGTGAAACTGTTCTCCCCCAAGAACGAAATGGAATTTTGCGAGGCTTGTCGTTACCATTTCGTTGCCGGCTCCTCCAATAATCATAGTACCTTCCTCTTTCTGAAGCACTACTCCGTGTCTCTCTGCACGAGTCCCAATAAGAATATTGTGGCAGCTGCATGAATCGACCACCATCAATGCAGAATGCTCATTCGCATCCTGGTCCACATATTCCACTTTGACGAATGGTGCCAAATCGCCAATCACTCTCATCATCTGCACCTTGAAGTTGTTGTTCTTCATATTACCAGTTTTTGTTTTTTGCGGTGCAAAGATAGGCATATTTTGCGAACTGTTCGTTCGTAAAATTAAGAACTAGTTACTTTTTTGTTTCAGATTTATAAGAAGCAACATATTCTTTCAATGCTGTAGAATAATGAAATAAATGCTTTAGGCAGATAAATATCTGAATGAATTGTTGACAATTTATCTTTGTCATTATGGATAAAAGAATTTCTTTTATCTATCAAATCATAAATTGTTTTTACAAAATCATCATCATTTTGATTCCAGAAATCACAATAAAGAGACATAATTTTCATCCATTCGGGATATTTCCACTTGGTAGTATCTATGTTCATTATACTATAATGGCATGAAAGATCGTTTTTCATACCAGTTGCATATTTTCCATTAATATCACCTAGTCGCCAATGGCCCTCTGCATCTTGGATAACAAGTTTTTTGTTTATCAGTTCAATATTCTGATATAATGCAATATATGCACTAGCAAATTTCCTTTTTGCTTCCTTGCTGTCATCTGTTGGATCTGTAAGATTTTCTAACTCGAAGGCTAATTTGATTTGATTCAAAATTTCTTTTAGAAAATCTCTATAGTCCTTATCAGCTTTAGCTTTCTGATTTTTATTGAATGCCTTTTCTATCTGTTTAATTGAAGAATAAATGTTTTTCAAATAACTTCTTTTAATACAACGTTTAATGGAATCACACAATGCATTTGAATTTGCCTCCGAAAATTTATCCGAAAACCCATATTCTGGAGATTCTTTAATATAATATCCATCAGCTCCAGCATCTAATAATGCCTTCAAGTTCCAGGCCTTATTTGATGCAGTAAATATAATAACCTGAATACCTTTGTTATGACGTTTTATCTCCTTTAAAATATTCATTCCAGAAAATAGACGAGGATTATATACTTCTTCCTCTTCATCTCCTCTCATACGAAGATCTAAAAAGACCAAATCAACTACCTCGTTAATGTTATCATTTTCAAAAAATGTTCTAATATCCTTTGGTAGTTGCTTGTAATTCTTTACTTTCTGCTTAAAGACAACGGGGACATTCGTCGAATTAATCATTGCTCGTAATACACCTTCCCATCCTTGACCTGCTTCATCATCAATGATTAAATATTTATTGTCTCCAATATCAATCGGTTCCTCTAAACTCTTATATTTGTAAGGCTCAGATGTATCGGTTAAATTGGACAATGCTTTTCTGTATTTGAAATATAATTTTTTCTTTTTGTCGCTAAATATCTTAGATACTATATCTTTTTTCTCTGATGGCAATATCTTAGACAAAGCTTCGGCACCCCATTCATTAGCAATCGAATGACTGCTTCCATCTCCTTCTGGGCGTATAGTAATCCTTTTTATGAATTCTTCTTCATATTCTTTTTCAGTAAGAGGGTGAAGATGTTGTAATGATTCTTCAACTTCGCTATTTAAACAAAAAGAGCAACCTTTTGTTAATAATATTTGTGAATGTAAATCACCAAGAAAAGACTTAAGTGAATAAAAAGAAGTAAACAAAAACGGCACATAACGACCATTAGGCACCTCTGGAGTTAAACGTATATGAAAAGCCAATTCACAGATGCGTTCTCTGTTTTCGCTGTCTAAATCAAATATCACAAGGTCATGAATATCCAAATCGGATAATTGGTTAACAACAAAATCATTTAATTCTTCATCAAATGAAGGATATAAGAATTTTATATTTCTTTTTATTATTCCGTCTAAAAAGGAACAATTTTCCTTTTTACCAATGATGTATGTTTTCTCCATATTGCACATAACTTTCTACGATTCTTTTTACGTTATAACTTATTTGATCTGAAGATATCTCACCATCTTGAACTTTTTTAAGAAAATCAACATATTGTATTCCTATTTGGGGCTGAGATTGTGAAATCAAGAAGGCAATATCCTCTTTAATTGGCTCAATATCCTGCTCTGAGAGAATAATATGTTTAGTTGATGTTAATTTGAGAATTCTTGTAGCACACTTTCTCAAATTTTCAACATCAAATTGTTTTCCATAAATTAAAAGTTCTAAAACTATTTTGTTCGTTTTTTGGTAATCCGTTAGAAATAGTTCCAGATTTCTATATAGAACCTCTTTGTTCAATTTTAAATATGATGCTCCATCATTGGTATTGAAATCATGAGAAATTTGACCTAAAGAAAACTCAACAATTGGAATGAGTTGACCACATTGCGTTGATTTCTTCACCATATAACAGGCAAGCTCGCTCCCACAAAAAGAGCGATGAAAAAACACACATGAGTAGTCTTCATAATTATTGCATTTCTTTAAGTCTTCCATATTGCTAATTCTATACAAAATGGAAGAGTATTTTCCTTCATTTACAAAGGCTGAATTATATTTATTGGGGTCATCAATGAGTAATACCTTTTTCATATTCTATATTATAGTATAAAATGTTAGTATATGTGTAAAACCTGTTACGTCTTTATCTTCAATCCTTTCGTATTCTAGTTCTTTTTCATCTTTTAAATAATTCCATTTTATCTGTACCCCATTCCATTTAGAAATTATTGCCCAGTGGCAATATCCATTTAGTGAAGATCTTATTCCACCTAACTCACCTTTGCCTGTTTTTTTATGGAGAAATAACACATCTTCGAAATTATTATCTGAAAAAGAGTCTTTCTGTGTTATATATAATTTATGAATAATCATATTCTTTTCGATAATAATGTAATTTTCATATTCAATCTTCACATCAGGAAAAAGAGTTGCTCTGTCATTCATCATTTTCAATATTTTTTTTATTGCACATATCAATTGAAATGTGTTAGTGTAAAAATCAGCAGTATTAAGGTTAGTTGTGCTAATGTTTAAGTCATAGTTATTCCTTATTTCATCAATCCACGTTTGCAATTTTGGTGAAACCAATCTGATAGTACCTCTAAAAGTTTCAATTTCATTAGCCATGTCTTTATTGTGAATAGGATGGGGGTCGTTCGGGTGATCTTTGCTCCATTCTTGCCATGTCTTCATTGCCCAATTACTGTTGTGTTTATTTCCATTGTAATCAAGCCATAGGCCACTTCCATCTACAAAAGCTCGCATAAGTGAAATTAAAGATACTGGAACTTTTTTTACATCTTTAAGACATTTATCAACTTGAATTTTTATTGCTTTTGCAGTATTTGGTCGAGATTTGTCAGTAATATCATCAAAATCATGAGTGAGGTATTTAAACTTTAATGGGTCATTAAATTGCGCTAGAAATGATGCAGTCACATATGGAGATAAAGGTTCCTGTTCTTTTTGACTATCCTGCTTGTCTTTATTCTTTAGTTCATTTTTTAAGACAGCTATTGTTCCTTTTTCTATTTCATTAAATAGTAGCCTATCTCTCACTATCATTTGATTATGAGACATATTTTTATTGTGAGTTATGAAATACAAAAAATCCCGTACATCGTTCCGTGCCATATCTCATCTACTTATTATATAATTGTGTTAATCATCATTATCTTCGATGGAAAAAGAAGTTGATAAATTATCCTCCTTCTGTTTGGTCTCACTTTTGTTAGAGGTAATATTTTGCTTTAATATATCTAACTCATAACTATCTAGAATGTTTTCAATGTCATCGAAACTGAAAACAATGTTTCTTCCTGATTCTGCTTTTACACTCCGGTAAGAATGAATTATTTCAGTAGGAGAGCCTACAACAAGTTCTCCAATTGCATATCGATGAAATAGATGTGCAGCAGCTTCTAATCCTTCTTTATCCCATGTTTTTAGTAATATATCAACAGGAATGGCGCTATTGCCAACATTGACAACTCTGTTTCTTTGAAGTTGAGTTTCACTAACAAGCCAAAAATTTTTGCCTTTATGATGGCACAACGTAATCCAAAGTTGATTGATTGTCGGATAAGTAATACTATCCTTTGGTTTTAGTCCTTCAGAATAACAAAGAATTTTCTTTTGTAGTTCTTTGCTAACCCTAGGCCATACTTCTCTATTATCTATCTTACAATACCCTATGATGCCTTTTTTTTCTGTCAGTCTAAATTCCAAAATGGTCTTGTAATCACTGAGAAATTTTGGTATTTGTTGAGATATTACAAATTCATAAGTGTCATCTTTATCAGTTTGATTGTCTAAGAAAACAACAGGCCGTAGCAAATCAAAACGAGATTTCAAACGCCTATATACACTATCCTTTTCTCCTTTAACCATTTTAAGAAAGTTTAGTCTCCCTTCAATCACGTTCTCCATGATTGGTTCGCCTTTCTTTATATGTCCTTTTTCTCTTTTGTAGTGTGGATAGAAGACTGAAAAAGCTGTTTCATAACCATATTTCCACCATATATAGAGAATCTGGCGTAAGTCTCTTACGTATTGACGAGAAACATTCATTTTCTCGTTAACAATTATACCAGTGACTTCTTGACGTTTATTTTGTCTTTGTAGATGTGTCTTATTTTCGTTTAGCGTAAAATGCTGCTGAAAAATAATACTTTTCAGCTCATTCATAAAATCCCCGTTGTCCTCAAATTCATTTCGCATACTGGAAAATGACATATCATCAGCATAACGAGTATAATGTAAGTGAAACCGTCTTGCAAGACCCTTTAATCTTTTATCTAGAGTATCACAAACAGCATTTGTTAATAGAGGAGATGTCGGTGCTCCTTGAGGCAAAACATATTTCACTACATCTGGATTATTCGGATCCTCAACTTTTATACAACAAAGATTTGCTATTATATCGGCTACATTACTAGGAAAATTAAATGGAGGTAATGTCAGGCGTTTCCAAACGCGAGATTTTGTAATAGAAGAGAAGAAATCTGATAAATCCACATTGAAAACATAGTTATGTCCAATATGAACAAGAGCACCTGTAGCAATTGATTTACCTTTTGTAAAACCATTGGCAGGAGATTGAGGGGTATAAATCTCCTTCATTAACTCGTTCAAATAATATTGAATCTCATGAAGGCCCTTAGATGGTGCATTTATTTCCCTAAGTTTTCCATTTTTCTTTTTAATAAAGAATTTTCTATATCGTTTGGGATTGTTAATATTTGAAAAGTAAATAAAATTATCAAGGGTAATTTCATGCGCATTTGAACCGAATTGGTTTTGTTTCATGGCATTTAAAATGCTTACCAATTCCATCCTATTATTTAAATTCTTAAATCTACTTAAGATTTCTTCGTGTTCCATATACAGTTAAAAAGAAGCGATTTTGAGTACCCAAAAGAGAACTACTTTTCCACTTGTTTCTAATTTCTGACTCTAGGTCATAGTTCTAATTAAAAATAACAATGTAATACATTGTTCGTCTTGTCTCTTTTTTTTAAGAAACAGACATCCGGGCAAATACGCCGGACAAGATCAAAAATTTGTTTCCTTAAGAGTTTCAAAAATCGCTTCAATTGTTTTAATCTGTTGCAAAGATACAGTTATTTTGCGAATATTATGTTCGTATTTTGGAATATCTTTCTTTATGTGCTGAAATTTTTTCAAAAATTTGATTTTGGAGGTATTCTGGGCTTAGAACAAGAAGTCCACCTGCATATGAACTTAGTTCACGAACCAGTTCATAATTCTTGAATTTATCATCTTTCTCCCCATTCAATTCACAAATATAAGTGTATAAATCTATAAAATGTCCACCTGCTAATTGGGGGTATTGATCACGAAGTTTACTTTCCTCAGTACCAACAATGTTTGTCTGGAATCTTGTAATGTGTTTGGTGTTGACATAATTGAAGGTAACATCATCAACCCATATTATGATATGCTCCATTTTGGACTCCTTGCGAAGAGTAATTCCAACAAGGTCATTGAAGCGGTCGTTGATATCACCATTTGAATATTCGCGATATACAATCTTATCCATAATGCGATAATCCTTGATACGGTCAATGGCAAAGTTGATAATAAAATCATCTTTGTCAATAGCACCAATCAAATACCACCTTCCATTATATTCCTTCAACAAATATGGATGAATTATATATTCGTTGGTCTTTCCACCAAATGGTCTGTAAGAAACATTTATTACCTGTTTGTTGGATATAACATCGAAAAGACGGGGAAGCCATTTTGTTCCTTTCAACTCGGCTGTTGAGGTAAAGCTGAGTATTGGTTTCCTTTCACCAGCGTCTAGACCTATCATGTATTTTTGTATCCACTCAAAATCTTTAAGTCCGTCAAATTGACCGAGAGTTCTCAATACTTCAGAAATAAGTTCATGCTCTTTCTCTGACATGTTTTCTGGGAACAAAGTGAAATCATCGGTGTAATAACGAAACTTACCCTTAAAATTGATGGGTGCATGATATCTTTCCTTCATTTCCTTCAAATCTTTTTGGATAACTCGAAGTATTACCTTGGGTCTATCAAGTTCATCCAACTCCTTGTTGACCAAGTCATGGAGTTGGCTTGTTGTATATGAGCCCTTTTGGAGGAGCTGATCTAATATCTCTAATCTTTCTTTCTTGGGAATATCCATGTTTTCTATATTGAGATTGCAAAATTAACAAAAGACGACGAACGATGTGTTCGTTATTATTAGTATTTTGCAAAGATAGTTGTTTTTTCAAAAATAGAAATATATCTGACCAAAATTTTGAATCATTTTCATCTATATATGTACTATTATATGTCATAATACTATAAATGTATATGGAAATGCAAGTAAAACTTTCATTATTCCACAAATAATCGTATCTTTGCATCAAAATTGATATAATACACATGAACGATTACGCAAAAGCCATAGACGTGAAGGAGATGGGCAAACGCTTCAAGCTGGTCCGTCAGAAATTGGGAATGACACAGACGAAGATTGCTGAGGAACTGGGCACCTCGCAGTTGATGGTCTTTCGTATGGAAAAGGGTGAGAACGTCCTTTCACCGTTCTTCCTCAGTATGCTGATGTACTATTCTCAGCATGTTTCGCTCGACGGGCTTCTTTCCAAGAAGTTCGACATTGAAGACGAGACCCTGTTCAGCAAGAACTACTCCCTCAATTCCATCGTCAAGGCGAAGTTGTCTCTCCTTAGGGAAGAGGTCCTGAGCCAATTTGAGGTAGCAAGTAAAAAAGTCGGTGAGGATTTGGAAGAATCCATCAACCTCCTATAACCATCCCAACAATCATCAGCTATGGCTACAGTCAATGTCTATCTACAATACTTCGCCGCTGATTGTACATTCAACGGTGTTGAACGTCGTGCCGCTTCAGTGATGCTGATAGCCACTTCCGAGGAAGGGCGAATCAAGTATGAGGTGGCGGTTTCTTTCTTCCCCCATGTCACGGAGGATGACTTTGCCGTTTCATACGATGCCTATTTCTCCAAGGTGGTGTTCGAGGCACCTGGCCGGAGGTCGAAGAAGCGTGAGCAGCAGTTCATGGAAATTATACAAGAAGAAGCTGACTCGTTGGCTGACGAAGCCAATGGAAAGATATTTTGGGACAAACCTCTCATAGAAGCAAGAAGAGGATGATGCCCCTGTAAAGGTTGTGCGGGTCCGAGTGCTGAAATCTGGAAACTTTCTGCCATCGGAAGGACTTGTCCTTTGCCCCACTTCCTGACAACTTATTGAAGAATACGAGAACCGTCTCAAAAAGGGCACCTGTGAGGTGTCCTGATTGAGCACGGCTATCGTAATGTCGTACCAGGAAACGATTAGCAAATGAAGAACGACCTTATGCTTTACCGATTCCTCAGCGGCAGTGCGCTGAAGGTAATCGCCGTGGTCTCCATGACCATTGACCACATCGCCTATTACATCCTCAACCAACAGTTGGGGATGGGTGACACTTGGTTTTACGAAACGATGAGGTGCTTTGGCCGGTTGGCCTTTCCCATCTTTGCCTTTCTTATCATCGAGGGGTATCATCATACCCGGCACGTAGGGAGATACATGACGGCATTGTTGGTGACGGCCATTGTTGCTGAGATTCCCTGGCAGTTGTTGGGCAACGAGGGCAGCCATAACGTCGTATTCACCTTGCTCCTTGGGCTGGTGGTTGTCTTCCTCATTGACCATATCCACGATGCTTTATGGCTGATGCTGATGGAAACGGCACTCTTTTCTGTTATCGCCACCATGCTCAATACAGATTATACCTGGCACGGCATCTGTCTGATGGTGGTGTTCTACCTGTTCCGCAAGCATAGGGGACTGACCCTGCTCTTCGGCTTTCCGTTGCTGATGGAATATGGCATCCTCGGTTCAGCCATAGGACTGGCCATTCCCTTGATGTATTCAGGAAGACGCGGTTTCGTCAAGGGGCAATGGGTGAAATACCTATTCTATATATATTACCCTCTGCATTTGTCAGTCATCTACCTCTGTTCCCTCTGAATAAGACTCGATGGTTTCTTCAAAGCCATCTAACTTTTCACATATCTATAACTCCAAATTCAAAGCTATGAAAGAATTTACTACACCTATCGACCTCGTAGAAATAGGTCGTCGCTTCAAACTGGTTCGCCAGAAGTTGAAAATGACTCAAACGGATGTTGGAAAACAAATCAACACCTCACAACTAATGATTCACCGCGTTGAGAAAGGATTAACGACAAGATATGGCATCCTTCTCGATTTGATGATGCTCTATTCCACCTACGTTCATGTCAGCGTCTTCTTTGTCGAAAAGTTTAACATCGACAGCATAGAACTGTTCGACAATAGAGAGATTCAAACCCTCTTTAACGCCACATTGACAATGCTTCGAGACGAGATCGACCAAAAGTTGAACGACCTGCATGAAACCGTGGCAGAAAAGATGGGAATCTTGCAAGACGCTGTGGACAAAATGCCGAATTGAAGCTATGATGAACTCAATTGCTTAACTTCTCTTACATTACAACGTCCTCGCTATCTGCCTCACTTTGGTCACATAGTCCGGATCCTCGGCATACCCTATTCGTTGGAGGAACTGGTAGTAATCCCCACCTTGATATTTATATTGCACGTAGTCACGGTATGCTTTCACGCTTTCCTCCCAGTTGTCGAACTCATAATAGCCACCATCCTTCGGGCGGCGCAAGCCGAAGAGATTGTTGTTCTCTATACAGACTCTCTATGTGAAATAGCCCGTTTCCAAAAGGGCCTGGGCGATGACGATGCGCGGATGCGACACGCTTTGTTGCTCCAACACCATGGCAAGATTGCCGATGTTCAGGTCAAGCGGCGGTTTCTTGCCGAACTTCAGATACTGTATCTTGTCCTGAAGACGTGTGATGTAGT
>ODAI014738008.1_pt1 | contig 53939 bp, 36 predicted proteins | sample 1539321 | NCBI WGS metagenome assembly ODAI01 (sample SAMN02144231, study PRJEB22623) | gut metagenome | biome: sheep rumen | host: Ovis aries | place: New Zealand | reverse complement strand
GCTGCGTCAGAGCCACAAAAACCACTCAAAAAGAAACGCCCACTTCTTCTAAACTGAAGGTTAAGTCGCTCTTTGTCAGGGTATTGTTAGCTTCCAAGCCAGCGCAATACGCACAATAGCGGCTGCAAAGGTACACATATTAAGTAACGTATACAATACTTTCGCGGTTAAAAATAACAATGTTTAACTTATTTAACGCTCGTTTACTACTCTTTAATTAGTCCTTGTTCCAAAAGGACGGGGAGGAAATTAGATGCCGACTGGCGCGCCCCCTTCTTCTGTCGACAGCGCACTACCGAACAATAGCTGCACAACCGCTATCAGTAAAGTAATCTTTGTTTTCATGTCGTCTGTTATTGATTGATTCGATAAAATCTGGCTGCAAAGATAACGATTCTATCTGAAACGCCAAACAAAATGATGATGTCGCGTACATCTTTTAGCGTGAGTTCGATTTAAGCATGGGTGTAGGATGACACTTTTCGAGCGCAATCCTGCACTGTGGTGCCCCTACAGGGGAAATAAAAAAATAAAATTATACATACGACACCGACGCTGTAAGCCGCTAATTCATAGCGACTTACGGAGTTGAGGTCGCATAAAGTACTACACTTTTAGGCGAAAGTCGAACACCGACCTTCCAACTTCTATGAGTTTGCAAGCTAACTACTATGTAGTTGCGTTCCAAACTCATAGTAGTTGGAACGCAAACACATAACAGTTGCAGAAAAGGGACTAAATGTTTGTTTTTTCAGCTTTTTGGGGCAGTGTACGACTTGCGCTCGATTTGCGTATACCTACACCCGTGCCTCTGTCACGTAAGGTGCTGAGCCTGAGCAACCTACGAAACATGGTGTCGTATGTACAATTTTTTTAAAAATTCTCCCTGTATGGGGCTGCTGGCATCTTGTTTGCTTCGATGCCGTCCTTCTCAGCAGGACAGATGGTATTTTCTCGACGAACCGTTATTGACTGTTGCTTATTCGTCAACGAACGTTAAAACGTAAGTAATTTAACTCGCAAGAGTTAAATTACGTTTTCAAAAAAAAAAAAACTGTGAATTTCGCTTTTTTCTTCTTATATTTGCATCGATTTTACTCGTAATAGTACTCCAAACCGTGCGTAGGTGAGGGTAGAAATCGGGTGATTCTGTGTTAGCACGCTTGTCCGTGCAGTCTCATACTCAAATATGAATATAGCAAGACTATATATATAATTATAATAAGGTGTAACGACCTAACCCCTAAAAACAAACAGATAGAAACAGACGTATTCAGCCTGCAAAAACCTGTTCAATTCAGAGGAATAAAACTCAAATATAAATTCAAAATATACTACAAAATGAAGCAAATCTTATCTTTATGGGATGCCTACCCGTCAGACGGGAGACATCTGAGGAGCGTCTACTTACGACTCCTAATTTTTGTTTGCATGCTTGCCAGCGCAAGTGCGGGGTGGGCAGATACGGAAATTACATTTTCCCCAACCAATGCATCAATCACTCAATCTGATGTAACTGTTTCTTCTGGCAATAGTGTACCTTCATCTTTAACAATTGGTGGAAGTAGTACTGACGGATGGAAAATTGATAGCAAGCCAGTATCTATTGTCAGTACCACTGCCAATATTACAAAAATTGAATTTGTTGGTTGTACCAATTCTGGTTCTAGTAGTGGTTCTGAAGTTTGTGGAGACATCAAGACATCCAATAATGGTAGTTCATACTCAACGATTACATCAGGAGTCACTATCAAAGATGCCGATGCTACAGATCAAACAACAGGTACTGGATTTTCCATGGTAAAGAATGCAGTATCTACACCTACCACAGTTACCGTTACTTTCACCTCTGCACAACAATATGTTCAAATTGCTAAAGCCGCTTCTAATGGTAAGCAAATGAACATATCATCTATTAAAGTCTATATATCAGGAAGTGGTACTTCAACCGTAGAAGCCCCTACCTTCAACCCAGAAACAGGCAGCACGGTAAAGAGTTCTCAATCTATTACGATGAGTGGTCCGACAAGTTCGACCATTTATTATAAATGGGATACTACAGAACCTACAGCCGAAGCTTTGGTTACGAACAACAAAATAGGAACAAGCACGACGGTTGAGTCTGGCAAGACTCTTTATGCAGTAGCAAAAGTTGGCGACAACGTAAGTGCTGTTGCCAATGCGTCATATACCATTGACGATGCTGCCCCCACTCTCAGCAGTTCTAATCCTGCAAACAACGCAACAGATGTTGCCACAAGTGGTAACATCACTTTGACGTTCAGTGAGAATGTCACCATCAAGGACGACTCTAAGTTTAGCCTTAACGGTGGAACGTTAGGAACAATCTCAGCAAGTGGCACTACAGTCACTATCTCTTATTCAGGCTTAAGCAACGAAACACAATACACCCTCAGCACCGCAGCTGGCGCTGTTCAAGATGCTGCAGGCAATGCCAGCGCAGCACTGGACAATATCAGCTTTACGACCGAGGCCGCAGCAGTAGTCGTTCCTGTTCCAACGGTGTCATACGGCGGAAATGATTACACAGCGAACCATACCTCTGCAATAAACATTGTTAGTGGTACTAACGTTACAATAACCGCAAGTACAGGCTACAAAATAAAATACAAATGGAGCAGTGCCGCCGCCACTCCGTCGGATTGGAATGATACAAATGCGGCATTGTATGTTACCTCTACGGCAACTACAGGAGACAGATACTTACATGTAAAAGCTTATGAAGAGAATAATACAAGTAATGAAAGTACAAGTTTTTATGTAAAGTTCAACGTTACAGCCGCCAATGTTGCTCCCTCCATTACTGCACAGCCAACAGGTGCAACCTATACGCAGAATGCTACAGCTACCCCGCTTAGCGTTACGGCAACAGGTACGCCGACACCCACTTACCAGTGGTATAGCAATTCGACAAGCAGCACAACAGGAGCATCCACTATCAGCGGCGCAACCAGTTCTACCTATACTCCGTTAACAACTACTGTTGGTACAACCTATTATTATTGCGTAGCGACTAATAGCGAAGGCACAGCAACCTCCAATATCGTTGCCGTAACGGTGAACTCCCCAAGTGCTGGTTCGTCAGCTACCTTCGACTTTACCAATACCGATTGGGACGAACGAGGAGGTAGTGACGGTCAGAATACAGGAAAGCAAAACGGAATTACTTTCACAATAACTGGTTCTGGGCAAATTAGAACAACAGTTGGAACAAGTACAAAATTTAGTTCTAACTCCACCTTCACCATTACATCGGAAGAAGGAAAGACAATTACTTCTGTCGTTTTCTCTCAAAACAACTCTAGTCAACGTTTCACCCCGTCCCCAGCATGCACTCTTACCCAAGCTGGATCAAGTAATCCATATACTCACACTTATACTTTAAATAGTACAGCAAATAGCATTTCGTTTACAACATCTGGTGGAAACGTAGATGTTTATAGCATCACTGTTAATTACAAAACAGAATCAGGTCCATCACCCACCCCCTCTATCGCATTTAATTCTCCTACCACAACAGTAGCAGTAGGTGCCACTGTAACCAACACAGCTACATTGACCAACGCTTCAGGTACTACCATCACCTATTCATCAAGCGACACCTCCGTTGCTACTGTCAACAGTTCTACGGGTGAGGTGACGGGTGAAGCCGCAGGTACAGCTACCATTACCGCTACCTATACGGAAAATAGTACGGACTATACCGACAGCTACGAAATTACCGTAACAGATGCTCCAACCCCTTCAGCAGGACAGACTTGGGACTTCACAACGACATGGAACAAGACGGAAAGCGAGATTAAAGCTTCCTCCGAGTGGAATAATGACAAGCGCAATGAAAGCGCTCTCGCTAATGCAGAGCTCACCGTTGACGGTACAAAGATTGACGTAACAGAAGGACTGAAATTTACCTCAGCTGCCAAGTATGTTGAACTGCATCCCAACGAATACATCGTTCTCCGCAACAACGATACAAAGGTTACAGTTCCCAATGTTGCTGCCGGTTCTACCATCACCATCAGCACATGTGGAAATAGCGGCAGCAGCGGTGTCAAGGCTACAACATCGAATGTCACAAAGACATCAGGAAGCAATAGCTCAACTCCAAGCGACTTTGTCTTTGAAGTCACTTCAACAGGTGATTGCACGTTTGCACGTGCTCAAGGCTCTGACACTCGAATCTATAGTATAACAGTTACGACAGCCGTCACAGTTGAATCACCGACCGTTACTCCTGATACCGATGCCAACTTCTCAACAAGTCCGAAGAGTGTTACCTTCACAACCAATGAGACAGGTGGTACAACCTATTATGTTGTCGGAGCAACGCGTGAGACCAACGCTGCAACTATCGCTGCCGGAACACAGGCTAATGAAGGCACTAACAACGTAAACGTTTCCACATTCGTAACGAACGAGAGCAATGCCGTCATCAGTGCTGTTACCAAGAAGGGCGACGACTACAGTAACATTGTCTATGTAGACCTGACCTATAACGGAACTATTACAGCACAGATTGGCAACGACGACAACGTAGATATCCAGCAAGGCAACTATGCCACCATCACTCCGTTCATCACGGATGGTGCTGGCAACAAGCTGATGTTCGACCAGGATGATGATGCATCCATCGACTACAGCCAGTACTACACTTTCACCTATGCCGTCAAGGATGGTACAACACCAAGCGATTACTGTTCACTTGATGCCACAACTGGTAAGGTAAATACCAGAGACGCCTCTAACAACAAGGCTGCCGTTGGTGCCACTATCACAGTCACGGTAACGGCAACGCCGAAGGCTTCACCTGCCGTAACCTTGAACTATGTCAAGGACCAAGTGCTGACAAAGGACATCACCTTTACTGTCATTGCCGAAGACCAAACCGTTACGACACAATGGGTAGACTTCTACTGGGATGAGGCTTGCACCATACCTATCTCTGAGAATCATGGTGGTGTGACGGGACAGGAAAAGTCTCAGAGCATGACCTTTACCAACTTCCCGAACGGTAAGGTCATCTACGCCAAGGTGAACAAGCAGTATGCAGATATGATCTGCTTCTACTATAACAACAAAGATACCAGCAAGCCAACGGCTGAGGTATCGAAGGTTAACGGAATGACTTCTATATCGAATAATAACGGAAAGAAATATAGATACCGCCAGTGTCTGCCTATCTACAAGAATGCAGATGGTGCTGGAACAGACGGCGACAAGGTATGGGTAACCCTCGGCGGCTACAAGGAAAATGCTGATGCTACAGTAGGTAAGTTTATCAACATGGAGTTCACCCTCAAGGCTAACTCCAGCCGTCCTGCTGCACCTACTTATACTCCAGACACAGATACCAGCGGCAGCGGTACCATGACTAAGATGACCACAGCGAAGGCTTCTACCGCCAACGGTGACCCGAACGGTACGGTAATGGCAAAATACAGTACCAACAACTCGTACACCATCATTGAATTGGTCAGCCTTCCTTCTGACGACAATCCCCGTACATTGAATGTCGATAAGGGTTCTGTCGGTGTATTCTCCACGGTTCCGACATCTGGCACCAAAACACGTAAGACCACTGGCGTACAGGTTGTGGATGGTGTCATCAGCCCGATATCGAATGCATACTACACCTACTACCCTGCCCAGAACGAAGTAACGCTGAAGTTCGATCCGAATGAAGTTACCGTCCACACGACAGGTGCCGATGCCAAAGTGTTTACCAAGCCGACACTGAACATCACGGCAAAAGACGTAGCACACATTACTCCTATCACCTACTCTATCGTGAGCGGTGGCGATGACAGGATTTCAGCCATCGATGCTTCTACAGGCGACATCACCTTCGTAGAGAATCCTACTCCCGGTGTGGTTGTCATCAAGGCAAGATATGCAGGAGAAGCGTATGGCGATGACACGTATGCACCTGCCGAGGCTACCTATACCATCTATATGGTAGACCCGTCGAAGGAGGTAGTACTCATCAAGCCGGGTTCTCGTACCTTCACCACAGAACAGGAAGTTGTCATCGAGGGTGCCAACACCTGGACGGGTTACTACACAACGAGCACTACTGCCGATGACGTTACCTTCGATGCAGCTACATGGAACGTGATTGAGCCGGGAACGACGACGACACTCCATGTCACTGAAACGACGACGGTACAGGCTATGGTCGTCGATCCGAGCGACCAAACTGCCAAGAACCGCACCAAGCAGACCTATACCAAGAAGACGGTAGCTCCGCCTACCCTCTATCCTGACGGTGTGACGAGCACCTACTACTTCACTACCGGTGAACTGAAGAACGGAAAGCTGGCTATCGTTGCTGCAACGACAGAGCCTATGGCCAACGTTTACTATGTTATTGACGACGACCCAAGCATACTGACCAACGGCGGTGGTATCCGATACATTGGTACAGACAAGATTCAGATTGACGGCAGCAAGACCACAACTTACGTCTATGCCGTAACACAGGATGCAGAAGGAAACCGTAGTGCCGTTGTAAGAGGTGTCTACACCAAGTCTTCTACCGTGAAGCAGCCTGCTTTCAAGGTAAACGAAAGCGGTACTGAGTTCGCCAGCGGCGAAACAAAGACTATCGCTGCATCTGACCAAGTTTATATCATTGACAAATCTAACGAGACGAATACCGTGACCTACTACACGATGGACGGCAGCTCACCGACGACCAGCAGTCAGACCTATACTGGCGCGTTCCACATCAACAAGAGCGGAACAGTCGTTAAGGCTATCACGGTACACGGCGAAAACGTCAGCCCCATCTCTACGGCAACATTCAATCTGGATGCAAGCAGCGAGAACCGCTTCTGGGAAGCTAACAGCACTACCTGCGACAAGAACGGTAGGCTGGTTATCAACAGCGGTAAGTCTGGTGCAGTCATCAACAAGATTACCGACCCAGTGAACGGTGTTGACAACATTACGGCAACCTTCGGAAGCATCTATAAGGACTCTAAGGACGTATGGAAGCACGAGAAGGTTGGCGAAGAGAGCAAGGGTGATCCTATCGACGGTGTCGGTACCTACCAGATCTCTACCGGCTACGATGCACTGGACGAGAACGGTGACATCTACAACCACGCCAACAGCCTTTCATCAAAGCCTGTTCATGAGCGTACCTTCGCCCTGCCTGCACGTGGTGCTTACGTACGCTTCGAACCTGAAAAGGACGGCGACCTGACCATCTGGGCACTCCAGAACGGTGGTGTATACTACAATGAGTCTTCAGACGGCAAGGAGAACTTCCTCTCTGGATTCATCCGCAAGCGTCCTGTCTACATGGTTGACGAGCAAGGCAACTGTCTGGCTGCTACGGAAGTGAAGGCTGCCGGTACGCTGAGCAGCAAGTGGGGCGACATCAACAAAGCTGATCTTGTTGACAAAGGTGATTCACAGGGTGGTATTGCCCAGAACCTCTTCACCAAGACTGAGGCTCAGAGCATCTACGATATGTACAGTGCAAAGATTGACGATGCACCGAACACGGACATGAACAACCTCATCCTGTATCTGAACGACGGTACACACACTGCTGCTGCCAATGCCGGCATTGAAGGTGGCGATGCCTCAACAGGAGCAAACATCGGTGTCTGCATCCCGTCAGCATCGTACATGCGCTATACGTATAAAGTGCGCGCCGGTAAGACCTATTACTTCTTCGCTCACCGCACGAAGATTGGTATCCGCGGATTCCGCTTCGACCCAGATGAGACTTATACGGAGCAGGCTATCACGATTAACCCGTCAGCAACTGAAATCAGTTCAGACATCAGCAATGCCCTCATAGCAGAGAAGCAGACGGAGAACGTCACCGTAAGCCGCACCTTCAAAGACCGTACCTGGGCAGGACTTGTATTGCCGTTCAGCGTCAGCAGAACGCAACTGAAGAACGTCTTCGGTAACGATACGGAAGTATTGCACGTAGACCACATGGATGGCTATTCCCTCGTTCTGCACAAGCACCACTACGGTATGATTGTTGCAGGCACGCCTGTACTCATCTTCCCTGCAGGTAAGAATGCAGATATCGAGAATCCAGTATTCAACGGCGTACAGATTGAGACGACTACTGTAACACAGACTGGTGACGACAACGCGAAGCTGACAGGTTCTATCTGCAAGGGTGACTTGAAGAAGAACGACATGTACCTCAATGCAGCCGGAAACTTCCAGCTTTGGAGTGGTAATACCGTCAAGGTATCAGGTACTTATGCATGGCTGACTGGCCTCAAGTCAGAAACTGCTGCAAGATTGACGTTCCGCTACACATCTTACGATGACGAGGATGACAGACCTGTTACTACTGGAATCCAGATTGTCACCAGCGGTGAAAACGACTTAGGTGGCTTCAGTGGTAACGGATATATCTATACTCTCGGTGGACAACTCGTCAGCAAGGATGGCAACAACCTCGACAAACTGCCGAAGGGTGTCTATATCCAGAACGGAAAGAAGATAGTAGTGAGGTAAAATTCTTATCCTCCCCCCTCCCTTTTGGGAGGGGCTGGAGGGTAGGATTAAACAAAGAACTTTAACAAATAGCAATTACAGTCATGACAAAGACATATATCATACCGGAAACGGAAATCGTGGAAACCAAGACTGAATACCTCTTGACGGTACCTTCAAAGACCGATGTTGAAGGTGAAGGAGGTGATAATGGTAGTGGCTCAGGGGGGAGTACTCCAGGTGTAGACCCTACCCCTGGTAGTGGGGAAGCTCCCTTTGCCCGCCGCCAGTTCAATCTGTGGGACGAATGGGACGAAGAGTAGTCGCCACAGCTATTTACATCGGATGTTTTTATGAGACATCATTTATATTTAATTGAGTATTTTTGGAAGTCCTGCGCTGTGAAGCGCGGGACTTTTGCCTGATGGATATGTAAAAAAGAAGTAACTATTCCCCGCTCTTCGATGGGGGTAAAGGTATGTGTCTATAAGAATAGAGAAGGTACTTCCGTTCGGAAATGAAAAGAAAAACAAGTTTTCCTTTTGCATTTCCCTCACTTAATCGTACCTTTGTCCCCATTGAAAAACAATAAAGAGAATATGAACTACACGATTGAGAAGATAACAACACTTATCGGGGCACGGCGTTACGGCCATTCGGACGCTCGTATCAGCTTCCTGCTGACGGACAGCCGTTCGCTTTGCTTCCCAGAGGTGACCTTGTTCTTTGCCATGAAGACACAACGCAATGACGGTCATCGGTATATTGAAGACTTGTATTGGCGTGGCGTGAGAAACTTCGTGGTGGACACTCTGCCGAAAGAGTGGGAGACGACCTATGCTGATGCCAACTTCCTGAAGGTAGTGGGCGTGAGGGAGGCCCTGCAACGATTGGCTGAACGCCATCGTGACGAGTTCGACATTCCTGTTGTGGGCATCACAGGCTCGAACGGTAAGACCATCGTAAAGGAGTGGTTGTACAGGATATTGTCGGGAGTGGGCACTGCTCCGAAGCGCCAGTCGGCGTTCATGCTGCGGGTGACACGTTCGCCGCGTTCTTATAACTCGCAGATAGGTGTGCCCCTGTCGGTATGGCTGCTGAACGAACATACAGAGGTGGGACTCTTCGAGGCTGGCATCAGTCAGCCGGGAGAGATGAAAGCCTTGCGCAGCATCATCCAGCCAACGATTGGCGTGCTGACAAACCTGGGGGCAGCCCATCAGGAGAACTTCTCGTCGTTGGAGGCGAAATGCAAGGAGAAACTGGCACTGTTTCATGACACGAAGGCGGTTGTCTACAGCCTGGACGACGAGATCGTGACGCGATGTATCTCGCAATATGTCTATCGTGGCGACCAGTTGTCGTGGTCGGTGAAGAACCCGAAGGCCGCTTTCTACGTGAAAAGCGAAGACCGCCGTGACAACGCGACGGTCATCAGCTACGTATGGCAAGGGAAGGAGGGACAGTATGTCATCCCGTTCATTGACGAGGGCTCTATACAGAACTCCATCACCAGTGCTGTCGTAGCCCTCTACTTAGGCGTTCCGGCTGACATCCTGGCTGAAAGGATGGCGCTGTTGGAGCCCGTGGCGATGCGGTTGGAGGTGAAAGAGGGACAACATGGCTGTACGCTCATCAACGACTCGTACAACTCAGACCTCTACTCGTTAGACATCGCCCTCGACTTCATGAACCGTAGACCCGACCAGGAGGGCAGCAAGCGCACGCTGATACTGAGCGACATCGTGCAGAGTGGCGTGGAACCGGCTACGCTCTATGAGTCGGTATCGGAACTGGCGGTGAAACGTGGGGTGGAGAAGCTGATCGGTATAGGTCCGCAGCTGAAAGCCCACCAACAGGTGATAGCCGTGAAGGAGAAGTATTTCTTTGAGAACTGTGAGGAACTGATAGAGAGTGAGGTCTTCCACCAGCTGGAGAATGAGCTGATTCTGCTGAAGGGTGCCCGTCAGTTCGGCTTCGACCAGCTGACGGAGCTGTTGGTTCAGAAGGTGCACGAGACGACATTGGAGGTACATCTGAATGCTGTCGTTGACAACCTGAACTATTACCGGTCGTTCCTCAAGCCGGAGACGAAGCTGGTCTGCATGATCAAGGCTGATGGTTACGGTGCCGGTGCGGTGGAGATCGCGAAGACGCTGCAAGACCATCGGGTGGACTACCTTGCCGTTGCCGTTGCCGACGAGGGCGTAACGTTGCGCAAGGCTGGCATCACGTCGAACATCATGATCATGAACCCGGAGATGACGGCGTTCAAGACGATGTTCGACTATGAACTGGAACCGGAGGTGTACTCTTTCAGGTTGCTGGACGCTCTGGTGCGTGCTGCACGACAGGAGGGTATCACAGGATGGCCGGTACACATCAAACTGGATACGGGCATGCACCGCTTAGGCTTCAATGTGGCTGATTTGTCGGACCAGTCAGACTCTTCCGACCCGTCTGACGACATCGCAGAGCTGATTATCCGGCTGAAACGGCAGCAGGCTGTGATTCCACGGTCGGTGTTCTCGCATTTCGTAGGCTCAGACAGTGACGACTTCGATGACTTCTCTGCCAAGCAGTTTGCCTTGTTCAAGAGTGGGGCTGACCGACTGCAGGCTGCCTTCGAGCACCACATCATCCGCCACATGGACAACTCGGCGGGCATCGAACACTTCCCGGAACGGCAGATGGACATGTGTCGTTTGGGACTGGGACTCTATGGTGTGAACCCACGCAACAACGAAATGCTGCGTAACGTATCGACGTTGAAGACAACCATCTTGCAACTGCGCCATGTGCCGGCAGGTGATTCGGTAGGGTACAGCCGCAGGACCATACTGGAGAAAGACAGCATCATCGGTGCCATCCCTATCGGCTATGCTGACGGACTGAACCGGCACTTAGGTAACCGTCATGGCTTCTGCCTTGTCAACGGACAAAAGGCGGAGTACGTCGGCAACATCTGTATGGATGTGGCGATGATTGACGTGACAGGTATCGACTGCAAGGAGGGTGACAGCGTGGAAATCTTTGGCGACAACCTGCCCGTTACCGCCCTCTCCGACCGTATCGATACCATCCCTTACGAGGTACTCACTGCTATCAGTAACCGGGTAAAGAGGGTGTACTTCCAAGACTAAAAGATAAGAAAAATGTCATTTTCCTTTGCATTTTGGTTGCTTCGTTGTACCTTTGCAGGGTTGCTGTCGCAAATGGCACAAATCTACCGACAATAATTTAAATTAAGAACATAAATCTATGGAACAAGTATTTAGTTACATTATCGGACTTGGAGCAGCGGTGATGATGCCTATCATCTTCACCATTCTCGGAGTCTGTATCGGTATTAAATTCTCTAAGGCGCTCAAGAGCGGTCTTTATGTAGGTGTCGGTTTCGTCGGCCTGAGTATCATTACGGCTTTGTTGGTAGACACCATGTCGCCGGCACTGTCTAAGGTAGTGGAAATCTACGGCCTGGAACTGCAAGTCTTTGACATGGGATGGCCTGCCGCCGCCTCTGTTGCCTACAACACACTGGTAGGTTCGTTCATTATCCCCGTCTGCTTAGGCGTCAACCTGTTGCTGTTACTGTTGGGTTGCACCCGTACGGTGAACATCGACCTGTGGAACTACTGGCACTTTGCCTTCATCGGTGCTGTGGTTTACTTCATGACCGACAGCGTAGCCTGGGGATTCTTTGCTGCCATCATCTGCTACATCATCACTCTTGTACTTGCTGATGTCACGGCAAAAAAGTTCCAGAAGTTCTATCCCGGCATGGACGGTATTTCTATCCCGCAGCCATTCTGCCAGGGTTTCATGCCTTTCGCTGTAGGTATCAACAAGTGTCTGGACTATGTGCCGGGTATCAATAAGGTGAACATCGACTCCGATGGTATGAAGAAGAAGTTCGGTCTTTTCGGTGAGCCCCTCTTCCTTGGTGTGCTGATAGGTATCATCATTGGCTGTCTGGCTTGCAAAGACTGGAACGAAGTGGTCGACAATATCCCTGTCACCTTGCAGATTGGTATCAAGATGGGTGCCGTCATGGAGTTGATTCCACGTATCACATCGCTCTTCATCGAAGGCTTGAAACCCATTGCTGAGGCTACGAAGGAGTTGATTGCCAAAAAGTTCGGTGCCGACAAGGAACTGTATATCGGTATGTCGCCGGCATTGGTCATCGGTCATCCCACTACACTGGTGGTATCGCTGCTGCTCATCCCCGTAACACTCGTTCTCGCCGTGGTACTTCCAGGCAACCAGTTCCTGCCCTTGGCATCGTTGGCAGGCATGTTCTATGTCTTTGTGATGGTACTGCCCTATACCAATGGCAACGTCCTGCGCTCGTTCATCGTCGGTCTGGTTGTGATTGCCATCGGTCTGTACTTCGTAACTTGGATGGCAGGCGACTTTACCAGTGCTGCCCACCATGTGGCTGCCATCCATCCTGACGATAAGACCGTACAGGTGCCTGCAGGCTTTGAAGCTGGTGCCCTTGACTTCGCATCCAGTCCGCTCTCTACAGTTATCTATGCTTGCATGAAGTACCTCAGCTATATCGGAGCCGGCATACTGACCATCTGCACCTTGCTCTTGGTCGTATGGAACCGTATGCGCATCAACAAGAAATAAACATGTGGTATCAGTGAAATCATAACTCATAAAAACACGAATATGAAAAGAACATTTATTTCATTAGCATTGCTGGCAATGGCATTTGGTGCAAGTGCTCAGCAGAGTGTGAAATTCCAGACGGCGTGTCATCCAGACGACGTGAAACACTATGACACAAAGAAATTGCGCGACCGCTTTGTCATGGAGAAAGTGATGGAGGCAGACAAAATCAACCTTACCTATTCACACTACGATCGCTTCATCTTTGGTGGTGCTATGCCTGTGAACAAGACGTTGAAGTTGGAGAACTTCTTAGAGTTGGGTCTCGATGTAGACAAGACCATCAAGGAGAAGTACTTCCTCTATAACCGCGAACTCGGTGTCGTCAACTGTGGTGAAGGCGATGGTGTCGTCATCGTTGACGGTAAGGAGTATGCGCTTTCTCCGAAAGAAGCCCTTTACATCGGCCGCGGACATATCGGCAAGGACAAGGATGTAAACAAGGTAGTGGAGTTCCGTTCCAAGAATCCTAACAAACCGGCAAAGTTCTACCTGAACTCAGCAACGGCTCACAAGCATTATAAGACCCAGTGGATTACCCTCGACGGACGTAAAGGTTCGCTGAAGGCTGCCGTATGGGGTCCTGTAGGAACAACGGAAGAGGCTAACAATCGTACCGTATATAAGCTGATTGTCAACGACGTGTTGGAAGAAGGTCCGTGCCAGTTGCAGTTGGGACTCACCCAGCTCAACCCCGGAGCTGTCTGGAACACCATGCCGCCCCACACTCACGGTCGCCGCATCGAGGCTTACTACTACTTCAACCTTCCGCAGGACCAGACCATCGCCCATGTGATGGGTGAGCCGCAGGAAAGCCGTGTTGTATGGCTGCACAACGAGCAAGCCATCATGTCACCGGAATGGAGCATCCACGCTGCTGCAGGCACCTACTACTACACCTTCATCTGGGGTATGGCTGGTGAGAACCTGTACTATAACGATAAAGACAACATTCCCGTTGTTGAACTGAAGTAAGCTTTCCGTTCCCCAATCCCTCCCGTGCAGGAGGGAAACAGGATAGATCCAGTGGGGATGGATAATCATAAGTGAAATAATAAACAATAATAATAACTAAAAAAAGGAGACCCCCGGAAGTAACCTAACAGCCCTCCCCGTTCGGGAGGGAATGGGGGTGGGTATTTATGAATGCAATTAAAACAACAAAGATGTCCAGCTTCCGTTGGGTCATCTGTGCGTTGCTCTTCTTGGCAACGACAATCAATTACATGGACCGTCAGGTGCTTTCGCTGACGTGGAAAGACTTCATCGCACCTGAGTTCCACTGGAGTGATGCCGACTATGGTACCATTACCGGTCTGTTCTCTATCTTTTATGCTATTGCCAACCTGTTTGCAGGTAAGTTCATTGACTGGATGGGAACGAAGAAAGGTTATCTCATCGCCATCTTCGTTTGGTCGTTGGGTGCCGTGCTTCATGCTGGTTGTGGCTGGGGAGCTATGACCATTGAGGGCTACGACAGCATCGAGGCACTCCGTATGGTGCAGGCTGGTAGCGACGCTGCCGTTGCCATCGCCTCCATCAGTGTATGGCTGTTCCTGGCTTGCCGTATGATTCTTGCCCTTGGTGAGGCAGGTAACTTCCCCGCAGCTATCAAGGTTACCGCCGAGTACTTCCCGAAGAAAGACCGTGCCCTTGCTACCTCTATTTTCAACAGTGGTGCTTCCGTTGGCGCTCTTGCAGCTCCTGCTACCATCCCACTGTTGGCTCGTGCCTGGGGTTGGGAGATGGCATTCATCATCATCGGTGCCCTTGGTTTCGTATGGATGGGTCTTTGGATCTGGCTCTATGACAAACCTGCAAAGAACACGCGTGTCAACCAGGCTGAGTTGAACTATATCGAGCAAGATACCGACATCGCAGAGGTTCAGAACAAGCATGAAGCCAAGGAAGAGAAGGTTATCCCGTTCTTCCAGTGCTTCAAGTACAAGCAGACATGGTCGTTCATCGTGGGTAAGTTCATGACCGACGGCGTATGGTGGTTCTTCCTCTTCTGGGCTCCGGCATACTTCTCTGACCAGTATGGCTATACCTCTGACTCTACGATGGGTATCCTCCTGATTCTCACCCTTTATACCATCGTCACCGTACTCTCTATCGGTGGTGGTTATCTGCCGAAGTACTTTGTAGAGCAGCGTGGCATGAATCCCTATCTGGGTCGTATGCGTGCTATGTTGATTTTCGCCTTCTTCCCCTTGCTGGGTCTGTTGGCTCAGCCACTCGGTGCCTATAGCGCATGGTGGCCAGCCATCCTGATTGGTTTGCTTGGTGCAGGACATCAGGCGTGGAGTGCGAACATCTTCTCTACCGTTGGTGACATGTTCCCGAAGTCAACCATTGGTACCATTACCGGTATCGGTTCAATGGCAGGTGGTGTAGGCTCGTTCCTCATCAACAAGGGTTCCGGTTCGTTCTTCACATGGGCTGAAGGACAGGGAAGTGCCTTTACCTTCTTTGGCTTCGACGGAAAGCCGGCAGCCTACATGGTAGTCTTCTGTATCTGCGCCGTTGCCTACCTTATCGGCTGGTGTATCATGAAGGTTCTCGTTCCGAAGTACAAGCCTATCGTTCTCGAAGACTAATATCTTGATAAATCTTTAAGACGGATAATCCTTATAGGGGGTTGCTTCTGCTTTGACAGGAGCAACCCCCTAAATGTTGTCCGACCAGTCTGACCAGTCTGACAACTCAGACTACAGGCTATTGGGCGTGTTGCGGAGATATTCTTTCAGCAAGTAGGCTTCGTAAGAAGGGTGTTGCAGGTTTTGTAGGATGTTGATGACATCGTGGTCTCTTGCGATGCTGACGGGTATTCCTTGTCGGTTCATGCGTTGAACGAGTTGTGCAACGGTCACGGGTGGTGCAACATGTAGGGTGATGGGCTGCAAGTTTCCGTCCTGGCAGGTGAAGGCTGCTTCGTCGTTAGCCCTGAGCAGGATTTCCTTTGCTACCAAGTCAACGGGTGAGAGGTCTATGGTGAGTTCTGCAAGGCTTTCCGGACATACACCTGTCTGTTGCATCAGGCGCAGGAAACCGAGGAAGGCATTCGATGTTGACAAGTCGGAAAGTGACGAAAGGGTAGGGATGATGTCTTCCGTTGTACCTGCTATCAGGTTTCCTACGCGAAGAATCTGTGCCTGCAAGCCCTTGGTGGCAGCGGCATTGCTGACACGTTCCTCAGCAAGTTGCTTGGAATGGAGGTATGGAAAGTGCCCCTTTTCCAGCTCTCCCTTTGGGGAGAGAGTGGGGAGGGTTGCTTGCTGTGGGTCGAGTGATGCCGTGGAGATGTGGATGAGGCGTAGATGATGCTGCAAGCAGAAGTCGATGATGTGCTCCGTGCCTTTCACGTTGGTGTCTTCCAGTTCCGTTCCGCGTGCAAAGTGACGGACGTCAGCAGCACAATGGATGACGACAGCGCTTGACTCATAGCTGACTATTGGCGTCTGCTGATGCTCTGAGGATTGGCAAGGCAGGGCAGACCATTGGGAATATGGTGCTGTGATGTCGCCCTTGACGATGCTGATGCCCATACCTTTCAGTCGTTCTTCAGCAGGGATGTCGTCCTTATCCCTGACAAGACAAAAGACTTTTTCTGTTCCCTGCGCAAGCAGTTGACGTAGGACATGACTACCCAGGAAGCCGGTGGCACCGGTGAGGAAAAGAATCCCCCTCTCCAACTCTCCCCAAGGGGAGAGAGTGGTTACATTCCCTACAGGCCTATGTTTTGATGTCGGTGAGTTTTCGATAGTAGAACTATTTACTCTCTCCCCTTGGGGAGAGTGGGAGAGGGGGATTTCCTTATGGTCGGAGAGGGGAATTTCCTTGGGGGCTCTGACGCTTAGGCTTCCCAACTCTCTTGGTGTAGCCCTCTCGAAGATGTCTTGGTAGCTTCGTTTGATGCCCACATTCTCCAGTTCTCCTATCAGTTGTATGGCACTGAGAGAGGTGCCTCCCAAGTCGAAGAAATTGTCGGTAGCACCCACTTCGTCCATCTGTAGTACCTTGGCAAACAACCGACAGAGCAGTTCTTCCCTCTCGTTGGCAGGCTTCATGCGTTGCCGGACTACAGGCTGAGGATTAGGCAACCGCTTGTAGTCAGTCTTGCCGTTGGCGGTGAGCGGTATTTTCGACAGCTGCATGAATGTGTCGGGCATGAGGTAGTCGGGTAATTTCATGCTCAACTCCCGTCTGATGTCGTCAACCTTCATGTCTTTGTCAGCCGTAAAATAGGCACATAGCAACTCTTCGCCCCTGTCAGTTGAAGCTGGTTGTGTGACGACAGCTTGTCTGATACCCTTCAGTTGGAGTAAGGCAGAAGCGATCTCTTCAGGTTCGATGCGGAACCCGTTTCGTTTGATTTGCCGGTCTGTACGTCCGACGAACTCCAACAGTCCACCTTCGTTCCATTTGACGAGGTCGCCCGTATGATACACCTTTCCTGTGCAGAACGTGCAATCCGTAAACTTCTCCTTTGTCAGCGCTTCGTCGTTCCAGTAGCCTGCCGCCACCTGCGGCCCGGCAATCCACAGTTCTCCTGTAGCCCCCTGCGGCAGTAGCTGTCCCTGCGGGTCGGTGACGAACACCTGCATGTTGTCGAGAGGTCTGCCGATGGGAATGTCATCGTATGTCTTGTCCTTTGCTATCTCGCAGTAGGTGGCATCAACGGTACATTCCGTCGGTCCGTATGTGTTGATAAGCCGTGCGGTAATCGGAGGAACCCTTGTGAGCTTCTCCCCACCCACGCATAGGTAGTCTACTTCCAATTGGTGTTTTTCTGCCAGCATCACCCCCATCTGGGTGGTGTAGCATCCGCCCGTGATGCCGTTGTCTTTCAAGTATCGTGCAAGGGCGGAGAGGTTCATCCGGATGTCGTCGGGAACAATATAGAGCGTACCGCCTACAGACAGTACGGGGAACAAATCTTCAACGGACGCATCGAAGGAAAGTGGTGAGTGACAACTGATGCGGCTCTCTTCCGTCAGGTGCCAGTGGTTGACGATGAAGTGGGTGAGGTTGAATAGTCCTCGGTGGGTTACCATGACACCCTTCGGCTTTCCCGTTGAGCCGGAGGTGTACATCATGTAGGCGAAGGATGATGGTGGAAGTTTGAAGGTTGAAGGATGACGGTTGATGTCGTTGCGAATTTCCGCTTGGCGTGCTTCCGGCCACTCCGGGTCTATGGGTACGTATGCCAATCCTGCCTTCATGACTCCGATGACCTTTACCATCCATTCCTTCTGGCGTGTAGTCTTCAGACAGACGAACGGGCTGTCAGCTTGTTGCTTTTTCGCCACTTCTTCGGCGTATGCCGATGAGCGCCTGTCCAACTCCTGATAGGTCAGCGAGCCGTTGCCGGCGACAACAGCCTTGGCGTGCGGTGTCTTTTGTACCTGTTCCTGGAATAAGTCCAGCCATGTCTGCGTGTCGTCATATTCAAGAAGCTCACCCTTGCCTAATGAAATGAGGTGGCGTTGCTCGTTGTCGTCAGCGATGCTGATGTCTTTCAGTCGGACACCGGAGTGGGTGATGATGCGCTGGATACATGTGACAACAGCCTTTGCAACCATATTCAGTGTTGCCAGCCCGACGAGTGCTTCACTTGCATCCGTCCTGACTTCATAGTTGTCGGCATCAGTGTATATGGTGCAGTTCAGGTCGTTGCATGCCTCTCTGTGAGGTAGCTGTACCCCTTTGTAGGGTATGCCGTCCATCATGCACACCTCTTCTATCTTTGTTCCTTGGAATCCGAAGGTGACAGCCGGTCCCATCTGTCTGTCCCGGCAGAAGTGGGTAGCAGGATATATATGGTTTTTCAGTGCCGACAGCTGCTCGTGCTGCACCCTCTGGATGAAGTCCATGACAGGAAGTTCTCCGTCAGCATCAACCCATAAGGGCAGCGAACGCACAAACATGCCGAACGTGTGACGCAGCCGGGCGTCTGTTCGTCCGTGAGAGAGGGTGAAGAAAGCCACACGCTCCTGGCGGGTCAGCTTGGCTAAGACGATGCTGAAGGCAGCTGTAAAGAGTATGCTCACTTTTGTCCGATGCGCCGTACACCATTCGTCAATGCTCTTCTTGTCTGTTGTAGATGATGCTATCAGGTGCCGTCCCCAAGGCGTCTGTCCTGAACGAGGTGTCGCAAAGACCGTCAGTTCCGTATCTTGGAAGTGTTCCAGTGTCCATTTCTTCGCTTCCCTATAGGCTTCTGTTTCGAATGTCGCCGCTTCCGCTTCCGCCGCTTCCGCCATTTCCATTTGTCCCTCTTCCTCCTCGTTCATCATCCTGACGATACTTGTTCCGTCGGCTATCGTGTGGTGGAAGTCGGTCAGCAGCAACAACCGTTGAGGCGTTTCTATGATTTCGATGCGGCAGAGCGGTGCCTCTCCAAAAGGTTCAAACGGTCTCACGAAGTCGTTCTCCATGTATTCCTCCGCTTCTGCTTCCGTCATCTGTCGTGTTGCAATAGGAATCGTCATCGACGGGTCGGTATATTGGCGTATCGTTGTACCGATGTGTACAAACCGCGTGTGCGTGGCTTGGTGCTGCGTGATGCGTTCCGCAGCCGCTTGCACTCGCTTCAAACCTACCGTTTTCGGGAAAGAAATCACCGAAGGCAGGTTCCATGCTGTTGTCGTTGGACGCATTTGCCATCCTACGAACACGCTCATCTGCGATTGCAATAGCGGATGCATCTCCATATTTGCCACAAAGATAGTAAATTAGATGTAAACTCGGCATAAAAGCAGAATATATCTATCTTTACAGAAAATACTCACGTTCGGAAAAGCAAAAGAAAAATGAGCTTTTCTTTTGTTTTTCCCTCACATAACCGTATCTTTGTACTCATGGAAATGGCATTGTATATTGTATTAGGACTCGTTTGCGGTGCTGCCGTAGTGTATGTCATGCTGTCGGGTAAACTGTCGAAAGTGCGGCAAGAGATTGCCGTGGCACAGACACAACTGGCTTCTGAGCGCGAAAATGCGGAGAAGCAGCTGGCATCCGAGCGTGAAAGTGCGGCGCGGCAACTCAGTCAAGAGCGCGAAAGTGCGGAAAAACAGTTGCGTAGTGAGCAGGAGCATGCCGCTGAACGGCTGGAGCAGATGCAGCGTCGTCACGAGAAAGAACTGAAAGACGTGCAGGCACATGCTGACGAGTTGCGTGCGGAGATGGTGAAACAGCAGGAAGCGAAAAACCGTTTGGTGCAGGAAGAGATCCGTAACATGGCTTCGCAGATGCTCAATGAGAGCAAGTCGGCGTTGAACAAGGAGAACCGCGAACGCCTCGACACGTTGCTCACACCGCTGAAAGAGCGCATAGAAGCGTTCCAGAAGACCGTCAGCGACAACAGCAAGGAGGGCGCACAGAACAAGACGGAGATCAAGACCGCCTTTGAGGAGGCGATGAAGAAATTGCACGACGAGCAAGAGCGTACCGTTCGGCAGATGAAGGAGGACCAGGAACGTACCGTCCGCGAACTGAAAGAGCAGACGGAACGCATCGGCAACGATGCGGCATCGCTCACGCAGGCACTCAAGGGCGACTCGAAGATGCAAGGAGACTGGGGGGAGATGATTCTCGACAAGACGCTGGAAGACTGCGGACTCATCAAGGACGAGCAGTATTTCCTGCAACAGACGTTCCGTGACACCGACGGCAACCTGTTCCGTCCCGATGCCGTCATCGAGTTTCCTAACCATGAGACGGCGGTCATCGACTCGAAGGTTTCGCTCACAGCCTATCAGGAAGCGACGCGTGCGGAGACGACAGAGTTGCGCGACCGGTGGCTGAAAGAGCATGTGGCAAGTGTCCGTGCGCATGTCAACGAGCTGTCAGACAAGAACTACGAGAAGCTGGTACCCAACTGTATCGGCTATGTGCTGATGTTCATCCCCTACGAGAGCGGCTACTCGGCAGCCGTGAAGACCGACCCGTCGCTCCTTCAGTATGCCTACAAGAAACACATCATCATGCTCTCGCCGTCGAACCTCCTGATGGCTTTGCAGCTCATTCACACCATGTGGCAGAACTACCGCATGAACAAGAATGTGGAGGAGATACTCCGCCAGTCGAACGACCTGTATGACAAGTTCGTCAACTTTGCAGAGTCGTTCGTCAAGATAGAGAGCGACATACAGAAAGTGCAAAAGGATTTCGACGTCGCAAAGCGCCAGCTTTCTGAAGGACCAGGCAACGTTATCCGCCGCTTAGACAATATGAAAACTCTCGGTATCACGCCGAAGAAACAGATACCGGAACTATAGCGCTTCGCTAAATGATAAATGACAAATGATAAATGATAAATTATTCCAATGGTAAATTCCCACTCCTACTTATCATTTGTTATTTGTCATTTATCATTTATCCTTTAGCGAAGCGCATTTATCATTTATCATTTATCATTTAGCGTAGCGCCAAGAAAGGTGTCGAAATACTGCGTGATGCGTTCATGCAGGTGAACGCTTTGGTGTCCCCTCATGTTGTGAGGCTCACCAGGATAGACGAAGAAGTCGGGTTGCGTGCCGGTTTCAATACACTTGGCGATGAACGACAAGCATTGTTGCGGCACCACCGTCGGGTCGTTGTAGCCCGTGATAATCTGTAGTTTACCTTTCAGGTCTTTAGCCTTGTTGATCAGGCTCGTCTTCTCGTAGCCTTCCGGGTTGGTTTGCGGCGTGTCCATATAGCGTTCCCCATACATCACCTCGTACCATTTCCAGTCGATGACAGGGCCTCCGGCGACTCCTACCTTGAAGACATCCGGGTAGTTGGTCATCAAAGAGATGGTCATGAATCCGCCGAAGCTCCAGCCGTGAACGCCCATGCGGTCAGTATCGACATAGGGCAGGGACTGGAGGAACGCCACACCTTGCATCTGGTCTTGCATCTCCACCTGTCCCAGTTGGCGGAACGTCACCTGTTCAAAGTCACGTCCGCGGTTCTCACTTCCCCTGTTGTCAAGGACGAAGATGATGTAACCTTTCTGAGCCATGTAGGTCTCCCATGAGCGTGAACTATAGTGCCAGCCAGCATCTACGTTGTGGGCATGCGGCCCGCCATAGACATAGACAACGGTGGGATATTTCTTCTGCGGGTCGAAGTCTGCCGGTTTCACCATGCGGTAGTAGAGGTCCGTCACGCCGTCGGCAGCCTTCAGCGTACCACATTCAAACGTGGGTTGCTGATAGCCTTTCCACGGGTCGGCAGCAGTCAGCAGCTTCGTACCCATCTTGCCTGTTGTCGGTGTCACCTCGATACAGCCTGGTACGTCGGGTTCCGTGTAGCGGTCGAGAAGGTAGGTGCCGTCTTCCGACAGCTCACCGTAGTGGTAGCCGCGTCCGTTGTCGAGCGGAGTGCGCTTGCCTGTCCCTATGCTTACGGCATACAGGTTGGCTTGTATGGGGTTCTTCTCGTTCGATTGGATGATGATGGTCTTGTCCTTCTTGTTGAATCCCAGCACATCCATGACCACCCACTTGCCTGATGTGAGCTGCCTGACCAGTTTCCCGTCCTTGCGATAGAGGTACAGGTGGTTGTAACCGTCGCGCTGGCTCTGCATGATGAAGAGCGAGTTGTCCCACGGCAGGAACATGATGGGGTGGAGCGGTTCTACATATTTCGGACTTGTCTCGCGGTAGAGCTCTGCCAGTCGTTTGCCTGTTGCGGCATCGTAGCTGACCAGCCGGCAGTCGTTCTGGTCGCGGTTCAGCTCGAACATATAGACGGTACTGTTGTCAGGGCTCCATGCGATGTTGGTGAAGTAGACGGGCAATTTAGTTTCGGACACGTTTTCGGAAGCGATGCCACCGAGTACGGAACCAGAGGGGGTGTCGAGATAGATGGTTTTTCCGGTCTTTACGTCGTAGATGCCAACGGTAACGACATGCGATGTCTCGCCAGCCATCGGGTATTTGTCTGGTTCGTATTGGGCGATGCGTGGGAAGATGTCTACCTGCGGGTAGTCGGCAACCATGCTCTGGTCCATGCGGTAGAACGCCAGTCGCTGTCCGTCGGGGCTCCAGAACGTGCCTTTGCTGATGCCGAACTCGTCGCGGTGTACGCTCTGTCCGTAAACCAGTTCACGGCTGCCGTCGTTGGAAAGCTGGTGGAGGGTCCCTTTTGCATCGACAACCATCAGCTGGTTGTCCTTGACGTATGCCGTGTTTCTCGACCGGGCACACCAGTCGTTGGCGTTATCAGACGATATGCTGTCCTGCCACACCACCTTCTTCGCCTTGAAGTCGACGAGTACGACCGCCTTCCTGTTGCCTACCGCCACAATGGGCTTGTCGGGATAAGGGAAGGTGGCGTTCATCAGGTGGCGTACAAATACGGAGTCGTTACTGCGAGTCCACGTGTTGATGTCGTCAAGGGTGAACAGTTGCGTTTCCTTCCCCGTCTTCTTGTCGATGGTGGAGCACGTCTCCACGTCGGTGTGTACCAGTTCGTTGCCCCACCATGTCGTGTAGATGTTCTCCGGTCGCAGGTTGGCATAGTTGTTACCACCGAAGTTGAGGTCTTCCAGGGTGAACAGTTTCTTCTGAGCCATGAGCGTTGTGGGATAGAGTAGCAGAATCCATACAGGCAGGAGTGCCACGATATGCTTAATCTTCATCATTGTCGAAGTTCTTTTTGCGCTTGTCAAAACCTTTGTTTCCCCTGTCGAAGCCCTTACTTCCCCTGTCGAATCCCTTTCCTTTCCTGTCGAAACGCTTGCCGCCGCGTCTGTCGTCGTCGCGGTCGAAGTGTTTTCTGCGGTCGTCGTCGCGCGAGAACCGTCTGCTGATGCGTTCCCTTTCGTCGCCTTTTCGTTCGCCGAGGTAGTTTTTCTCAAACGAGTGGAACTTGAACGAGCGGATGTCGCCTTCCTCGTTCTCCTCTTCGTCGGTCATGCGTTGCTTAAATTCGCGGTTCTTCTTGAACCGGTGTTTCTCTGCCATCGCCTTCTTCTCGTCCTCCGTCTTTACGATGCCGCCCTCTTCGCGGAACTCCTTCATCTTGCCTTCGAACATGGCATACTTGCGGAACTCACACTCCAGCGAACCGTTGTAGAGCGGTATCTTGATAGACGGTTTCAGTCCTATCTGCTCGAAGCACTCTTCGCGGTAGCTCAACACCCATGCGTTGTTTCCGCCGAAAGCATGCTTGAGGCGCTCGCCAATCATCTTATAGGTGCCCAGGAGGTTGGGCGTGGAGATGCGTTCGCCGTAGGGTGGGTTCATCACGATGATGCTCTTCTCCTGGGGTTGCGTAAAGTCCTTGAAGTCTTGCATGCTGATGGTGATGTCCTTCGACAGTCCTGCCGCCCTGACATTGAGGTTGGCGGTGTTGACCGCCTTCATGTCGTTGTCGTATCCGTAGATGTGGTGTTCGAAGTCGCGCTCCTGCGAGTCGTCGTTGTATATCTCGTCGAAGAGTTCCTGGTCGTAGTCAGGCCACTTCTCGAAGGCAAACTCCTTGCGGAAGACTCCCGGCGAGATGTTGCGGGCGATGAGTGCCGCCTCTATGGGTAGCGTTCCCGACCCACACATAGGGTCTATGAAGTCAGTCTCTCCGCGCCATCCCGTCATGAGAATCATACCGGCTGCCAGCACTTCGTTGAGCGGAGCCTCGCGTGTCTCCTGCCTATAGCCGCGTCGGTGCAGCGACTCGCCGCTGGAGTCGAGCGATAGCGTCGCCTTGTCTTCGGCGATATGGATGTTCAGGCGTATGTCTGGATTGGTCACAGAGATGTTGGGACGGTCTCCGGTACGCTCTCTGAACTGGTCTACGATGGCGTCTTTCACCTTGTAGGTGACGAAGCGTGAGTTGCGGAACTCCTCAGAGTATACCACAGAGTCTACCGAGAACGTCTTCCCCTTTCCGATATACTTGCTCCAGTCTATCTTCTTCACCTCGTCGTACATGTCTTCAGCCGAGCGTGCCTTGAAGTGGGCTATCGGCTTGAGTATGCGTATGGCGGTGTGCAACTGGAAGTTGGCACGGTAGAGCATCTCCTTGTTGCCTGTGAAGGACACCATTCGGCGTCCCGTCTGTATGTCGTTGGCACCCAGTTGTGTCAGCTCTTCCGCCAGCACGTTCTCCAGTCCCATGAACGTCTTGGCTATCATTTCGAAGCTATCGCTTCCGTTACCCCATGTGTTTTCCATTTGGTTAAATTCCTGTTCCATGATTAAATTCCAAATCTAAGTTGTCTATTTTCTCCTTATTATACTTGCGCGAGTTGGCGCGCATGTTGCGCGTCACCCACACGTTGGCACCCACGACGCAGTTTTCGCCTATCGTAATGCGTCCCAGGACGGTGGCATTGGCATAGATGACCACGTTGTCCTTCAGGATAGGATGGCGTGGAATGCCCTTGATAGGGTTGCCCTCGTCGTCGAGCGGGAAGCTGATGGCTCCCAGCGTCACACCCTGATACAGCTTCACATGGTCTCCGATGATGCATGTGGCACCGATGACGACACCCGTACCGTGGTCTATCGTGAAATACTTGCCGATGGTTGCTGCCGGATGAATGTCGATACCCGTCTCCGAGTGAGCCATCTCCGTCATCATGCGAGGGATGAGGGGCACGCCCAAGAGATACAGTTCGTGGGCTATGCGGTAGTTGATGAGCGCCTTGATGACGGGATAGCACGAGATAATCTCACCCTGACTCGATGCCGCAGGGTCTCCGTCGTAGGCAGCCTGTATGTCCGTAGCCAGCGTACTCCTGATTTCCGGCAGCTTGGCAATCAGCTGTGTCGCCAGGTCCGACGCATGTTCCAGGCAGATTTCCGACTCAGCCTTGTGGCATCCGCACGCTTCTGCGTCCTCAGCCGTGAGTCCGAAGCACAGTCCTGCCAGTATCTGTTGGCTCAGCAGCTTGTGCATCCGTTCGATGTTTACGCCAATCTGATATTTCAAGGTTTGCGACTTTACGGAAGAATGTCCGTAGAATCCAGGGAAAATCGTTGCCCTCGCCAGTTCGACAATCTCTTCGAGTGCCTTTCCTGAAGGCAGCGGGTCGCCCTCGCGGTGCTCATGGAAGAGTCCTTTCAGGGCATACAGCTCTGAGAGGTGGTCCACCGTCTGGGTCAGGATGTGAGTTGTGTTCTCGCTACTCATTATCGTGTGTATCAGTAAATATGGTGCAAAGATAATAAAAAGTTAGGAGATAGGCGTTTGAAGAGGTGAGTTTTTTCAACCAACTCAGCTATTTCGCGCGGAGAACTCAGCCATTTCGAAGGACAAGCTCATCCATTTCGAGGGACAAACTCAACCCATTCGAAGGACAAACTAAGCCCATTCGAAGGACAAAACGTATGGTATTGAAAGAAAAACCTGCAAGTTTTCATTTGAAAACCTGCAGGTTTTTATATGTAAACCTATAAGTTTTCATATAAGAACTTATAGGTTAACGATGTCTGTCTGTTGCTTTTCCGTTTCCTGACCAAGGGAACCTAAGCTATGCAAAGATACAACATTTCTGGGGAATTTGCAAGTTTTCCGGCGACATTTTTCTCGTGTTCGGTCGGCGACGAGAGCCGTCTTGCCCTTTGTCTATCAGTTAAACTTTCATATAATCCGACTTTTTTGTGTGCAAAGTTGGAAATAATATCTACCTTTGCATGCTCTTTCAAATAACAGAGAAAAACAGATGAAGTATGCAATCATAGCAGCTGGCGACGGTTCGCGGCTGGCACAAGAGGGTGTCAGCGTGCCCAAGCCGTTGGTTCAGGTGGGTGGCGAAGGGCTTTTGCACCGTCTGTTGCGCATCTTCATGGCGTGCAACGCGACGGAGATACTCGTCGTCAGCAACGCCACGATGCCGCAGGTGGAGGCGCAGCTGTGTGCCATCGGCAACGAAGGCATCGGCGGCCGGACGGTACCCCTGCGCCATTTGTCGAAGACGACACCCAGCAGCATGCACAGCTTCTATGAGTTGTCGGCGTGGTTGCAAGGCGACGAGCCGTTCGTGCTGACGACGGTAGACACCGTTTTCCGCGAAGACGAGTTCCATGCCTATGTGAGTGACTTCGTCAAGGCCTTGTCTGAAGGAAAGGACGGGCTGATGGGCGTCACCCGATATGTGGACGACGAGAAACCGCTCTACGTCACCGCTGACAGCCGGCAGCACATCACCGGCTTTTGGGACGAGCGCCCAGAACGTTTGTCAAGCGGTTCTCCAGCCTTCCAGGACAGCGACGAGCTGTTCGTCTCAGCAGGCATCTACGGACTCACCCCCAAGGCCTTACTGACGCTGAAGGCGTGTGTGGAACGGGGCGAAAGCCGCATGCGCAATTTCCAGAGGGCTATGCTCCGCGACGGTCTCGACCTGTCGGCATGGCCGTTCACGAAGGTTCTCGACGTGGACCACAGGGAGGACATCGAGAAAGCCGAGGTGTTTCTAAACGAAGAAAAAGCTGATGAAGGATAAAGGAAGTATGGATGGCGCCCCTCAAAGCATCGTCGGCATCAGACGGGCTGAACGCTTCTCGCCCAACTCCGTCGGGAAAGATGAGGCGATTCTGCGTGCCGTACTCGACCGCCTGCACGGGTTGATGGTGCGGGAAGAAGATGCCGCGACTGCACTTCCGCCTGCTTCTGTCTACCTGAACATGGCGCGGAGCAACAAGGTGCTGGCTCTCCTCAAGGCGAAAGCGACACAGGGAGCCCTCGTGCTGAACCCTGCCGAGGGGGTAGAGGCGTGCCGGCGGAGCCGCATAGACGCGCTCATGCACCAGTACCACCTGCCACTTCCGCCCTTGGAAGGCCACTCCGGTTACTGGCTGAAGCGTGGCGACGCGGCTGCACAAGAAGCAGCCGACGTGGTCTTCTGCGAAGATGAGGCGGCGTTGGCGGCAGCAAAGGAACGCTTTGCCGCACGACACATCACGGACTATGTCGTCCAAGCTCACGTCAGGGGCGACCTGGTGAAGTTCTACGGCGTAGAGCCGACGGGCTTCTTCAGGGTGTTCTATCCCGGTGACGACGGCGAAAGCAAGTTTGGCAACGAACAGATGAACGGCCGTCCGCACCACTACTTCTATCAGAAGCAGCACCTGCAAGCCTCTGCCGAGTTGCTGTCGCGGCTGGCTCATACGCCCATCTACGGCGGCGACGCCATCATCACACCCGACGGCGACTTTGTGCTGATCGACTTCAACGACTGGCCCAGCTTCTCCCGATGTGTGGATGAGGCTGCCACCCACATCGCCCAATTCGTTAAAATGCAGCTTCGTACCCGTTAAAAGCAATTGAACAACATGACAGACAACATAAAAGGAAAGACTTTTCGCGAACTCTTGCAAGCCTCCTTCAAGTCGGAAGACACGGAGGAATGGATTGACGTATACTTCACACGTCCCATAGGACTCTTCTTTGCACTCATCTGGATCAGGCTGGGGGTGCATCCTAATGCCGTCACCATCCTCTCCATCTTCTTGGGAATGGGTGCCGGCGTGATGTTCTACTTTACCGACCTGTGGCATAACCTCTGCGGAGTCGTGCTCCTGATGCTTGCCAACTTCTGCGACTCTACCGACGGACAGATGGCACGCCTCACGGGTAAGAAGACGCTCATAGGCCGTATGCTCGACGGCTTTGCGGGCGACGTGTGGTTCTTCAGCATCTATCTTGCACTCTGCCTGCGCCTCACTCCGCAGCCGATACCCGGTCTGGACATGCCCTGGGGCGTGTGGATATGGGTGCTGGCATTCGTGGCGGGCGTCCTCTGTCATGTGCCGCAAGCCGCACTTGCCGACTACTACCGGCAGATTCACCTCTTGTTCCTGCTGGGCAAAGAGGGTTCTGAGCTCGATACCTATGCCGAACAGCATCGCATCTACGAGTCGCTGCCCAAGAAGGGTGCCCTGTTGGAGCGCATTTTCTACGGCAACTACCAGAACTATTGCCGCAGCCAGGAGCAGCGCACGCCGGCGTTCCAACGCTTCTATGCCAAGATGAAAGAGAAGTATGCCTCTATAGAAGACGTGCCGGCACCTCTCAGACAGGCGTTCCTCAAGGGTAGCCGCCCCCTGATGCCGCTGACCAACATCCTCTCCTTCAACTGGCGTGCCATCAGCTTCTATGTCTTTTGCCTGCTGAACATCCCTTGGGTGTGCTTCCTGATAGACATCTTGGTGTTCAACACCTTATATATATATATGCGCAAGCGTCATGAGCACTTGTGCAAGACCTTGACAAGACAACTCTGACGATATGAAGACAACGAAAGGATACCTCTTCGACTACGGCGGAACGCTCGACACGGCGGGCTGCCATTGGGGAATGTTCATCTGGCATGCCTACCAACGCCAGCATGTCCCCGTAGACGAAGCGCAATACCGTGAGGCGTATGTCTTTGCAGAACGAATGTTAGGAAAACGCCCCATCATACAGTCAGATTATTCTTTTTGGAAAACTTTGGATGTAAAACTTTGCATTCAGTTTGAATATCTGCAAGAAAAGGGGTACCTTTGCACGGGCGATTTCAACATGGCACGTCTGCATGCTGCCATCATGGACGAACTCTACCAGCAGGTGAAGCTGATAACTGCCCGCAGCAGGAAGGTGCTGGAGCAACTCAGGGAGTCCGCTCCCTTGGTGCTGGTGAGCAACTTCTACGGCAACATGTCGGTGGTCTTGCAGGAGTTCCAGCTCGACCGTCTGTTCCAGCAGGTCGTAGAATCGGCGGTAGTGGGCGTGCGCAAGCCTGACAAGCGCATCTTCCAGATAGGGGTCGAGGCGTTGGGATTACCACCGCGGGACGTCGTCGTCGTGGGCGACAGCATACAGAAAGACATTCAGCCTGCCAAGCGCCTGGGCTGTCAGACGGTATGGCTCAAAGGGGAAGGCTGGACTTCCGACCCCGTCGATGCTGCCGATGCAGACCGCATCATCGCCTCGCTAGATGAGTTGCTCTTTACAGAAGCGTGAATCCATCGGGCGTAAAACAATAAGAAAACATATCTGTCGTTATATATAGAAATAATAATCATCGAAATGAAACAATCAAGTACAAAGCCGGCAGACGGCAAGTTGGGTATTATGGTGGTAGGCTGCGGTGCCGTGGCAACAACCTTCATGACAGGTGTCCTCATGGCACGCAAAGGACTGTCGAAGCCTATCGGCTCCATGACCCAGTACGACAAGATACGCGTAGGACGCGGCCATGAAAAACAATACCTGCCAGTAACTGAAATCGTTCCGCTGGCAAGACTCGACGACATCGTCTTCGGCACCTGGGATGTCTATCCTCAGAACGCTTATCAGGCTGCTGTCTATGCCGAGGTTCTCAAGGCGAAGGACATCGAACCCGTGCGTGACGAACTGGAAAAGATCGTGCCCATGAAGGCTGCCTTCGACAAGAACTACGCCAAGCGGCTCGACGGCGACAACGTGAAACGTGCAGAAGGCAGCTCCACACAGATTCCTACGCGATGGGAGATGGTGGAAATGTTGCGCGAGGACATTCGTTCCTTCAAGCAGCAGAACGACTGTGAGCGCATCGTCGTGCTCTGGGCTGCCTCTACGGAGATATACGTCCCCGTCAACAAGGAGGTCCACTACAGTCTTGCCAACCTCGAAGCCGCCATGAAAGCCGACGACCGCGCACATGTGGCGCCGTCGATGTGCTATGCCTATGCAGCGCTGAAAGAGGGCGCTCCCTTCATCATGGGTGCCCCCAACACCACCGTTGACATTCCTGCCATGTGGCAGTTGGCAGAAGAGACGAAGATGCCCATCGCCGGCAAGGACTTCAAAACGGGACAGACGCTCGTGAAGTCGGGCTTCGCACCTATCATCGGCACACGCTGTCTGGGACTCGACGGTTGGTTCTCGACCAACATCCTGGGCAACCGCGACGGGCTGGTGCTCGACGATCCCGACAACTTCCATACCAAAGAGGTGAGCAAGCTCTCCACCCTGGAGACCATTCTCAAGGCAGAAGACCAGCCGGATCTCTACGGACATATCCACCACAAGGTGCGCATAGAATACTATCCGCCACGCAACGACAACAAAGAGGGATGGGACAACATCGACATCTTCGGATGGATGGGCTATCCCATGCAGATAAAAATCAACTTCCTTTGCCGTGACTCCATTCTGGCAGCACCGTTGCTGCTCGACCTGAGTCTGCTCATGGACCTGGCAGCGCGTGCCGGACGCTATGGCATCCAGCGCTTCCTGAGCTTCTTCCTCAAGAGTCCTATGCACGACTATACGGCTGGTGAGGAAGCTGTCAACAATCTTTTCCAGCAATACACCATGCTGAAGAATGCCCTCCGAGAGATGGGTGGTTATGAACCAGATGAAGAAATCGATTAGAAGACTTACATTATTGTTACTTTTCTGTGCCTTGGCATGGGTTGCCGACGCACAGACCATCCGCGGATATGTCGTAGACCAGCAGACCGGCGACAGCATCCCCTACATCAGTGCCGTCTACAAGAGCAACAACGTTTCGGCGGCAGGCTCCTCGTCGGGTGTCTTTGAGATAGCCCGCCACGAGGGACTGACGCTTACCGTGAGAGCCGTAGGCTACAAATCGAGACGCATAAAAATAGGAAAGAACACGCCGGATGAGCTGCATGTCACCCTTATTGCCGACTCCAAGCGCATGGACGAGGTGGTGGTGCGCGCCAAACGCCGCCGGAAGTATTCGCGCAAGAACAATCCGGCAGTGGAGCTGATGCGGCGCGTGATTGCTGCCAAGAAGGTGACCGACCTGGAAAACCACGACTTCTACCAGTTCGACAAGTACCAGAAGATCACGATGGCGGTCAACAACATCACGCCGGACGAGATGGAAAAGGGCATCTTCAAGAAGTCGCCGTGGCTGAAGAACCAAGTGGAGGTGTGCCCGTACAACCAGAAACTCATCCTGCCTCTGTCTATCGACGAGACGCTGACGCAGCATATCTACCGCAAGTCGCCGAAGGATGCGAAGGACATCATACACGGACAGTCGACCAAGGGCATCAGCAAGCTCATCCAGACGGGTGAGACGCTCAACACCATAGCCAAGGATGTCTTCAGCGACATCGACATCTATGACGACCAGATACGTCTCCTGCAGAAGCAGTTCCCAAGTCCTATCGGCTCAACAGCCATCTCTTTCTATCATTTCTACATCGACGACACGCTATATGTCAACCAAGACCAGTGCATCCGTTTGCAGTTCATGCCTGCCAACCAGCAGGACTTCGGCTTCAGGGGTGAGCTCTATGTGGTGAATGACAGCACCCTTCACGTGAAACGTTGCGACATGCAGCTGCCTGCCAACACGGGTGTCAACTTCGTGGATGCGATGAAGATAGAGCAGGAATATACGAAGCTGGACAACGGTGAATGGGTGCTGACGACCGACAACATGATAGCTGAGCTGGAGCTGACAGACCTTTTCCAGCGGGTTGTCGTCATCAGGACGACGAAGATGAAGGACTATGCCTTCGACCCGATATCCGACAAACTCTTCAAAGGTAAGGCGAAGACGCGCATGGAGGCGAATGCCAAGATGCGTGATGCCGACTATTGGCAGCAGCATCGTCCCGTCTCCCTGACGCGGAGCGAGGCAGACATGGACAACTTCATCCAGCGTATGTCGAAGTCAAAGAACTTTTCGTGGCTCATGTTTGGCGCGAAAGTGCTCTTGGAGAACTTTGCCGAAACGGGTGGAAAGGGCAAGCCGAGCAAGTTCGACATCGGTCCTGTCACGACGTTCATATCGAAGAACTTCGTCGATAACATCCGTCTCAGGGTAGCAGGCCGCACAACAGCCAACCTCAACCCGCATTGGTTCTTGGAGGGATATTATGCCTACGGTACCAAGTCGCACAAGAGCTACTATGGGGCTACCGTCACCTACTCGTTCAACAAACCGCAGTACAATCCGATAGAGTTCCCCATCCGTACCCTGTCTTTCGAGACGACATACGACATGATGTCGCCGTCTGACAAGTATCTGCGCCACAACAAGGACAACATCTTCATGACCATACGCCCGAAGAAGGTGGAGCAGATGTTCTTCTACAACCGCCAGGCGTTGCGTTTCAAGTGGGAGACCGACTACGGACTGGCTACCAACTTCGAGATGAAGACCGAGAGCAACGCACCTACTGGAACCTTGGAGTATCGGCGTTTGTCCGACGGTTCGCTTGTAGACAAGATTCGCATGACGGAGATGACGCTCGGATTTGATTACCGGCCGGGGCAGACCTACGTCAACTCGAAGCAGAACCGCAAGGAGGTGAACCTTGATGCGCCGCAGTTTACGCTATCGCATACGATGGGCCTGAACCGTTTCCTTGGCGGGCAGTTCCGATACAACTACACCGAGGTGTCGGCTTACAAGCGTTTGTGGCTGGGCAGTTGGGGGCATATCGACGCACGGGGGAAGGCTGGAGCGCAATGGAATAAAGTTCCGTTCCCCTTGCTCATCATGCCGCCCGTTAACACGTCCTACTTTGAACACCAGGGATCTTTCAACATGATGGAGAACATGGAGTTCCTCAACGACCGGTTTGCACAGTTCAACATCGCATGGGACCTGACGGGAAAGATCTTCAACCGTATTCCGCTCCTCAAGCGTTTGAAGTGGCGTGAATATATCGCATTCAAAGGTATGTGGGGACATCTGACGGACAAGAACAATCCGTTGCTCGAAGCCAACGCAAACGATCCCGACCTCTACCGCTTCCCTTCCAACACCCATGTCATGAACCATGAGCCGTATCTCGAATTTGTGGTCGGCATCCACAATATCCTCAAGATGTTCGAGGTGGACTACGTGCGCAGGCTTACCTATACGGCTTATCCGGGTATTCATGTCAACGGCATACGTTTCGGATTTGCCTTGGCATTCTGAGTATGGCAGCCAGACTTTCTAAACATCTTCAGAACAACAACGCATCTCTTTCAAAACTACTATACACAACAACACAATACACCAATGAGCCAGATTATTTTAGCTGACAACCAGGACATCACACGCGCAGGATTGATGTATATCCTGCAACAGATAGGGGAACAACAGACGGGAAAGACGCCGTCAGCCAAGCAGACATGCAGGGTTGCTACCGATAAGGCAGGGCTCATGGCGTTGCTCAAGGAAGCCCCCGATGCGCTGGTCGTTCTCGATTATACGCTCTTCGACTTTACCGACGACGATGAACTGCTTATCTTCGGACAGCGTTTTCGTGATGCCTTCCTCGTGCTCTTCAGCGAAGACCTGAGTCTCGACTTTGCCAGAAGGATGATTGCTTCCAGTTCCCAGATTAGTATCTTGCTCAAAGAGTCGTCCATGCACGAGATACGCGAGTGCCTGACGCAGGCTCTCCACAACCAGCGATACATCTGTCAGCGTATGATGGAGATGCTGCTCACGCCTGCAACAGTGGCAGAGGAGGTGGTAAACCTGACGAAGACGGAGACGGAAATCCTCAAGGACATAGCCTTGGGCATGACTACGCGCGAGATAGCAGAGAAGCGTTTCTCCAGCTTCCATACCGTCAACACCCACAGGAAGAACATCTTCCGCAAGCTGAAGGTCAACAATGTGCATGAGGCTACGCGCTATGCCTTGCGTGCCGGGCTTGTAGATTCTGCTGAATACTACATCTGAAAATGCTTGAAACAAAAAAAGCTAAAAGTATTTCACAACACCTTTAGCTTCCAATTTCTAACTAACTTATTATCAACTATTCATTACTCAATTTTAGAATCACATTGCAAATATACAATAATATGTAATAGGTTGTACTATTATTTTCAAAAAAAGTTACGTAAACGTTTGCAAGAAATCGGATAATTGCGTACTTTTGTACCAAGTATCAACAAAAGTCTATAGTTTGTTATTTATGAAACAGCGCCGAACGTCACTGAAAGACATCGCCAAGCGCATGGGAGTGAGCATCGCTACCGTGTCGCGTGCCTTGCGCAACAGCCATGAGGTGGGCGAGGACTTGAAGCGGAAGATTCAGGCGCTGGCGCACGAAATGAACTACAGACCCAATCCTTTCGCACAGAGTCTGCGCAAGGAAGCTCCGCGAATCATCGGAGTTGTTGTCCCCAACCTTGTTACCCATTACTATGCCGGCGTGCTCGATGGCATCGAAGACTATGCACGCCAGAAGGGTTACTCTGTCTTCAGCAGTAACTCTCATGAAAACCACGAACTCGAAACCCTTGCCATCGACAACTTCATCAGCCTGCATGTCGAGGGCATTATTGCATGTCTGGCGCAGGACACCACTGACTATTCCCACTTTGAGGAGATTCACAACATGGGCATTCCCTTGGTGTTCTTCGCCCGTACCTGCCTGCCCAACATGTTCTCGCAGGTCGTTGCCGACGGAGATGTGGCTGCACAGAAGGCTACGCAGCACCTGATAGACCGTGGGTGCCGACGCATCGCCTTCATCGGCGGACCTAACCACCTCGATATGGTGCGCCGTCGCAAGCATGGCTATCTGGAGGCGCTCCGTGAAAACGGTATCCCCATTGACCGCAGCTTGGTTTCATGTGGAAAAATCGACTTCGATTGTGCACGTGAGAATACGTTGCAGCTGTTGCAGCGGCCTCATCGTCCTGATGCTATCCTGGCTTTCAACGACATCGTAACCTATGCAGCTTTCGATGCCATCAAGTCACTTGACCTTCGCATCCCCGACGATGTAGCCATCATCGGCTTCACCGATGGCGACACGACAGCCTTCGTCACTCCGCCGCTTTCTGTCATTGCAGACCAGGCTTACCTGGAAGGACAGAAAGCCTGTGAGCTCCTGCTGCGCAACATCAACGGCGACCCGAAGATTTACAGGGAGGTTGTTCCGATGCAGATTATTATCCGGCAGAGTACAGAGAAGCGCAGTTAGCTCTCCTAAACGTATCGTTTAGCCTTCGTAAACATATCATTTAGCTTTGCTAAACATAGCATTTAGTATTCCTAAACATATCATTTAGCAAGGCGGTATCTATTCCTCCATATCCCGGTCCAGCCTGTCTCGCCAGAGATACTTGCGTGTCTCGTGTACGATGATGCCGTTGAGGAACAGCAGGGAGAGCAGGTTGGGTATTGCCATCAGCGCATTCATGCAGTCGGCAAGGCTCCACACAAGGGTGAGGTTGGCAATGCTGCCCACAAAGACGGCGACGATATAGAGGATGCGGTAGGTCATCACCGACTTGCTTCTGACGGACTGGATAGGCCTGCCGGTCTTCTTCTGCCGGTAGGCTCGCCAGTTGATGGAGAGGTATTCTACCGTTCGCTCACCGTAGTAGCACCAGCCGAGGATGGTGCTGAAGGCAAACGTCAGCAGTCCGAATGACAAGAGGGGTGCACCCACGTAGGGTATCTTGGCAAAGGCGGCATGTGTCAGCGCCGCTCCGTTGCTGTAGTCGATGTCGGGATAGGCGATGATGCTGCTCACGATGACCACTCCTGTGAGGGCACAGATGACCACCGTGTCCCAGAAGGTGCCGCTCGACGACACCAGAGCCTGCCTCACTGGGTTGCGAGTCTGTGCGGCGGCAGCTACGATGGGTGCCGAGCCCAGTCCCGACTCGTTGGAGAAGAGGCCGCGTGCAATGCCGAAGCGTGCTGCCATCATCACCGTCGTACCGACGAAACCACCGCCTGCTGCCTGCGGAGTGAAGGCACTCACGACAATCAACTTGATGGCTGGCCACAGGTAGGAGCCGTTGACAATGAGGATGTAGATACATCCAAGCACGTAGAAGCACGCCATGAACGGTACCAGCATGCCGCAAACCCTGGAGATACTCTTCACGCCGCCGAGGATGACGGCGGCCACCAAGAGGCATACGACGATGCCCGTGACCACGTCCGGAACGCCATAGCTCTCGTAGGTAAGCGTAGCAATGGCATTTGCCTGTACCGTGTTGCCGATGCCGAAGGAGGCGAGGGCGGTGAAGACGGCAAAGAGTATCGCCATCCATTTCCATCCCAGTCCGCGTTCCAAGGCGTGCATGGGACCGCCGAGCATCTTGCCGCTCTTGGTCTTGATGCGGTATTTCACCGCCAAGAGTCCCTCCGCATATTTCGTAGAGATACCGAAGACACCCGTCAGCCAGCACCACAGCACGGCACCCGGTCCGCCCATGGCCACCGCCGTAGCCACTCCGATGATGTTGCCTGTGCCTATCGTTGCAGCCAATGCCGTAGCCAAGGCACCGAATTGCGACACGTCTCCCGTGGCATCCGGGTCTTTCTTCACCGATAGTTTGATGGCAGTAAAGATTTTACGCTGCGGAAAGCGCAGGCGTATGGTCAGGAAGATGTGGGTTCCTAACAGCAGGATAATCATCGGCCATCCCCAGAGAAAGCCGCTGACCTGTTCTAATATGTCGTTTAGCGTTTGCATCATTATTTCCCTCTTTCCACCTTTACCTTTACCTTCTTGAACCCCATCGAGTGTAGCAACTGGGCGAATTGTTCGCGGGCGTTTTCTTCGGCTGTGGCGATGTTCTCTTCCGTCATGCAGCGGTCTATCATCTTCTGGTAGGCACGCTGGTATAGGGCTTCGCGGTCGGCAGACGTCCATGAGCCGCTTTCGAAGAAGGAGCGCGTCTGCGCCTCGTCTATGATGTTGCGGTCGAGGAGCCGGATGGGTGGCAACGTGGCTGTGACGACAGAGTCCTTGACTTCTATCCAGTCGTCTTCCGTCTGTTGCAGGTCTATGCCCAGTCTCACGGTGCCATAATAGATGCGCACCAGTTCCTTGTCGCTGAAGAATCCGCGGTCTATGGTGTCGACGAGCTCTTCATCCTTGATAGCGAGGAACTCCCATTGTCCTATGCGGCGTATAGACTGTATCTGCGTGGGCGTGATGTCGATGCGCTCGTTGCGCTCAATGCCGATATGGTTGTCCATGTTCAGCCATATCAGCGCACCTATCGCACCAATGGCAATCAGGCAGAGCCCTACGATGCCCTGCCAGGGCAGCTTGCCGACGAACCGTATCAGTTTCAATAGTCCCTTACCCATATCGTCTTACCCCTTTTCTATCGTGAGGTTCTTCACCGAGAAGTCCTTGCGGAAGGTCACGGTGATGTCTTCTTCCTCATATCCCATCTGCCGGATGATAGGGATGATGGTGGTGGCGGCGTTCTTGCGCGCATTCTCTATGATTCCCATCTTCGGTATGTCGTTGACAATCTGTTGGCGACCCTGCCGCTCGTAGCTGGTCATCTCTTCGTCGCTGAAGTTTCCTCTGGTCAGCGGCACATACTTCTTCACCTCGTCGTGGTTGATCTTCGTACTGGTCATCATCAGCTTCGGGTCGGGCAGGGTGACGACAATCTTCTTGCCAGTCTTGCGGACATTCTTCTCAGAGAAGCCGCTGAAGTCCACGTATGCCTTGAGCGTAGCATCCATGGGAATGGCTATCCGCCGTTTGCCAACGGGGATAGACACCTTGAAGTCCTGCTTCATCACCGACCCCGACAGCGACAGCTCGTCTTGGTGGGTGACAATCTTGTGAATCTTATACTCCGAGGTATACAGGCGCGAACATTTCTGTATCTGGATAATCATTGCAGGCAGACCGCCGTCAGCAGGCTCCCCGCCTTCATGTTCCTTGCCTTTGCAGGCTGCCAGCATCAGCATGCAAGCCGTCACCATGATGTATAGTCCCGTTCTCATTCTGCTTGCAAAGGTACGATTAAGCGAGGACAAAGCAAAGGGAAAACTTGTTTTTCTTTTGCTTTGTCGAGCGGAAGTACCTTCTTCAAAGGTACGATTTTTATCTTATAAGTGAATGAAAAACTTGCTGTTAAGATAAAAAATCGTACCTTTGCAAGGATTAAAAGACCGAAATCGTATGAAACATCTTACACCTATTCTATTATTGGCAGCAACCTTGCTGGTGGTGACCGCATGCAAGGAGAAGCCTCAGAGCAACATCATCATTGCCAAGAAGCAGACCGAGAAGCCGGCACCCTCTGCTCCGCAGAAGATGTCGGACTATGAATGGAGCAACACCGTCGCGTGGCTCGACAAGCAATATACCGTTTCCATACAGAGAAAGGCAGACGAGTCGTTGCCGAAGGCTAAGGACGAGTCGGGCAACGTCTACTTCGACAACGTTATCACGCTCAAGGTGATGCGACCGGACGGCAGTGTCTTCTTCGACCGCACCTTCAAGAAGAGCGACTTCAGCGCCTTTGCCGATAACGCCTATGGCAAGAACGGCGCGCTGCTGGGCATCGTCTTCGACAAGGCTGAGGGCGACTACCTGAACTTTGCAGCCAGCATCGGATCTCCCGACACCATGAGCGACGAGTATATCCCCCTCGTCCTGCGCCTCTCCCGCATGGGTGACGTGCGCATAGAGAAGGACACCCAGCTCGATACCGGCAGTAGTGCGCCGCGCGACGAGGTCGAGGCTGCCGAAGAAGAAGGGATGTAAAAGCTATCGGATATTCATGTTTAACTAAATAATCAAGCTTATGAAAAGGTATTTTTTATTAGTGATGTTGTTGTCTCTTGTCTGCGTGCTGAATGCTCAAGATATGAGTCCATCGGCAGTTGCTGAGTTTAAGGAAAGTCTGGAGCAGGCAAGGGCTGGTGATTCCAATGCCCAAGTAAACGTAGGCTATGACTATTCAGAAGGAATTGGAACGCCAAAGAATTATCAAAAAGCGCACTATTGGTATCAGAAAGCGGCTGCACAAGGCAATGCCTATGGCATAGGTAATATGGGATGTTTGTATAAATATGGACAATATGTCAAGCGTGATTTGGCAAAGGCCGTAAAACTATTGAAGGAAGGTGGTGATAAAGGAAATCCAGATGGCTACTTTGAGTTAGGAGACTGTTACGAAAAGGGACTTGGAGTTCATAAGAATCTTGAAACAGCCTATATGTATTATAAGAAAGCTGCGGATAAAGGGTATGATAAAGGTATAAAAGCAGTAGCTGCTCTTGAGTCAAGAGGAATAGGAGTAAATGGAAGTCTGATAGCAAGAGGTACTTATACGTCGACAGGTGTCTTTAAACAAAATGGTCAGTTTTCCAGTTCTGGTACTCCTTATCTGACGTCTTTCAGGATTTATGAGAAATGTTTGTATGAAGGTGATAGTAACAAGGCGTATAAATATGTAGGAACAGAGACGCTTGACAATATCACTTATCGTAGATATGGTAGTGACAGAGACAATTACTTCTTGGTAACCGGCGATGGGTCTGTGCGCAAGTCATGGAGCTTTTCTGCCAACTATCCTTTCTTAGGGGTGGTTAGGACAACATCAATTATGTATTATGACAAAGGAGACACGCGTGCTGCTTATCAGCAGGGTACGTCTTCAGGTGGCGGAAGCTATTCAAACGGTTCTTCCAATTCGTCTTCTACAAGTGGCAGACAATTGCGCACTTGTGGTTTATGTCATGGTAGAGGTTGGGTAGATACAGATGAAGGAGTTTCCGATTTTGGCAGCAATAGTAAAAAATGGTGTAGTGGTTGTAACAAATATGTTTATATGAACCATTATCATAAGACCTGTCCGAGTTGCAACGGCAAAGGAAAATGGTAAACAAAGAAAGCATCTGTCAAACAGACAGATGCTTTTAGTCGTCACTGTGATGTGTACGCATCTAAATAGAAAAAAGATGACTACATTCTACATAGGCTTTGTATGTCGTTGACAGACAGTGGCATACAAAATCCTTTCGAAGAAATAACCTACATCTTTCTGCACCAATGCATTTTTCATGCAATTAAGAGTAATGAATTTAGAATTAAGAGTTATCGCCTACAGCGAGTAAGAAGTATGAGTTAAGAAGTACATGCGTAGCATCCATTTTTACTTTTTACTTCCTCATCGCAGCGAAGCGAGAATATCTATTAACTCTAAAATCTGAATTCTTAATTGCCTGTTTCATTCACGATCAGTGCATGAAACAGGAAAATCATGCTTTTGTACATCTATACGTTTGTTTTAGTTTGTTAACATATAGGGCTGTTTTTTCGGAAAACAACACTTTGAAAAGCAAACACATAGTAGTTGGCATGCAACTACTATGTGTTTGCGCGCCAACTACTATGTGTTTGCCTTGCAAGGAAGTACTCCTTGCAAGGGTGGTGTATGTTAAATCCCCTGAATGTAGGTATTCTTCCGTTTGTTAGTTTATAACTTTCTGATTGTCAATCGGATAGAATACGCATGTAGAATGTAGGATAATTTTTTTATTCTCCCTGTAGGGGAACCCTCAACGGTGTAGTACTTTTCAGAACTTCGCCATCTTGATGGCATCGATGGCGCACTCGTCGCCCTTGTTGCCCAGCCGTCCGCCGCTGCGGTCCTGTGCTTGTTGCAGGTCGTTGGTGGTCAGCAGGCCGTAGATGACGGGTATCTCGCTGGTGGCGTTCAGGCGTGCTATGCCGTAGGTGACGCCCTGGCAGATGTAGTCGAAGTGTGGCGTCTCGCCGCGGATGACGCTTCCGAGGATGATGATGGCATCGTAGCCGCCGTGGAGGGTCATCTGGTGGGCACCGTAGATCAGCTCGAAGCTACCAGGGACGGTCTTCACGTGGATGTTCTCCGGCAGCGCTCCGTGCTTCTCCAGCGTCTTGACGGCTCCGTCGAGCAGTGCTCCCGTGATTTCGGGATTCCATTCTGCGACGACGATGCCGAAGCACATGTTGCTGGCATCGGGTATGTCTGCGGGGTTGTAGTCGGACAGGTTATGCAGTGCTGTTGCCATGTCGTTGTCTTGTTTGCGTGATAGTGCTCAGTAGGGGGGCTTCCCTGTTAGTTGGAAGCCCGCTCTATGTACTTGTCGATGTCCTGGAAGGCAGGCGAGTTGACATACTTCTTCTTGATGTCCTGATAGATTTCCAGAGCCTCAGCCTTCTTGTTCTGGCTTTCCAGGATGATGCCAGCCTTCTTCAGTGCCAGCGGAGCGATGCTCAGGTTGGTGTTGTCCTCAGCCTGCTTGTCAGCCATTTTTGCAGCGTTCTTGAAGCAATCGACGGCCTTGTCCAGCTGGTCGTTGTTGGCATAGATGTCGCCCAGTGCCATCTGTGAGGCGGGGCTGATCTCCATGTCGTCGGCAGTATCGAACTTGTCGACATACTCCAGTGCCTTCTTCCAGTCAGGCTTCTGCTGGTGTGCATAGCACAGTCCGGCGTAGAGGTTTGCCAGGTTGCCGGCATCGGTGCCGCTGTAGTCGGCAGCTATGTTGAGGAATCCCTTGAAGGTAGCGCCGTCGCCTTTGAGCGCCTTGTCAAACTGCTCGGCATTGAAGTATTCCTGTCCCTTGGCAAGGGCGGTGCTTGCCTCCTGCTCCTTGGGTTCCAGCACGTAGTTTTTGACGAGGATGCAGCCCAGTACAATCAGTACGATTGCGGCAACTGCGATGATGATGGCTTTCTTGTACTTCAGGAAGAAAGCCTCCGACTTGTTCAGGGTCTCGTTCAGTTCTGCGGCACCCTGCTGTTCTTTTTGTTTTGCCATTTGTTGATATGTTCTTTTTATTTGTTTATACGATTGTATATGTCTTTAATATCTGTTTGCCTTAAGTTCATAAGGCGGTGCAAAATTACAGAAATAATCCCACACCGTGAAATTTCTCACCGACTTTTTTCGTTTGACTCATATAGTTTCTTATTTATTTCGTACCTTTAAAGAAGGTACTTCCGCTCGGAAGAGCAAAGAAAAACAAGTTTTCCTTTTGCTTTTCCCTCGCTTAATCGTACCTTTGCATCGATGATACTGCGCCGTATATCTATATTGAACTACAAGAACATCAGGGAGGCAACGCTGGAGTTGTCGCCGAAGATGAACTGTCTGATAGGCCGTAACGGGGTGGGGAAGACCAACTTCCTCGATGCCGTCTACTACTTGTCGTTCTGCAGGAGTGCCTACAACACGGCTGACTCGCAGAACATCCTGCACCAGGCTGACTTCTTTGTCCTGCAAGGCAGCTATGAGAGCGATGCAGGAGAGCCGGAAGACATCTATTGCGGCATGAAGCGGGGCACGAAGAAGCAGTTCAAGCGCAACAAGAAAGCCTACAAGCGGCTGTCGCAACACATCGGACTCATCCCCGTCATCTTCGTCTCACCCTCCGACTCCATCCTCATCGAGGGCGGCAGCGAGGAGCGCCGCCGGCTCATGGACGTGGTCATTGCCCAGTATGACCATGCCTATATCGAGGCGTTGTCATCCTATAACAAGGCGTTGCAGCAGCGCAACACCCTGCTGAAGCAAGACGACGAGCCCGACGCCTCGCTGTTGGACATCCTTGAGATGCAGATGGCACAGTATGGCGAGGCTATCTACAAGAAGCGTGAAGCCTTCGTCAGGGAGTTCATTCCCGTGTTTCAGGACATCTACCGGCGCATCTCCGAGGCGCAGGAGCAGGTGTCGCTCAGCTACATCTCGCACGCTCAGCGCGGCGACCTGCTGGACGTCATCCGCCGCGACCGCATGAAAGACCGTGCCGTGGGCTACTCGCTGCACGGCATCCACCGCGACGACCTGGAGATGCTCCTCGGCGGCTACCCCATGAAGCGCGAGGGCAGTCAGGGACAGAACAAGACTTTCGTGCTGGCATTGAAGCTGGCACAGTTCAACTTCCTGCGTCGTACAGCCAGCAACACCACGCCGCTGCTGCTCCTCGACGACATCTTCGACAAGCTCGATGCCCACCGTGTGGAGCAGATCGTGCAGCTGGTGTCGGGCGAGGACTACGGTCAGATTTTCATTACCGATACCAACCGCGACCATTTAGACAAGATCTTGTCGGGCAGTGGCTTCGACTATAAGATATTTGCCGTTGACCAGGGGGAGATTACAGAAAAGGAGGTGAACCATGTTCAAGCGTGAGGTGAAGCCCTTGAGCGAAGTCCTGAACCAGTTTCTCAGGCGCGAAGGACTGGAGATGCCGCTGTTGCAGAAGCGACTCGTCGACAATTGGGACGACATCGTGGGGAAGGCGGTAGTGCGGTATACGGGTGAGAAGTTCATCCGTAACCAGACGCTGATGGTGAAAATCACCAATCCAGCCCTGCGTGCCGACCTGTCTATGATGCGGTCACAGCTGGTGAAGCGGCTCAACGACAGCGTCGGCTCAATGGTTATCACGGAAATCAAGTTTTATTAAACCCACCCCCGCCCCTCCCGTACAGGAAGGGAGACAGAATGAGGGAAGGCTACTCATAACTATCCTTATATCACGATGTCCATGCGGACATCGTTTTCTTCTGTCGGAATGCCCGGCATCTTCTGGAAATCAAAGCATACACCTATTTTATAAGCCTGCTCCAGCCGGGGCAGGAAGCGGTCGTAGTAGCCTTTGCCGCGCCCCAGCCGGTTGCCGCGGGTGTCGAAACTCATGCCGGGGACCACCGCAACGTCTATCCGCGAGTAGTCGGTAAACCGTTCGCCGACGGGTTCCATGATGTTGAAGAAGCCCCCTTGCAGGTCCTGCGGACCGCTGTAGCGGCGCAACTCCATGTCTTTCTCGCCGATGACAACGGGCAGCAACACCGTCTTCCCCTGTCCTGCAAGCGTGTCTATGGCGTTGTGGGTGCACACCTCGTCGTCCAAGGAGTAATACATCAGTATGGTCTTCGACTGGGCTACGGCGGGATTGGCAAGCAGCCGCTTCATGATGGTCTCCGACTGCCTGCGCAACTCTTCTGCCGAAACCATGCCTTTCAGCATCCGGATGTGCGTCCGTAATTCTGCTTTCGTCATGCTGCCTTCTTGTTTTTGGGCTTTGCCGGCTTCGGTTTTTGCGGGAATGCCTCATGTTTGCTGAACACTTCGAGCGCTGCCTTGATGGTAGGGTCGTCACGGTTGAGGAATTCGTTCCATGCCTGTTCGTCCAGGATGTTGTAGATGATGCGGCTGTCGATGAACCTTTCGAACAGCGAGTGCGACTTGTTGAGCATGAGGTTGCGCCGCTTCAGTCCGTTCTTGTCGGCAAAGTTGGCAAACTGCTCCACGAGGTTCTGCTGCTTCAGGTAGCTGGCAAGGTGGGGCATGTCCTCAAACTTCTTCAGCCGCAGGCGGTTGGCATCGGTATAGTTGAAGGCAAACTGCAGGATGAGTCCCCGCATCACCGCCTCTTTGTAGTAGGAGGTGACGTTCATCGTGTCTTCAGGAATGAAGATGTCGGGGGTGATGCCGCCGCCCCCATACACCGTCCTGCCTATGCTCGTGTGGTAGGCAGGGCCGGTATGCTTGATGCTGTCTTGCGAGAAGAACTCCCCGTGCTCGTAGCGCGACAGCATGTCCTGCTCATATCCGGCTTCGTCACCCATCGTGTAGGGTTTCTGTATGCAGCGTCCGGAGGGCGTGTAGTAGCGGGCTATGGTCAGGCGTATCATGCTGCCGTCGGAGAACCCAATCTGTTGCTGTACCAGTCCCTTGCCGAAGGAGCGTCGTCCGATGACTGTTCCGCGGTCGTTGTCCTGTATGGCACCGGCGAATATCTCTGCTGCCGATGCCGACCCCTCGTTGATGAGCACCACCAGCGGTATCTGCTGGAAGCCGCCGCGCCCGTCGCTGCGGTAGTCTGTGCGTGGCGACTTGCGTCCCTGCGTGTAGACGATGAGGCGGTTCTTGGGCAGGAACTCGTTCACCATCTGTGTGGCAGCCTGCAAGTAGCCGCCGTTGTTGTCGCGCAGGTCTATGATCAGGTTTTCGCATCCCTCTGTCGAGAGATCCAGCAGGGCTGCCAGCATCTCGGCATAGGTGCGTTCGCCGAAGTTCTTGATGCGGATGTAGCCCGTCGTGTCGTTCAGCATGTAGGTTGCCGAGACGCTCTTGGTGGTGATGTCACCTCTGGTGACGACGAAGTTCTTCACTTTCTGCTCACCATAGCGCAAGATGCCAATCTTCACCTTCGTGTCTTTCGGTCCCTTCAGCCGGTGCATGGCTTCTTCGTTCGTGGCTACCTTGCCCACGAAAGGCTTGTCGTCGATGGTGACGATCTTGTCGCCAGCCATGATGCCGGCACGTTCTGCCGGTCCGCCCTTGATGACGTTCTGTATGTGGAGCGTGTCCTTGCGGATGTTGAACTCGATGCCCACGCCGGAGAACGAGCCGCGCAGGTCGTCGTTGGCTATCTGCACATCCTTGGCATTGATGTAGACGGAGTGCGGATCCAGCTCGGCAAGAATCTGCGGGATGGCCTTCTCCACGAGGCTGTCGATGTTGACGGTGTCTACATACTGGTCATCAATGATGTGCAGGAGGTTGTTCAGCCTGTTGCTGCCGCTGTTGATGATGTTCAGCCTGTTGCCGGAGAAGTGGTTGGTATAGAATGTTCCGATGGCAATGCCGATGATGACACAGAGTGCCATCAGCAAAGGCATAAAGCGGTTTTTGTTCTGGTTCATCGCGGGATTGTTGTATGGTTCTTGATAACTGCTATTCGTCTGGGTTCATGTAGATGACCTCTATGCCGGCACGCCGCAGCAGGTTGATGCCGTCTTCCAGCCGGTATTGTTCGCCGTATACGACGCGCTTGATGCCTGCCTGTATGATGAGCTTGGCACACTCTATGCAGGGCGATGCCGTGACGTAGAGCGTGGAGCCGTCGGAATTGTTCGACGAGCGTGCCAGCTTGGTGATGGCGTTGGCCTCGGCATGCAGCACGTAGGGCTTGGTGACGCTGTTGTCGTCTTCGCAGATGTTCTCGAATCCGCTGGGCGTACCGTTGTATCCGTCGCTGATGATCATCTTGTCCTTGACCACAAGCGCCCCCACCTGCCGCCGTTTGCAGTAGGAGTTCTCTGCCCAGATGCGTGCCATGCGCAGGTAGCGCATGTCTAAGCGTTGCTGCTTCAGGCTGGTGATGCCGTTCCTCTCTAATAGTGCGTCGATGGTAGGTTCGCCGCCGCGGAAACGTTTGTAGAGGGTCATGGGGTGCTCGGTGCCTCCCTTGGAGAGGATGCAGTCGCGGAAGCGCTGTGCGGTGGCGGTGTTGAAGATGCCCTCGCGCTTGAACACGGCGAAGGCGTCGGCATCCAGCACCTCTGCCCACTTGTAGCTGTAGTATCCGGCAGCATATCCGCCTGCCATGATGTGCGAGAACTGCGTGGTCATACAGGTGTCTGTGCGCTGCTTTCCGAGCATGGCGCGTTCCCAGGCTTTCTTCTCAAACGGGATGATGTCTTCCGTGAACTCCTCCTTCTGTGTGTAGTATGCCATGTCGAGGAGCCCGAACGACACCTGGCGCAGGCACCCCATCGCCACGTTGAAGTTGCGGCTGGCAACGATGCGGTCGATCAGTTCGTCGGGCATGGGCTCTCCCGTCTGGTAGTGGAAGGCAAAGGTGCGGAGGAAGTCTTTCTCTATGGCGAAGTTCTCCATGAATTGCGACGGCAGCTCCACGAAGTCCCACCATACGTTGGTGCCGCTCAGACTCTCGAAGCGGCTGTTGGCGAACATGCCGTGCAGCGAATGGCCGAACTCGTGCAGGAAGGTCTCCACCTCGCCGAGCCGCAACAGTGCGGGCTTCTCGTCAGTAGGCTTGCTCAGGTTCATCACCAACGATACGTGCGGACGCACGTTCTCGCCCGTCTTGTCTTCTATCCACTGACCTTGGTACTCGGTCATCCAGGCACCGTCGTGCTTGCCCTTGCGCGGATGGAAGTCTACATAGAGTACGGCAAGATACGTTCCGTCCTTGTCGTAGACCTCGTATGGCTTGACGTCGGGATGGTAGACGGGAATGTCCTTGTTCTCCTTGAAGGTGATGCCATAGAGCCGTGTGGCGAGTCCGAAGACTCCTTTGATGACGTTAGACAGCTCCAGGTAGGGTCTCAGCATCTCCGGGTCGAGGTTGTATTTCTGCAACTTCAGCTTCTGGGCATAGTAGGCGGTGTCCCAAGGTTGCATCTTGAAGTCGTCGCCCTCCATCTCCTTCGCCAGCTTCTTCAGTTCTTCCAGTTCGGTCTGTGCCGTGGGCTTGTAGGCATCGATCAGGTCGTTGAGCAGCTTGTAGACATGTTCCACGTCGGTGGCCATGCGGTGTTTCATGACGTAGTCGGCATAGGTGTCGTAGCCCAGCAGCTGAGCCATCTCGCGGCGCAGGTTGATGAGGCGCTTGCAGATGTCGATGTTGTTCTCGCTGTTGTCCTTGATGCAGAGCGTGTTGCGCGCCATATACATCTGTTCGCGCAGGTTGCGGCGCGTGCTGTACATCATGAACGGGCCGTAGCTCGGCGAGTCGAGGGTGAACACCCATCCCTCCAACTGGCGCTCCTTGGCTGCCTCGGCAGCGGCTTCGCGTGCCGTGTCGGGCAGTCCGTCGAGGTCTTTCTCGTCGGTGAGGTGCAGGGTGTAGGCTTTGTTCTCCTTCAGCAGGTTCTGCGAGAACTGTAGTGAGCACATCGAGGCCTCTTCGGTCAGCGCACGAAGGCGGTCTTTCTCCTCGTCGTTGAGCAGGGCACCGCTGCGCACAAACCCGTCATAGCTGTTGCGAAGCAGCATCTCCTCCTCGGCAGAGAGCTGTCGGGGCGGCGTGGCTTCGTTGCCGAAGAAGCTGTCGTAGACCTTCTTGATGCGCTCGAAGAGTTTCGGGTTGAGGCTGACGTCGTTGGAGTGCTTGGTCAGGATGGGGCTCATCTTCTGTGCCAAAGCCTCCATGTCGTCGTCGGTTTCGGCACTGAGCAGGTTGAAGAACACCGACGACACGCGGTCGAGCAGGTCGTAGTAGTGCTTGCGCCCATCGACCTCATCGTCGCGGATAAGGGTGTTTTCAAACGTCGGCTCTTCGGGGTCGTTGATGATTTTCTCGATTTGTTCGTCTTCACGGCGTATGCCTTCCATGAAAGCTTCTTCATAGTCTGCCAGCGTGATGCGGTCGAAGGGAGCCGTTTCGTGCGGTGTTCCGTAGGGAACTAAAAACGGATTGATATGTTCACTCATTGTCTTTTCTCTCAAATTTTGTACTCTTACAGACCTTTTATCCTGTGCGTTAGCCTGTTTCAAGTTGCAAAAGTACATAAAATCAGCGGTAGAACAAAAAGAACTTGTTCTTTTTTTTGCAGGAAATGTCATACCTTTGCAGCCGAAAAGCATCTGAACGATGTTGAAACCGACGATAAAGTACACGATATGATACCATATACCGACTCTGCATTCATACACACCTTCCAGCAGGTCATGGAGTTTTTGGGAACTTTTGCCTTCGCCATCTCAGGCATCCGGCATGCAGCAGCCAGGCACTACGACTGGTTTGGTGGCTATGTCTGTGGCTTTGCCGTGGCGATAGGCGGCGGAACGTTGCGCGATGTGATGCTGGGGGTGACACCTTTCTGGATGACCAACGCCATCTATGTCGTCTGTACGGCGCTGGCATTGCTCTTTGTCGTGATTTTTGGCAAGGTGATGAAGCGTCTGGACAATGCGTGGCTGGTGTTCGACACGATAGGTCTGGCGTTCTTTACCGTGGCAGGTTTGCAGAAGACACTCGCCATGGGACATCCTTTCTGGGTAGCCATCATCATGGGGTGTATCACTGGTGCGGCGGGAGGCATCATCCGTGATGTGCTGCTCAACAGTGTCCCCGTCATCTTCCGGAAGGAAATCTATGCGATGGCATGTGTGGCTGGCGGTCTTGTCTATTGGCTGCTGATGATGGTGGGTGCTGAGCCTCCCGTTGCCGCCGTCGGTACTTTCGTGACGGTCTGCCTCATCCGCTACCTGGCAGTCCGCTACCATATCTCGCTGCCCATGCTGCATGGCGGCGACAACAAGTAGTCGTTGTCCGGCGTTCATCGGTTGATGAACGCTTGTTTGTTCAGAGTTTTTCTAATTGAGGAATACAGATTCTGCCCCGATAGAGGGTGAGGAGTCCGCGACGCTGCATGTCGTTGAGGGCGTGTGAGATGTCGAGCCGGCTGTCGTTGAGCTCTGTTGCCAGCCGTGTCATCTTGATGTGCAGCGTTTTCTCGCCGTCGGGCGTGAGGCAGTGGCGGCGGATGAAGCGCGTGATGTGACCTTCGAGCGTCGTGGGGGGGATGTGCCAGCATTCGCGGTTCGCTTTCTGCGTCTGTGCCGTGAGCGTGTTCAGCAGGTTCAGACGGAAGATTTCATAGTCCGACATGAGGCGTATCACCTCCATCTTGTCGAGGGTGATGAACTGGCAGGACGTCTTGGCAATGAAGGTGCGGGTGTAGTGCTGGTGCAGGCCGAACAGGTGTTCGGGCTGAAGTATGGCGGGAGCCTCTAAAAGTTCGGTCAGCCGGTAGCCGTGGTCGTCGGCAACAGACTCCACGGTGAGCGTGCCTTTCTGCAAGAAGTGCAGGTGGGTGCACGCATCGTGCTCCTTCACCACGGGCTTGCCTTCGGCAACTTTTCGGAAGCCGAACTTCGTTTGTCCGAGGATAGACGTCAGGTCGGCTTTGCCCATGCCCTGAAAGAGGGGCAGGGTGACGAGGGCAAGGGAGAAAGGTGACCGTGTGTTCATTCGAGTATCTTCTTTTCCATGTTGGGCGAATACCAAGTCTTCAGCTCACCCTGGCTGTCGCTGTAGATGAAATATGCCATCAGCTCCGGATGGTTCTCCAGGAGTTTCCTGGCTTTCTCGATGCCCATGACCATGAACGACGTGGCGTAGGCGTCGGCGGTAGCGCAGTTTCCGGCAATGACCGTTGCCGACAAGAGGCTGTGCTGTACGGGGTAGCCGGTCTTGGGGTCTATGGTGTGGGCATATTTCTTGCCGCCTTTATAGTAGAAGTTGCGGTAGTTGCCGCTGGTAGCCATCGACTTGTCGGTCACGTTGAGCACCGTCTGCAGCTCGCCACCGGTGCTCAGGGAGTCGTCAACAGGCTTGGTGACACCAATCTTCCACGGCAACCGCTTGGCGCTGACACCCTTGGTGACCACTTCTCCGCCTATCTCTACCATGTAGTTCTGTATGCCTTTGCCGGCAAGGTAGCGCCCCACGGCATCGGCTCCGTAGCCTTTAGCGATGGCTGAACAGTCGAGCATGATGCCGGGAATGGCCTTCACGACTTGCTGCATGCCCTTCGGTCCGTCCTTCATGCTGACCTTCTGGTAGCCTACATACTGCCGGATGCTGTCTACCTGTGCAGCGGTAGGCATGGTGCCGTTCTTGAATCCGAAGCCCCAGGCGTTGACAAGGGGAGCCACGGTGATGTCGAATGCTCCGTCGGTGTCCATGGAAACCTGCATGGCTAACCGGAAAACCTCTGCGAACATCTTGCCCGTTTCGTCGTCGGGGATGTCGGTCATGCCTTGGTTGACACGGGTGATGACCGACTGTTTGTTGAACATCGACAGGGCGTTGTCTACCTTCTTCAGCTCGTTTTCTATGTCTTTCTGCAGGTTCTCGTCGCTTTGGTAGGTGATGGTGTAGGTGGTTCCGAAGACGAACCCTTGGTTCTTCTGGTACGGCATGTTCTGTTGCTGGCGGATGACCAGCACCGTGCCGATGATGAGCAGCAACAGGAAGGGCAGCTGCCAGATGAGTCTTTTCTTTCTCTTCTCGTCCATTACAATTCAAAAATGATATTAAACGTTGCACCAAGGGTCGACGAACCAGACTTGCCGAAGCCGGGGACATACCACGGATCGCCTAACTCTCCGCTGGTCTGCCTGAAGCGGTTGCGGTAGCGGACGCTCCATCCGAGCCGCAACGGACCGATGATCTTGGCATCGACACTGGCGACAAGCTCTGCCCAGTGGCAGGTGGCCTTGATGTCTGTGCCTCCGTATGGGGCATCTATTCCTGAGATAGGGTCGACGAGATTGTGGCGGCTGACGTCGAACGTGAACGACGTGAACGCATAGCGGGCACCTAAATACACGCGATAGATGTCGTGCTTGTTCTTCAGCAGGTTGAAGTCGCAGCCTATGCGCACGTAGGGGGCACTCGTCTTGTAGCGGATGAAGGTCACCTCGTCTTCGTGGTTGGTGCGGCCGATGCCGAACTCCACGATGGGGAAGTAGCGGTCTTTCAGGTTCAGGCGGGCGGCAGCCTCATACTGACCATAGTTGCCAAACCACATCTGGGCGGCACCCACGACGTCGACACTCACGGCAACGCCACGGAACAGCGGTATGGTGTCGGGGGCTGCGGGGGGTGCCTTGCGCCGTTGTGCGCCGGCAGCCTGCGGGAGCATGGCCAACAGACTAATCGTGAGGGCGCAGATACAGGTACAGATGTTCTTTCGTCGCATCATAGTCTACGTTGGAATGGTTGATGACAATGTCTTCGATATAGCGCTTCGTGCTGCTCACTCCCGTCAGCGTGTGGAAGTAGTTGGGGCCGCACTCCACCGACTCGAAGTGTGGACGGTCGGTCTTCGACAGGTAGACGGTGTCCTTCCACTCGGTACCTTCCTTCGACTTGAAGAGGAATGCCAGCCGGTCGGTCTCCTGAACGAAGCTCAGGGGGACGGTGAAGAAGGTTAGGTTGACACCGCGGTTGTAGACGATGGTGTCGATGCCGTTGGCGCGTATGGCGCGGACGGTCAGCGTGTCTTTCAGCGTGTCTACCTCGCCTTTCAGCACGAAGCGTGCCATGACGCTGTTGTTCAGCGGACAGTCTATCGACGTGCAGGAGGCGATGCTGGCGGTCACCATCATGGCTATCGCCGTCAGCGTTGCCGCTGCCATCAGTCTTGCTCCCGGCATGTTGTTTTTCACCTTCATGGTCGTTACTCGTTCGGTTGGGGTCTATTTGTTCTCGATATGCAGGGTCTCGGCTATCTGGTAGTCGTTGCGCTGGGTCGACGAGCGGCTGATGAGGTCGCCGAGGAAGCCGGCAAGGAACAGCTGCGTTCCTATCATCATCGTCGTCAGGGCGATGTAGAAATAGGGGGAGTTGGTAATCAGGTTGTGATAGACACCGTTGGACAGGTCTATAATCTTGTTGATGCCGATGGCGATGACGGCAATGAAGCCGATGAAGAACACGATGCTGCCCAGGAAGCCGAACACGTGCATGGGCTTCTTGCCGAAGGTGCCGAGGAACCAGAGCGTCAGCAGGTCGAGATAGCCGTTGACGAAGCGGTTCAGTCCCATGAACTTCGACGAACCATACTTGCGTGCCTGGTGGTGTACCACCTTCTCGCCAATCTTGTCGAAGCCGGCGTTCTTTGCCAGGTAGGGGATGTAGCGGTGCATCTCGCCGTACACCTCGATGTTCTTCACCACGTCCTTGCGGTAGGCTTTCAGTCCGCAGTTGAAGTCGTGCAGGTTCTTGATGCCGCTGATCTTGCGGGCGGTGGCATTGAAGAGCTTCGTGGGGATGGTCTTCGAGATGGGGTCGTAGCGCTTCTGCTTGTAGCCGCTGACCAGGTCGTAGCCGTCTTCCGTAATCATACGGTAGAGTTCGGGTATCTCGTCGGGAGAGTCCTGAAGGTCGGCATCCATGGTGATGACCACATCGCCCTGAGCAGCCTTGAAGCCGCAATACAGGGCGGGGCTCTTTCCGTAGTTACGGCGGAAGCGTATGCCGCGCACATGGTCCGACTTCTCGCTCAGCTCGTTGATGACCTGCCATGAGCGGTCGGTGGAACCGTCGTTGATGAAGATGACTTCAAACGAAAAGTGATTGGCGTTCATCACTCGCTCTATCCAGGCATACAGCTCCGGCAGCGACTCGTCTTCATTATAAAGAGGTATTACTACTGATATATCCATTGGCTTATATTACGTTTTTACAATTCACAATTCATAATTCACAATTCATAATTCACAATTCCCGACCCTTCCTTCCATCTCCCCTCCCCAGGGAGGGGTCG
>ODAI011465546.1_pt1 | contig 54057 bp, 52 predicted proteins | sample 1539321 | NCBI WGS metagenome assembly ODAI01 (sample SAMN02144231, study PRJEB22623) | gut metagenome | biome: sheep rumen | host: Ovis aries | place: New Zealand | reverse complement strand
TCTCCCTCAATGTGGAGGGCGTGAATCCTAAGCCTGTGAAACGGCTTGCAAAATCAGAGGGCCCGGTTCTGAAAAAACTTCAGTCTCTGGTCTACATCGTCACTCTGGTCGTCCTGATTTTGACCATGGTTTGCGTCGCAACGACAATGATGGCGGTGGTGGCTGAGAGGCGGCAGGAAATCGGCCTTAAAAAGTCCCTGGGGGCCTCAAACCAGAGCATAGTCGGCGAGTTCTTGGGCGAGGGGCTTTTTCTGGGAGCCTTGGGCGGCATTTTGGGAGTGATTTTAGGCTTTGCCTTCGCCCAGGCGGTGAGCGTTAATGTCTTTGCGAGAAGCATTTCCTTCCTGCCGCTTTTGGTTCCGGTCACGATTTTGGTGAGCGTTCTGGTGACAGGACTTGCCTGCCTGCTCCCGGTGCGGAGCGCGACAGAGGTAGACCCGGCATTAGTTTTAAAAGGAGAATAATATGGCGTTACTTGAATTGAAGGATATTTCTAAAATATATTCTGGCGGGACGGTTAAGGCTTTGAATCATGTGAGCCTTTCCGTCAACGAGGGCGAATGGGTGGCGATTATGGGCCCAAGCGGCTCCGGGAAATCCACGATGATGAACATAATCGGCTGCATGGATAAGCCTTCCATGGGGCAGGTGATTTTGGACGGCAAGGACATAGCCCAGGAATCTAGTAAAAGCCTGACCCAAATCCGGCGGGACAAAATCGGCCTGATTTTCCAGCAGTTCCACTTGGTAAACTACCTCACAGCCCTGGAAAATGTCATGGTCGCCCAGTATTACCACTCCATGCCAGACGAAAAGGAAGCCATGGAAGCCCTGGAGCGGGTGGGACTGGCCGCGCGGGCAAAACACCTTCCAAGCCAGCTTTCAGGCGGTGAGCAGCAGCGGGTTTGCATCGCCCGCGCGCTCATAAATCATCCCCAGCTGATTCTTGCCGATGAGCCAACGGGAAATCTTGACGAAGCCAACGAAAACATGGTCATCGACATTTTCAAAAAACTCCATGCCGAAGGACGCACAATTATCGTCGTCACCCATGCGCCGGAAGTGGCCGCCTTTGCAGAGCGTACAATCGTTTTGGAGCACGGAAAATACGCCAGGGAAATCAAAAATGAAAAAAAGGAATCTTGACATTAACCTACCAATCAACTAGGATATTATGATTTCTTTCAAAATCAAGGAGTTTTTATGAAAAAAATATCTTTTGCTGACATCGCTTTTCTTGTTTTGTCACTTGTTTTGTGCTTGGGTTCACATTTCGCCTTTCATGCCTGCCCTGCGAAGAGCGACGGAAGCTGGATGGTCTGTCACTGGGCAGAGCGGGTGGTAACGGCTCTGTCCGCTGTTTTTGTGATTTTATCAGCGGCTCGTTTTTTCCTCGAAGCAAAGACAAAACTGGGCATTTCGATTTCATTCCTGCCTCTTGCGCTAGTGACTGCCCTTGTTCCCGGCATAATCGTAAATCTCTGCATGATGAAGGACATGAGATGCCACACGGTAATGCGCCCCAGCGTCATCGTTCTCTCGATTTTAATCTGCGCCCTTTCAGTTGTGGATATTCTTGTTCTTCAAAAAAAGAAGCAGTAGGGGAAAGTCTTCCCCTCGCGCCCACTTCGTAGGTCGCTACCCCTTCTCCTAGGGCAAAGCCCTAAAACCCCTTCTTCGGAGTCAAAATGAAATTTTCTTCGCTTCCAATAATCAATCTTCTCGGAAAAAAAGGACGCTCAGCCACCCTCTTCGTATTCGCACTGATTCTTTCTTTTTCACTCTTCGGAGGAGCCCTTATTCTCACCAGCCTTAAAAACGGACTTAAATCTCTGGAACTCAGGCTTGGCGCGGATATCATCGTCGTTCCATACGAAGCCCGCACAAAGGTGAGCGCGGACACAATCTTGAATCAGGGAAACCGCACTTATTTTTACATGAGCAATAAAAATCTGGAAAAAGTCGCCGCTATTGAGGGCGTAGAGCGGGTTTCGCCACAAATCTACATGTGCTCCATGAACGCAGGCTGCTGTTCGGTCTCCTTGCAGGTTATCGGCTTCGATCCAGAAAGTGATTTTACGATTCAGCCTTGGGTGCGCCAGTCATTCAGCGGAAAACTCGGCGACGGCGACATTTTAATTGGAAGCAAGGTGACTCTCACTGAAAGCCGAAAGCTCCGCTTCTTCGATAAGCTCTGGAACATTGCAGCCCAGCTGGAAGAAACAGGAACGGGCTTAGACAATGCTATTTTCGCCAATGTAAACACGGTTCAGTCACTAATGGCTGCGGCAGAAGAACTAGGCTACGGCTTTGTAAACGACAAATCTTCCGCCAGAAATATGATTTCCACGATTATGGTGAAAGTCGCCGATGGCTACGACATAGACAGCATCGTAAGTCAGATTCAGCGGAAAGTGCGCAAAACTCAGGCTGTCAGGACAAAATCCATGACCTCAGGCATTTCCGACAGTCTCTCAGGCTTTTCAAAAGTCACAGGATTCCTGATGCTGGTGGTCTGGATTCTCTGTCTTTTCATTCTTGTCGTTGTCTCAAGCCTTATCATCAACGAGCGCAAAAAGGAATTCGCCGTGCTCCGTGTCATGGGAGCAAGCCAGAAAAAACTTTCCCGGCTGGTGATGGCAGAAGCCTTTCTGGTGAATGCGGCAGGCTCTCTTTCAGGAGGTGTCCTTGCCCTGTTTTTTATCCTGCCCTTCCACACGCTGATAAAAAACGCCATCGGACTTCCCTTTTTGCTTCCGAAATTTCCGATTATATTGGCCCTGCTTCTTTTGAGCCTTGCGCTCTCACTTCTTTTCGGCTGCCTTTCGGCAAGCTACGCGGCCTGTAAAATCTCGAAAGTGGACACGGGAGTCATTTTGAGAGAAGGAAACTAGGAATTTGGAATGAGGAATTGATATGATACTAAAAGCAGAAAGCATCAGCAAAAAATATTATCGTCCGACAAAAAATGCCTCCCACTTTGAGGCGGTGAAGCCTCTGGATTTTTCACTTGAAGAAGGGAAAGTCACTGAAATCACAGGGCGGAGCGGTAGCGGAAAAAGCACACTGCTTTACATGCTGGCGGGACTTTTAAAGCCAAGCTCCGGGAAAGTCTTTCTTGACGGAAAAGACTTGTACTCGCTGAATGACGAAGAGCTTTCCCGGCTCCGAAACGAAAAAATCGGCGTGATTCCCCAGGGTCAGACCGGGCTTTTTGCCCTCACCGTGCTTGAAAATGTCCTTGCCCCGGCCGCAATCTACGGAGAAACGAGCTTGCTTGAAAGTCGGGCAAAAGAACTTCTTTCCCTTGTGGGAATCGCTGACCTTGCCGACGCAAAAATGACTGAGCTTTCTGGCGGCGAAATGCGGCGCATGGCCATTGCCCGCGCCCTTATCCTTGACCCAGAAATTATTTTTGCCGACGAGCCGACAGACGATTTGGACGACGAGAACACAAAAGCCGTGCTAGAGCTTTTACAAAAAACTGCAAAGAACGGAAAATCAGTTTTGCTCGTGACCCATGAAGCAAGCGCCGAGCAATATGCGGATAAAATCTACAGAATGGACGCAGGAAGTTTGTTAAATTAAACTCTAGCTAGAACAATCAATCACATTTTAGTCTTCTCAACCAAAAGGAAGCCTTCTCAATCCTATGTTAAAAAAAGGTATTGAAAGTTATCCCAGTCTAATATATATTATTTTTATCTAATTTTTTTTCAGACAATATCACAGGAGAAACAGTTGTTACCTTTGGTTTTCGCGAATGCTGGAGAAGAGCAAATCATCAAAAAAATCGGCGGAAGCGACGAAGTTAAGCGTCACCTTGAAAATCTCGGCTTTACGGTGGGAGGAAGCGTCACCATCGTAAATTCTCTTGCCGGGAACGTAATCGTAAAAGTCAAAGAATCCCGCGTTGCCATCAACGAGGACATGGCCCGCAGAATCATGGTCTGATTTTCTTTTTTGCAAATAATTTGGAGGTACTATAAATGAAGACATTGCGCGAAGCAAAAGTCGGCGAGACAGTCAAAGTCGTAAAGCTTCATGGCGAAGGTGCGGTCAAACGCCGTATCATGGACATGGGCGTTACGAAAGGCGTTGAAGTTTATGTTCGGAAAGTCGCTCCCTTAGGCGACCCCATCGAAGTCACTGTTCGTTCTTACGAGCTTTCCCTGCGAAAAGCAGATGCGGAAATGATTGAAATCGAATAGGAAGACAGGAGTAAAAAAAATGAACATAAGAATCGCATTGGCAGGAAACCCGAATGCCGGAAAAACCACGCTTTTCAACGCGCTCACCGGCTCAAATCAATTTGTAGGAAACTGGCCCGGAGTCACGGTCGAAAAAAAAGAGGGAAAATTAAAGAAGCATGACGGTGTGGTCGTAACAGACCTGCCAGGCATTTATTCCCTTTCACCATACACATTGGAAGAAGTTGTCGCCCGAAATTACCTCGTGGGCGAGCGTCCAGACGCAATCCTCAATATAGTTGATGCCACAAACCTCGAACGCAATCTCTATCTTACTACTCAGCTTGTAGAGCTTGGAATTCCTGTAGTTGTTGCCCTCAACATGATGGATCTGGTAAAAAAAGCCGGGGATAAAATCGACACGGCAGAACTTAGCCGCCAGCTGGGCTGCAAAATCGTCGAGATTTCCGCCCTCAAAGGCGACGGAATCATGGAAGCTGCAGAAGAGGCAATCAAGGCTGCCAGCGAGACAAAAACCGTGCCCCAGCACTCATTCTCTGGCCCTGTTGAGCACGCAATAGCTCACATCGAAGAGGCCGTCGTCCACTCACTGCCGGACGAGCAGCAGAGATGGTACGCCATCAAGATTTTCGAGCGTGACGATAAGGTTCTTGAAATGCTCAAAGTCGAAAAGACAACTCTTGAGCACATCGAGACCGACATCAAGGCGGCCGAAAAAGAGCTGGACGATGACGCGGAAAGCATCATCACCAACGAGCGATATATTTACATCGCAAACATTCTCAAATCAAGCTACAAAAAGGCGAATGCGGGCAAGCTCTCAAATTCAGACAAAATCGACCGCATCGTAACCAACCGCTGGCTGGGTCTCCCGATTTTCGCGGTCATCATGTTCCTTGTTTACTGGATTTCAATGGTAGGAATCGGAGCAAGCGCCACGGACTGGGCAAATGACGGTCTCTTCGGAGACGGCTGGCACTTGTTCGGAATCGGCTCGTCTGCCTATGAGGAAGCGGCCGAAGAATACGGCGACACTCCCGCAATCCTTGAGGCTATTGAGGCCGGGAAAAAATCATACATCGTAATTGACGAAGAGACCCTTGAGCCCTCTGAACCAATCGAAATCACGGAAGAAGCTGCCAGCGAAGCCAAGAAAATGGCAGAAAAATACGGCGAAGAAGGCCCGGATCCTGCAGAATACGGAGTCTGGGTTCCAGGCATTCCAGTTGTCATCGGAAGCTGGCTCGAAAAGGCCGGATGCGCGGAATGGCTCAGTGGCCTTATCCTTGACGGAATCGTGGCCGGCGTTGGCGCGGTCTTGGGCTTTGTTCCCCAGATGCTGGTTCTCTTCCTCCTTTTGGCCTTCCTTGAGGCCTGCGGTTACATGGCCAGAATCGCCTTCGTCCTTGACCGAATCTTCCGCAAGTTCGGACTTTCTGGAAAATCATTCATCCCTATGCTGGTGGGAACCGGCTGCGGTATTCCCGGCGTCATGGCAAGCCGCACGATTGAAAACGAGCGCGACCGCCGTATGACAATCATGACGACGACTTTCATTCCTTGCGGAGCAAAAGTTCCTTTCATCGCCATGGTCGCAGGCGCAATCTTCGCGGGCTCGGCTTGGGTTGCCACATCAGCCTACTTCATCGGTATGGCGGCAATCGTCATGTCGGGAATCATGCTCAAAAAGACAAAGATGTTCGCCGGAAACCCGGCCCCCTTCGTAATGGAGCTTCCTGCCTACCACATGCCGACTTTGGGCAACGTCCTGCGCTCAATGTGGGAGCGAGGCTGGTCATTCATCAAAAAAGCAGGAACAATCATCTTGCTTTCAACGATTGTCGTCTGGTTCCTTTCATTCTTCGGCTGGACTGAGGAAGGATTCGGAATGCTCTCTGAGGAGCAGCTTGACTCTTCAATCCTTGCTAAAATCGGAAGCTGCATCGCCTGGATTTTCGCTCCTTTAGGCTGGGGCAACTGGCAGGCTGTGGTCGCTTCGGTCACGGGATTGGTGGCAAAAGAAAACATCGTAGGAACCATGGGCATTCTCTACGGCTCAGGAGAGCTCACGGCATATCAGGCAATCGGTCAGGCTTTCAACGGAATCACCGGCTACTCATTCCTGGTCTTCAACCTGCTCTGTGCTCCGTGTTTTGCCGCAATCGGCGCAATCAAGCGAGAGATGAACAACGCGAAGTGGACTTGGTTTGCAATCGGCTACCAGTGCGGCTTCGCCTATGTAATCGCATTCCTGATTAACCAGCTGGGTAAGCTCTTCACAGGCAATGTCAATGTAATCGGCCTTATTTTCGCCCTCGCAGCCCTTGCCTGCCTCGTTTACATGCTCTTCTTCAAGAAGTACAGCGAGGCCAAGACTTTGACAACAAATGTTAATGTCGGTAAATAAGCTAAAATAAAGTCGGCCGGAGGAAGCAAAAGTTTTCTCCGGCTTTTTTTACTCCCTTTGGGAAAGGATTTTTTATGGGAAACATTATCGTAGGGCTTCTTTTACTTGCAATCGTTTCGCTTATAATTCTAAGCCTTGTAAGGAACAAAAAGAAAGGAAAACACTCATGCTCAAGCGGCTGTGCTGCCTGCGCTATGGGCGGAAAATGCCACAAGGAGGGGAAAAGCGGACTTCATGCGACTGTCCTTGAAATTGACGGCATGATGTGTCCAATGTGCGAAAGCCATATAAACGAGGCAATCCGCAACAATTTTTCCGTCAAGAGCGTCAAATCCAGCCACAAGACCGGAATCACGCAGATTGAAAGCGAGGAGCCTCTGGACGAAGAAAGAGTCCGTGCCGTCATCAAAGAGACCGGCTACACCCTTAAATCAATTCGTCGGTAATTTAACGAGAAGCTATTCCGCTTCCAAATAATTCGCTGTGACCAAGGGCAAGCGGCTTTACTTCGATTCTCTGGTCAATTTCGTTTATGACATCCTGAACATGGGTTATGATTCCCAGCATTTTACCGTCTTTCTGAAGATTTTTGAGAGCATTTATAGCTTCCGTTAAAAGCTCCCCTGAAAGAGTTCCAAATCCTTCATCCAAAAAAAGGGAATCGACCCGGACATTGCGGCTGGCAAATTCGGAAATTCCCAAGGCAAAAGAAAGACTCACCAAAAATTTTTCCCCTCCAGAAAGATTTGCGATGGAACGAGTCTGGTCAAAATAAATGTCTTGTATTTCAAATTCAAGGGAAAGAGGTGATTTTTGCACCACACGGTAACGATTCGTAATTCCAAAAAGATTTTTGTTCGCAAGATTCAAAAGTGAATTAAAAGCAAGGCTCTGAACAAAAACCGACACATCAGAGCCGTCAGCCTTGCCAATCCATTTATCCATCTGCTCCCAAGTCGAAAATTCTTCGTATAAAAGTTCAAATTCAGAGCGAATTTTCTCCGCCCTAAGGAGATTCTGCTGGTTCGTCTGTAAAAGAGACTTTGCTTCAATGAGATTTTTCTGAAACTCTTCCCGCTTGAGGGCACAATTTTCAGCCTCGGCAAGCGCTTCTTCTTTTGTCCGGCAAGATTTCGCGCCTTTTTTGTAATCAGAATAAGATTTTTCTGCATTTGAAAGCGTGACACTGACCTGACTGCCCCGTTTTTTTAAGTCTTCTGATTTTTTTACAAGCAAGTCAAATTCATTTTCTGTCATGCAGGCAGCAGAAAAAGCTTCCTCAGAAGAAAAGCCCTTTTCAGAAAGTTTTTCTTTAAATGCTTTCTCTGATTCGGATAAAACCGACTTTCGATTTTCGATTCTTTCAGAAAGCTGGGCTTTTTTTGCCTCCAGACCCGATTTTTGTGATTCAGCTATTCTTTCGGCTTTTTCTGAATTTTCAAAATCCATTCGCAAACGGGAAATGAGTTCAGTCTTTGTTTTTTCGGCCTCATCAACAGATTCTTCACCGAAAAGTTCTTTTCTTTCATTTTTAAGGCTTTCAAGCTTGGAATCGGCAATTTTTGATTCTTCACCGGTCCTTGACGCTTCTTCTTTTTGAGATTCAAGGGAATCTGAAAGGGCGCGAATTTCCGCTTCTTTTGAAGCTTTATCACTCTCAAGCGAAGAAAATTCCGCTGATTTTTTTGTCCATTGCAAGGAAAGTTCCTGTAGCTCAGAAATGAGATTTTCAAGATTTGAAAGTTCCGCCCTTTTCCCCCATGGAAACAAAAGTTCGTTTATCTGTTCAAGGTAAAGATTTATGGCATTTTTTGCATTTTTCAGATTTTCAACGGCATTTTTTTTATCATTTTTTACCGACTCCAAGTGATTTTTCAAATTCTGAATCAGGTCAAGGACTTCTTCCCGACGCGCCGAAAGAGCCGAACTTTTTTCGCCAATCGCATGGGCTTTTTCAGCGTCAATTTCGGCAATATCATGCTGCGAATGATAAGTTGAGCCACAAACAGGACAAGGCTCTCCATCAGAAAGCCGGGATTTCAGCAGGCTGGCAATAAAAAGAGCATCAGCGGAAATAAAACGGCTTATCTCTTCTTCCAAATTCCGTAATTCTTCTTCCGCAAGGGCAATTTCTTTTTCTAAGTCAGCATTTTTTTTAGAAAGCGATTTTTCGGACTCTTCAAATTCGCCAGCCTTTTTATCTTCCATGACAGCAGAATTTTTCAGTGTCTCAATTTTAGCCTTTATTTCAGAGAGTTTTTCGTCATTTTTGTGCTGCTCAAGATATTCAGAAAGAGAAAAAGCATTTTTTTCAAGAATGGAAACTTCATCTGTAAGGGCGGCGATTTTTTCTTCGCTTGATTTTTGAAGGAACAGGCTCTTTTCTTTTCGGATGGCAGCTTCTCCCGCCTTTTCAAAGGCATTCTGAATCTGAACATCAAGTTCCCTGGTTTTTTTCCAGACTACTTGCAAATCAGAAAGGGAATTCTCTTCCACAATTAATTCTGTTTTCAAGGCAGAAGATCGCTCTTTTGCCACGGAAAAATCTTTCTCGGCACGGCTCATCTGCTCATCAAGGAGAATCATTTGTTTTTCGTCGTTTTTCTGAGCATTACGGTGATTCTGGAGAATTAAAAATTCCGTCTCACAATTTTTTGCAGATTGAGCCAAAAGCAGTCTTTTTTCTTCTTCTTTGAAAGCGGCAATCTCATCTTCGACCAGGGATTTTTCATTTTGTGCCAGTGAAAGCTCTTTTTGCAAGCGTTCAAGTTCCTCAAAAAAAGCAAGCTCTTTTTGAATCTCCACGCTCTTCTGGTCATTTTCTGCAAGTTCCTTTTCAAACAAGACGGCATTTTCTTCGGCCTGACGAAGCTTGTCTTCATCAAGGATGAGTTTTTCGATTTCCTCTTTTTCGCTCTTTTTTAAATTATAATTTTTTTTGATCTCTTTGAATTTTTCCGCAATATTTTGAGCAATTTTTCTATAGCGTTCCGTTCCTGTCAGTTTTTCAAGGATTTCCGCTCTTTCACGAGCATCACTTTCCAAAAAAGCGCTGAATTCACCCTGTGCCAGCATAATCGACCGGCAAAATTGTTTGTAATCAAGCTGAATTATTTTTTGAGTTGATTTCTCAAGATTTGAGGCTGTTCCCTGATCAATGACGCAGCTTGAAGGCGCGAACAAATCCCCTAAATCAGCATTCCCGCTCTCAATTTTCGTAATTTTATAAGATGCCCTCTGAAGATTTCCATTTGCCTTCATGCCTGCCCTGTTTTGCTGGAATTCAGAGCAGAAAATTCCTTTTTTACAAGAATAGGTGACACTTGCGCGGCAAAAACCTGTTCCCCTTGTCATTATTTCGTTTCCACCCTCCCCATTGTTTATTGCCTGAAGACGAGGAGTTTTTCCGTAAAGAGCAAGGGTTATCGCGTCCAAAATCGTAGTTTTTCCGGCTCCAGTGGGACCTGAAATCACAAAAATATCATGATTTTTTGCATAATCCTCATGACTAAAATCAATGGTCCACTTACCTTTAAGAGAATTGAGGTTTTCAAGTTCAAGTTTTAAAATCCGCATCTAGGCTTCTCCGGCGATTTTCATAAACAAGGGCAGAAATTTTTCAAGGGCAGCTTTGCCTTCTTCACTTTCTGCTTCCAAACCTGACTTTGAAAGAATGAGTTCGGTAAAAACGGCCTTATCATCGAGATTTTTTATTTCGCTGGCGTCAAAATTCTCAAATCCTGAAGAAAAGAAAGACTTTTCACTCTCGGCAATTTTCCAGCTAACAACAGAAATATTTTCAGGGAGTGAGCGAATTTCTTCATCAAGATATTCCTGAGCATTCACGCCGATTTCCTTTTTGTAATACAGTTCAAGGAAAGTTTTTTTATCACCGCCTATTTTTTTTAGTCTTTCAAGTTCATTTTTTATTTCAGAAAGAGAGAGAGAAATTCGGCGATAAATAAATGTATGAGGAGACTCAATTTTTTCGACAGAGAGGGATTTTTTTTCGTCAATCGTTACGCAGAGAAAACCGTGGCTTAAATTCGCCTCGTCAAAGCCCATGACAAAGGGAGAACCTGAATATCTGACTGAAGGATTTTTTGCAACCATCGTAGCATAATGAATATGTCCGAGGGCGACATAATCAACTTTTGGAAAGACAGAAGGCGGCACTGCTCCCAAAGTTCCAAGAACATCAAGAACTTTCATGCCATCATCTGTCTTCTCGCTGGATTTTTTTTCTGAAAGCCGCCCATCCAAGTCAGAAGCATACAAGTGTCCCGTAGCAATAAGGGGAATATTTCTTCCTGCCCTGAGTTTTTCCGCTTCTGCAAAAAGGACATCATAGAGTTTTTTATAAGAAAGAGAGTATAAATCAGCGTCCTCGATTTTTTTTGATTTTTCATCAAGAAGATTTCTAAGTTCAAGCTCACGCACAAAAGGAAGAGCCATGCAAATTCCTGAAACCTCGCCTTTAGAATTTTTTAACTCAAAGCACATTTCAGAAAAGCTAAGATTTGAGATTGAGCCGACCACACGGATATTAAGGACTTCAAGAAGCTCTTTCGCACTGTCAAGAAGAGCTGAAGAATCGTGATTTCCGCCAACTATAATCACATTTTTACAAGGAGACTCCACGAGGGATGCAAGAAAAGTGTAGTAAAGACGGCGGGCTTCAAGGCTGGGATTTACCGTATCAAAAACATCTCCCGCCACGATGAGGCTTTCCGCTTCTTTTTCGACAATTTTTGTCTTTAAAAAACGGAAAAATGCCTCGTATTCTTCTTTTCGGTCGATGTCATGCATCTGATTTCCAAGATGCCAGTCCGCAGTGTGAATGAATCGCATCTTATTGCAATGGAGCAAAATAGCCGGTCTCATCACGACCGCTTCTGTTCATGATAAAAGACTCGACCTCCACCGGAAGATATTTCTGTCCGAAATCAGTCGCAAGAGCCGAATCATAAGAAAGAACATAAATGCCAGACGGAATGTTAATTATATCGTCCACGATTGAAGAAAGCCCCTCATCCCGGTAAACATAATATTCACCGCCCTCGGTATGCGAGCAAAGGAAATTGAGCTCACTATCACTCGCTCCTTGTGCCAAAAGCAAATTCGCAAATCCAATAGAGTTATTGTTTAAATATGCGTTTAAATCTGAAAGACCGTATTTGTCAAAAGCATTCTGGGTAACATGTCCGTCACCAATATAAAGAATCGCACTTTTCTTTGCCGCATTGATAAGATTGTTAGCGCACATACGAACAGCAACATCAAGGGCAACAGTAGATGAAAGAGGATTCTTCAGATTCTTAGCCTTGAAATTACTTACACCGCTGGGAGAGCCTTCATATTCGATAAGAGGAACAGCTCCTGCACTTACGATTCTGAGTGTACCACGATTTTCCATTGAAGCTGCTATTTCCTTTACAGCGCTCTCAAGACTCTCTTCGTAACGGCCTGATGATAAAGAACGGTCAATTAAGAGAGTGATGTCTGCATTTTCATTCGCATAAGCAGCACCCTCAAGCTTGTAGTTTTGGACAGCCGCCTTGTTCTCTGTAATTAAGAAATTGTTTTCTTTGAGACCGACCACACTCTGGCGGGAACGGTTCTCAACTTTCACCTCAATGGTGACATGGGGGAATGAATCCGATATTACGCGCTCAATCTGCACGAAAAGACCACCGACAACCTCCGAAAGTTTTGCCATGACATAAACTTCATTTGAAGAAAAATCCGTGACCAGAATATTTCCGTTGATGTCAGGAACTGCGCTCGTAAGTCGTGACGGTGCGTTTCCAGAAGAAAGATTTTCAAAGAGAGCGCCTGTGTCAGAATCTACAGAATAGACTTTATTTTTATCACAAACAACAAGATATCGTCCCCAGCGTTTCATTGACTCAGGCTTTTTGAATGTCTTGTTTTTGCAGAGGAGACCTAAATAGTTTCCAGAGACATCAAAACGATGCACCGCTCCCGTAAGGCAATCAGCGACATAAACAATATTCTCATAAACGGCGATTCCAGTAGGTCCTTTTAACCCGGCGAAATCGTCAGATTTCGTACCAAAGAAAAAGAGAGGCTTTCCCTCGGCATCAAAAACATCAATTCGAGAATTTCCGAAATCAGAGACATAAATGTTACCGTCTGAATCTTCCGCAAGATATTGGGGACCGACCAAAGCTCCGACCTTTGTTCCCTTTTCACCGAAAGATTTGATAAAAGTGCCTTTTGGAGAGAACATGCTCACCCTGTCACCGGCGAATTCACTAACAAGCAGGTTTCCGTTATGCAGGCGGATCACATCCATGGGGCGATCAAATCCGTTAAAATATCCGCCGTTTCGCTCAATAACAAGACCATTTAAATCAAGTTTTAAAAGCTCGTTCGTCGCATAGGAAAGAACCCACATCGTGCCGTCATTGTTGGGTAATACTGAAACAGGCTGATTGAAGACATAAATGCCCTCACTGTTCTTTCCAGAATAGCTTCCAGACTCAGTATAGCGTACAGGCTTGTCAAGGGCACCGCCAGCAAGCAAACGACGGTCACGGACAATTTCAATCCGGTTCTGGAGTAAAAGGCCGCCATATCCTTCATTTGCCGCATACTGCCAGTGCTCAAGGGCAGCTCCCTCTACGCCAGAGCGATAATAAGCCTTTCCAAGCCAATCGAGGATAATATTTTCTTCTGGAAGATATGAAAGTGATTTTTCAAATTGTAAGATTGCGTCATTGAAGGCACCACGGTAATAGGCCTGTACGCCACGACGAAATTCCTGTTCCGCAAGACCTGAAGACGCACTTCTTGCACCAATTGAAGAGCGCGCATTCGCCTCTTCGCTTTTAAAAGCCCCGCTCTGTTGGGAAAAAGCAGAAAAACCTGCCGCAAAGAGAAAAAAGGCAAAAAACTTTTTACATTTGTTCTTATAATTTATCATTCCTTATTCCTAACCGTTAATTTTTAATGTTCATGCGCAATACGAAGGTGCTCAGCAATCTCTTCATTCTGAGGAAGCTTTTCCTGAGCCTGATTGAGATACTTGAAAGCGTCTTCCATAAGTCCGAGCTTGAGATAAACCCAGCCCACAGAGTCAAGGCAAGCCGCAGAATCAGGTTGTTTGCTCAAAGCTCGCTTGCAGAATGAGAGAGCCTTGGTTAAGTCACGGTTCTCACAAGCAAGAACATAGCCCATACCGTTCAAGGCCGTGCTGTTTTCAGGCTCAATCTCTATTGCCTTTCTGTAAAATTCAAGGGATTTCTCAACATCATCCTGCTTCCATGCGACATAGGCAAGGGAAGAATAAACAGAAGCCGGCTTGTATCCAGACTCCAGAAGTTTGTTCAGCTCAAACTCGGCGAGTTTTTTGCGCCCGCTGTTCGCGTAAATCACCGCAAGCACATAGCGGCATTGCAAGACGCGGTCAAGTTCCGCACCTCCAGTAACGACCTGTTCCAAATACAAAAGCGCATCGTCATAGTGCTCCAGTTTCGCATAACACAAACCGATGTAATAGGCCAGCTCAATATTGTCGATATCATCGCTTTCTGGCAGAGAAAGGAAAAAAGCAAGAGCACCATTATAATCAGCACTCTGGTACTTTTTGATGCCCTCATGAAGAATAGTATTAGCCATACGCCCTCCCGCGAAAAGCCAATTCAGAACTTAAAATCCAGTTTTTTATTCATCTCTTTGAGCACAGGCTCAGCATAGATGAGCGAAACGGCAATTTTTCCGCTCCGTGCGATATTGTAATCAGAATCAGGCCTTCCTGAAACTGAAATGCCTTCGCTTTCACACAGCCCCGAAAATTCCTGTTCCAAATCAGAGCCGTCAAAGGAAACCTTATCGCCATAATCCCGCACGCAGCCGGAAGCAAAAAGCGCTTCTTTATAACTATCGGCGGAAGTGGCGTTGAGACTTACAAAAACATCTCCACTGCACAAAGAAATCAGCTCATCGAGATTCCTGGCGCAGAATTCAGCAAGTGGCTCAAAATTAAAGCCAGTGCGGGCATAATCCAGGAATTCGGACTCAAGGCTCACTGCAATTCCAGGAAGGCCCATAAAAACCGCCTGACGGGCCGCGGCGCAAGTCCCCGAATAAATGACATCCGTTCCCATGTTCGGCCCGGCATTGATTCCCGAAAAAACAGCATCGAAGCGGAAAGGAAAAAGGGGTGAAGTAAGGGCGGAAATCACGCAGTCGGCGGGAGTTCCTGAACAAGTATAAATATTTTCGCCTATTTTTTGATAAGAAAGCCTTTTTCCCATAGAGATTTTGCTTGAGACAGCCGAGCGGTTTGAGTCAGGAGCAAGAATGTACACATCAGCGACCTTTGAGAGCATGGAAACAAGAACCTTCAAGCCCTCGCCTTCTATGCCGTCATCATTCGTAACAAGAATCTTTTTACGCTGATTCTGGGCGAAACTAGACAAAATGCACTCCCTGAGCAGGCTCAACAATATAACTTGACGCCTTGAAACCGAAAATTTTGGTGAATTCAGAAAGTTTGTTGTTGAATTCAGGAACATCCTTTTCGTCAAGAATGGCATAGAGACAGCGTCCGAAGCCCTTTCCCGTTATGCGACCGCAATTGAAAGGATTGCGCGAATCATCATTGTTTGGGTTGATTTCGGAAAGCCGCTTTAAAATCCAGTCAATCTCCGGGCAGGAAATATCGTATTCATCCCGCATATTCTCGTGACTGTGGTTGACAGCCCTGGCGAATTTACCAAAGACCCCTTTTTCAAGACCGTCCCATGCGTCAAGGACGAACTGATGCTCTTTAATTACGCTGTTTAGTTTTTGATGAATGAATTCCGGAGCCATAGAAAGGACAAGATTGACCTCATGGGGATTTTCTTCATAAGTCCAGCCACCCCGGATATATGAGCGACGGTCTTTCAACTCACCAAGAAGAAGGGCGCTCTCTGGCTCCCGTAAAATCTCTTCGTTCCAGATGCTGACCCTCGGTACCTTTGTGTCAACCAGAACAATCTTTTTTTCCGGGAAATTAAAGGGAAGAATCTCATAGGATTTTGTTGTATGATCGGTAAGTACGATTGAATTCTTTTCGGTATGAACAGCAGTAAGAATCGCAGAAAGATAATTGTTGGATCCCAAAAATTTGATATTTCCCCTGGAAATAACCTGAATCAACTGATTCTCATCGCATTTAAAATCGTGAAGCTCACGGATAGCGTAGGCCGCGCCGACCTTTATAGCAGTGGTTATTCCGAATCCACCAGAAGGAAGGATGTCGGAATAGACAGTGAAATTCATGCCTTTAACTTCAAAGCCACCGGAAGTGAAGCCGTAAATCATTGCCTTTATTGAATTTGCCCAACGGTCTTCCTTGCGGAATTTCATCGCCGCCTGAGAAATCTTCTTTCGGTCTTTTAACTGCGGGAAATAAAAAGAAAATGCATTGTCATCACGAAAGGAAACTGCCACATACACGGGCAGATTAATGCCCATGGAAAGAGTTTTGTCCTTGAAGAACCATGAATGCTCACCGATTAAATGAAAGCGCCCCGGAGTGCAGACCACCACAGAAGGAAGCTCACCGTACTCTGACTTATGAATATCTTTTACAAGATCCATAGAATCCCCCACCGAATTGTACAATCAATTGCTTTTTTAAATGCAACTTAATAGAATAATAACACAATGTCCCGATTTTTACAAATTTTTTGTACGATTCTGTCAGCACTACTTATCGCACTAGCAATTCCAAATGAAATCCTATTTTTCGGCTCCCCGCTCATAGGTCTTTTCGCGCTTTTTCCTTTTTATATCGCACTTAGATTCACACGGTCTCTCCCAGAGACTTTTCTTCTCTGCTTTATTCACGGTGCCCTCACCCACCTGCTTTCAAGTTTCTGGCTTGGAAATTTCATGGGATTCGCAATTTTCACTCTGGGAGCCTCAGATCTCGGAACAGGTTTTTTCGAAGGATTTTTCTCATTGGGATTTTATGCACCAGTTCTTTTTACGAAAAAAACGCAGGTTCTCGAAGAAACTGCCGGCATAAAAAGCTCTTTTATTTCATTTAGAGCCCTTTGGTTCACAGCAATTTATGTAATTTGGGAATACTGCAAATCGACTGGATTTTTGGCATACCCCTGGGGTACGCTATCAATGACAGCCTACAAATGGAATTCACTCACTCAAATTGCAGACATCACGGGCGTATACGGAATCACATTCCTCTTTGCTCTTTTCTCGGCCACTCTAGGAGAAGGCACAATCCTGTTAGGGCAAGTCACAAATTCAGAAGCTGGAAAGAGGCGTTTCACATCATACCTCCAGTTAAGCTTACTGACGCTTGCACTCTTCCTCATCTCATTTACTTACGGTTTCGCACGCCTTTCACAAAAACAAGTTCCCGTAAAAACAATGAACACAATTCTCGTACAGCAAAACAGGAATCCATCACGCAGGAATGAGAGCGAAAACATCAGAAAAGCCCAGAGTCTAACACAAACCCAGCTCGACAATTTCAAAACTGAAGGAAAAAATTGCGATCTCGTCGTATGGAGCGAGGCCGTCCTATCCCAGAGATTTCCAATGGGGGAAGTCTATTACCGTCACATGCCAGCCGAAAACCCACTCATTCCCTTCATAAAACAAAATCAAACTCCATTCATCATAGGAGGACCCATTGTTTTCAACGAAGAAAAACGAGAATTCGGAAATTCAGCCCTGCTCTTTGATAAAGACGGAAATTATGCAGGCGCATACACAAAAATGCATTTGGTTCCATTCGCCGAACTCATTCCATTCCGAAATTTTGAGATTATCCAAAAAATCCTAAAAAGCATGGTCGGATTTTCATACGGCTGGACTCCAGGAAAAGAAGCGAGAACATTCACGATTCCTCTTCAAAACGGAAATGAAGTCTGCATATCGACACCAATCTGCTTTGACGATTCCGCACATGAAGTCTGCCGGGCCCTGTACAAAAACGGAAGCGAAATTTTCGTAAACATCACAAATGACTCATGGTCAAAAACAAAATCAGCGGAAATCCAGCATTTCGTCGTTGCGCATTACCGCTCAATTGAATACCGAAGTACGACAGTCCGCTCGGCAAATGCAGGATACACAGTCGTAATTGACTCAAATGGTAAGGTTCTCGCCGATCTTCCACTTTTTGAAGAAGGTGCACTTGCCTACGAAGTACCGATTTATGAAAGAAAAACAACAGTTTATGCCCTTTTCGGCAACTGGTTACCTTACACTCTCATTTTCCTTGCATTCGCCTTGCTTTTAGTCAAGATTTACAAACAGAGATTCGAACAAATAGAAGTCTCCCTTGACTTTCCAGAAAAGAGCGTTTAAGATTGTTAACAACAAAATCAATAAAGAGGTTAACAATATGAATCCAAAAAAATATGTCTTCACGGCCCTTTTCGCGGCCCTCATCTCCATCGGCTGTGTCATCGCCATTCCACTTCCAGGCGGAGTTCCAATCACCGTGCAGAATCTTTTCGCCATTCTCGCCGGGGGAATTTTAGGCTCTTTTTACGGAGGAGCGGCCGTTCTTTTGTGGATGATTATCGGTGCCGTGGGAATTCCGGTCTTTGCCAACGCCCACGGAGGTCTGGCAATCATTTTAGGCCCAACGGGAGGCTACATGTGGGGTTATGCCCTGGGTTCCCTCTTCCTCGGTCTTATGCTCAGATCCCCCAGCCTCAGCGAAAACAAAAAAGACTGGCGATTCATCCTTAAAATCGCAATTTTTGCCTTTATCGCCTATGCCATCGTCTACCTGCCCGGAATTCCATGGTTCATGCATGTCATGGCGGGCAAGGGAAAGCCCCAGACCTTCCAGTCAGCATTAAAACTCACATTCATTCCCTTCATTCCGGGAGATTTGATTAAATGGCTGATTACGATTCCCCTCACGGCAAGCCTGCGCCCAATCGCAGCAAGATATTTAGAAAATGAGGAATAATTCCTGACATCTGTGGTAAAAAATGGAATCAGCTGTAAAACTTGAACATGTATCTAAATCCTTCGCCTCTGCTTCTCCTGACGGGAAAAAAACGCCCGCCTTGCTCGACATTTCCTTTTCAGTGGAAAAAGGCAGCGTCACCATTGTAGGCGGAGCCAACGGCAGCGGAAAGAGCGTGCTCATGCTCTTGATTTCCTCTCTTATGAAGCCCTCCGCTGGAAAAATCACCGTGGTTTCAAAGCCAGGCCTTGTCTTTCAGGATGCGGCCACACAGATTCTGGGAGACACCGCAAGGGAAGATGTCTCCGTGGGCCCCAAGAATCTTAAAATGAGCAAAAAAGAGATTCCACTTCTCGTTGAAAATGCCCTCAAAAGCGTGGCCTTGCTTGAAAAAGCCGATTTTCCGGCGGAATTTCTCTCTGGCGGCGAAAAACGCCGGCTGGCAGTGGCCTCCATTCTTGCCATGAAGAGGGACATCATCATCTTTGACGAGCCTTACGCAAACCTTGACTATCCTGGCGTCGTGGATGTAAACAAGCTGATTTCTGCCCTGCACGGCGAGGGAAAGACGGTGATTCTCCTTACCCATGAACTTGAAAAATGCCTAGGGCTTGCAGACCATTTTTTGATTCTGCAAAAAGGAAGACTGGTCTTTGACGGAAGCCCCGATGAAGCCGTAAAACTTCCCCTTGAGCAATGGGCAATCCGCAACCCGATAACAAAATACGAAAGCGTAAAAGATTTAATATGGAGATAAAATTAGCATTTAGCAATGAGCAATTATGGAAAAGGCACAATTCTTTCATTATAAAACACAGGAAACTTTCCTTCATAAAGTTCCGGCCTGGATTAAGATTCTCCTCATCATCAGCCTTGCGATCCTTGCTTTTTATCTTCCGGTAAAAATCTGCCTTGTCGCCTATCCGGTTCTGATTCTTTTTTCTATGACCGCCCTTCGCTTTCACATTTCGGAAGTCTGGTCGGACGCAAAGCCCGTTATTGCCTACATTTTTTTGCTTTATTTTGCGACAATCCTCCTGAATCTTGCCAACCATTTTTCCAAAATCGTCTTCCCTGTTTCATCTTGGGAAGAAGTTTACGGCGGTCTGTCACGGGTTTTTATCCCAAATCTCACCTACCTTCCTCTTTTGGCTCATCTCGCCCTTTCCCTGGAAATCACATCGATTTTTTACCGAACGACCAGCCATGGCCAGTTCAAGGACGGCTTCGCTGCGATAGAATCTTTTATCACCCGAAAAGACGAAGCCCCCCTCTCAGACACCCTTGCCCTCGCACTCTCCTTTATTCCACGGATTTCGACTTTCTGGGCACGGCTCAACAGAGCCTGGCTTTCCCGCGGCGGAAAGGACTCGATTTTTAAGGCACTTTCCCTTTTTCCCAAGCTCTTTCATGTCGCCATGCGGGAGGGATACGAAAAATCACTTGCAATTCAGAATCGAAGTCTGTAGAATTCTCCCCATAATTTATTTCTTTTTGGAGACAGAAAATGCGATGCCCCTACTGCGGAAGCCTTGATGATAAAGTCCTAGAATCCAGAACGATGGCAAACGGTGAGTCAATCCGCCGCCGCCGTGAATGTGTCAGCTGCGGAATGCGCTTTACCAGCTACGAGCGAATCGAAGAAAAGCCCTTCATGGTCATAAAACGAGACGGCCGCCGCCAGCCCTTCGACCGGGCAAAAATCGAAAAAGGAATTGAGCGCGCCCTTGAGAAACGCCCGGTCTCATCAAGCACAAAAGAAAATATCATCAACGACATCGAAGACGCAGCCTTCATGAAGGGGAAGTCCAGCCGGGAAATTTCCACCGCCGACTTAGGTGAAATCATACTTGAGCGCCTGCACGATGTAGATAAAGTAGCCTATATCCGCTTTGCCTCGGTCTACCGAAATTTCGAGGACTTGGACGAATTCATCAGCGAAGTAAAAAAGCTCAAGAAGTCAAAAATAAGTGAAAAAAAGCCGAATTCATAAAAAATTATAATTTTTAAGGCTTCGGATACTTGACATTTTTTCATCCAGTCTATATCATAGAATAATCACTTGGGGGCATAGTCCAGCTGGTAGAACACCGGACTCATATTCCGTATGTCATAGGTTCAAGTCCTATTGCCCCTACTTTATTTTAACCCACGATTTTTTATGTCGTGGGTTCTTTTTTTTCATCTGTTGACCAAAAATTATCTTAATTATAGAATACTTTATGATTCAAGCAGAAAAATTTGATTCACCTTTTAAAGGACGCTCTCTTCTTACATGGCTTGATTACGAGCCGGAAGAGATTTTGCAAATCCTTGACTATGCTTTTTTGGTAAAAAAACAGGCTCATGCGGGTGAAATCCATCAACGCTTCTTGGGCAAAACAATAGCACTTATTTTTGAAAAACGCTCTACTCGCACTCGCTCCTCTTTTGAAACAGCTTTCGGAGAAGAAGGCGGACATCCGGTCTTCATGTCAACTCTAGACATTCAGCTTGGCGGCAAAGAGACAGTAAAAGACACTGCCCGCGTCCTCGGACGCATGTTCAGCGCAATTGAATTCCGGGGCTTCAAGCAGGCTCATGTAAAAGAACTTGCAGAATTTTCAGGCATTCCAGTCATCAACGGTCTCACCGATGATTTCCACCCAACTCAGGCTTTGGCCGACATCATGACTCTCAAAGAGAATTTCGGCAAACTCAAAGGTCTCAAGTGGGTATTCTGCGGAGACGGACGCAACAATGTTGCCCGCTCCCTTATGATTATCTCTGCAAAACTCGGCATCAATTTCGCAATCTACGCTCCCAAAGAATTGTTCCCGCCAAAAGACATTCAGGAGATTTGTGCCCCTCTCGCTGCAAAAAGTGGTGCAAAAATTGAAATTTCTGATCAAATTTCAGTTGTAAAAGGCGCAGATTGCCTTTATACTGATGTATGGGTCTCAATGGGCGAAGAATCGCTCAAAGAGGAACGCACGCGTCTGCTTACCCCCTATCAGGTAAACAAAGACTTAATGGCTGCCACTGGAAAGAGTGATACAATTTTCATGCATTGTCTTCCAGCGGTCACAGGTCAGGAAGTTACCGAAGATGTTTTCGAAAGCCCTGCAAGCAAGGTGTGGGACGAAGCCGAAAACCGCAAGCATACTATCAAGGCTATTATGCTGGCACTCATCTAGGAAAAGCACGCGAAAAGACTGCAAACAAAGTCAAAGGAGATTTATATGAAGAAATTATTCATTTTGTCAGCACTGCTCTGTGCCGGTTTTTTGTTCTCTGCTTCAGCAAAAGAAAAGGCAGACTACAAATACGAGTATCAGGAATCAACTGTAACATACCATAATGTACAGATTTACAAAATTCTTGACCATAAAGACGCTTTCATCGTTATGTATGCAAAAGGTCATCAGGATGTTGGAACCGTCACTCTTCCCAAAAAATGGTATTCAAGCGCATCTCGTGTCGATACAAAACTCAGTTTCCGAGCTCTTCCAAAAGGAATGACTCCTTACATGACTGTCATCAATCGAGAAGGATCATTCGAGCGAGTTCTTCTTACTATTCCGGTTTCCCGCGCAAACCCAGTTTGGGGAGTTGCTGACAACGGCGTAAAAGTTGAAGATGCCGATAAAGACACTCTGGAAATTGTCTACTAGCATATAATCCATTAATTTCAAAGGGCTGTTAAAAGCAGCCCTTATTTTTTTTCAATTTTCAAAACAAGGATTTCAAAAGATGCAAATTATCTCTGATGAAAAAATCGCGGAATTCAAAAATTTTCTGGAGCAACATGATTTTTTTTATGTCATAGGCCACAAAGACCCTGACGGAGACGCAATTTATAGTTGCATGGCACTTGCCGAACTACTCAAGGCAAAAAACTGTTCCTACCAACTTTTATCAGCAGGACCATTCAAGCGTCCAGAAATTCGCTCAATGGCAATTTTTTTCTCTAGTCAGATGACTTTTCTCTCTGAACCAGAACGACAAAAAACAGGTCTTATAATTCTCGATTGCTCGGAAATGTCACGGCTGGGAGAAATCGACGGTGACCTCTCGAACCTTGACACATTCATAATCGACCATCACAAAACTGCTGATGTCACAAAAAAATGTATAATCGATGCTACTTCTCCAGCTACTGCCTGTCTGGTTCAACAAATATATGAAAAAATTCTTGGCACAATTCCTAAAAAAACTGCGGAGTATCTTTTTTTCGGACTTTCTACCGATACAGGCTATTTCAGATTTCTTAACACTGACTCAGCAGAAGTTTTCCGTCAGGCAGCCCGTTTGGTCGAGTCAGGCGCAAACCCTCGAAAGACCTATGACGAAATGACTGGAGGCAAGCCCTACTCAACACGAAAACTTCTAGGAATCATGCTCGACAGAGTCGAGAGAAGGTATAACAACAAACTTGCCGTCACATACGAAACCATGGAAGATACAAAAAAATGGGGTCAGGAAGGTCGAGACTCAGACTCCCTCTATTCGCTACTGCTTTCAGTCGATGGAATCGAGGCCGTTTTATTCGTCCGTCAGGATACTGAGCTCACATGCACATGCGGCTTCCGCTCACGAGACAAAGTTGATGTAAGCGCAATAGCTCAAAAATTCGGTGGAGGTGGACACAAAAACGCAGCCGGTTTAAGCATCGATGGAAAATGCGCAGATGTTCTCGAGAAAATTTGCGCAGAATTTAAGAAAGTTCTATAAAAAAAAACTTTATTTTTATTTCAGCGTGATTGTTTTCCTCAGTCACGCTTTTTTTTATTGGATTTTATTGGATTTTATTGGATTTTATTGTTTTTCGTTGGATTTCATTGTTTTTCGTTGGTTTTTATTGTTTTTTGTTGGTTTTTATTGTTTTTTGCTGGTTTTCCGTTGGATTTAACTGGTTTTTCCGCTTTTTTTTAGTATTTTTCCCCAAAAAGCACAGGGAGGCGACTTGGCACGAATATTGCATAGAAGTCTTCTGGAGGAAATATGCAAAACATTCACATCGAAGATTTACCAGAAGCCGTAGCAAGCGGGAAACTGACAAAGGAAAAAGCATCACTGATTATTTGGGAAGAAATTTATAAAAATCCCAAAGTTTTCGGCCTATACAATTTTACAGAAGACCAAAAAAGTGATTTTCTGCTAGAGATGCACAAACATTTCGAGGAGTTATTTGAAAAATTCATACCGGGAAATATTCCCTTCAAAAATTTCATAACAGGATGTCTTTCGAATTACAAGCTACAGTTTCTCAAAAAACAAGTGCAGAAAGAAGCAGAAAGACGAAGCATAGACACTTTCTTGAGGACAAAAACAGAAGAGGACATTCAAAAATACAACAATATCATCCTAGAGGATAACTTCTCAAGTCTAAATGAAAAAAAATCCAGAACATTCTCAAAACTAGAGAAAAACAAAAGAAACTCCTATGACAAGCGTGATAAAAGAAGCGCAGAACTCACAACTCTTATTCTGATGATGAAGGCATGCAAAGATATCGATGACAACACGATTGATGCAGTAAGTTCATTTACCGAAATTGACAGAAATCTCCTTTGTGAGAAAATTCAAGAACTAAAAGAAAGCATATCGCGAAAAAATGAAACAAACCTAAAATTAATAAAAAAAAGAAACAATGCCTTTTTCTTTCACAGAAAATATATGCAGGAAATGACTTGTACGACAAACGAAAGACTTCTGGAAAGTCTCAAAGAGCGATACGAAAAACAGACTGAAAAATGGAAAGCTCATAACGAAAGACTATCAGTTCGTTCCACAAAACCTTCAAATGAAGAAATCGCAAGAATAATAGGAATAAAGCCAAGAATGGTTTCTTTTTACATAAATCACGCAAACAGGGAAAAAACTCAGGAAAAGATACACAAACTATACATGAAAGAAAGGGATAAAGAAAAAAGCGAGATTGCGGAAGAAGAGAAAAATCAGTAGGATTCTCCCATGAACAAAAAGAAATTGTACCTGGCGTCAGGAAACAAGCACAAGCAAAAGGAAATGCAGGAGCTTCTTTCTGATTTTGAAATCAGAATTCCAAGTGATGACGGAATTGAATTCGCCCCCATCGAAGACGGAAAATCTTTCTACGAGAACTCACTGATTAAGGCACGCGCCCTCTGGAATCTCGTGCATGAACCGGTCATTGCAGATGATTCCGGAATATGCGTCTCTGCATTGAAAGGAGAGCCGGGAATCTATACTTCCCGCTATGCAGGTCCGAATTTTATGCACGGAAAGCCGGACGGAAGCAAAATTTCCCAGGAAGAGCAGAACCGCTTTCTTATAGAGCAACTAAACGCCACGGGCTCGCGCGACCGCAGTTGCCACTACACTTGCGCCATGGTTCTTCTCTTGAATCCCGAAAGATTTTTCGTCGCTCAGGAGACATTTGAAGGCGAGTTAATTCCTTCAATCGAAAAACAAGCTGGCTCAGGCGGATTCGGATACGACCCGATCGTTTGGCTTCCTCAATACAAAAAAACAGTGGCAGAAATCTCCGCAGAAGAAAAAAACAAAATCTCCCACCGAGGAAAAGCCGTTCAGACAATAAAGAAGGTCTTGGAGAATCTCATTTTTTAGGACGCTTGCAGATATTTATCCCCTTGTGGCATTTTTTACGCTTCACTTTAGAAAAAAAATTTAAAAAAAATGAATTTTTTTGCTAAAGTTTCTAAAGACCATAGCCGATACTAATAAGGACAAGCTATGCTCAGAACAGCTTCGTAGAAGAATACTGAACAAGTGCGTCACGAAAAAGGAGACGGATGTAGCCTTGTAATACTGAAGTTTCCTTTTTCAAACAGGCCGAAAAGGATTTTGGTCTGAAACATATTTCCACGGAGGAAAACACTATGGTCATTAACCACAACATGTCCGCAATGTTCGCTGACAGACAGCTCGGCGTAACAGGTCTCAGTCTTTCAAAAGACATGGAGAAACTCTCTTCAGGCGAAAAAATCAACCGCGCAGGTGACGACGCTTCAGGACTCGCAGTATCTGAAAAGATGCGCAGCCAGATTCGTGGTCTCAACAAAGCCTCAGAAAACGCACAGAACGGTATCAGTTTCATTCAGGTAGCAGAAGGCTACTTGCAGGAAACAACTGACATCATGCAGCGTATCCGTGAGCTTGCTGTTCAGTCATCAAACGGAATTTATTCAGATGAAGACCGTATGCAGATTCAGGTTGAGATTTCTCAGCTCGTTGCAGAAGTTGACCGCATTGCTTCACAGGCTCAGTTCAACGGTATGAACATGCTCACAGGACGCTTCGCACAGTCTACTGGCGAGAATGCCGTTACATCATCTATGTGGTTCCACATCGGAGCTAACATGGATCAGCGTATGCAGGTATTCATCGGCACAATGACAGCAGCTGCTCTCGGCGTACGAGATGTAGCAGCAGAAGAGATTCTGAGCCTTTCAACACCAGAATTGGCAAACCGCGCAATCGGTACTATCGATGAGGCTCTCAAAAAGATCAACAAACAGCGCGCAGACCTCGGCGGCTATCAGAACCGCATGGAATACGCAGTTAAAGGTCTTGATGTTGCAGCAGAGAACCTTCAGGCTTCAGAATCACGCATCCGCGACACCGATATGGCTCAGCAGATGGTAGAATTCACTAAGAATGAAGTTCTCCAGCAGGCAGGAACTGCTATGCTCGCTCAGGCAAACACGCAGTCTCAGAATGTCTTGTCTTTGCTTCGATAGTGCATTATAATATTCTTGAAAGAGTCTTAAAGGCTCTTTCAAGAATTTGCGCGGATTTTTGCTCTACCCTCTTTATTTTCTTCAAATATCCCGCTACAATGTAATCATCAGAATTCAGGAAAACCGTGATTTTTTTCTGTTTTCTTTAAACCATTTTGATGTGGATTTAGACACATCATCAGTTCTTTGAAAATTGCTTTTCATGCTTTCTGTGACGGCGTAAGTTGATGTTGAATTCCTTTGTACAAGGCAAGGCTATTCAGTATCGTCTCCCGCTGTAAAGGTCTAAATCGCTTTCGGGGGCGCAAAAACCGAAAGACAGCCTGCACAGATTGGGACATACAACACGATGTTGTATCTGTCTTTTTTTTATCATGGAGGGCACAAATATGGTAATTAATCACAACATGAGTTCTTTGTATGCTAACCGCACATTGGGCGTTTCTAACGACCAGTTAATGGGAAACATCGAAAAACTCAGTTCAGGTCAGCGCATTAACAAAGCTGGCGACGATGCTTCAGGATTGGCAGTATCTGAGAAGATGCGCAGCCAGATCCGCGGATTGAACCAGGCTAACCGAAACATCCAGAATGGTGTTTCATTTATCCAGGCTACAGAAGGATACTTGCAGGAAACTACAGACATCCTCCAGAGAATCCGTGAGCTCGCAGTTCAGTCAGCTAACGGTATCTATTCAGACGAAGACCGTATGCAGATTCAGGTAGAAGTTTCACAGCTTGTTGCCGAAGTTGATCGCATTGCTTCACAGGCTCAGTTCAACGGAATGAACATGCTTACAGGTAGCTTCTCTCAGAATTCAGACCGCATCATGCAGTTCCAGATTGGAGCTAATGTTGACCAGAACGAACGTGTATATATCGGCACCATGACCGCTCAGTCTCTCGGCCTCAAAGGCGCTCAGGGATCAGAAGAGGGCATTGGAATCGCTACACCTGACACAGCTAACATGGCAATCGCTACTGTTGATGAAGCACTCAAAAGTGTTTCTAAACAACGTGCAGATCTTGGTGCATACCAGAACCGCTTTGAAATGGCTGCAAATGGCGTAAGTGTTGCTGCCGAGAACCTTCAGGCTGCTGAATCACGCATCCGTGACACAGACATGGCTTCTGAAATGGTTGAGTACACAAAGAACCAGATTCTTACACAGTCTGGAACAGCTATGCTCGCACAGGCAAACAGCCAGTCACAGAATGTATTGGCTTTGCTCCGCTAGTTCATAGCACACAATAAAATCGATTGTTGGATGCGATAAAAAGAGACTACTGGATGTTGTCTTTTCGCAGACACAATCGTAAGAGAAAAAGGTGCGCCCCTTTTTCTCTTTATTTCAGGAGGAAGGCCCATGAATACAATCAATTCAGTCGGGCAGAATTTGGCAATGGATGGCCACTTTTCGTATAACTCCGGAGCAGCAAAAGTTGTAAAACCAGCCGCACCAATCAAACCAGCGGATGTTCCTATGGCAGATGCTGCCCAAGTGGTACAGAACATTACAAATAATCTTGCCCAGGTCAAGGAAGATGCTAAACAACTTCAGCGGTTGTCTGATGTCGTTATGGGACGCAAAGTCCAGTTTAATGTCAATCAGGAACTCAATCAGGTTGTCGTTTCTATCGTTGACCCGTCAACAGATAAAGTCATCAAGGAGATTCCATCCCAAGACTTGCAGAAACTGAAGGTGAGAATTCGGAAGACTATCGGTCTTTTATTCGATGAAATGATTTAATTTCGTCACACCGTAATCTACTTGATTAATTTTAGTTTTCTGTAATCTGAGGGGATATTACTATGGCTGAAATTTCAATACCTGGCGTCAGTGATAAATATAAAACCAACGATTATATTGACGCACTGATGAAAAAAGAGCGTATTCCTCTCACTCGTGAGCAGGAATCGCTTGACAGGTACAAAGAACAGCAGAGCGCATGGCGTGGTGTAAACCAAAAAATGTCCGCTCTCCGCGATAGCACAAAAACACTCTACTCTTTCGAAAATCCCTTTAACAATAAAATTGCAAATTCTTCAGATGAGCGAGCAATTACCGCAGAAGCAGGGCGTGATGCGGCCGTCGAATCTATTAAAGTCGATGTCATAAAAGAAGCTACTGCAGACAGATTTTTATCCGGTGAAATCGACAAAAATGCAAAAATTCCCAAAGGTGTATACACATTTGAAATCGGCGATAAAAAAATCACGTTCAATTACAAGGGCGGAAAGCTAAGTGATTTCGTTACATCATTAAATAAGCGCGGAGCAAATACACTGAAAGCCTCTCTCGTTGGAGTAAGCAACGGAAAGTCATCTTTACTTATAGAATCACTAAAAACAGGCGAAGAAAACAGACTAGTTTTAAAAGATGATGCACTCACATTCGCACTAGACAATAAAATCGTTGAAAAAAGCAAAAAAGAAACCAGTATCTTCGGCACAAATCTTTCAGAATATGAAAATCCAATTGATGAGAAAACTCTTGTCGATTCAAAAATACCAGATGTTGAGCAGGATGGTCTTCCAGCACTCTCCAAAAACTTCATTTCTTTTGATGATGAGACTGGAAAGCTATTAGTTCCTCCCCGAAGCGGTCTCACCCTCGCTATTCCAGAAGAATATCTTTCCGTAAATTCTGAAATTTTTGAATTCAGCTATTCTACGGAACAAGTAGAAGATTTAACCGAGGAACTGAACATAAAACGCACGACCAGACCAGAACTTCCAGAAGCTGGAGTCGCGACATTCGAAACAATCACCGTTCAAAATGAACAAATAGAAACAAATCTTCCGCCAGTAGAAATCGAACCGCTTGTTCCAGTTAAAGAACATGATGATTTTTATGTTCACAATAAAAACGGCAGTGAAGTTAAAATCGACACGGCACTTTTAAAAGTTGACGAAGAGACCGGCGAAAAAACAGTTTCTCTTTCACTCAAAGACTATCCCGATATCGAAAGTATAGTCATCCGGAATCGAAACACAGGAACACAAATCGCAATATCACAATTCTCAGCATACGATGAAAAAAAGAATCTTGGATACTCACCTGTCAATCCAATTTCAGAGGCGGGAGATGCAGTATTAAAATACGAGGGAATTACAATAACCCGCCCCACAAACAAAATAGATGATGTCGTTCCTAATGTCACCCTCAATGTGCATCAGGCAACAGAAAGAACGGCAACAATTGACATTACAAGTGACAAAGAAAGTGCGAAAGATGCCCTGATTGAATTTGTCGGCCGATACAATCAGGTTTTGGCTGAAATGACGATTTTAAGTGAAAACAAGCCTGAAATCATATCAGAGCTTGACTACCTTTCCGATTCCGAAAAAGAAGAGGCAGAAGCTAAATTAGGCATGTTCCAAAATGACTTTTCTCTCACAAACGGAAAATCTTCGCTTCGTGCTATCGTTACGGCAAATTACCGATGGGCAGACGATGCCACGCTTACAATGTTAAGTCAGATAGGAATTTCCAGCAGGGCATCTGGAAGCACAGGCGGATATGTGGCAAGCCAAATGCGCGGATATCTGGAAATCGATGAGAAAAAACTCGACAGCGCACTCGACGAACACATGGACGAAATTAAAAATCTTTTCGGTTACGATTCGGACGGAGATTTAGTCGTAGATTCAGGTATCGGCTATGCAATCGACAAACAGTTAACAAGTTGGGTTCAGAGTGGTGGCATCATAGCAAGTAAAAACAGCGGAATCAACACAAAAATAAAAGCATCTGAGGCAAATATCCGCAAACTCGAAAGTCAGCTAGCTTCGAAAGAATCACAACTCAGAAATAAATATAGCCAAATGGAAGGAACGCTCAACAATCTTAATGCCCAATCAACTACTGTAAGTAATTTTGCAAATAATGGAAAACAGTAGTATAATATATGAAAGCTTGAGCTTTTCTCATAAGGATTTTATATGGAATTTTATGTAAACAACGAAAAACTTGATATTATTCTCGAAAATGAAAAAACAGTCGGGGATGTTCTTAAATCATTTGAAGAAGAATGTGCCAAAAACAATGCGACCACAATAAATATTGTTCTCAACGGGAAGAATATCGGAGCAGAAGAATTCGATTCAATTTTTGACGAACCCCTAAAAGAAGATACAAAGCTCGAACTGATTATCGTAACCCAAAGTGAAATAAAAAATTCATTCCAAAGCCAGAAGAAAGAGTGCAATGCACTTTCTGAGCAGTTGCAGAATCTTTCAGTACAGCTCCAAAGCGGTAAAGACAAAGAGGCTACAATCCTAATATCAAAACTCGCAGATTTCATTGAAAAGTTCTGTCACTCAGCAACACTTTCGGCTTTATTTCCCGAATTTTACTCAAAACTCAGCATAGACGGAAAGAGTGTAAATGACTTCTTTCAGGATTTCTCGCAAATTCTCAATGACTTTGAGCAGGCAATAGCATCAAAAGACACAGTCCTTATGGGTGATTTAGCAGAATACGAAATCAGCCCACGGCTTCAATCAATCGCAAAAACAATCGAGGAGTTATAAATATATGGGAAATCTTTCACTTTTTTTGCTTCAAACAGGCTCTCCTCTTCAAGCACGGCTTGAGGTCAACATTTTTACTGTTGTTATAATTCTTATCGCAATTATTTTTGTAATCGCATTGATTTATTTTGTATCTCGAACGATTACAAATCACCTAAACTCTCCAGCCTATATCGAAAAAAAGAAGAACCGTCCTACATCTCTGAAAGACATAAATGAGCTAAGCACGCTTTGCTCACTTGTGAAAGAAGAGCGTGATGTTCTCAGCGCTATCTGCAAGAATCACAAAACGCCAAACATCAAGTACATTGTCCGCGACTATTCAACGATAACGGCATTACTTAAAGAGCAATTCAAGACTTTTGACCGCGTAAATGATGAAGTCGGTAAAACAAATCTCTTTTCCCTTCAAAAAAAGATTTTCAAAGTTTTCCGTCAGCAGGGACTTATAAAAAACTCAAAAAATATCGCCGCAGAAACCGTATTCACGCTTACACTTGCCAAAGGATTTCACCACAAGCTAAAAATGCGCGAAAACAATTCGGAAGCAATAATTCTTGCCATTCCTCCAACTATCAAACAGGCTGAGTTACCAAAACCACTCGAAAAGGTAAATTTTATTTTCGAACTTGAAGACGGAACTCCTTATAACCTTGAGTCACGCATCGTCCGCTATCAGAAAGGAAAAGAAAACGAAGAGCAGATGGTTGTTGTACATTCTGACAAAGTTTCTCCATTGCAAAAACGCGAGCAGGAACGAGCAGAAATGAATATCGCATGTAACTTTCATTCTGTCAAAGTCGTTGTTGAGGGGGCTGGTAAAAAAGAAAAGGTTCATTATGTTCCAGCAGAAAAAACCTATGAGGGAATTCTCGAAGACATTTCCACAGGTGGCTGTCGTTTAGTCGCAACGCTGCCAATTAAAGCGGAACAGCACATATATATTGACGGTCCTCTGAACAGAAAACAGAACGATCATGCAGTCGGAACTATCGTACGAACTACAAAGCGAAGCGATGGTATATATATTCTTCACATTCGATTCCTCAAGATTGAGCCAAAAGTCGTTAACAGAATACAAGCAATGGTTTGTAAATATGACGATTAATCATCGCTTGACGGAATTTAATCTATAGGTTATTTTAAGATATGCAGGTTTTAGAACTTAATCAGATTGTACCCGATTCTAGTTACATCTACTACCGCCGTAATTACTCAGCGGTCGCAAAGTTGCAGATGCTTTCTAAAACAATTGACATAAAAATCTCTTTTACGATTGAAATGGGCCCCCTTGGTGACAAAGTCCTTTATGTTGATATAGCTCCGGGCGAAGACATCGACTACCCGCTCATTCCAGTTAAGTCTGCCCTCAAAACATATATTCTCAAAGCAGATGACGAAGGTGTTCTTCCGTGTCCATAACATTTCACACAAATTCCGCAGAAGAAACCATTGAACTGGGTAAAAAAATCGGCTCTCTTCTTCAAAAGGGCGACATCATAGCCCTGCAAGGCACGCTGGCCGCCGGCAAAACCACGATAACAAAAGGAATCGCTTCCGCTCTGGGTGTAAGCGAAGAAATCACCAGCCCGACTTTCTGTCTCATTTCCGAATACGAAGGTAAAATGCCTCTCTATCACATGGATGTCTATCGCCTTGAAGGCGGCGAGGATTTCATCAATCTGGGAGTTGAGGATTTAATCTATGGCAATGGAGTTTCCTTGATTGAGTGGAGCGAAAAAGTCATGGACGAACTCCCAAAAAAGACTATAATACTAAAACTCGAACCTGTTGAAGGCACCACGGAGCGCACCATAACGCTTGAAAACTGGCCCCACGCACAAATCTTGTAAATTGGAATAAAAATGAAAGCACTGGTAATTGACGCCGCCGCAAGCTGTATGCACATAGCGGCAAAAAATGACGATATAAAAGCCTACCTCTCCCTTGATATGGGGCAAAAGCAGTCTCAAAAGTTGCTCCCTGCCATCGACTATGCTCTCTCTCAAATTGAGCTAAAGGCTTCTGATTTGGATTACACGGCCCTCACAAGCGGCCCTGGAACTTTCACCGGGCTCAGACTCGCCTTCTCTGCCCTCAAAGCCATTGAGCTTGCCCACAATGTTCCTATTTATGGCATTCCAAGTCTTGACGCTTATACTTTTCCTTTCACTTCTTTCGATGGCCAGGTTGTGAGCGTAATTGATGCAAAAAAAGACCAGTTCTTCGCCGCTGTTTACGAAAATGGCAAAACAATTTCAGAGGCAGAGGACACAAGCGCAGAAGCAGTCGCAAAAAAACTCTCAAAAGACAAAAAAATCCTCTTGACCGGACCTGATGCAAAAATCTTTAAGGAAGAGCTTTCAAAAATCGATTCAAAGCTGAATCTTCTTGTTTATGAAAGCCAGCCAAATCCGTCAGAGTCTCTTTTTTCGATTGCCGAAGATATGATAGAGCAAAAAAAAGAGCCCCTCGCAGATTACGACGGCCCTGTATATTTACGCAAGTCTGAAGCAGAAATTAAATTGGAAATTGCAAATTAAGTTAGACGCAGATGAACACAGATAAACGCTGATAAAAATATTGGATTACATCTGTGTGAATCTGTGTGAATCTGCGTGCATCCGTGTCAAAATTTTAAGAAAGCAAATTTGCGAGCGCGTCCAGGGCTGTTGAGCCAAGAGCCGCCTCACGGTTCTGCCGCTGAATATCGTCATAAACTTCCTGACGGAAAACTTTTACGGTCTTTGGGGCGTCAACGCCGATTTTTACCTGATCGCCTGAGATTCCGATAATCTGAATCGATATATCATTTCCGATTTTGATTTTCTCATCGACTTTTCTTGACAATATAAGCATTATTTTGCCCCCTTCGCTTTGAGAGCTTTGATAATGTTGTATTTTGTCGTCCATTTCGTGTCAGCCAGAATCACCTGAAGAGCAAGATTGTTCTTTTTGTTCACAACGACCGGTCCCTGAAGGTTTGCCGTAACCGGGCCACCGTCAGCCGGAACAGTGACGATTGCCCAGACAATTACATCCGCGCTTGACTCCACATCGATTTCAAAAAGAGCCTTATCATCCACATCAAGCTCGTAATGCTCGGCGATGATAAAGGGATCTACGATAAGGAAAGCAAGGGAAGACTCATCGAGAGACTGCATCCAGTAAAAGGGCTTGTACTCCGACTCAATCAGGGCGTATTTGTGAAAATCTTCAAATCCAAGAAGTCCGTTGGGAAAGTCAATGATATTTTTCTCATCAACAGAAACAGTTCCCATTGTCTTAGTCTTTACATCCATGTTATTCTCCATGATTTTTATCGCATATAATTCAAGAGGGTTGATGAATACATCTTGCCGGCATTTGAGAGCGTGGCGTTCTGGGTGTATTCCAGCATTTTCTCGTCTGTGATGGCTTTGGTCAAATCCAGGTCACCTTCACGGCTGATTTGCCCAGTAACATTGAGGGCCACGGCAGAATTCCGGGTCATGTCGTTCTGGAGACGCTCGTACTCGCTGCCAGACTTTGCCACCCGATTCACGAGAGTGTTGACTCCAGAATCAAGGCTTGCAAGAACACGGCCACCGATTGCCTCACTGTCGCCAGCAAACATAGCGTCACGAAGGGCAATTACTGTATCAAAGAGAGAGCCGCCCGATACTTTTACAGAGTCGCCGATATTATACGGAGGATGCTGGCTCGAATCTTTAATGATTCCAAGCTCGTTAAGGGCGCTTCCAGAAACATCCTCAAGCCAAAGCTGGCGGGCATCAGTCGTGGTAAAATTAAGACCGTGAGTCACAGGGTCAAGGGAAGCCTTTACGGCAGCCCCTGAAGCATTGATTTTTGAGACAAGGGCATAGACATTATCCCCCGCCTCCACCGCGATTTTCTGGCCGTCAACGGAAATAACAGAGTCGTTCTGAGCCTGCCATTCGCGGGCATCCCGGCCTCCGAAAAGACGCTGATTCTCAGCCCAGAAGATTCGGTTTCCGGCCGTCTCCACGGTGATATATTTATTTTCATCTACTTCGATTTTATTCTGTTCGATTGAGCCGTTGTAGTGAACCGCAGAAATCAGCGGAACGGTAGAGCCTTCCACAGCCCCCATATCCACATCAAAGGCACGGATATTTGAATTCGTTCCCGCAAAAAGTGAATTTCCATCAGGAGCAACAGCATTTGCATTCTGTATAAGCTCGCCCAGCAATTCATTCACTTCAACCGCCATATTGCGCATGTCATCTTTCGTGTAGATTCCGTTTGCGCCCGTGACTGCAAGTTCCCGTACACGCTGCATGATTTCAAGGGAATTTCTCATGTAGCCCTCGCGGTAAAGGTACTGGTCGCTTAAAGTGGTGGCATTCTTTTCAAAATTATTCACGCGGGTAAGGTAAGACTGATACTTAACCAAGTGTCCTGCCGCAATAGGGTCGTCCCGGAGAGAGGAAATGCGGGACTGAGTTCCAATCTGATTGTCGATTTTGGCCCGCTTTACTTCCTGCCGTCGAAGATTGTATTGAGTCTGGTTATTGTTCAGCTGTGAACTGATTCGTGTTGGCATTTTTTAGTCTCCCATGATTTTTCTTTGACGCGGATGGACACAGATAAACGCAGATATATATTTTATAAATCCGCGTGCATCCGCGTTAATCCGCGTCTAATTTATACTCCAAGTCGATTTATTACAGTGTCGAGCATCTGGTCGATTACAGATACAAATTTTGCGGCCGCATTGTAGCCGTGCTGGAACTTGATGATTTCTGCAAGCTCTTCGTCGATGTTTACGCCGGAGATTGAATCCCGGAGATTTCTCAAATCGTCCATGATAGCGTTCTGGCTCAGCATGTTCATCTCGGCCTGCTCGCCCTTCAAGCCCACATTCGTGACAGAATTGGCAAAATAATCGTCGAAAGTGCGGTCTTTTCCAATCATCACATTTGTATTTCGGATTGAGGCGATTTCAACAGCAGCCCGTCCATCACCAATCATTGATTTTCCCTGATTTGTCGGGTAAGCCGCCGCCACGCTCAAAACATCGCCCTTAATTGCCTCATTGACAGCAATGTATCCAGCCGGATTCAAGACCGGAGCCACGGCAAAAGCGCCTCGGAGAGAGTTCACTGCGTCAGCCTGAGCGAAATCATAAGCGTTTTCTGCCCCGCTACCCTGCAAAATGCCAGAATAAGCGGTGAGGAACATTCCCGAATCTTCCACATGGCGGATAACGAAGTCAGGGTTTTCCATGTTCTGAGCCGTAGTTGCCTTCAAGACAAGGTGGTTGTCCCGGTCAAGGTAAGCCTTCACCTCACCGTCTGAGTCATTGATTCGGGCAACAACTTCCTCAATCGTGTCAGTTGCATGGTAAGGAACAGAAATAGTTCCGCTTTTTCCTGAGAAAGTCATGGTTCCTTCAAGGCCGACTTTTTCCTGGGGATTAAGCTCGTTCGTTCCCGTAAATCTGAAAATGTAAGAGTGATCGTCCACGCCGTCGCCGTTTCGGTCATAATTTCCGTTCACGCTGGTAACGAATGGATGCTGAACGAAGAAATCAAGGCCTGTCACATTGTTCATGCCGATTCCGGCCCGGTGCACATCGTTTACAAGGTCTGCAAAGTTCATAGTAACAGTATTCAAAGTCTGAACTTCGCTTCGGATATCAACATCACGGAGCTCTATCAAGGCTCCCAAAGTGCCGCCAGAAACCTGAACTGTGTTTTTCGTATCGCTCCAGATAACCCGGCTATAACCGTTGTTGTCGGTCATTGGCTCAACTTCAAACTGGCGGGCAATGTGTCCCTGAACCAGGATATTTCCCTCAAGGTGAACCATAAACTCATCGTTATCACGGATGTCCGTGGTGATATTGGCAAGCCCTGAAAGTTTTTCAACAAGCAAGTCACGGCGGTCAAGCAAATCATTTGGATTATCGCCCATGGCCTTTACCTTGACGATTTCATTGTTGATTTCGCCAATCTGCTTTGTAATTGAGTTAATCTGCTTTACGGTGGCCTCAATGTCGCCGTTAATGAGATTTCCGATTCCGCTCAAAGCCGTATATCGCTGCTGGATGCTCTCGGCCAAAGTCTCACCCCGCGTAACGACAGCCTGTCGGGCAGCCTGACTTTCCGGGTAAACAGAAAGCTCCTGCCAGCTCTGCCAGTATTTATCCATATTATTGCGGATTGAGATTTCATCAGGCTCATTGTAAACCTGCTCAATCATGGTGTAGTATTTTTCACGGGTAGTCCAGTAAGTTTCCTGATTGGTCTGAGCCACGATTCTCTGGTCAAGAAGTTCGTCACGAAGGCGGTTGATTGACTCCACAGAAGTTCCCTGACCAATCTGACCTGCCCTCTCCTCACGGGTCAAGTCCGGGCGGTAAATCGGGTCAAAAGTCTTGATCTGAACCCTCTGGCGTGAATAGCCTTCAGTGTCGGCATTCGAAATATTGTGACCGGCAGTATTAATCTGCGTAGAGTGAGCCATGAGGCTTCTTTTTCCAATCTCAATCGCTGCGAATGAATTTGCCATAATCTATTCTCCTCTGTTTTTTCCTAAATCATCTGGTTGAGAACCACACTGCGGGGTTCCGGCTTAACAATCTGTCCTTTATTTGAATAAAGGATATTCCGACGCTGGGGAATCACCGAATCAAAGACCCCCTGCAAGAACTTTCTTGTCGTAGTGATGTATTCGTTCAAAACCTTGTTCTCCACCTTTGACTTCTGAAGTTTTCCCCTCACCTCAGTCAAGACTGGAGAAATCGTCTCATCGCTCGCCATATCGATATTCTCGCTCAAAGACGTTCGTTTTTCCTCAAGCTCTACGAACTGATCGCTTAAATTCTGGAGATTCTCAATCTTTTTATTGAGCGAGTCCCAGTCTTTCTCTTTCACGCAATTATGAAGAAGCGTCTGCTGCTCCAAAATTTTATCGAGAAGCGCATTTTCTTCCTGCATCACAGAAAGGAGATTCTCTTTTTGTGCGATAATCGTATTGTTACCGGCATTTTGCCCAATATTTTCTTCAGCCATTGGTTTCCCCAATTAGATTTATTCTTTTTGATTATCGGAATTTAAGAACCGGAGTTTAGGGAAAAGTATATAAAGAAACAAGGCAAAAATTAACAATTAAATCAATTTTAAGTTTATTTAACTCAATTTCAGATATGCTGTCGATGTATTTTTTTTTGATTTTTTACGCACAGAACGATTGACATGATTTCATGTTTTTTGATATAGTATCACACATCAGTTACATGGTGCCTGTAGTTCAGTGGTAGAGCGTCAGATTGTGGATCTGATTGTCGTGGGTTCGAGCCCCATCAGGCACCCAATCTGCACGAGGCATTAGCCAAAAGCAGAAATGCGTTCGTAGCTCAACTGGATAGAGTAACGGACTTCGAATCCGTAGGTTGCACGTTCGATCCGTGTCGGACGCATATTTTAACTGATAATTCGGGCGACTAGCTCAGCTGGTAGAGCAACAGACTCTTAATCTGTGGGTCCGGGGTTCGAGCCCCCGGTCGCTCATTCAAGCCCAAAGCTTGATGAGAATTGGAATTGCGGCACTTTGCTTATGCCGAGTTTAACGCGAGAGTGGTGAAATTGGCATACACGCTAGACTTAGGATCTAGTGCTTCGGCGTAAGGGTTCAAGTCCCTTCTCTCGCATAGCTTTTAGCTGATTTTTGCGGAAATAGCGCAGTGGTAGCGCGTCACCTTGCCAAGGTGGATGTCGCGGGTTCGAATCCCGTTTTCCGCTCTAACTGGGTGGTCTTGCCACTATAAACAGTTTATTGCAATAAAACAGATGCAAATTTACTTGCGGAAATAGCGCAGTGGTAGCGCGTCACCTTGCCAAGGTGGATGTCGCGGGTTCGAATCCCGTTTTCCGCTCTAAAGCGAGCGATTTAGATTTTCATCTGAATCGCTTTTTTTTATTTCAGATTTAAGGGGAAACCAGAGTGAAAGTTACCAAAGAAATCGAAAAATTGGAGCACTCAGCAGCAAAACTCACAGTTACGGTTGCAAAAAAGGATGTCGCAGACAGCTATTCAGAGACATTGGGCAAATACACAAAACATGTTCAGATTCCGGGCTTCCGAAAGGGTCATGTTCCAGCTTCAGTTCTTGAGCGCAAATATGGCGAGCAGATTAAAATGGAAGCAGCAAGCGACCTTATCGACAAATCTTTGAACGAAATTTTCTCGGACGAAAAAGAAACAGAGAATCGCCCGCTTCCTTACGCACAGCCCGTTCTCGAAAAAATGCCTGAATTTGACACTTCAAAAGATTTCGTCTACACCGTCACTTATGATGTTTTCCCGAAAGTCGAGGTAAAAGATTTCGGTGGTATCACGATTAAAGAACCACAAGTTTCTGTAGGAGAAGCAGAACTCAACGAAGAACTCAAAGGCATTCAGGAACGCAATGCAGTCGTAATCGATAAAAAAGATGATGAAAAAGCTGAAAAAGACAACATCATCACTATCTCTATCGTTGAAAAAGATGAAAAAGGCGAAGAAATCTCCGCAACAAAACGAGATGAATTCACATTTACCCTCGGAACAGCCGAGAATGTTTACAAAATTGATGATGACTTGATTGGCCTCAAAAAAGGCGAGTCAAAAGAAATCACAAAAAAATACGGCAAGGACGAAAAGGACGAATCTCTCAAAGGTCAGACAAAAAAATACTCTGTTACAGTTAAGCAGATTAAAGTCCGCAATCTTCCTGCTCTTGACGACGAACTCGCACAGGATGTCAATGAGAAGTTCAAGACTCTCGACGATCTCAAAAAGGACATCATGCGTAACCTTGAGAACGCAAAAAACAATAAAATCAATGAAATCAAAACAAATGACTTGCTCACACAGCTTATTGAAAAATACCCGTTTGAGATTCCTGCAAGCATGCTTAACGCAGAACTTGATGGTCGCTGGAGAATGATGGCTCAGCAGTTCCAGACAAGTGTCGAAGAACTTGACCGCATGATTACCGCTTCTGGCCAGAAAAAAGAAGATATGCTAAAGGAATGGACTGGAGATGCGGAGAAAATGCTCAAGAGTCGCATTATTGTTGATTCACTTTTGAAATCAAAGAACATCTCAGTTACACCGGAAGAAATCGAAGCTGAATATCAGAAAATTGCAGACGGAAACGGCATTTCTGTCGACGAAGTCAAACAGCACTATGCAGACCCGCGATCTAAGGAATATCTTATCGATGAAGCCAAAGAACAGAAACTTTACAAAGAGATTTTTGCTGAAGTCAAGGTCTCAAAGGGCGACAAAGTAGCTTTTAAAGACTTGTTTAACCGCTAGTTTTTGAATAAAGTGCGCTAGCCCGAAACAAAAAACGGAATGTTCTTAAAAACTTCGGGAACATTCCGTTTTTTTTTGATTTTTTGCATAAAATTCATTATATTTATAGAAAGGATTTAAGATGAACGAACAAATGAACAATTACATGCCAAGCGTAATCGAAAGAAGCGGAAACGGCGAACGATTCTACGATATTTATTCAAGGCTTTTAAAAGACCGCATTATTTTCGTTGACGGCGAAATCAATGATTTGAATGCGGATTTGGTTGTAGCGCAAATTCTTTTTCTCGAATCTGAAAATCCCGACAAAGATATCAGCATTTACATCAACTCACCGGGTGGAAGCGTTACGGCAGGTCTTGCAATTTACGATGCAATGCAGTATGTCAAATGCGACATTCAGACCATTTGTATCGGTCAGGCAGCCAGCATGGGCGCGATTCTTCTCGCTGGTGGCACAAAAGGAAAGAGATTTGCCCTTCCCTCTTGCAGGGTAATGATTCACCAGCCGCGGGGTGGTGTTCAGGGGCAGGAAAGCGACATCGCCGTTCAGGCAAAAGAAATCTTGCGTCTCAAAAAACTTTCTATCAAATATCTTGCAGAAAAATGCGGCAAATCAGAAGACGAAATTGCAAAAGATATGGAGCGTGACTTCTTCATGAGCGCAGACGAGGCCCTTGCTTATGGAATCGTCGATAAAGTCATGCCATCTCGTGCATCGGAGGCTAAATAATGCGTGGATTCAGAAGTGATGTTCAGTATTGTTCATTCTGTGGCAAACCCGGTGACGAAAAACGCCACCTTGTAGCAGCACCCACAAACAATATTTTCATCTGTGACAAATGTATTGCAGTTTGTGAGGGCATTGTCGCTCAAAAAGAAAAATCTGTTGATCCAATTGATATGACTGAAGTTCCTTCTCCAAAGGAATTTAAGGCTTATCTCGATGAATATGTTATCGGTCAGGATTATGCTAAAAAAGCCCTTTCCGTAGCCGTGTACAACCACTACAAGAGAATGTCAAAACTCGACACGATTAAGGCTGACGACGATGTAAAAATCGAAAAGTCGAATGTCCTTTTGATTGGACCGACAGGAAGCGGAAAGACCTTGCTCGCAAAAACTCTGGCAGAAAAACTCAAGGTTCCCTTTGCAATCGCTGACGCAACTACCCTCACAGAGGCAGGTTATGTCGGTGAAGATGTTGAAAATGTCCTTCTCAAACTCATTAACGCCGCCGACGGAAACATTCCTGCGGCAGAGCGGGGAATCATCTTCATTGACGAAATTGACAAAATCGGCCGCAAGAGCGAGAACACTTCTATTACCCGCGATGTATCGGGCGAGGGCGTTCAGCAGGCTCTCCTTAAAATCATTGAAGGCACACAGGCTTCAGTTCCACCTCAGGGCGGACGCAAGCACCCAAATCAGGAAATGCTTCAGATTGACACATCGAACATTCTCTTCATTTTGGGCGGGGCTTTCGTCGGGCTAGATAAAATCATTGAGCAGAGAATCGCTTCTCACTCCCTTGGCTTCGGCTCGAATGTAGGCACAATGGACGAGACAGAGCGCATGGAGCTTTTGAATCAGTGCACTCCGGATGATTTGGTAAAATTCGGAATCATTCCTGAGCTTATCGGCCGAATGCCAATTTCCGTAGCCCTCAAAGAGCTCACAAAGGCAGATTTGACACGAATACTCACTGAGCCGAAAAACGCAATCACAAAGCAGTTCAAGGCCTCATTTGAAATGGATGACTTGGATTTGGACTTCACGGCAGATGCCCTTGACGAAATCGCAGAGACGGCAATCAAGCAGAAGACTGGAGCCCGCGGTCTCCGCTCAATCGTCGAAAAGCTTCTCATGGATTTGATGTACGAGGCTCCAAGCATCAAGGGCAAAAAACATCTCACGGTCACAAAAGAAATTGTCCTGGGAAAAGAAAAGCCCAATTTGGAGCAGCTTCTGATTACACAGCAAACAGCCTAATTTCACGAAATACAAATCCTCGCATGTGCGGGGATTTTTTAACTATGCAGAATATCTACAACAGTATCGCAGAATTATGTTGTCTCGTTATTTCTTCCTGCACGGAGGATTTTTTTGTCAAATACAGTTGTGTATCCTCTGATGAAAAAAAAAGAATCAATCTCATTGTAGGCGAAAAGATTCCTGCTTTATTTTCAGACAAAAATTGCACAAATATCCGTCACATTAGCGAATCAGACTTAAACGATGTCTTTTTTCTAAATTTAAATGCGCTTAGTTCCGAACTCGCCCTAGAGGCAGATTATTTTGCGATTGTCGGTCTTATTCAAATTTTGGACGAAGCATTAGACTCTATTCTGCAAAAAAAAATCTCCGAGTTTCAGCAAGATGATTTTTCTGTTGTTTTAAATACAAACAGGGAATCTACAGGAATCGGTCTTTTGCCACGCTGCTCATGCGCATGGGAACGAAAGCACAGGCTGGCCCACAGCTACAACCGCATGGATAATTTTCTGTTTAACATGCTTTTAATGGAAAACTCAATCCTCGGCGAGTTGATTGACAAGCATTTTTTTCTCAAAAAAGACCTCTTTCCCAATTTTTCCACAAAGAAATCCTTAAAAATAGCCGCTACCCCACTTCGGCTGGAACGAAATTTTGAAATCCAACCATACAATGAAGACAAGGTTCAATATTTCAAAATAAAATATCATGAATGTGACTTTGACTCAGAAAATGCCCTTGTCTGGGAAAAAATCCAGCTTGCAGCAAAAAACAAGAGCGACATCATCGTCTTCCCGGAAATGCTGGGTAATCCCAAAATGGCAGATTTTATCACCAAAAAATTAAAAGCGCTGAGTGAGTCAGAACGAAAAGACATTCCCTCACTTATAATCTTGCCCTCCCACTGGGAAAAACGACGGAACACAGTCACAATCATCGACAAAAACGGCGATATCGTCTGCAGCCAGAGCAAGCAGAATCCTTTCCGCGCAGAACAGGAAGGCACAGGCTACCTTGAGGGCATTTTATCAAGCCTTGTCGTGAATATTTTCCACTTTGAGGGAATTGGCCGAATCGCAATTCTTATTTGTAAGGATTTTCTCACGACAAAATACATGGAGCAACTCATGCGCTGCTTCAAGCTCACGCTGATTATCGTGCCGTCTTTCTCAACTGGTTCCTATGATTTCCGCCAGTCTTTTGACCTTTGCGCCCATGACGACTGTAATGTAGTCTGGATAAATACCTGCGCCGCATTCGAAAAAGGCAAAGAAGCGAACTTCGAGAACATAGGCTATATCCGAAAAAGAATAAGCCGCACAGACGATGAAGCCCAAATGCTTTGCAAAATGCCGATTTGTGAGGGAGCATTCATGGGAAAGTGTGCGCACGACTGTGTTTTCTACGAGACCATCAGCGGAGTATAACATGAAATTCAAGTCAATCGAAAAAATTTGCGAAGGAAAATTCATAACAAGATACAATCTCACCTATGAAACCGCCAGCGGAAAGACAAAAATCTACGAAATGATAAGCCGGAACAAAAACATCAGTTCAGAAGAACAATTGCATGACGGTCGCGTGGATGCTGTCGTTATGATTATGCACGACAAGGCAAACGAGCAGATTCTTTTGAGCCGCGAATTCCGCATGGCAACTGGAGAATGGGTCTACAACTTTCCGGCAGGCTTAATCGACAAAGGCGAAGACGCAGCGTCAGCAGCAGAAAGGGAACTAAGGGAAGAAACCGGGCTAAAGCTTGAGCACATAGATGATATATGGCTTGAAAGCTATTCCGCTGTCGGATTCTCAAACGAAAAAAACAAAGTCATCATCGGGACTGCCAGCGGAGAAATCTTACCAAGCGACAACGAACTTGAGGAAATCGAGGCTTTCTGGTACACAAAGTCAGAAATAAGGGCCTTACTCAAAGCGGCTCGTTTTGCGGCACGCACTCAGGCTTATTGTGCACTTTGGAGTAAAAGTTAAAATTGAGATTTTCAATAAATTGAGTTATATTAGTTATTATATGAAGAATCGAAAAATTCCTGTTATCACAAAGCGTATTTCTCTTGCAGTTATAACTTCTGGATTTCTTTTGTGTTCTATCATTGCTTTCGTGGCTTATCGGGCATTTAACCAGCAATTTCGCATTCAATATGATAATAATATCCGTTCTATTTCTGAAGCGGCGCGTGAAACTCTCAACCCTGACAAATTTGAGCATTATCTTGCAACAAAAGAAAAAGACGATGATTACATAAGAGTCCAGAAAATTTTACAAGATTTTGTAAACAAATTCGACTTAAACATGATTTATGTCTCTTTTGTAGAGGCTCCGGACTATAAAAACATAACTTACATCTACAATCCCGTAAAAGAAGGCAGCCGTTTCAAAGAATTTTCTTTAGGTTATTCTGAAAACTATGTTGAGCCAGAATACAACATTTCGGCAAAAAGAGTTTTTGAAAACGGAGAGTGCATCGTACGGCATACTCTCAAAACCCGGAGTGGCTCTCACATTACAGCTATGATTCCTGTGTATGACACAAAGGGAAAAATCATCGCCGTTCTCGGAGCACAAAAATCAATCCAGCATTTTGTCAATGCAGGCAGGATGTACATGCGGATTGTCGTTTTTGTAGAGTGTTTTTTCGGAATCGCCTTCTTTATTCTCTTCACAATGTATTTCAGCAAGGCTTTCATCAAACCTCTCACGCTCATCACAAAAGAAACAGATCATTTTGCTTCTTACGGTGGAGAACCATCAGATACACTTTTGTCAATCAAAAATCATGATGAAATCGGCATTTTGGCTCATTCCGTGCATCAAATGGAATACGATGTCTGCAAGAATATTGCCGAACTCACAAATATGACTGCCGAAAAAGAACGAATCAGTACGGAACTTTCTGTCGCAGCAAAAATCCAAAGTGACATGCTCCCCAAAGAATACCCTCCCTTCCCGACGAGAAAGGATTTTGATTTATTTGCATTAATGACCCCTGCGAAAGAAGTAGGCGGAGATTTGTACGATTATCTTCTCTTGGACGAAGATCATCTCATGATTACAGTTGGAGATGTTTCTGGCAAAGGAGTACCTGCCGCACTCTTTATGGGAAAGTGTAAGGTTCTTCTCGATTTCTATGCCTATCTCAAGCTTAGTCCAGCAGAAATTTTTAACAGGGCAAACAATCAGCTATGCAAAGGAAACGACTCCGGACTTTTTGTTACCTGTTGGCTTGGAATTTTTACATTCAGTACGGGAGAACTTCATTTCGTAAACGCAGGCCACACTCATCCTATCTTATACCACGATAATAAATTCGACTATATTAAGGTCAAACCAAATATTTTTCTCGGTGGAATAGAAAATTTTAAGTATCATGAAGAGTCTATAAAACTTTCTAAAGGCGACCGAATTTTTATCTATACTGATGGCGTAACTGAGGCCACAAATCAAAACAGGGAGCTTTTTGAAGAAGAAAGGCTTTTAAGTGCAATAAAAGAAACATCTGAAATGAATGCGCCAGATACTATCAAAAGCATTCGAAACAAAATCGATGAGTTCGCAGGAGAAGTTGAACAATTCGATGATATAACTATGCTTCAATTTGAATGGAAAAATAACTAAATAAGGAGTTTTTATGACAGTTACAAAAAATCAAAACGGCTCTACAGTGATTCTCACAGTAGAAGGAAGATTGGACACGCTCACTTCCCCGCAACTTGAAAAAGAGATTGGAGAAATTACAAATGCAGATTCTCTTGAGTTTGATTTCTCAAAACTTGAGTACATTTCATCAGCTGGCTTGCGTCTTCTTCTTTCTACCCACAAAAACTATGCAAAAAAAGCTGGCATTGTAATTACAAATGTAAACGATACTGTACTTGATATTTTCGATGTAACAGGATTCAAAGACATTCTAAATATTAAATAGGGGCAATCTATGAAATCAAACATTTGTACTCTTGAAGAAGGAAATGCTTCGCTTTCGCTTTTGCTCGATGAAACTGAAAAGACTGCCGCATATTCAAATCTGGACAAGAAACAGACGGGAAGGCTTCGTCTTCTTGCAGAAGAATTAGTTGAAATGCTTCCAGAACTGCTTTCCTTCAGTAAAGGAAAATTTTGGATTGAAAGCGAAGAGAAAGTTTTTTCACTTCACACAGTTCTCACGCCAAATGAATCAATGACAGCTGAGCGTCGGGAAAAATTGCTGGCAGTTTCTTCAACAGGAAAAAATTCAGCGGCAATCGGAATAATGTCAAAAATCAAACTTGCGGCGGAATTTATGCTGATTGACTATGAAGAAAATGCAACTTACTCAACGCCTTTCTATGAAAACGGTATGATTAATCCTGTCAGCATTGGCATGGATTTGGCATGGTCACTGAACAGCTACAAGCAAAAGGCAAACACCCAAAAAGACGAAAGATGGGATGAGCTTGAAAAATCAATCATTGCGAACATTGCAGATGATGTTCTTGTCGGCGTGCAAGGCAAGAAAGTCGAAATTATTGTAAAAAAATCTTTCTGATTGAATTTATTGGCCATCCCCTTTTTTCTATGCCAGCGTAAGGAAGGCTTTGTAGGCGTTAAAGGCCTGCTCAATGTCTTCCCTGGCAGTGATTTCCCAGGGGGCGTGCATTGAAAGCACCGAAACGCCTGCGTCCAGCACATTCATTCCGTATTTTGCGGCAAGGTAGGCAATCGTTCCGCCACCCCCCTGGTCGACTTTTCCAAGCTCAGCCATCTGATACTTTACTTTTGCTCCATCAAGCAAATTTCGCAGGCGGGCGATGAATTCAGGGTTTGCGTCGCTTGCCCCGCTCTTTCCCCTGCTTCCAGTGTATTTATTGAAGACAATTCCGCCGTTAAGGAAACTTGCGTTGGCGCGGTCGAACAAATCGCCATTCATGGGGTCGTAGGCCGCGTTCACATCGCTTGAGAGCATGTTGCAGGCGGCAAGGCAGCGGCGGAGGGCAAGGTCAGAATAGCCTTCGCTCAAGCGGGCAATGACTTCGGCAAGGGCGTTCTCAAAGAAATGACTTCCCATGCCCGTAGCTCCCACAGAGCCGATTTCTTCTTTATCGACACAGAGACAGCAGTTCGTGCGGCTTCCGGCCTTGCTTTCGATTAAGGCGCGGGCTGAGGTGTAGGCGCAGCTTCGGTCGTCCTGGCCATAGCCCAAGATAAGGGAGCGGTCAAAGCCCAAATCGCGGGATTTTCCGGCTGGGACGATTTCAAGCTCGGCTGAGCCAAAATCTGCCTCTTCAATTCCGTATTTTTCTTTGAGAATAGAAAGAATTGCTTTTTTGGCAGTAATTTTATCTTTTTTATTACTTGGATTTTCGTCTTCATCTTTTGAAGGCTCTGAACTTCCGAGAATCAAGTCAAGGCTCTCACCGGGAATGAAGTCGCTGGCACTCTCTTTCATTTGTTTTTGCGCTAGATGCGGTAAAATATCAGAAATACAGAAAACAGGATCCGTTTCGCTTTCACCAATGCAGACATTGACGACAGAGCCGTCTTTTTTGCAGACGACACCATGAATAGCTAGAGGAAGGGTGACCCACTGATATTTTTTGATTCCGCCGTAATAATGGGTGTTGAGATAAACAAGAAAATCCTTTTCGTAGAGGGGATTTTGCTTAACATCAAGGCGGGGAGAATCGATGTGGGCACCGAGGATGTTCATTCCCTTTTCGATGGGCTCGCTTCCAAGTACAAAAAGTGCGATTGCCTTGTTCATCTTCTGAACATAGACCTTGTCCCCGGCTTTGAGGGAATCGCATTTGTAAGCGTCCTTAAAACCAGCTTTTTCTGCCCAGGAAATCAACTGGGCGACACATTCGCGCTCAGTCTTTCCATTATCCAAAAATGATTTGTAATCAGTAATGAGAGATTCGTTTTTCATGAGAAAAGTATAGCTCAAATCAAAAATAAAGAAAACAGCTGGATTTTAGTTTGCTATAGAACAGCATTCAAAAACTGTTTGAGCCGGGGACTCTTCGGATTATCAAAAATTTCCTCAGGGCTTCCCTCTTCTTCGATAACACCTGCATTCATAAAAAGAATCCGGCTGGCAACTTCACGGGCAAAGCCCATCTCATGGGTGACCACGATCATGGTTAAGCCCTGATTGGCAAGATCCTTCATCAGCTGGAGAACTTCCCCAACCATCTCAGGATCAAGGGCACTGGTAGGCTCGTCAAAGAGAATCACATCCGGCTTCATGGCAAGGGAGCGGACGATTGCCACACGCTGCTTCTGCCCGCCGCTTAAAGCCGATGGATAGGCATTGGCTTTGTCTGCAAGCCCGATTCTTTCAAGAAGCTCAAGGGCAAGTTTTTCGGCTTCCTCTTTCGTCTGCAATTTTAGCGTGAGCGGGGCTAAGGTAATGTTCTGCAAAATCGTAAGATGAGGGAAAAGATTAAAATGCTGGAATACCATGTTCATCTTCTGGCGGATTTTGTTGATGTCAGATTTTTTGTCGGTAACGCTCTGTCCCTCAAAAAGAATGGAAGAGCCGGGCGTAGGAATTTCAAGGCCATTAAGACAGCGCAAAAAAGTCGATTTTCCTGAGCCACTGGGGCCGATGATGACGACCTTTTCGCCTTTTTCGATTTTTGTTGAGATTCCTTTTAAGATGTGGAGTTTTCCGAATGAAATGTCCAGATTATTTACTTCTATCACTTTTTGACATCCTTTTTTCGCAGAAAGCGAAGAATTTTGTTAGCCCCACGGTGAGACAAAGATAAATGATGGCACAAGAAAGGAGAGGAATCCATGCATTGTAAGTCGCGTTACGGATATTGTCGCAGGTTTTCTGCAAATCCACGACCGCGATGAAACTGGCCACAGAAGTCTCTTTGATAAGGGTGATAAATTCACTGGTGTAAGTGGGGAGCATGGTCTTAAAGGCCTGGGGCAAAATGATTTTTACAAGAGTCTGAGACCATGAAAGGCCCAGGGAGCGGCCTGCTTCCATTTGCCCCCGGTCAACACCCAAAATTCCCGCGCGGAAAATCTCTGTACAGTAGGCGCCAGAATTGATTCCAAAGGCAATTATGGCCACCAAAAGGGCATTGCTCATTCCCAAAGGGGAGAAAACGACGAAATAGAAAATCATCAGCTGGGTTGCCATAGGAATACCGCGGATAATCGTGGTGTAGATTTCGGCAATTGCCCGCAAAGATTTTTTTTCTGAAAGCTTAAAGAGCGCGAAAATGCAGCCCAAAATTGAGCCGATAAGAATCGCACAGAAGGCAATCAAAAGAGTAGTGCCAAGACCGGCAGGAATAAGCTTCCAGCGGCCGTGGCTAATCATGACATCAAAAAAAGACTGGAACATAAAAATAAAAATTACAAAAAGTGATTACAAATCGCTTGCAGAAAGGACTCGAATCTGACCGTCAACAGGCATGAAGGCATCAAGGAGTTTCTGGTAAGAGCCGTTTTCTTTCATCGTTTGAATCGTTTTGTTGATAGAATTCAAAAGCTCTGTGTTGCCCTTTTTGACCGCAATGGCATATTCGTCAGTGAAGAAATCATCATCAACGATTTTAAGTTCTGGATTGCGGCGGACTATTTCTTTTGCAGGAAGCTCGTCAAGGATAATTGTGTCAATGGCTCCGTTTTTAAGGGCAAGAGACGCGTCGATTCCTGTTTTGAAAGATTTTACGCTTGATTTTTCGACTTCTTCAGTAGCGTAAATCTCGCCTGTGGTTCCAGACTGAACGCCGATAGACTTGCCGACCAAATCTTTTACCGTAAGGACAGAAGAGTCATCGTTACGGACGATAATAACCTGCTTTGAAGAATAATAGGCTTCGGAGAAATCGACATTCTTGCGACGCTCTTCGGTTGCGGTCATGCCGGCTGCGATAAAATCGATAGAACCTGCCTGCAAGGCTGCGATAAGACCGTCAAAGCTCATGTCAACGATTTTAAGTTCCTTGCCGTAGTCGCGGGCAATGAGATTACCGACAGTGACATCAAAACCAACGATTTCATTTCCTTCGGTATATTCAAAAGGCGGGAATGCGGCATTAGTTCCCATTTTTACGACCTTATCATTCTTTGAGCATGACGCAAAAAATAATGTGGCCAATGAAACAATAGCAAAAAGAATTTTCTTCATTTTAAAAAACCTCAAAACCCATTTTATCACGCATTGAAACTTTCCTCAACACGGCATTTTACACACAGGGCATTAGAAAAAAAGCCTTGTCAAAACGACTAAAACAAATCCAGAGTATTGTCCAAGTAAAGTTCTTCCCGAAGATGAATGTGAAATTCAGGCTTAGTCAAATAGTATAGAAGAAACTCAAGCAAAAGCGCGCTGCCCAGGGAACGGCCCTCAATCTTAAAGTTAGAAAATCCAGCCGGAAGGTAGGTTTCTTGAATGTCGCTGATGCTGATAAAAGGAGGATTTTTCATGGCCTTGGAGAAACGGTAGCCCTCCTTTCCGCCAGGAGCCTTGCAGACATGGACAGTGGCACTTTCCAATCCAAGCACTTCCCGGCTTACGCTCTTATAGCAGTTTTTTCGCTCCCTGCAGCCAGTCCAGCAGCACTCATTACAGAGAAATTCCACCTTGTCTTTTTGACTTTGACTGAGGGAGTTAAGATTTTTAAAATCCTTGTTCAGGCGGAAGTCCGGCACCACATAAGAAAAATCCTCTCGCTTCAATTCATTTCTAAAATCTTCAAAATCCGTGAGCACCTTGGTGGTGGAAGAGACAAAGTAAAAATCAGGATAAGTCGCCTTCAGATGATCCAAGAGCAAATCTGAATGAAGGATTACGCCGTTTTTCACTCCCCCGCCCTTTTCAAAAATCTCGCAAGCCAAATTGCACTTTTTGTCCGCCAGATGCTCTTTTGTAAGCTGGGAATTGCTGAAAGTGAGCCGGGAAGAAATGCCAAAAGATGAAAGAAAATCCCTCACCTCCTCCAAGCCCTTTTTTTCACAAATTCCGCTCCTTTCGATACGGCCGCCAGCCCAAATGCAGCCAGTCGGGGAACCGTAAATCGAAGCGATGTGTCCCCAGGGATAGAACCAGTCACGGTGGGCGTTGTAAAGAGGAAGGAAGATTTTGTAGAAGTCAAAAAACTCGAAGAGGCCTGGAAGATGAAAATGCGCTTCAGTCATAGTCTTCAAGCTCGCGTCGCGGGGCATTTTTATCTCACCTTGCTCATTTAAAGAACTCAACTGCCGGCACAACATCAACAATCATTCCGTCGTATGAAATCTTGTCTTTCTGATTCAAGGTCAAAAGGAGAGGCTTTACTCCGGGGAATTTTTTGCAGGTTTCTACAAGCCCCCTCACCTCACGCTCTTTGTTTTCACTGGTAAGTTCATAGCAGACTTGAACTGCATTTTCCGGCACAGAATCTTTTCCGTACAGAAAATCACATTCAAAGGCTGCTTCTGAATAATACCAAATGTTTTTCGTGCGTCGTCGAAGTTCTATAAAAACGGCATTCTCAAACATGCGTCCAAAATCTTGATTTATTGAAAGGGTCACATTCTGAACCATTCCCGTGTCAATGCAATAAACTTTTTTGGGATTTACAGTTTGAGCCTTTGCTGAATAATTGAATTTGGGTACAAAAAAGAAAAGATAGCACTGCTCAAAAAAAGAAAGATATTCAAGAATCGTAGCCGTAGTCTTTAATCCCAGCTGGGCAGAAAGTTTTGAACCGCTAATGAGATTTCCGCAGTTTGAAGCAAGATAAAGCGACAGAAGTTTTATGGAGCGGACATCTTTTATTCCATAGCGAACAACAACATCTCGCATCAATATATCTTCAAAAAGCCTCTTTAAGATTTCTGGACGATTGTAAATAAGATATTCGGGAAAGCCGCCGTATTTTAGAAAATCAGAAAAAGTTTTTACATTCTTCTTACACTTTTTTAAAAGGCAAAATTCCTCAAAACTGAAAGGAAAAAGTTCGTAATCCAGATGCCGCCCGGTAAGACGGCTTCCAAGCTCAGAACTTAAAAGAGATGCGTTTGAACCTGTCACCGTGACAAGATTCTTCTTTCTGAGCTGAGCATTTACAAAAACTTCCCAGCCTTCCACAACCTGAATCTCATCAAAATAAACTGATTTTGTGCCATCATTTGCTTTTTGAAAACGCCCGATAGCTTCTTCAAGAATCGTAAAATCAGCCGAAGAAAAGCCATAGAGGGCAGGATCGTCAAAATTCAGATAGAAGGCATTTTCGCCATCTTTCAAAAAATCCTGATTCACAAAAGTGCTTTTTCCAGAACGGCGGATTCCCGTTATAATCCGCGCAAACTGCGGTAAAGAAGGTTCGATAGCCGCAGAGATACGAGGAACAGAAAGCCTTTTATCAGAATCAAGGATTTCTTTTTTTTGCCGTTCTGATGTATTCAAGATTAATTCTATGTCTATCATAGTTTTATTGTAGTATTTAGTGACAGTAAAAGCAAGCATTTAGTGAGAGTAAAGAGATATTTTTAGTGGGAGTAAATGTTTTGTCAGAATTTAGAAAAAAGAATCTGTCAGTAACCACTCATAGACATTAGCTCTAATTCACTCTTCCTCATCAATTCTTTAAATGACGCAGGGTGAAGTTTTTCAGAGAAAATAATGCAGTTTTTGAAGGATATTCAGTTTTTAATCATTCTTTTTCGTGTGTCGATTTTAAGCTTATTTTGCAACCAACATATCCATAATTTCATCATATTTCTTAAGGAAGGCTTTCGGGAGAGGTAATCGGCTTGCAATTTTTATCCCCTGATTAATTCTTGAGGAATATGATTTTTCACATGTTCTTTATATTTTGCAAATTGTCGCCAGTCTAACAAACCAAAATGTTGCAACATTCCAAGCGCAACAGGAACGGAAACCTGAGATTGTTCGCTTATGAGGTTTAATCTTGAAGTATTTAAGTATTTTCCATACTGTTGCCCAACTTCGATAACTATATCTTGATTCAAATATTTTCCGGCACAAGAATCCGCTTGTTTTTCTCGCTCACTTTCTGCCTTTTCATCAAGATTATCTAAAAAAGGCTCGTTCAAAAAATCATAATGATTCAAAATATGCGCAATTTCGTGGGCAACAACAAACCAAAAGTTATCGATTCTGTCATAACGGCAGGTATAAACAACAAAGGGATTTTTATTACAGATAAAAGCAGCACCATCAAGATATGTTTTCTGCAAATGACTCAAAACAAAGAACCCGACACCGCAGGAATTTAAATCATCAATAAGATCAGAAACTCCATTTTCTTTTTTCGTATAATCATATAGATGAGCTGCAATCGATTCTAATCTTTTCTTGCTGTACTTTGGCAACTCAAAAGAAGCAGCATTTAGTTTTGCATATTCGAACCATGTCTTGCTGTACCATTTTGTATATTCGTAATCAAACTTTGTCTGGCGGGCGCAAAACTTATAATTCTGATTATAATCGTCTTCTGGAATTGACTTTTGATTGAATATACGAATACACTCCTTTTCAATTCCTTCCAAAGTGTTTATATCATATAAAAACCAGCCCTTCTTCTTCATTTCTGCAACAGGCATATATTTTCTGAGCATTGCCTTTTTTGCAGTAAGCTCATTCTTTTCAGAATCTTGTTCTTCTCGCTTTCGAATCTGATATTTTGCATCAACTTCAATCCAAAAATCTGCAGGTGAACCAAAAACTTTTTCAAGTGTTACGGCCGTTTCCGGTGTAATTCCCTGCTTGTTGTTAATGAGAAGATTTATTGTTTTTAAACTGAAGCCGGTTACTTCGGCCAAATCATTTTGAGTCCATCCAAATGAATCCAAAAAATCTAAAATAAAATCTCCCGGACCGACATTGTAAAATGGCTTTAACTCTTTTGCGTTCATA